>Ga0272442_10008119_pt1 | contig 13404 bp, 10 predicted proteins | sample SSMForm2O_FD_200262 | JGI IMG/M metagenome (GOLD analysis project Ga0272442, IMG submission 200262) | Marine sediment archaeal communities from Little Sippewissett salt marsh, Falmouth, MA, United States - SSM-Form-2O | ecosystem: Environmental > Aquatic > Marine > Wetlands > Sediment ...
CCTCGCCCACGCGAATCTTGCCGTCTTGGGCCGAAATCAGCACGCTTGTGCCTTGGACCGTATCGGCCTTGGGCAGCGTAGCCGCCTGGTCCGCCGTGACCTGGCCGGGCACGACGTGATAGGTCAGGATCTCTGCAAGCTTCGTGCGGTTCTCCGGCTTCAGCAGCGATTCGACCGTCCCTTTCGGCAGCTTGGCGAACGCCTCGTCCGTCGGGGCGAACACCGTCAGTGGCCCGGGCGCTTTCAGCGCCTCGACCAGCCCTGCGGCTTTGACCGCCGCGACCAGGGTGTCAAAACCGCCGGCAGCCACGGCTGTGTCCACGATATCTTTCCCCGGTGCGGCCTGAACGGCATCCTTTCCTGATACCAGGGACAACACAGCGCACACCAAGAGATACGATAGAAGCCTTTGATCTTTTTGCGTTTTCATATTTCTTTCCTTATGCTCGTTCCGCTTGCTTTGTTTGCATCTGGTCCACCACCTGCCGGGGACAGCCTCAGCGCGTCGGGCCCAGTATGTGCGGTCAGTGCCTGGAAGGGCGTACGATGTAACAGACACGGTTTCAGAGACCAACTCTCTTCGCGTGTCTGCGCATAGAGCAAACGCCTGCGCGCTTGGAATTCTACCTTCGGATTCCCCGGGGTATTGGGGCCATTACGAACGCTTTCTTCTTGGACTCCTCAGATGCCACTCCCGGCACTGCTTGTCCGCAGAGAGATACGTTCAATTCCAACCAGGGTTTTGGATAACTCCTGTTATTTGCCTCCCTTTTTCCCCATGGACTCCAGGCGGCGCCTACCGTTCTCCGAGCGGATTTCCCGGAGGATCGTTGCGTTTGCTGAAGAGATAGTGGCTGACGTACCATTCGCAGCCGCGGCGAAAGCCCCACAGCTCGGCGCAGGCCATGAAGAAGATGCGCCAGCGCTGGAACCAGAGGGCCGCCTGATCGGCCCCGTAGACTGTTTCCAGGACGGGCATGATCTCGTTGCGCCGCGCGTCCATGCCCTCCAGCCACGCCTCGGCGGTCTTCTGGTAGTGCGTGCCGTCGAGGCGCCAATGATCGGTGAGGACCACAGAATCCTGGAAGTAGAGCAGCAGGTCGTCCGAGGGCATGATGCCGCCGGTGAAGAAATAGCGTCCCATCCAGTCGTCCTCGCCCTCCGTCTGGAACAGGTACGCGAACCGGCGGTGCGTGAAGATGTGCACGAAGAGCTTGCCGTCTGGTTTGCACCAGCGAGCGACGCGGGCCAGGAGCGTTTCGTAGTTGCGCATGTGCTCGAACATCTCAATGGAAACGATGCGGTCGAACCGCCGGTCGGTGTCGAACGTCCTGGCATCGGCCGTGATGACCTCGAGGTTCTTGAGGCCGCGTTGCTGCGCCTGGGCGAGAATAAACTCGCGCTGGAGAGAGGAATTGGAGACCGAGAGGATCCGCGTGTTGGGGTACTGCTGCGCCGCCCAGAGACTGAACGACCCCCAGCCGCAGCCCAAATCGAGGATGTCCATGCCGTCGGCGATTTGGGCTCGCTTGCAGACCTGCTCCAAGGCGGCCCGCTCGGCGTCGGCCAGCGACGTCACCCCGCTCGGCCAGTAACCGCAACTGTATTTCAGGTGGGGGCCGAGCACCTTCTCGAAGAAGGTCGGCGGCAGCTCGTAGTGCTGCTCGTTTGCCTTGTCGGTGGCGACAGCGACCGGGCTCCGGCGCAACTGCCGCACGAAGTCCATCTTGGCCTGCAACTGTGCGGCCGGGTCGGTGCGGCGCTCCCGGCGCAAACGCCGGCGGTCCAGAGCCCGAATCCCCATGCGAATGAACAGATCGGGCACGCGCCCGCGCTCCATCATGTCAATCGCCCATTTCATGACGTCTCCCGCTTGGGAAACCACGGCACAAAGGGGCTGGTCGTTTCCTGGTACCGGCGGTAATCCTCGCCCCGGCTTTGCAGGGCCCGTTTCTCGGTGTACGGAATGCCCGTGACCTTGTACAGGAACAGCAGCATCACGGCCGGCCCGGCCAGCGTGACCCACCAATACGGCGAGCCCGACCCCAGACAAACGTAGGTGAACCAGTGGATCCATTCGAAGAAGTAGTTCGGGTGGCGGCTGTAGCGCCACAGTCCCGCCCGGCACGTCTTGCCTCGGTTCTCCGGAGCCGCACGCCAGCGAGCGAGCTGTCGGTCCGCCAGCGACTCGCCGCCCACAGCGAGCAGCCACACGCAGACGCCCAGATAGTCGAGCCCGCCCAGCGGTCCGTTGCGATAGACGACCGGAAGGAACGGGATCGAGAACATCACCGCCCAGAGGGCCTGAATCTGAAAGAACACGAAGAAGAATCCCTCGGCTTTGGCTCCCCAGTTCTCGCGCAGCATCCGGTAGCGCCCGTCCTCGGGTTTGCCCACGACACGGTTGAAGAGCAGGTAGCTCGCCAGGCGCAGGCTCCAGCCGCCGGCCAGCACGGCTACCAAGACGCGCCGGGCGACTTCTCCCGATGCGACCAGTGCGTAGAACAGGGCCAGCGCTCCGAGCCCCGCGGCCCAGACAAAGTCCACGATGCCGGCGTTCTTCGTTCGCCGTTGTCCGCAATAGAACACTGCCATGACGGCTGCCATCGCGACGTAGCCGGTCAGAATGGCTTGCCAGGGTCGCATGGACGTATCCCATCCTCGTTATTTCAGAACGCTTGCGACGCATACGGGGCGACCGCCCGATCCCGGGCAGCCCGCCACGATACCCACCTCTATTGTAGTGCTTTGCGACCCGGCGGGTTCATTGTCGCAGGGGGCGGGCCGCATATTTTTCCCGTACACGGTATTCTTCCACTACAATCACATCTCGATGAGACGCAGGCTGAGGTGCAGTTTCAGGGATGTGGTTTGCCCGCCATTTCCCGGTTTACGGCATCAGGTGCGGTCCTGGGTAGTTGGGGTATTGCAGTCTCGACAGTTGGGCTTCCGTAAGGTGTGGATTGTCAGGCCGGGGGGCAGGGTAGTGGAGGTTGGCAGGACCCGGGCGGCGAGGGCGGCGACGGTCAGGCAGGTGGCTACGCCGATGGCGCCGTAGAGCAGGCCGCTGAGATTCGTGGCGAGTTTGACGACCAGCAGCACGGCCACGCTGGCGGTAGCGCCGAGCCAGGCATGCAGCGTGCGGACGCGCTGCGTGAAGACCCCGAGCACGAACAGGCCGGCCAGCGTGCCGCCCAGCAGTCCCATGATTCCCAGGAAAAAATCCCAAAGGTACTTGATTTCGAGGCGGGCCATGAGCATGGCGGCGGCGGTGCCGGCGACGCCCAGGACCACCGTCATCCCGCGGGCACAGGCGAGATAGGTCTCTTCGCCCAGTGTGGGGCGGAAGCGCCGAACGAAGTCGGTCGTTAGCGCCGTGGCGATCGAATGCATGCTGCTGTCGAGGCTGGACATGGCGGCGGCGAAGACACCGGCGATCACGAGCCCGGCCAGGCCGGCCGGCATCTCCCGGGCGATGAACAACGCAAAGATCTGATCGGCTTTTTCCAGCGGAGCCAGCCTGCCCGGGTTGAGCTTGTAGAACACGAAGAGCCCCGTCCCCACCATCAGGAACAACACGCCCGCGAACACCGCCAGCAGACCGTTGGTCCAGATGGCCTTGGCGGCCTGCTTCTCGGTCGGCGTCGTCAAATATCGCTGGATGACCGCCTGGTCGGTGGTATAGGGGACCAGCGCGTTGGTGAACAGCGCCCCGAGGATGACCACGGCCAGCGCGTCACCGGCCCAGTCCCAGTCTAATTGCACGAGGTTGAATTTCCCGTCGGCCGCTCCAACCGCGACCAGCTCGCGCCAGCCTCCGTCCAAGGTCGCGACAATGATTCCCAGCGCCGCCAGCGCGCCGCCGATGAGGACGACCGCCTGCAGCACGTCCGTCCAGATCACCGCCTCAATGCCGCCGAGAACGGTGTAGATCGTGCTGAGCACGCCCATCAGGGCGATGCAAATGTAGACGTTGATGCCGGTGACGGCCGAGAGAGCCAGCGCCGGCAGCAGCACCACGATGCCCATGCGTCCCAACTGGAAGGCGATGAACGAGAAGCTGCCGAACAGCCGGACGCTCACGTGGAAGCGCTTTTCCAGGTATTCGTAGGCGGTGGTGACATCGAGCCGGCGAAAGAGCGGCAGATAGATGTACACGACGAAGGGCGTCACCGCCAGGATGCCGACGTTGAGCAGCAGCAGGACCCAGTCGGTCGCGAAGGCTCGCGCGGGCATGGCCAGGTAGGTGATGGCGCTGAGCTGGGTGCCGAAGATGCTCAGGCCCGCCGCCCACCAGGGAATGCGCCGGCCCGCAAGGAAGAAATCGTCCGTGGACTTCTCGCGCTTGGCAAAGTAGAACCCCATGCCCACCAGGGCGGCCAGGTAGGTGCCCAGGACCGTCCAGTTCAGCCAGCCGAAGGTCCTCTCCAGCGCGGCCGGCCGGGCGCACATAACTTTCGGGGTGCGCACACCCGGACGGGCCTCGCCGCTGGGAATGATGTAGGCGCCGCGCCATGGTGTCACGGTCGTCGTCACCGGGGCCCAGGTCCCGGCGTTGCGGTATGGTCCGGCCTCGTCCGGCATTTCCCGGGGAAACTCTCCCGCACGGGTCCACGTGTCCCCGATCGTGTGGTAGACAAGCAGGTCGGCGGGAAATCCGGGGTGGCGGTCCTTGAGTTCGCTCGCCTGGAAGAAGTGCGCGCCGTCGTCGCCGCTGAGAAACAGCAGGTGCGCGTGTCCCAGCGCGACGGCGGGATTGGGTGCGGCCACCAATGGACGCGGTGCATCGGCGATTTTCTGCCAGCGTTTCTCGCCGGGGTTGTATCGGTAGCCGTCCGCCAGGAACCGACGCGTGACGGCGCCGTCGGCGGCGCGGTACAACTCGGCGCCGCTGACGAGAAAAACGTCCCCCTGCTGAGCGGCCATCACGGGCAGGATGCGAGCCGGTCCGGGCCACGGATCGAGTTGCCGCCACCGTCGCTCGGCGGCCGGGCGGGACAAATCCAGCGCCCAGAAATTCTTCAGCGCTGCGCCGGCCTTCGGCGATTCCTGACCACCGGCGAGATAGACCGTATCCTCAACGAGCACACCCGCCCCGAACGCGCAAGGCTTCGGCAACGCGGGCAGGGCCTGCGTCTCCAGCTTCTCGCCCGTCCAGCGCAGGAGGAACGCGTCGGCGTAATGCCGGTCCGCGTCGCCGCCGCCGGCACAAACGACGCCGTCTTTCCAAGTCACCGAGACGCCGTAGGCGAGCGGTCGAGGCAACTTGCCGGCTTGTTTCCATGCGCCGTCCGGCGCGGTCAGCACGTACGCCGCATCGTGCCAGTGTTTCGGGTGGCCCTCCCAGGGCGGGCCTTCGGGGAAGTTGGCGCCGCCGGCGACGATCAGAGCGTCGCTGGAAACGCCCGCGAAGGGCCCGGCCACACCGTGCGCATCGGGCAATGGCGCCAGCTCGGACCATTCGAGAATGCCGGAGCCTCCGCAGGCGGACCCACACAGCAACCCGGCCAATGCCAGGACGAACAGCGTGACGCGCCGGCGGCCCGCACACGTAGTTCGATGCCGACATCTGTCTCCACGACGGGATTTGCTCATGGCTGTATGTCCCCTGTTACGTCGTTGACCACGTTTTGAGGTTTTCCGTTCAGGAAGGCGGCGACGTTCTCGACGGTGGTTTGCAGCAAGCGCTCTCGGGCCGCGCGCGTCGCCCAGGCGATGTGCGGCGTGATGTAACAGTTCTTCGCGCCGAGCAGTGGATTGTCGGCGTCGGGCGGCTCGTTGCCCAGGACGTCGAGGCCGGCGCCCGCGATGCGCCCGGAATTCAGCGCCTCGGCCAGCGCCCGCTCATCGACCAGGGGCCCGCGGCTGGTGTTGATGAGAAAGGCACCGGGTTTCATCAGACTCAGACGTCTCTCGTTCACCAGGCCGCGATTCTCCTCGGTGAGAGGACAGTGCAGACTCACCACGTCGCTTTCACGGAACACGGTGTCCAGGTCCACCGCGCGCGCCTCGGTGCCTTCCGCAGCATCTTGGCGGACGTCGTAGTAGATGACCTTCATCCCCAGGGCTCGGGCAACGGCGGCGGTGGCCCTTCCGATTCGGCCCAGGCCGACGATGCCCAACGTCAGGCCGCACAGCTCCACCAGCGGAAAGTCCCAGTAGCAGAAATCAGGGCTCGCGCTCCAGCGGCCGGCGCGAACGGTCCGGGCGTGCTCGGCGACGTACTGGGTCAGGTTGAGCAGATGAGCGAAAACCATCTGCGCGACCGACTCGGTCCCATACGTGGGGACATTGCTGACGGGGATGCCTCGCTGCCGCGCGGCCTCGACGTCGACGATGTTATAGCCCGTGGCGAGCACGCAAATGTATTTGAGCCGGGCCAGCTCCGCGATGACGGTCGCCGGCAGCGCCGTCTTGTTCGTCAAGACGATCTCCGCTTTCCGCGCTCGTGACACGACAAGGTCGTCCGGCGTGCGCTCGTGGATGCTGCACGAGGCGAGGGCCTCCAGGCCCGCCCAGGTCAGGTCCCCTGGATTGAGTGTGTAGCCGTCGAGTACGACGATGTGCATGTTTCGCTACTCCCCGCTGCGGTTACCATTCTCCCTGGCGGCCGAACCTGGTCTCTGCGTTCTTTCCGAATCGATCGCAGGCCTCGTCGAAGGCATCGAGCATTGCTTCGGTGGACAGGCCTGAGGCGTGCCGGGCGGCGGCGATCATGGTCTGACACTCGTTCGTATCCATGAACCGCGCCGCCTCCAACAGTTGTGCTTCATCTTCGCGCGGAACGACGAGGAAACCGTGCTTGTCGGCGTGGATGAGCTGGCCGGGCCGGACCTTGCGGCCGAAGACCTCGACCTCGCAATCCCAGCGCACCGGCTGGCCGTACGCGTGTCCCACGCAGAGGCGACGGGCCAGGGCCTTGAAGCCCACGCATTTCATCTCGTCCAGGTCGCGAATCGCACCGTCGATAATAGTGCCCACGCAGCCCAGGGCCCGGTGCATCCCGCTGTTGACCTCGCCCCAGAAGGCCCCGACGATGTTCGGCTTGTCGAGGTCCTGGACCACCACGATCTTGGGCCCGGGGACCGAGCCGATATAGCGGCGGTACCGGTTCCAGCCGTCGGGGTTCTGTTGCGGATGCTCCGGATTGCTCGGCTCGATCGCGACAGTGACGGCGTAACCCACCATCGGTCCCATCTCGGGCATGAAGTCGTGACAGGGCTCGGGGTTGAAGCCGTCGCGGCCGGCGTCGCAGCGGGTGATCTGCTCCCACCCGTTATAGATCGTGGGCGTGTTCCAGCGCCTCAACTCCAGTAACTCGGCGTTTGACAGCCGCCCATCGCTTGCCTCAGGCATGAGGTTGCTCCTACTGTAATGTGATCTCTGCGCAATTGGCAACGGACAAGACCGGCTGCCACAGGTCCACGTTCGGCGCGCCGACTTGCAGCAGCGTATCATACGTCACTTTGCTCTTTCGCACAACGCACGAAGTGGCCGCCATGACCTGCCTCTCGCCACCTATGCAGGCGGATTCACGAGAATGGGCCGGACGCGTCTGTTTGTTGGGAGGCCTACGGTCGCAGCGCTGCGGTGATGGGCGCAGACATCGTCGGCGCAGACGCGACAGATACTGATCGGCACAAGGGCCTTTCCGCCCCCGCTGTCGCGCGCCCGGCAGAGCGTGCCGTGTCGCAATGTGCTTCGTTGAACGCGGCGCCGCCGTTGTCCTGCGGCGCGCGATGCGATCGCGGTCTTGCTTGAACTTACATGACGACCGCTACAGAGCCACCATGATGAAGATCTCCACGTTCGCGACTTGCACGTTCTCAACACCGGCCGGAAGCGCGGCAAGGTCGAGGTTCTCGCCCCTGATCCAGAGAGTGGTCGTCATCACGCCGGGGCCAACCACATCCGGGACGAACCAGCCCGTCCAGGTTCCGCCGGCCGCTGAGGTCGGCGTGATCTCTGCCATCAGATGACTGGCGGAGTTGAGCTCCATCTCAAGCTCCATGCTGCCGGTGAATGCGTTTGACGAGGCAGGAGCGGTCGGGTCAACAACGAGAGGAATACATATCCCTCCGACGCAGAACGTCAATTCCGGCGTGTCGCTCTGAACGTCATCTTCTTGGGGGTCATAGGGTTCTTGCGCCAGCAGTTCGGGGTACTCTTCCCAGGGGACGAGTCCTTCGCGCAGAGCCACTTCCGTAGCGAGCCCGGACAACTCGCTGCTGAGACTTCCCTGGATCTGGTCGAGCAGCCAGGTCTCGTCTCCGCCGGTCACCTCAACGGGCTCTTCATCGGTGCTGGATACAATATCCCCGATGGTCCAGTGCTCCTCCTGATCGATCTCCTGCTCAACGGGATCGTTAACATACGTCCCGAGCGACATCGACGTCACGATGGTTCCCTCGGGCCCGCCCAGAACCGCAAGGTGCGTATCGTCAAATCTCACCAGGTCAAAGCCATCGGCGATCAGGGCATTCTCAATCTGGTCGAAAAGAAAGGCGTCGGGATCAGATTCGGCATATCCGAGGGCGTACGAACGATACGGAACGAAAGCGCCGGTCTGATCTGCGGGCCCCGACCAGGGGTAGAGCCCGATGCTGAAGTGCACTTCCTTCCAGCCAAAGAATCCGGGACCGGTGTACTTGCGTTTTTTCTTGTTGCCTTTGAGCTCCTTGCCCGGCTTGAGGGTCCGGCCGGGCTTGCCCGGCGTGACGTTTTCGGGCAACGGCCAGGGCCGGCCGTACAAGGTGCCGGGCCAGGTAATCACATACAGCTTCAGTTTCGAGTGCCAGGCTCCGGCATCGACCTGGTTGACGCCGGTGAAGCGAATCCGGTACCAGTTCTGGTCCTGCTTCTTTGTCTTCGAGGACTGGTAGTACTGCACGCGGACGTTGTCGCTGCCGGCGACGGCGGCGTTGATCGCTCCGGCCAGCTTTTTGGCAATGGAGTCCGTGTTGTCGGCCTTGACCAGGGGGACTGTGACCTGCGTCTTTCGGCCGCACCGCGAGCACCGCCAGGATATGTGAACGGGGAAATTCGCATCCAGAATACCTTTTGTCCCTCCGCCCGAGCACATGCTCTGAAAGATGATATCGGCCGTGTTCCTGGTCGGCAGATCTCTCTTGCTCCCCCCCGCGCCGGCACAGACGGATGTGGGCGTCATGAGGCCTGCCGAGAGCAGGGCGGTGAGAAGGAGTGCCACGATCGGATTGGGAAAATGTTGCCTCGACATCATTGCTCCTCCTAATCAGATCCATCCCCCAATGAACACTGCCCCCCTCAACGTAACGTTCCTCAACCGAAATATGATAGTCTATCGAGGAGGCAATTACAACCGGCATTTCCCCTTTTTCTTGACAGAAACCGTTCCCATGCGCTGTAACACCCGTTTTTGCCCGCAAGAGCAGCTCGGTTTTTCAATGCCCGGCGACCGGTCCTTCCGTGGTTCCGGCGGCGCCGTGCCGTGTTGTCGTGGGCTGCGCGGGGACCCGGGCAGGAGGTAGAGAAACACCTCGGCGGCGTGCCAGGTGTGCGGGGCGCTGGTGCGGCGGTCCACGTACGCCGGATCGATGACGCGCAGCGCCGCATAGTCCGCCCGGCTGGCGTGCGTCTCCCACGTCAGGGGATAGTCTCGATTGCTGATGGGATTGTTCCTGGCGCCATGAAAATGGTCGCGGGCCCAGCCGAGGTAGGGGTAGCGGTCGTTGGCCCCGGCACCGCTGCCTACGTGCTTGTCCCTGTACTCCCACCAGAACAGGGACGAGTAATTGTCCTTGATGGCAGGGATCGTCGAGGCCGAGCGCGCGGAGGCCGAACTTCGGCCATTTCGTTGGGTAGACGGGCACGTACTGGAAGTCCGAAGTCCCGACCGATAAATTGTGAAAACCGCGTTTTTCGCCCTTGACAGAGGGTGCCGGCACAAATACGAAGGCCATGTCGACCCGCAGACGACCCGCGTCGAACCAAGCACATCAGCCCACTTGCCGAATCTTCACCACTGAAATGCGAGCAGTCCTACTCGAGAAGGTTCACTCTGTCGGTCCCTGTAGTTTGCCTGCGAGGCTGGAGAGGTCCTCGAAGGGAAGCACCCAGTACTCGTCTGTAATGTAATATCCTTTGCGAATCTTCACAAAACTTACATGGCCGTCCAGAAAAGCCAGGTTGTGACAATCGACCTTACGATGCCATTCGGCCAGCTCCTTCCACTCGGCGTGCGGATGTGGCCGGGGTTTCCATTGGTTGATCCAGCCGTAATCACCCATCAAGAGCAGACGCGAGTGGCTCTTGGCCACGCGATTCACGTCAAGACGAGGCAATCTCGCAGCAATGGCAAGGTCAAGCTCTTGCGTGTGGGTACTGAAGGACTGACAACTGTCCTGGCCGATCAAAAAGATGTTGGTTTGATAGCTGGTTCCATGCAATCGGTACACCTTCTCGCGCAGAGACCCACCGGGCACCCCGCCGCGGTCGCCGGGACAGCAGAAAACCTTCGCATTTTGCTCCGTCACACCATTCGGGTCGGCAAGGCCAACGTACGGGTTCAGCACGCGCGGCCACCAGCCCTTCAGGCCCTTCCAGCCGCCAAAGTTGATGTTCGCGTTGACCCCTTGGTAGAAGTGATAGTCGTGGTCGGGCAGATACATCCGCCAGGCCAATGCCAGTTGTCTCAAGTTAGCAGCGCACCCGGTCCGCTTGGCCAGGGCCTGGGCGCGGCTCAACGCAGGCATGAGAACCGCCAGCAATACCGCGATAACGGCCACGACGACAAGCAGCTCAATCAGTGTGAACCCCCTGCGAGTTCTTGTATGCGGCCGGCCGTGCGCACCTATCATGGTTATTGGCCTCCACTATCGCGCTGCTCGGCCAGCGTCGTCTCAGGCAGACGGCCGGCAACGAGTGATTCCAGGATGCTGGTCTTGGCGTAACCTTCGAGGAGCCTGTCGAACAGGTTCTCACCCTGCAACGACCGCTGCCTGATAAGCTGGTAACTGCGCTTGTACAACTCCTCCGCCTGTTGCTTCCTGCCTTCCTTGGCAAGTTTCTCGGCAACCACGAAGTCGGCGAACCACGGCCATTCGTCATTAAGGCGCCGCCGGAATTCATGCTCGCCCTCCGCCCCGGACGGTCCTAACAAGAACTTCATGGCTTGCTTCTCGTTCGACTCGTCGTCCGCGATGAACAGTGCAATCGCAGCGGAACGCTTGGGATCATTCTGACGCCACGCCTCCAGGCTGGCAAGGAAAGTGAGCCGGCGATCGATGCGGTAGTTCCGCCTGGTGTGCCCGCCGAGATCCCGCTCGGTCTGTTCCAGTTGTGTCCTCCTTCGCTCCGACAAGCGGTACAGTTGAAAACTCACGCACGAGAAACTTATGGTGATAGCGAGCAGCAACCCAACCACTGAGGCCGTGTAGCGATGACGGGAGACAATCTTGCGGAGCAGGTAGATGGAACTGACGGATTTGGCCACGATGGGCAAGCCGTCAAGCCACCGCTGCACCTCCTGCTTCAGTTCGGCGGCGGACTGATAGCGCTGGTCGGGATCCTTGGCCAGGCACTTGAGGATGATCGCTTCGGCATCCGAATCGAACCGGCTGATTATCTGTCTCGGTCTGACCGGCTCGGTATATTGTATGTTCTGGATGGCTTCGATGATCGTACCGAGGACATCGTACGGGAACTTTCCCGTGCACATCTGGTACAAGATCACACCGAGCGAATACACATCGGTCCTGACGTCGACCAGGTCGGACCGACCCGCCGCCTGCTCCGGGGACATGTAGGCCACAGTGCCTTTGATCTGGCCGGTGCCCGTCGGCATGATGCTGGTCCCCGTCGCGGTGCTAAGTCCGGCCGCCGTCTTGGCCAAGCCAAAGTCCAGTATGTGAGGCTCACCTCGCTCATCGACGAGGATGTTGGAAGGCTTCAGGTCACGGTGAATCACACCACGCTGGTGAGCGTGCTTCATGGCGTCACAGATCTTGGCAAACAGCTCCAGCTTCTGCCGCAAGGACAAGGCCCGCGCCTGAACGTAGCGGTCCAGCGGCTGGCCATGCACGTAGTTCATGGCGAAGTAGTACTGACCTTGGGAAACGCCGCTGTCCCGAATGGCAACGATGTTCGGGTGGTTCAGACTGGCAGCCAATTCCACTTCTTGCTTGAAGTAGCGGCGTGCCTTCGCCGAAGCGGTAAGACCGGGTAGGAGAACCTTCAAGGCAACCTTCGCCCGCGTCGGTTTGTGGATGGCCTTGTAGACAACCGCCTGGCCCCCCTGAGGCAGCTCTTCGATGATCTGATAGGTATCAAAGGCACTGTCAGGCAACGCCTGGACTCGCGATCCATCTGTGGCGTGCGACGGTTCCGGCATGGATTGAGTGGGCAGCGCGCCCGGGCTCGCTGTCATCTGGTCCTCGGCGGGCCGGTCACTCGCCGGTCCCGCAGCGGATGTGGTACCTGCTGGTCCCGAACGGGCTGCCATTTCGGCCTGCACCCGTCGTCTGCACTTTGCACAATCGGCCAAGTGTGCTTCTATGCACTTCAGGTCCTCCGCTGCACACGTCTGGTCCGCATAACGCCGAATTGTGCTCTGATCGAGGCAACCATCCATTTTATGGGCTCCACAAGCGGCTGTTCCATGCTAACACCAAACGCGGCGCCGGGCCACATTCACCAAGCGAATTTGCCCCCTTATCTACGGTTTCCGGGCCGCCCGGTTGTCTTGTGCCTTCTCCCGGCATAGCTTCTCCGCTCTCTCAAACAGCGCGCCGAGCTCCGCGGGCATCCATACTTTGGCGCCGAGCTTGCCGAACGAAGACACCAGGCTCTCATAGGAATACGTTGTAATTCGCTGGCCGTGGAACGCGAGCCGGTTGGCGATGGCGGCGAAGTAGATAGTCGTCATAACCGTATACTCCGCTTCATCGTCCGTACGAGCGGCTCCGTCCTTGGCAGATCTTCGGATGTTCCTGATCGCGCCGAGCGTTGAACCAGGGTCCAGCAGGACGCTTCCCAACGACTGCTGCGTCACCAGGCGGCGCGGCCGCAGCAGCCGTCCAATCGCCTGGGGCAATCCCTGTCGCTTGCCGCCATCGACCTCCAGTGTATCTGCCAGGCGGTCTTGGAGGAGCTTTTTGATCGCTGCATCCTTATCACGCCTCTCACCTTGCTTGTGGCTCAAAGTAAGGCCGACAAGCCGCGCCACTTTCTCCGGTTCCAGGCCCGGAATCGAGTCGTTGTCCATTGGACTACCCCGGTCTCAGTATCAACGGTCTGCATCCTGTGGTCACCCAGAGGATGATCTCTTCTTACCCTCCGATACGCCAAACCAACCATCATGTTGCGCTAACGGGACAGAATCGCCATCAAATCGCGAATTTCCTCTTCTACCTCCTCGTCCGAGGC
>Ga0272442_10008120_pt1 | contig 13404 bp, 8 predicted proteins | sample SSMForm2O_FD_200262 | JGI IMG/M metagenome (GOLD analysis project Ga0272442, IMG submission 200262) | Marine sediment archaeal communities from Little Sippewissett salt marsh, Falmouth, MA, United States - SSM-Form-2O | ecosystem: Environmental > Aquatic > Marine > Wetlands > Sediment ...
TGTCCATCACAGCCGACCTCGGAGAGGACATTCCGATTCACAGGGCCCACCTCCTCGTCTATCACATGAGTGATTTCCAAGTGGCTTCAGCGCAGTTGGAAACGAGCACCGATGGTAGGACTTGGAAGAACGCAGGCACCGTTGAAAACCGCTCCCCCCCTCAGTCCTCTGTGGACGAGATGGCGCTTCCCTTGGTGGCCGACATCGACCGTTCAGCTCGGTTCGTTCGTTTTTCCGTTCAGCGAGCCAAAGGATCCTCTCGCGTTCTCTTGGGTGAGATTCTCCTCACTCGTTCCGTCCAAGGACGGACCTCCTCGGCCGCGGCGAGACCTCTCCCCAAACCGCTTCATGTGAAACGGGAACTGGACAAGGCCTTGCTGGCGGCGGGCGTCCATTATCTCTACGCCACCTATGCCACGGACCTGCTTGTGGATGACAAAGGGAACGCGCGCGGGATCGTCGTCGCCAACAGGGCGGGCAGACAAGCGGTCCTGGCGAAAGCGGTGATCGATGCCACTTCCAGGGCTTTCTTGGCCCGCAGCGCAGGAATCCAATTTCGGCCCTTTTCTTCGGGAGAAAGAGAAGTGAGACGCGTGATCGTAGGCGAGGTTCCGAAGGAGAAGCGTCCCCTCAGCATCCGCACCCTATCGTCTCCCTACAGGAAGGGCTATCAATGTTTCGCTGTCCATGAATGCATCATGGCCCTTCCCATGAGGGACGCTTCCTTTCCCTCCCTGGCCGAATTGGATCAACGCGCCAGGGATCTCACGTATAGCAAGGGATGTGTGGTGGGCGCGGACCAGATCACGCTCTTTGCCGAGGACCGGATGATCGCAAGGGAATCCTCCACCGGCCCCTGGAAAGGGCCTGAAGACATACCGCTTTCCTGTTTCCAGCCCAAGGGAATGGAGCGTTTCTTTGTGTTGGGTCCCTACGCCGATGTATCGGACGAGCAGGCCAAAGGTTTACATCGTCCCCTGGGCCTGATGGCCTTGGGAAAAAGGCTTGGCCAAGCCGCGGCTAAGAGCGCTGCTTCGGCCGGAGATCTGGGACTTCCTAGGCTCTGTGGGGCCCAGAAAACCGTTTCTCCCCTCGGGGAAATACGAGAAGTATTGGAGGGAGTTCGTCCCTTCAAGGACTACGATGGTCTCCGACAGGAGGGGAGAGATCTACCCATTGTCGGCGAATTCGATGTGGTGGTGATCGGCGGAGGAACGAGCGGGGCTCCAGCAGGTATCGCGGCCGCTAGAAAAGGAGCCAAGACGCTGGTTGTAGAGCTTTTGGACGGTCTCGGCGGGGTGGGCACCTTGGGCGCCATCTCCAAGTACTACTGGGGCAATCGGGTCGGATTTACCAAGGAGGTTCCTGGCGAGAAGGAATGGTCCATCCAGGAACGCATGGAATGGTGGAGAAATGAACTCAGAAAAGCAGGCGCCGAGATCTGGTTTCAATCTCTGGGATGCGGAGCCTGGGTGATCAACGGACAAGTGCAGGGCGCCGTGGTCGCCACGCCAGAAGGCCGGGGCGTAGTCAAAGCGCGGGTGGTCATCGATGCCACAGGGAATGCGGACATCGCGGCGGCGGCCGGGGCGGACTGCATCTATACGGACGGACGGTTTCTAGCTGTTCAAGGCACGGGACTTCCACCGCTTCGACTGGACGCAGGATACACCAACACCGATTTCACCATCGTGGACGAGACGGACATGATGGATGTGTGGCATGTGCTCGTCTACACCCGCGTCAAGGCTGGAACGGCCTTTGACATGGGACAACTCGTGGATACCCGCGAAAGGCGCCGCATTGTGGGCGATTACACCGTGTCGGTGATCGACCAGTTGATTGGACGCACCTACAGTGATTCCGTCGTGGAAGCTTATAGCAATTTCGACACCCACGGATATACCGTCCACCCCTATTTCGCCCTGGTGAACCCGGACAAGAAAGGCTGGAAGACCTACATACCCTATAGGGCGCTCTTGCCGGCGGGACTCGAAGGGATTCTCGTGGTTGGACTCGGTGTCAGCGCAGAAAGGGACGCCATTCCTGTGATCCGAATGCAACCCGACATCCAGAACCAAGGATATGCAGCGGGACTGGCAGCGGCACTGTCCGCAGCCTCCCAATGCGAGCTCAGAAAAGTGAACATCAAAGCTTTGCAAGCTCATCTGGTAAAGATCGGTAACCTCTCCCCCGAGGTCCCCGCCCATGGGGAAGGACCCTCCTTCTCCGATGAAGACCTGATGAAGGCCGTTCAATCTCTCGGCAATGAACAAATCGAGGGTGTCGCCGTCCTGTTCGCAACCCAGGAGAAATCGATCCCACTCCTTCAAAAGGCGTATCTCAATACATCCTCCGACAGGGAAAAACTCCAGTACGCCAAAGCACTGGCCCTACTGGCCGACAATAGTGGAATCGACAGCCTGATCCAAGAGATCGAGTCCCACAAAGCGTGGGATCAAGGTTGGGACTATAAGAGCGGGGGACAGTTCGGATCGAATATGAGCCGGTTGGATAGTTTTTTGTTCGCAGTGGCAAGAACAGCCGATCGGAGGGCTCTCCCTGCACTTTTGGACAAGCTCTCCTTGTTGACCCCGGATCAAGCCTTTTCCCATCACAGGGCTATCGCCGTGGCGCTGGAAGCCATAGGGGATCCCCAAGCTGCGCCCGCCATAGCCCAACTGTTGTCCCTCCCCGGGTACAGGCATCAAGCCGTTACAGGGATCCAGAAAGCCATCGAGAGGGAGAAGCAAGATCCGAATTGGGGAGCCACGGAACCGAGAAGCAAGGCGATCAGAGAACTGCTCCTGGCCAGGGCGCTGTACCGTCTCGGCGACCATCAGGACCTAGGAAAACAAATTCTAGAGGAGTACACCCAAGACCTCAGAGGACACCTGGCACGGCACGCACACGCGGTCCTTCAAAAGGACCGCTAGCTTGGTTTTCTTGCGGAAAGGGCCGATCTTTGCCGGCGCCTGTCTAACCGTCTGCAGGGAGAGGCGGCTTCATGGGGTGACTGCTGACAAAGATCGGTCCTTTCCGCAAGAGGCCAGATTCCAAATCCAGATTCCGTGTAGCAGAAGATGGCAAGCGAGACGGCCTGTGCGGCTTCGGGATCGGACACGAACGTGCGTGATGCGTGCCGGGACAGGAGGCAGAGATCCTCTTAGAACGGTTTGAAGGCCGTTTCCACACCGAATGCACATTCGGTATCTGGAAACGGGCTCCACCTCGGCGGTGCGTACTTGAGCCTTCCAACGCACCGACAGAGGGAAGTGAGAAGAGGATCTCTGCCTCTTCTCCCTCGGCACGGTTCCTCGGTCCGATCCCGAAGCCCCACAGGCCCGGTTGTGGCCCTTGCCTTAAAGATGAACCACCTCTCCGGAGCGGGCGGAACGCCTGATCGCGTCCACAATGCGCTGTCCAGCCAATCCGTCCTCCATCGTGGCATAGGGCTGGTATCCCTCCCGGATCGCTCGAATGAACTCGTCCATAGCCAAATCGTCCCCTGAAAGTTCGGGTTCAGGGACGGCCACCCGCTCTTGGTCATCCTTGGATCGGCTCACCATGATGCAGGGCCCTTCTTCGTCCTGGCTGGGCCATGCGCTGGCCCCTTCGCAGATCACATACTGCCGCTTGTCCATGAAAGGCATGGCCATATAAGAAAGGGTCCCCATGGCCCCCCCTTCGTGTGTGGTAACAGCGCTGATCATCTCTTCGTTATCAGGGTCATCTCCGGTGGTGAGGGAACGGGCGAACACCGTCTCTACTTCTCCACCGATGAATCGAAGCCACTCACAGATATGCACGCCGTCGTGCATCAGGATAGGACCCCACACCTCCGGGGCGCGCGTCGCTTTGTGACCCTTCCCTTGACAGAGGAGTCCGCTGGGCTTGGGATGGGCCGCCCCCAAGCACAGAAGCTTCCCCCAGGCTCCCTGCCCCACTAGATCCCGGAGATGCCTGTGGGCGGGGGAACGCCGCATACTCAGGTTGACCACCGTGGACACGTCCTTGCAGGCCTCCACCATGGCTTCAGCGTCCTCAACGGTGAGGGCGATCGGCTTCTCGCAGTAGACATGGCATCCCATTTGGGCCGCCGCGATCGTCTGCTCGGTATGGACGTTGTTGTCCGTATTGATACAAACCGCGTCCAATCCCTCGGCCAGCAGTTCTTTGTAGTCCTTAAACCGACGACCGGCGATCCCCTCCTCGTCGCACAGCTTGAGCCGCTCCGGGTTGATGTCGCACACGCCAACCAGCTCCACATCCTGTCTGCGGTGAACCCCTCTCACGTTGCCCATGCCTCTGGATCCCACACCAATGACACCGAATCTCAGCGTATCCATCCTGTCTCCTTCCCAAAAAAAACGCTTTCAAGAGCACCATCATACCATCGCGTATGGATGTCCGATACAAATCGTAATTTTGGTTCGTAGAGTGCATAACCCCTGGGCTTCTCCGTGGAATTCATTGTAAGACGCTCCCCCAGCATGACATAATGAACTGAGTTTTAATCTTTCTATGGGACATAGACCCAAAATCAATTGAAGAGTAGATCATGGACCCCCCGCAGGAAAAACGGTGCAAAAGAAGGGACGTAGCGTAGCGGTTCCCATGAAAGCGGTCGTGACAGGAGCGCTCAACTATTCGGGACAGCACATCGCGCGCAGACTCTTGGAAGAGGGTCATCAGGTCACCACGCTGACCCACTCCCAACACAGACCGAATCCTTTTGGCGATGCGATCCGAATTCGTCCCTTTCGCTTCGATTCCCCCGAGGAAATGGCGCGCCTCTTGCAAGGGACGGACGTCCTCTTCAACACCTACTGGATCCGCTACAATCACAAGAGGTTTACATTCGACGATGCGCTGGCAAACTCGGAAATTCTAATCAACGCGGCCAGAGATGCGGGCGTGGACCGGATCGTTCACATCAGTATCACGAACCCGAGCCCTTCTTCTCCCCTGCCCTATTTCAAAGGGAAGGCCCTCGTCGAAGAGATGATCAAGTCCTCTGGCGTCTCCTACGCGGTCCTGAGACCTGCCGTGCTCTTTGGCGGACATGGTGTCCTAATCAACAACATCGCCTGGATGTTAAGACATCTGCCGGTATTTGGACTTCCCGGGGATGGACGATACCGCGTCCAGCCCATTCACGTGGAAGATTTGGCTCGTCTGATGGTGGAAGCCTCCAAGAGTTCCGAAAACACGACCACCGACGCTATCGGTCCGGAGACCTTCCAGTACAAGGATCTGGTCCAAACCATCGCAGCGATCCTCGGGAAACGCAGGCTGGTTGTGGGCGTTCCCCCGGGTGTAGCCTACGGGTCCGCGTACCTTCTGGGGAAGCTTTTGGGGGATGTCATCCTTACGTGGGATGAAATCAGGGGCTTGATGTCGGACGTCCTGTACGTGGACAGTCCTCCCGTGGGGACGATCGCCCTGTCAGACTGGGCTCGAAAAAACAAGGATCTTCTCGGCAGACGGTATGTCAATGATCTGAAGAAACGGTTGGTGAGGAGTTAACCCATGACCTGGATCGTCTATCTGACAGGAGGACTTTTGACCGCGGCTGTGCCCGGAGGCTCCGAGCCAGGTGGCCCCCAGCAGCCTTCGATACTCTCCTTCGACAAAACCATCAGCCGCGTGACGCTGGAGGCGTATCTGTCCCGTTCCATCACGATGATGGACTTCGCGACAGGCCGAGGGAACGTAGAGGACAACCTGCGCATGCTGGAAGAGACCGGGGCGCGGTTCGCGGGGAGGACCCTCTACATGTGGGGCGGGGAAAGCCAAATGGAAGGGAAGATCGCCAAAGCCGAGGAGATCGCCGCTCTCGCCCACAAACGGATGCCCTCTTTGATCCTTCAAGGCGCCGTTTTCGAGATCGTCACCACCGAGGTCAACCAGATCCCTGTCCCTCCCTGGGCGTTCGATGCCTTTGGCCTCCCCCAAGAAAAGAGACGCTTCCATTACGAGGACATGCTCTTTCCTGACGGGACGTTCAAGGACCATTGGCGCGAGGGCGCTTCAGTCCCGGACATGACCCAATTGGAGACGAAGCTTTGGTTCTTTACCGTTTCGGCGAGGTACATCGAGGCGGGGATGGAAGCGCTGCATATGGGTCAAGTCCGTTTGATCGGGGCCCATGACCGGGAGTTGTCCCACTGGTGGGAGCTGCTCAGCAAGATCAGAGAGTACGCCCAAGCACACGCTCGAAGACACCTGGTGCTCATGGATGCGCACACACCTTCTGGGGGGCCGCTCTACCAGAAAGACAAACTCCTCTTCGACTTTCATTCCTTTCCGCTGCGAATCGAGGAAGTGAACGAAGAGCCGCAAAAGGGCATTCTCAAGGTGGGCTATTTGGATAGCTTGTTCCTTCGCAGCAAAGGAGGCGTCACGCCCAGCGGCTGGAGGTGCGACTCCCTCCCTTACCTGGTGGAATTGGACAACTTCGAACGGAGCGGCAAGGAGGGACAAAACATCGGTAGACACTGGATCTGGGGGTACGATGAAATCTGTTGGTTTGCCCACCAACCCGAGGACTACAGAAACGAATGGCTGCGTTACGCCTGGGACTGGATCAGAGAGACGGACCCCCAAGGATTCCTCCAGATGCCGGGGAGCCGTTGTCTGGCCGCTCCTGTCGAGGAAAAAGGACACTGGTACCACGCCAACAGGCCCAGCGAAGCCACTCCCCAGGGCTTCAACCAAGAGAATACGATCCGCACCCTCTGGGAGAAGCACGCGCCTTGACTTGCCCCGGCCCTCCCCCAAGCCGCTCCTTTGGCCGCGTGGATCCTAGGTTTCTTCTCAGTTATTCCCTCCCTCAAGCCGGTGAACCTTGTACAATGGATCCCATGATGAACCGACCCTTGGCAAGGATCCTCGTCCGCCTTTCTTTCCTCGGGCTCTTGACCAGCGTTTCCCCTCAAGTAAACTCCTTGATGGCGCAAGGGAGGAACCTCCTCCGCAATCCTGATCTTTCCGAAGGACTCCTCGCGCCCAAGGCGTGGGGCTTTAACGCCAGCCAGAACAACAGAGCCCGTTGGGAGAGGGACGGAAAGGGTCATCGCTTTTCAGTGCTTCTGCAAGGCTCTGGAAGGGACTGGGCGGGACTGTCCTCCTGGGCCTTTCCTGTAGAACCGGGACAGGGACTTCAGGTTGCTGCGTGGATACAAAACGCTTCCGAGGTTCCAACCGATGCGAGGGACGCCCTTTACCTTCGTTTCTTTCACAACGGCGTTTTCGTGAAACAGGAAGGCCCCTCGCTGGAAGGGCTGAATCTCTCATGGCAACGCTTGGAGGGCGAAGTGAGGGTGCCTGAGGACTGCAATCAGGCGGATGTTTCGGTGCAAATCTGGTCGAAAGCCTCCGTGAGAATCGCCTGCCTGTGCGCTCTCAGAAAAGACGATTCACGCGGCCTCGCGCGCCATCCCCTTCCCTCGCCTCCCAACCGAAACATCCGATGGACTCCTGTAACGGAGCCTCAGAATCTTCCTGAAGACAAGGATGAGAACGGACTGCCCGACGTACTGGAACGCGTCTTGGAGATCAAACCCGAAGACTGCGCTAAAAGCGTCAGGCTGACGCGAAGAAAGACCACGAGCTTTCAGACTTCCACAGGCTACAGGGAGGACAACGATATCAAGACGGACATAGCCATCGTGGCCGATTGTCAGGAGCTTAAAATCAGAAGCTGGGAAGCCACAGGATACGAGCCCCACGTCATGGTGGGCTTCAGAGCCGGGCCTGCCTACGTGGAAGGGAACGGAAACGAGGACGAAGTCCAACAGGATCGAGAGGGGCGAAGACTCACTTGCGGCCCCAACAGCTTCTACATGGTTCCCACGGAAAACAGGAGACGTATCTTCAGGGAATACTTCAAGCAAGCCGCGGAACGCGGATCCCGAGCCGCCTGCCCGGAAGAACCGGAATTCTTTGGCAGGGCTGGCTACAGCAATGCCTTCAAGAGGGAATGGAAGGCCTTCTACGGGGAGCCGTGGCAGGATCCTGCCTCGTCGGTCCATGCCCGCACCAAGGCGGCTCAACTCATGACCCGCCTGGAGACGCGCCTATTGGAAAATTGCTGGGAATCCGCACGGGAGGTCCGGCCCGACATGCAACGTTTTCTCTTGACGCATACTCCGCTCAACTATGCTCATTGGGGCATCGTCTTTGGGCACCACGACACGTTGAAAACGGGAATGGTGGATGCTCTGGTCGCGCAGGTGTGGACAGGGACAGCCAGGACCCCTGTGACCTATGCGGGGGACACCAGGGAAAGAACCTTTGAAAACGCCTATCTGGAATACGCTTCCGCGGTGGGACTGCTCCAAGGGTTGGATGTCGATCTCTGGTTTTTGATGGACCCGCTGGAGGACAACCCTGACAGGACCATGGAAGATTACAGGACCAACTATAGGCGAACGGTAGCCGCAGCTCTTCTCTTTCCTCAGGTCATTCGCTACGAGACCATGCCTTGGCCGACGCGGATCTACGGAAGGGTCCCCGACGATTTTGCCACGGAAATTGGAAACGTCATTCAGGTCCTCAGTCATATGCAGCGCTTCGAAAAGAAAGGGAAGCTGGACCCGGCCAGCAGTATCGGCGTCTTCTTGTCCGACACCGCCCTTTGGCAAAGAAGTCCCCCACACGCTTCTTCCATGGACTCTTTCTACGGACTCTCCCTGCCGCTGGTCATGAAGGGAATCGCGATTTCCGTACCCCATTTGGATCGCGTCACCGACCCGGGCTATCTAGACCCCTACCGTGTCCTCCTACTCTCCTACGACCCACTGAAACCCAAGACAAAAAAGATCAACGTCTCCTTGGCGGAATGGGTGCGAGGCGGGGGCACATTGATTCTCTTCGGGGGAGATGATCCTTACAACAGCGTGGCCTCATGGTGGCACGATGAGGGACACGTGGGGGCTCAAGAAGATCTTCTGAAGCGCTGCGGATGGGATGTTTCCCGAAGAAAGGTCCTCAAAGGCTTGGCGGACGAAGACGCTTGGACCGTAGCGGCCGAGTCTCTCTACAAGGGCAGAGATCTAAAAAACAGGACCCTCGAACAAATCGACTTGTCCCCCTTCCTTGATGAGGGCAACGTATTGGTGAAATGCGAGGATAGCGATCAACAGGACGGTTGGGGGGCGTATATTTCCGCGATCCGCTTTAGCGGTCAACGGGACGGCGTCCCGGTGGAGGACCGCATCCAGCCGAATAGCGAGGAGGAGAGATCTCTCGTCTATCTGGAGCGAAAGACAGGCCTTCATCCAAATGCCAGGTTCTGCGACAGGAATAGTTTCGTTATCTACAAGTTTTCTTTTGATCCAGGGACGAACGCTACGCTCACCTTGGACGTGGGAAACGAGTACAGGATCTCTCTCCTGTCGGGTTTACAGCCGGTGGTGAGACAGTTCCAGGCCGTCTCGGAAAAGGCCGCCCCTTGGGGTAGAACCGTCCCCTGGCGAACCGCCGATCCCTGGGTAGCCTACGACAACTCCGGCGCCGCCCCTCTCTACTCTGAAAAGAGACCTCTTCTCTCCGAGAAACGTCACGGTGAGGGAACAGTCCTCTTTTGCGGGATCCCTCCTGAAAGCTTCGCAGAAAGCCCAAGGCGGGCGGAACAGCTTCGACAGTTGGTCCGCTATGCCTGGGAAGAGAAGCAGGGACAGCCCTGGAGAACCTCGTCTCACTTTATCGCGGAAAGAGGGCCTTACCTTGCCGTCAAGACGCTCGACAAGTCTCTCTCCCTGAAAGGTCCTTTTCTGGATCTTTTGGACGCCCGACTGCCCGTGCTGGACAATAAATCGATGGACGAAGACGCGGTATCTCTGTTGCTGCGCATCCCAAACGAAAAAGAGATGACTCCCACGGTCCTCTTCTGTTCCTCGTGCTTGGAATGGTGGGATCTCGATCGCAATCGTCTTCGGCTCATCGTTTCCGGTCCTGCCAACACCACAGGCTCGTGCAGACTGGGATTGGGAAAAGCCCAACTAAAGCGCATTCGTTGCTGCAACGTGAAAGGGGAAACTCCTGGCAGTCGATGCACGAGAGAACGGGGCACCGTTCTCCTCCAATACCCCAATGAACCCAGGGGACTCGCTATCCAGGTCCTTTTCCACCCTTCTTCTTGAGATGCTCCCAGGGAACGAATCCCCGGCTAGAACGACCTTCGGCGTTGTGGAAGCGTACGTAGACGCACTTGCCGACTTCCGGGAAGGTGCGTTCGTATGTCTGGTTATTTCTCCTGCTTCGATACAAACGCACCGTGGTTCCCTTGGACAGCTGTATCTTCTCATCCCCCCTATACAGCACTTCCGTGTTGCAGATCGTCACATAGTGGTCCTTGCCTTCCGTCAGCTCCTCCATGGAACGAAACCAACGCCGAACGCCCAGGATCACGACCACCAAGGGAACCAAAAGCGCCGCGATCACGCCCCATATCAGAAGTCGGGTTCGAAAATCCATTCCCTTTTTCTTGGCCATGCTTCGTTTCCTCCTGGCTCTTCAAGGCACATCATGAGCGTTTCCTGCTGGCTTCAAGATGCCAAAAGTTGGACAAGAGGTAAAGGGCCTAGTATGATGGCCTCATGCCTTTCCGAAGCTTACTGTTACTTCTCTTGCTTCTTCCCCTCTGCCTGACGTTGGCGCAGTGCAAGCGGAAGAAAGCCGCCGGACCTTCACGCGCCGTCCGTTTGGGTCACACAAAGGGACACCTTCCCCGCGACGTCGCTTCGCCTTGGAAGGAGAATGTGGGACCTGGAATGGGTATCTGGGTTTCTGTCCAGGAACAACGGCTTCGCCTCATCGAATCTGGGCAGGTCGTACTGGATGTCCCATGTTCCACCGCTGCCCGGGGCGTCGGGTGCGAAAAGGACAGCTACAAAACGCCCACAGGATGGCACGCTGTCCACCAAAAACTCGGAGACGGCGCGCCTTGGGGACAAGTCTTCAGGTGGCGGGAAGCCACGGAGGAAGTATGGAAGCCTGGCGACGTCGTCAAGGAAGATCTGGTGCTCACGCGCATCCTCGTACTCCGTGGCGAACAACCCGGCCACAACCAGGGAGGAGATGTGGACTCCCTGAGCAGGCATATCTACATCCACGGCACAAACGACGAAGAACAGGTGGGACGTCCCGTCTCCTATGGCTGTGTCCGTCTGACAAACGACGACGTCATTCGGGTCTTTAATCGGGTACCCGTAAATACGCCCGTCCTGATCACGGAGTAGCCGTCTCCTGGGTCAACTCAGGCACCTCGCCCAGCCAGCGCTGCAGTCTATCCAGAGACATCGCGTCCACGGTCACCTCGCGCTCCACATCTCCCAAACGGATGCGCGCTTTCACGCGTTTCCCTATCTTGTCAGCCAAGACCTCCACGGCGACCTGTTCAGGGAGTAGAAAGACTGCCTCCCATCGAGGCAAGACCATGAAGAGTCCATAGCTGTCCATGAGACGCCCCTTCCAAACACCACCCTGTTTGAGCCCCACCGCCTGAAACTCGATCAGGCCTGGGTCTCGCTTGACCTTGCCCTTGACGGCGCCTTCCATGAGCGCCCGAACCGAATCCAAAAGCTCCTTATCCTTACATTCTCCCGCCATGGACGCGAAACGGGGATACTTCTTGATATTTTGTCCCCCCCAAAGGACCTGGAGAAAACCGAGAATCAGGAAAAAGAAACCTTTTTCGCCTTCCACCGACATCTGCCACACGGTGTACCCCACGTTATAGATTCCCACTAGAATCAGGGCGATGCCGTTCGAAATGAGTCCCTTGGGTCTGGGCGAAAACGTTTGCCAAAGTCCCGTACTCAAAAGAAGCAAACCCAACAAGAGCAGCGCCAAAGAAAACGGGTCTGCCCCCCAATCAACCCATCCGGCCCATACGGCCAAGGCGCCAAAGATAAGACTTCCTATCCCGGCAGGTTTCAGGCTCTTGTTCAACGCCACTTCGTCGGCCGCGAGCTGGAGTTGTTGCAGGGTCACTTGTTCCGACATAGGAAAGGGTCCTCCGGCACTGAAATTCTCGCATCCCATTATAGCGTCAACGCCTCCCTTGAGTCGCTGAGGGTTGCGGGCTAGAATGGCTTCTCCGGGGAAGGGCCCCGATCCTTCCTCCCAGCCTAGAAAGGATGGCGCTCATGAAGCAGCAAGACGTCATTTCTCGCCGCGACTTCATCAAACGTGGAGCGGGTGCGGCCATCGCCATGGGGGGATCCGCCCTCTTCGGGCCTAAAGCCAAGGGAGAGGGAAAATCTCTCCATATGGGAATCGTAGGATGTGGGGGGAGAGGGACGCACGACACCAGAAGATGCCTAGAGGCCGCTCAACACCTGGGCGTCTCCTTGAAGATCGCTGCGGCAGCCGACGCATTCAAAGACAAGGCGGTGGAATTGGGACAGCAGTTCGAGGTCCCCAAGTCCCGTTGTTTCGGCGGTTTCGACGCCTATAGGAAACTCCTGGAATGCGAGGTCGATCTTGTCCTTCTCTGCACCCCTCCCATATTTCGTCCCCTGCATTTCGAAACGGCCGTGGCGGCGGGGAAACACGTGTTCGTGGAAAAGCCGATCGCCGTGGACCCCCCGGGGGCCAGAAAGTTTATCGAGGCAGGAGAGGTTGCGGCATCCAAAGGCCTCAGCGTCGTGGCAGGGACACAACGTCGGCACCAGAGGAACTACAGGGAGACGCAACATCGCATCGCCGAGGGAGCCATAGGCGATCTGACGGGGGGCGCCATCTACTGGTGCGGCGGCAGGCTCTGGTTCAAACGTCAACAAGAGGGGGAGGACGCAGCCAGCTACCTGGTACGAAACTGGGTCAGTTTCACCGAGATGTCGGGGGATCACATCGTGGAACAACACGTGCACAACGTCGATGTGGCGAATTGGTTCATCGGATCGCCCCCAGCCACGGCCATCGCGTTTGGCGGCAGAGCCAGAAGAGTTACAGGAAATCAGTACGATTTCTTCAGCGTTGATTTCGATTATGGTAAAGATGTCCACGTCCATAGCATGTGCAGACAGATCAACGCCTGTTACAACAGGGTCAGCGAGTTTTTCACAGGGACCAATGGCACTTCCTGGGGGAACGGCGGGATCAAAATGAGAACACCTGTCGAGGTCCCATCGCCTGACTTTCCTGAATTCAACGGAGGAGACACCCAGCAGCAGGTGGATTTCTTGAAAAGCATCTTGGAAGAAAAACCGGTCAACGAAGCCAGACAGGTGGCCGAAGCCACGTTAGCTGCCATCATGGGAAGAATAGCCGCCTATACGGGCAAGATGGTCCGCTGGAAGGACGTGGCAGACGCGGAAAGCGACTCTTGTTGGTGCAATCTCACCCTGGAACCCACGGCCGAAGCCTTTGAGGAAGGCCCTGTGCCTCTGCCGC
>Ga0272442_10008121_pt1 | contig 13403 bp, 7 predicted proteins | sample SSMForm2O_FD_200262 | JGI IMG/M metagenome (GOLD analysis project Ga0272442, IMG submission 200262) | Marine sediment archaeal communities from Little Sippewissett salt marsh, Falmouth, MA, United States - SSM-Form-2O | ecosystem: Environmental > Aquatic > Marine > Wetlands > Sediment ...
GCTCCCAGCTCGTCCTTGACCTGACAAAGAACGAATCGATCTCATGTGACAATGGCATCCTTCCGTACAAGATTGATCTTGAGCAACGGTCACCCAATCATGTGACTGACCTGCAGCAATGGTCACCGCCGACAGTCGAGCTCAGCTACATCGGAAGCACAAATGACGACATGATCAGGTTCAAAGCGGAGTTCAGCCGCGCGGTGAAGGGATTTGGCGCTTCTGACGTCGAACTTGGAGGCACTTCTGAGCCGCGCGCGGCCATGAATCTCACACAAGTGGGCTCAGACGGCAAGACTTATACATTTGACGTTGCAGGGATGAGCCATGCTGGAGAGATTACCGCACGGATCCCGCGGGACGCGGTCGACTGGCCGATCTACATGATGCCTAACTTCCAGTATATCCGAGACCTGGCAATGCAGCAGGAAGCTGGTGTGCTGATCATGGATTTTAGCTGGTATTACGACTGCCCTCTCATGATTTCGAACTGGGCTTCGAACACCGTGACCGTCAGGTTCGAAGATCAGGATCCTCCTACGGCGGCCTTTACAGAGTTCCCGATGGAGTCCTCATGTGCATGTTTGGGGGTATTCCGTTGGGTGGCGTCGGACAATGTCACGCCTGAAGACCAGCTGGAGCACGAGTTGCGCCGCAACGGCGCGAAACTCACAGAAGGTTCGGAAGGAGTGCTAGCGCTCTCGTCTCAGCATCTTGCTCTTGCCGCGACCGCTGTGGCGGAGACGACAGAGCTTGAGCTGGTCGTGCGCGACGAAGCCGGCAACCAAACGGTTGTTTCGTGGCCGCAAGAAGGCCAACACCCTGGATCGTGTGATTGCCTGACGTTCACAGAGCGGCCGGACGCCTTCTCCATCGATCAGGATCCGTCGTTCACAATCAGCTGGGAGGGCGCATGGGACGTAGGAGCAGTCGACGGGGGCAATCCCAACACGACACGCTGGATACTCGATAACGAAGACTCCTCAGTGCCCATAAGCGCCAGTGCTGGGTCGGTAACAAAGACGTACTCAGGACTGGACGATGGACAGCATGAGCTGAAAGCGGAGCTATGGTGTGGCAGTGCGTTGATTGATGAGATCGTATGGACGTGGCGGGTCGATAACGAGAAGCCAAAGAAGCCGGAGCTCAGTGAGCTCCCGCCAAGTCTCTCGAATGTGCAGACACTCGAGTTCGCTGCGAGTAGCGACGATGGAAGCGGAAGTGGCATCGAGGAGTTCGTGTGCACATGGACGCTAGAGGAGTCGAACTGGACGGTGACGACGACACACACAGCAGAGGGTGGGAGTGCGACGATTGAGAGTAGCGTGCTGACAACCAGTGGTGTATACCATGTAAGCGTCGAGGCGGTGGATCGTGCAGGCAATCAGAGTGAAGCAGCAACGCTAGAAGAAGGGTTTGAGATTGACCTGATTGACCCGGTTGTCTCGGTGAAGTGGGAGATCGAGGGGCTGAACACAGGTGGAGGTGCAACATACCCGAGATCACAGGACGATCTCGATAGCAGTGACACGCCCAAGCCTCTGACGGCCATTATCACCCTCAGCGACGTCGAAGACACCGAAAGCTTCAGTCGTGGTCTGAGTCAAGAGGATGTTCATGTAACAAACGCGGCACTGGAAGGGCAACTCTCAGTCATCGATTCGAACGATGTGGGCAGCACGATCAAGTGCAAGGTGACGCTCCAGCCCCTGGAGGAGGGAGACGTAACACTGGTGGTCACCCAGGGAGCCGTCGTAGATGAAGCAGGGAATGCGAGCGCGGAGTCGAACACGATCGGTCTCCAGTACGACGCGCCCCCCGAATTCACCTCTGTACACATCGGGGCCGTGGCTCCAAATGGCCAGCTGCGCACGGCCAAAGCACGTCCGGGAGACGAAGCCTGCGTCTGGTTCACGTTGGACGGAGTCGACCCGGCTGCGACGAACCCAGACGTGTGGATTTGCGACCAGAGAGCTGATGTCGAGTATGTTCGATACGTGCGGAAGTTCCTTGCGACTCTCCAAGTCATAGACAACGAGAACCTCTTCGACGGCCCGGCATGGATGGAGATCACCGTAACTGACTCTCCCTACGAGCCAGTGACATACCGAGACACGAAGGGAACCGACGGCTCGCAGCTCTGGTTCTGCTCCGACGATGAGATTCCTGAACCGGTCGAGGTCTACGGCATTACGCGCGATGGGCTGTACGGTATCGGGTCGGACATCGACATTGCGGTCAGGTTCAGCAACGAGGTGTACGTGACAGAGGGCTCGTACGGTGGCGCGGTGATTTATGTCAACCTCAACGACTTGGGCTCGGGAGGAGCCGAGTGCTCGGCGAGGTACACTGGCGGATCGGGGACGAAAACGCTGACATTCCGCTATCACGTCAACGCTGGCGACAACTGTGCGAACTGCTTCTGGCAGTGCATGACGACGGAGCTGAACCAGAACACGTGGTTCAACTACATTCAAATCAGCGGAGCAGAGGGTTGGTCAATCTGCGACGAGTACGGGCGCGACGCGGAGCTGAGCCTCCCTGACCCGACAGGCCATAACTCGCTTGCGGCTAACAGCTCCATCTTCGTCGATGGCGTCCGCCCACGAGTGACAATCAACCAGGCGGCAGGACAGAGCGATCCGACCAACACGCTCCCGATCCTATTCGACATCGAGTTCTGCGAGAATGTCTCTGGCTTCACGTGGGACGACATCGTGTGGACAGGCACGGCCACGGGCATTTCAGGAACGGTTTCCGGCTCCGGAGCAACGTATACGGCGGAGGTTACGGCGGCTTCCGCGGGCACCTTGGTCCTTAAGCTGCCTGCCGACTCGGTCGAGGACGACGCCGGCAACCCCAACGTCGAGCCGAGTTACTCCAGTATGGATAATGAGGTGATGTACGACAATGTTCCTCCGGTCATCACTGGGTGTCCGGAGGACTTCCATGCGCCTGGTGGCGATTACTGGCTTGCAGATTGGGACGAGCCAATAGCGGTGGACAACGAGTCAGGTCTGGCAAGCTTCGAAATGAATTGCAATAATGAATGCCAAGACCGCGGGGGGCTAGGGGAGATGTGGTATCTCAGCCATCAACCTCCGGTGACAGTGACATATACCGCGACCGACAATGCAGGGAACACGTTGTCCTGTAGTTTCGTCATAACACTCTACGGTTACGGTCCGTAAAGGTGGCACCTGGCGGTGAGCGTGGTTGGGTTTGGCATCACCAGAGACTGAGCATCCGCCAAAAAGGGGGGGGGAGCGTGAAGCGATCAATGGCGGTTGGATCTGCGGTGATCACTCTTGGAGTCTGCTGTCTGTTTCTCGCGAGCGCGCTCTGCTGCGCGGATAGTGTAGAACGGCTTGTCGCAGGCAACACCGCTTTCGCGGTCGATTTGTACCATGCCTTGTCCGCGGAAGATGGTAATGTCTTCTTCTCGCCCTACAGCATCTCCGAAGCCCTGGCAATGGCCTACGCCGGAGCGGCGGGAGAGACGGAAGATCAAATGGCTGACGTCTTGCACTTCACTCTGTGGCCCGAAGAGCTGCACATGGCGTTCCAGGCCTTGCGAGCTTATCTGATGTCGCAGGATCGCTTCCTCGAGAACCCGGAGTCTGACGCATTCTCTCTGAACGTCGCGAATTCCCTCTGGGGCCAACAGGACCACGGGTTTCTGGAGAGCTACAACGGGCTTCTGAGGACGCGTTACGGTGCGGAACTTCGAGAGGTCGACTACCGGGCGGACCCGGAAGCTGCGAGACAGCTCATCAATGAGTGGGTCAGCGATCAGACACGGGAGAAGATCCTCGAATTGCTCCCTGAAGGCTCGATTGGCTCCGAGACGCTGCTTGTGTTGGCCAACGCTGTCTACTACAACGCGGCGTGGGAGTCCCCGTTCGAGGAGCGGGACACACAGGACCGTCCGTTCTTCCTGATCGGCGGTGAAGCGACGATAGTCCCGATGATGCGCCAGGCGACGCGCTTTGCACACGCCAGCACTGACGGGTTTCAAGCGATCCAACTGCGTTATGCCAACTGCGCAATGGCAATGATGATCGTCCTCCCCGACGAGGGCTCCTTTCACGCTGTGGAGTCGCAATTCGATGCTGACGTGCTCGAGGTCGTCATTGCGTCGCTCCAGTCAGACCTGGTTCGGCTCACGATGCCCCGTTTCTCGTATCGATCGACGTTCTCCCTCGGCGAGATGTTGGCTGGGATGGGCATGCCGGATGCGTTCAGCTTGGATGCCGACTTCTCGGGGATGGACGGAACGCGTGATATCTCCATTGGTGGAGTGATCCACGAAGCGTTCGTCGACGTCAACGAGCAGGGGACGGAGGCCGCGGCAGCGACAGCGATCGCATGTGGCACGGGGGGACCCGGCGTCGAACCGGAGATCGTCGACTTCACCATCGATCGTCCGTTCCTCTTCTTCATCCGCGACACGGAGACGGGGACGATCCTGTTCATGGGGCGTGTGCTGGATCCGAGCTGAACGACTGGTCGTTGGCCTTCGCTCCGGAATCCGCACCAGGGATGTTATCAGAATCGACATGGACGGGTACAGGCACGCAGACATCGATGCGCGACCTACAGGAGGATGTGCGTAGAACTCCACTGCCTTTCTATGCAGCAATCAGATCGGCCGGAATCACAAGCCCGTGCGGAGTTTGAAAGTAGTCCTCTACGGGGAGCCAGTGCAGAAAACGTAGTTCTATTGGAGCTTTTCTGGTTTGCTTCCTCTCCAAGACTGGCCGGCGTCCTAGCTTTGCCAGTGGAACGATTGCTGGGATCAGGTCACTAGTCATCCAAGCAATTAGGTACCTGGCCACCGACCTCGTTGAAGCGAGTGCCCTTGATTAGGGAGTAGTATTCCCCGCCTGACGAATCCGGGAACACGACGAAAGCTTCGATTGTCCAATCCCCCAAGTCATTGATGGTCTCACCGTTCGGGAGATCCATGTCAGGAACAAGAATCTCGAGGGAGTTGTCGCCAAACTCATGTCCAATACCACGGGTTGGCAACGAGTACCACTCATCTGCGATTCGCATCTTCAGTTGCACGCTGCCGTCTCGTGGCCTTGCATCCAAGAAGAGCGTGGTTCGGTTGCTTTCCGGGGGGTAGAAGAAGAGGCTGTAGACAAACGGTGTCTCAGGGATTTCAGCTTCATGTAGTTCCCACAGCACTCCCAGCACTTCGCAGTCAAGCTGCATCCTGACCGCAGCAACTGAGTGTCCGGGCAGATCCCAGTGCTCCGATTCCTCGATCGGGACAGGACCGTTCAACCAGAACTCCTGTGGCTGGTAGTCGGAAGCCAGCTGAACGAGTATGGGTGCGTCTCCCCACGTGGTCGGGAGAATCTCAGACAACTGGTCCAAAGGATCCTCGCCAGTTCCAACTAGGTACGCGTCGACCCTTGCGAGATTGTAGGCCTCACTGAATTCGTCGTCACGGTAGTTGAGCATGACGTTTATTGACCAGTCAAGGAGTTCTTCGAGTTCTACTGAGAGTGGAAGCGTCTGGTTGGGCAAGGAGAATGCAAGCGTGTCGTCATCGATCAGCAAGCTGCCGATGGCGATGTCAACATTCCGATGGCCAGCAGGCGTAATCATCGAGGCTCGGACCCATCCGTCCAGAGGTGAGATGATCAAGTAGAGCCTGATTTCTCGCTCATCATCCGAGTTCAGCTGGATAGTGTAGTCGTACGGACTCCATCGAGCCCCTGAATCCCGAAGCTCCCACTGGAACGCGAGTCCTCCTTCGTGTGGTTGCATGGCTACGCTTGCGACATCTGATCCTGGCATTCCCCAACCGACGGAGCTGGCGATCGGCCTCTCGTAATCCCGCCAGTACGTCGCGAGCTCAAGCGGCTGCTCGAACTCGCAGATTCTGTACGACGACTCCCAGTTCATATCAGCAACATGAGTTGAGGACTCCAGATTCCAATCTACGAGCCGGAAGTCTTCAACACCAGGCACTCTGCGATAGAGCAGCCTATCGTTTGGATCAAGAGCGCTCGCCCACATCTTGTAGACATCGAACGCAGGCTTGCCCTGCAACGAGCTATGGTAGAGGCCGTAGAAGTCCACCGGATTCGTGGGTCGGAACACCGAGTAGTCGAGCAGTTTCCAGTAGTCGTGTCTTGAGTAGATGGCTTCAACGTAGGTCGCAGTCGCAAGCTCCGGCAAGATCGCCTCCATGATTACTACCTGCTCGAGGAAGCTCGGTGTGTAGTCTGCTGGGCCAATCTCGCCCGAGAGCATCTGGGACGATACGTCAGACCATGCGTAGGTGTGCCGCCAGGCGTCGTAGCAATCCTGCTCGAATCTGCCACCGTATCCTGTGAATCTCGAGTCCTCATAGCTGAAGGCGCTGATCATGTACCTGATCGGCAGTTTGTACGCGCGAGCAAGTGGCTCAACCTCTGCCTGGAGATAGCGGGCATAGCCTGCACGAAGATCATTGATGGACCTGGAAGATGGGAAGTACCGGGCTGCCTTCTCGGTCCAGAGGAAGTGGAAGATGTAGTCCAGGGTTCCGTCCAGGGGCGTGCAAACACTACAGAAGGAGTTGAGTGGGACCATCCCCAGGTCGCCAGAGAAGACCGCTCCGACACTGTCGAAGATGCCCAGCCACTGCTGCCAGACCCACCGGGCATCCGTGTTGCTTCGATGCGCAATCCCATATCCAGCCCCCACAAGTAGGGGTCCTGAGCGAAGGCGAAGCTGCTCAATCCGATTTCCTCTGCGTGGGCTGCCTTCTCCACCGCGAGCCCGGCGTACTGCTCAAGGTAGCAAGAAATGTAGTCGCGCGTGCGCTCGTTCGAGTAGCTCCAGTAGGAGCCTCCATCAACCGTGGCGTCCTCACCGAAGTAGTAGGAGCCCCATTGCACGCCTCCGCCCTCAATCTGGCGGAACACGAAGGCCATGTCCTCATCTCCCAGGAAGTGGCCACCTGTGAATGAGATCCTTGGCAGTGGGTAGGCTTCTAAGATCGGGAAGAAGTTGTGAACTAGGATTTCTGAGAAGCCTTGGCTTTCCAAGAACCCAAGTTTGTCGACCGCGTGTTGGTCGGAGAAGAACATGGCGAGATTGATGCGTGACTGAGACCCCTCGTCGTAGTACTCGTTCCAAAGGTCGGCCATAGTGAAGCCACAGGTCTTCCGCTGACTCGTGGTTGGCGGAACCCAAGCCGCAACGGTGGTCCGTGTCTGAGCGCCGCTCTCAAGATGAGCTTCAAGCTGGTAGACATACCGGCCGGGTTCACTGTGCGTTGCCTCCGCTACGAGCTGCGACGCCTGCGAGATCGAGCCTTCATACTCCGTCATGTACTCGAGGCTCATCTGCTGCATGTGGAGCTGCGACCACTCGGCTGAGTCAGGCGCAATGCTATCTGCTGGGAGCAGCAATCCGCCGTGAAGCACGATCGGGATTCCGATCGTGAAGTCATTCCGCACCATGTTCTCCCACTGCGCAACGGGGTCATCCGCGCGATCACGGATGAGCAGGGTGATCGTTGGGTTGTAGTTCTCAAGGAAGATCAAGTCGAGTGACGTCCCCTCTTGATCGTGGTCATCCTGAGGGTTTCCATTCTCGTCAGTGTCCACGTACTTGTCGGTGTCCCAGACGAGTGTGTAGCCGTCTAGGCTCTCCGGACTGATGATCTCGTATCGCACTGAGAACGGGAGACAGTTCCTGTCAATGTGGCGCGAGATGGTGATGGCCTTGTTGATCTCGTGGAGTATGACTTCGTAATCGAAGTCCTCTGCCACAGCATCCGCGGCTTGATTCCAGTCTGCACTCAGCCATTCCTGGCTGACAACCGATGCCGACGCTGGTGACCAAGTGATCCAGTGGGCTCCCCATGGCTCGACTGCTCCGCCTGAGAAGGTGAACGTGGTCGACTCGCCCAATGGTTCGACCACGCTCAGGACATCGCCGAAACTTGTGATCGTGACGGGCTCCGAGAACTCCACGCGGAGGCCGTAGACGGTCTCGCCTGTGTCGTTCATGAAGTACCCACCGGCTAGAACAGAGCAAGGGAAGAGAGCCAACAGGACAATACCCGAGAGCACGCGCTTCATAGAACCTCCTTGCAGGAGAGAGTAACAGAAGCCGGCCTGCGCGATGAAGGGCGTGCTACGCAGCAGTCAGATGAGCCGGTATCACAAGACCGAGAGGAGTCTGCAGGTAGCCCTCCCCGGGGAGCCAGCATCGAAAACGCAGTTCCATTGGCGCATATGGAGTTCGATCCCTCTTCGGCTTGACCGGATTCCTAACTCTGATTCTGGACCGGTTTCAGGGAGAGGCAGGTACCTGGCCCTTGACGCGAAAGCTCAGCTTCCAGAGAGCTTCTCCTGAAGGAGGCGGATCTCTGACTCGCTCAGACCGACCTCTTCAGTGAGGTAGTGCTCGATGGTGGTCTTCAGATCCTCGGATGTGACATCCGTGCCGTCGTTCATCTCGCGTAGCTTGCTGAGCACCTGCTCCACGACCTCTAGATAAAGGGGATGATCGGCGTCGATCCTGTAGTAGTTGGCGAACGTCAAGGCGTAGTCATCGACGATATCCTGAAGATCTGCACCAGCAAGGCCTTCGAGTACTGCGATTGCGATCCCTGTCCGATCTTGCCCAAGACTGCAATGGATGAGATATGGAGGCGACTGATCGATGATGAATCGAAGGACGCGTGCCAACTCCGCCTTGAAGTGAGGCCATGTCACAGCGAGGCCGATGTTGGTCGCGAGGACTGCTCCTTCGTCTCCGCGCGCCTTGTAGTACTCGCTGTGATCAAAGGCTTGCTGCGGATCATTCCATGACGCGCCGACATTGATGATGGTTCGCACTCCTGCTTGCAGCATCAGGCTATGCGTATAGGTCGCCTTCACCGAGCCGTCGGCAGGATGAGACGATCTAAAGAGGACTCCGCTCTGGATGTCTCCGGATGATACCTCTCGGAAATTGGAGTACTCCTCGTCGCTGGAGCACTCACTGCGCTCTGCCACATGGTGTACCTCCCGCTCCGCTATCTCGTCGAGGTAACCATCATCCTGGAGCAGACAAATCACGACTTCATCGCCGAGAGCAACGCCGTATCCCTCAGCGATGTTGGTGTACCACCCGCCGATGTAGGCATTGCCCCACAGAAGGACGCTGGGCAAGTACTGCGGAAGATACGGGAACAGGTCGGATAGCACGGGGATCTCCAGCGTGTGCCCTGACATCTGAAGCTCCACGAGATCTCCCACCGCGATCCCTGCTTCCTGAAGGTCCTGTGTTGTGATACTCGTGCCGACGCTTCCAAACGCCTCATCAAAGGACGTGACGCTTCCGGTGATCTCGATCAGTGTCTGTGACTGGCTCAAGACGGGTGTGCAGACAACCATGGCAACTGCTATGGCAGCCACCACGCGCGCAAGCCGGTTCAGTCTCATGAGTTCCCTCCTCCTTGCTGAATCGGAGTCTAGTATCGACGCGCGACTTGGTCAAAACGTCGGCACTGCTGACTGGCCGCTACTGACGGATCCTGCTTGAGTGCCGCCTTGGTGGCCTTCCGCTAGACAGCTGCCTTTGCCTGGGCGACGCGCCCCTTCAGATCGGCTCAGGAGCAGAGCTAGGATCTGGGCCAATTGACGCTACGCTCATCTTGGGTCGAGCCGCGACTTCGGGAACCGTGCTTCTTGTACTGGCGGACTTGGGCCAGCACCCAGCAGCTCTGCGGAATAACGCTACGCGGCGATCAGATCAGAGGGGATCACAAGACCGTGCGGAGTTTGAAAGTAGCCCTCTACGGGGAGCCAGCACCTAAAAGCCCCTTGAGTAGGGCGCTTCTGCTTTCCATGAATCAGTGGCTTGGCCCAGGAACAGTGCAGGGTCGGCGTTCTGGGTCCTGGCCATGCTCTCGGACCTAAGCCAGAAGTGAAGGTCACTGACTACGGTCCTAGTTCTGCCTCTGGGTCGATTGGGGGAGTGAAGATCGCCAGAACTGAAGAGCAAAAACGGGAGATACGTCTGCGGACTGGCTCAAGAACCATCGGCTGGTGGGAAATGTGCTGCAGACGGAGTGATTTGGGCGTGCACCCCTAGGACTGTCCCAGTCATAAGTAGAGAATTGGCTCGAAAGGAGAGCATGGGAGCGGGGACAGAGGTCAGTAGTGCCGGGATCCTCGTGTTTGACCCAGACGGAGTCTTCCACACGATGGCCGTAGTAGATGAGGATGGCTCCTGTGAAGTCTGCCTGTGCTTCGATGATTCCACGTTCAATCGGTACTAGACGATAGAGGTTCCGCTATTGGATATCAGCAAGAACGTGCCCTTCCTGGAGCGCTCTCCCATTCTGATTCGACCAAACACTGGATTGACACAGCGAGCGGCTGCCTCGTGGAACAGGCTCTTGTTCTCTCCTCTGAACCGCGCTCCCAAGGCCCGGGGTCAGATAGAGTTGGCTCTTCTACTCCGATTCCGGCAGAACGAGGACCATCATCACGGGGAAGTGGTCGGACAGCAGCTTCTCCTCGTGCGCAGGTACGACGTATTGCTCAGCGCAGTACTCAAGGCCGAGGCTCTCAGACGCAAACGGAGCAAGGCACGGCGTGACGTAGATGTAGTCCGGCGATATGTGAGAGACGGACCGATCGGGCGTCGAATCACCTGAAATATGCACCCACGGGTCTATCTGGAGACAAGATGCTTCGATTGTCAGGTTGAAGTCGCCAAGCACGATCGCTCGCTCATTGATGTAGGTGGGCAGCAGGCTGGAGAGCACGATTCCGTCGGTGGAGTCGATTCCACCATTATGAACGTCGATCACGACGAGCTCCGAACCATCGGGCAGTGCAAGACGTGCGACCAGCGGGCACGGGCCGTCCCACCGGCCGGGCAGCTCCGTCGATTGGGTGATCTCGTACCGTGTGAAGATGCCCAGTTCTCCGCTAAGCACGTAGTTCATGCCCAGCTCATCTGCGACGTGTTTGGCGATGAACTCATCGTGAAGCCACCACCCCGACAGCTCCTGGAACGCGATGATGTCCGCGTTGGCGTAGTGCATCAGTTCGAGGACGTTGCGCAGTCGCATCGTCACCTCCCGGTCCTGCCAGAACTCGCCCCGATCGATGATTGCTGCAAGCTTGCTCAGCAATTCCGAATCGGTGTCGTAGGCAAGGCCGATGGCTCCTCCTAATATATTGTATGAGAGGACGCGGATTTCTCCTGGTCCCTTCGGGATCGGGATCTCGTGCGCTCGGCAGAGCGGAGCCCTCATCGCGCTCGTTGTCCCCTCTACGTCGGTCGCATTCACGATCACCGTGGTCTGCGCGAACGACTCGCCCTTGTCGAACGAGAACACACCATCAGCATCCGCTACAGCGCTTCCCTCGAGAACGTAGGGGATCTGCAATCCTCCGGTGAGGATCTCCACTGTGCATCCTGGGCATGCCGTGCCGGCGATCGTACCGTCGGCACGACTGAACGCAGTGATCCGCGGCCCTTCAATCTCACACTCGACCAGTTCAGCTGGCGCAAGCGTCGTCCGGAACGTGTTCCGCGTGATCGTGTTCCCCAGCGGATCACTCCCATGGATCCGAATCGCAGCGGTTAGGTTGTGAATGAACGTGTTGTCCGGTCCGATCACATTGTGCGTCGAGCCGGATTCGATCTCGATCTCGCCACCCTCCGAGTAGGCGAGTAGATTGCTCGGACCGATGATGTTGTGGCTCGTATTGTCCATCCGGATGCCTATCGCGTTTCCAACGTTTCCTCTCCCGGTCGTCTGTGTACCGATCACGTTCCCAAGTATCGTGTTGCGCGACGTTGCCGAGCCCCGAATCCAGATCGCTACTCTACAAGACGCAATGCGGTTTCCTTGTCCCGTCGGGCCATTGCCTACGTCTCGGTCTCCGCCAATCGTGTTCTGCTCTCCCTCACCCACGATGAGGATGCCGCAGCCGGGGAAGTCGACGATCTGAAGCCCTCGGATCGTGTTCCCGCTCGAGGAGATCAGCAGGCAGTCTGATTCACCCACGGCTTGGCTCCCGTCCAGGATCACTCCAGCGTCGCTCGCGTCGATGACCAGATCTCCGCAGCTGATCTCCGGCAGCGGTGATCCCAGGAGAATAGACACCGGTTCCTCCGGTGGAAAGGTCGACGTCTCAAACGTGAGCGTATCTCCAGGCTCCGCGATCCACAGCGCCTCGCGAAGGGTGCCTTTCCCGCTGTCAGCAGCACTGGATACAAGGATGGCAGGGTCGGTCAGCGCAGCATCCACGACTTCCTCAGCGTCCCCGTTCCCGCACTGCTCACCTCCGGATAATTTCGGGGCCGGAGGTTGGCCGATCTCCGAGAGCATCCAAACCCTCGGTGGAGTGGGTTCTGGGTAGTTGAGACGTTCGTACTCAAAGCCTTCCGAGCTTAGGATGTACCAGTGAGGAGCGTCGCAGTAGATCCGGCATGCGCCATCCTGCGACAGAAAGACGGGTGAGCCATCCTGCTGGAGCCCTGCGAACGTGTACGTTCCGTTGATGCAGTCGGTTCCCGCGCCGGTTACCACAACGTCCCAGTAGCAGGTTACATCGTCGTTACATGAGCAGTGCGGCGTTTCGGTGGTGGTCGCGGCGTTAGCAACTACACACGCAATCCCGAAAATCAGAGCTGCTACGAACACGGTCCATGCAGATCTCATGGTGCCTCCATTCAGAGCATACTGGAGATGCAGCAGAATAGACAAGAGACAATGGCTGTGTGACTCCTCGCCTCTCCGTCATGGCACTGATCCCGGCGCGATGCAGAGAGAGTGCTGGAATCGGTAGAGGCTCGACTTGCCCCGGTGGCAGACACGTGTCTCCGTTCATGAGCCTCATGTCGGCTGGACCCATCTGGTGAGAACAGAGACGGGAATGAGCTCCGCCCCGAATCCGCTTCAAGAATGGTGCCAGCATGGACGTGGGCTGACACGAAAAGGGGGACGGCATTCATGCAGACGGCGAGGTTCTCTGAACCTCGACGCTTAGGTTGATTCGCGGTGTACGGGATGCGAGCAGAAGTCTCCTCTCTTCCTACGCAGCAGTGAGCTCAGCAGGTATCACAAGTCCGTGCGGAGTTTGAAAGTAGTCCTCTACGGGGAGCCAGGCAGGACTTGAGCCGTGGACTGAGCGGGCGCACAGTCGCGCAGCGCGTCCCTGGAAGGTGCCATATCTGACTCGCAGTTCCCCCCACACACGATTCGAGCGTCTGGATCGCCTTGGGACGCTCGGTGCCCCCGGAAGACCAGCACAGCCCCATCTTAGGGCCTTACATCTACCGAAGGCTAGAGGATTTCGTATTGCCACTGGTCGAACGCGAAGGCCCAGTTGCGATTCACCTTGGCGATCGTACCGGGCTCCAACCTGTACTTGTTCTTCCTG
>Ga0272442_10008123_pt1 | contig 13400 bp, 11 predicted proteins | sample SSMForm2O_FD_200262 | JGI IMG/M metagenome (GOLD analysis project Ga0272442, IMG submission 200262) | Marine sediment archaeal communities from Little Sippewissett salt marsh, Falmouth, MA, United States - SSM-Form-2O | ecosystem: Environmental > Aquatic > Marine > Wetlands > Sediment ...
GGTTCATCATCAGAGATTACAAAAGAGTATCTTGGTGAAGTCAGTTGGCCTTCAAAGAATGGTTCATCGGCAAAATGTGAAGCTGTATCAATCGATTCATACATACCTTCTATGAGATAATTGCCTGCATTGAATGTATAATCATTTCCTTCTTCATCGACAAACAGCCCAGGCTCGGTTATATCATCAACTGTCAAATAATAGGTATCACCTGCATCTATTTTGACAATTTCAGGGACTCCTCTTATGTACCTGCTTTTGTTAAACATAAGTATTTTTGACTCTGGTGTCTTTATCATAAAATTTAGTGTCCTAAGTTCCAAAGACATTTCACAAACTTGAACTGCTTCTTCTCCATTATTTGTTAATTCTGCATCAACTGCAATTGGATCAATTTCTTCGAAGCTATCTTTTAATTGTATATCAAAAGTAATATCTATTTCATCATCTGGCTCTGGCTCAACACCGGGTACTTCTTCAACAGCTTTGATTTCCTTTAAAACAATTGGTAAAGCTCCATAACTAAATAATGAAGTAATACCTGCAAAGCTTAGAATACTTGCAAGAGAAACTCTGCCTGTGAATTCTACTTTTAACCCATCTTCTTTGAAATCTTTAAAACTATCCATGTTAAGAGGATAATATTTCGTATATACTCTTCCTGCAAATTCTGTTCCTTTTACACAGTCATCTATTATGTAAACATCACCACGTCTTTCATCTTTACTTACAAGACTCATTACTCCCTCGTCAGATACTTCGGCATTTGATTTGGCGCTACTCATAAAAATCCCTGCATATGCCGAGCTACTTATTCCTGCAGCAAAAAGAAAGAATACTAGCGTTATTGCTAAATATTTTTTGTATTTCATAATTCATTCACCCAATTTTAAAATTGTTCTTTATATTATTATTTATATATTTTGTACTTTATAAATCTTTTGTTAATTTTTACATTCTAGAAAACAAAAATATAAATAAATTAGTAAAAAAATTAGATGTTTCTTAAAGCATCATTTAGGATCTCAAGAGATCTATCTACCTCTTCTTCAGATATTATCAGTGGTGGACGATATCTAATTGTTTTCTCACCACAACCAACCACAACTAAACCTCTTGAATACAACTCATTTTTCAACATATCTCTTTTCTCAGCAGAAGGTGCGTCAAAGGCACACATAAGGCCAAGACCACGAGCATTTGATAAAAACTCAGGATATTCTTCAGATGCGTCAATCAAACCTGCAAGTAACCTCTTGCCTTGAACCTCTGCATTTTTTATGAGGTTTTCTTCTTTTATTACCTCAAGATATTTCTGGCATCTAACCATATCAACTAGGTTTCCACCCCATGTCGAGTTAAGTCTACTTGAAACATTGAAAACATTATCTTTTATCTCATCGACTCTTTTATTTGCCATAATCCCACAAACTTGAGTTTTTTTACCAAAAGCAAGGATATCTGGCTCTATTCCAAAATGCTCATGAGCCCACATCTTGCCAGTAAGACCTACACCAGATTGAACTTCATCTAAGATAAACATCATTTCATGCTCATCACAAAGAGATCTAAGCTTTTGAAAGAACTCTTTTCTAAAATGGTTATCTCCACCTTCGCCCTGTATAGGTTCTATTACAAGTGATGCTATATCATCTGGATTCTCATTTACTGCGTTTTCAATTTCTTCTACTGCCTTTTTTTCTAATTCTTCAACCTTTGCAAGGTTTTGAGAATTCAAAGGAAAAGTGATTTTTGGATTTGTAATCCTTGGCCATGAAAATTTTGTGAAATATTTTGTTTTATCAAGATTAAAAGTATTTGTCATTGAAAGAGTGTAACCTGTTCTTCCATGAAATGCTTCTTTGAAATGTATTACTTGGGTTCCAAGCTCTTCCTTTTTTCCTCTTTCAAAGTTTTTTCTTATTTTCCAATCAAAAGATGTTTTAACAGCATTTTCTATTGCAAGTGCACCACCACTTATAAAAAACAAATGTTTGAAATAATCAGGTACGGCTTCTATTGTAAAAGTGTCTACAAAATCTGCCATCTCAGTTGTATATATATCTGAGTTTGTTGGTTTGTTTACAGCTATTTCTCCTATTTTTTTTATAAATTCCTCATTGTATAATTTTGGATGATTGGCACCAATAGGAGCTGATGCGAAAAAGGAAAAGCAGTCTAGCAAATATTTATTATTTTTTGAATCATAAATTTTACATCCTTTGCTTTTTTTTATATCAAAAACAAAATCAAAACCATCTACAAGCATATATTTTTCAAGTGTATTATGTACTTTTTCTGGACTAATAGTCATACTTATTTACCCCTTTTAATAAAAGTTTTTTACTGCTGTTAGAGCGGTATCATTAAGGCTTATAAAACTATATCGGTGAAAAAAAATATTATTTGGAAGAGGGGACTTGACAAAAGAGGGAGAAAGGGGATGGAAATGCAAGGTCCCTTCTCTTCCAATCGTGGGTGGAAAGGGTTTATTTTAGCTCTACGCTGTTTATTTCACTGAGATTTTCCAGACTATTCATCTTAATCATGTTGTCTGAAATCGTATAGAGCACGTCATCGATGAATAAAGAACGCTCAACATTATATGATGAATATCTGTACCAAGAGTAATATTCTTCTTCAGGTTTTTCCTCATTTTCTCTATGTGTTATTCTTCCTTGGTAATCAAAACCATCCTCTAGTGAGAGTTTGTATACATATGCTCCTTGGAATGTAAACTCACCCCAGCTGCTGTCATCGTCCTTTAATTCATAAAGATTGATTGGTAGTACTAATAGTTCTTTTTCGCGGTCAAATAATAGTGCTTTATGATTATTTAGTACTTCTGTACTTGTTCCTCTATCGCCAATTGTAACTTTTGATGTTTCTCGCGGGTTTTCTGGATCGCTTACATCAAAGAGTGCTATTTTTACACCAAGTATTGCTGTGTAGTATACTGCATTTTCGCTGTGGATTTTATCTTCATCAATTGTTTCATCTGCATCTTTTCCAATTCCGATTATATGTGTTTCATCATATGGGTGCAAGTAATCTGAGTATCCAGGTATTTTTAGCTCTCCGAGTATTTTTGGATTTTCTGGATCAGATAAATCAAGAACGAAGAATGGATCTATATTTTTGAATGTTACAAGATATGCTCTATTTCCCATGAATCTTGCAGAGTGCATATTTTCGCCAGGGGCAATGTTTTCGATTTCTGATACTCTTTTTAGGTTTTCATCTAGAATATATACATTTGTAGATTTTTTGATATTACTATTCCACCAGCTATCTATCTGTGTTGCTATTCTGAAAAAACCATTATTTTCATCCATTGAGAATTGATTAAGAGCTCTACCTGGAACTGTTCCATTGCAGAGATATTCAATTGAGCCATCTTCCACAGATATTTTATGAACGACTGTCCTATGGATGCGCATTTGAATTTCTGTTTCAATATTGCTTCTTTCTTCTGGTTCAAGAGTACTATAAAATCCTTCAAGTATCCAGTTTATAACCTGGTTTTTATTGTATTCTTGTATTTCAAAATTTCTTGCAGCTTTTATATCGTTTTGTAGCTTTTCTGAAAGAAGAGGCATTACTACTTCGTCTATTATTTCCTGCATTGCAGAATAATCACTGCGAGTTCTTTGATAAGTTATGTAAATATTGTTTTTTGAAACATACATTGTTTGAGTATTACCTAATGTAAAAATTTTATCAACTACTTCTTCAGAATCATCTATTATATTTAATGATACAACATGAGTGAGAGTAAGACTTCTTGATGGTACATCAATGCAGCATATATCCGCAAGCGGAATTCTCTTTGCCTCGCCATTTATTGTGATCATTGGAACAATTGTATCATTTGTATCATAAAGAGGTCTTAGATGAGATGAGTATTGGTTTGTAATCAAGTATACATAATCACCTATCATCCTTGCATTATAGTAATTCCCACCGACAACTACATCTTTCTTAAGCTCAGGTTTTTCCCTATCCGCTATATCATATACATGTATAGTGGTACTAGATGAGCTGTACCAAGGTGAAGGCAAAGCAATTTGAGTTCCAACTACATCATCCTCCATAATTTTTACAGGATAATCATAATTATACAAATCACCAAAGATAACGAGTCTATCCTCATTTACAAAGATATCTCTAACAGTAAAATTTACAGTAATGCTTGAAAGCAATCTTGCATCTTCTGCGGGACGAGCAAGAACAATAAAAACATTCTGTCCAGAAACAACATAGATATACGTCCCATCTGTTTTTACAGTATCAGGCTCATCAACACCTTGAACCTGTATATTTGTCTCTGAAAAATCAATTTCTTCTAAATCTCCATTACCTACTAAATCCATTGAAATATCCATTTCAACGATAGTTGGGGCAGTTCCCCTTAGCGCTTTTGAATAATCATAGCTGTAATAACTGCCAGAACAATTATTTAAAAAATTAGAAAAATCTTCATAAGATCTAAAATTAAAAAGACCGTAACTATAGTTATAATTATCCAATAAATCTGTATCAGTTCCAAAAACTGCTGGTTGTACATTCAGACCATACAAAAAACTTACAACAATTATTACACTTGCAACCATCAAACCTGCTTTTTTTATTTTTTTTCTATTCATAAACAATCACCCTAAACTATTTTTTTCTTAGTTTTGAGTTATATTCATAATTGTTTATATATGGTAGGAAAACGTTCGGAAAAATCCAAACAAAAGGTGCATATAATATTAGATATTGTTATAAATAAATTAAAGAAAAAAGAAAAATTAGATATTTGATATCTCTTCTTTAAACGTAATATTCATTGTTTCAAGCTCATCAAGGATTGGATTGTATATCTCAGGTTTTACTGGGATATGAACACCAGTCAATTCAATTTTCTTATCAAGTATCATTTTAACAGCAATTGCTGCTGGAAGTGCAACAGTCCTTGCAACAGCTGAATCATCACCAATTATTCCATAATCAACAAGAGTAGAAGTTATATACTCTTTCCTGGAAGGATACTCTGCTACAAACTCATGATGCATTACTATCATATCACGCTCATTTTCTGCAAGTGACATTTTCTCAAGCGTTAAAACATTCATATAATCTAATGGATTATCTCTATCTGAAGGGAGTTTTTTATCACTGAAAAGCCCAAGCCATTTTAATCTTTTAATTACAGTTGAATAAATTTTGATATTAAGGAATTCTGCTGTTGATTTTTCTAAATCATCATCAAGTTGTGCACCGATCAAATGGCGGGTCACATCTGCATATGTTTCTCCTTTTAAGTCTTTGATTGGTTTATCATCTAACCAGCCTAGTGCTACAACATTTCTCATCGTTTCACACCAGCCCGTCATTCTAAATGTTCCACGGTAGACCGTATTAGAATCGTTGAGACCATATATCTCTTTGTATGGAACCGAGTTTCGATTTGGATAGTTCTCAAAACTACCAACATTTGGGACATCCTGGACATAATAGTTTTCAAAAAGCTCTTCGCCAGGATACTCTTTTATTTCTCCGTCTTCAAGCCATTTTGAAGGATTTTTTGATGCAAGAAGAACACCACGTGGTGCCCATGAAAACTTATATCCAAAGGGGTTAGTATTTGCCTCATGTGATGGTAGTGCACCTGTAGAAGACTTGAAACTTATGACTTTTCCACCTTTATCTTCTACATCATGAATTACTCTCATAGCACTCATATGATCTATTCCAGGATCTAGTCCTGATTCATTTAAAATAATAATCCCTGCTTCTTTTGCATCATTATTTAGCTCTTTCATTTCTTCTGAAACATAAGATGTTGTAACCATAGGGGTTTTATATTTTATGCAAAGTTTTGCAACTTTGACATGATATGAATAAGGCAGAAGACTTACCGTCAAATCAGATTCTTTTACTAATTCTTCTAAAAGTTTGTCATCTTTTACATTAAGTTCTACTGAAATACCACGAGAATGACCACTTATTATTTTTTCTGCTTTTGAAACAGTCCTACTTGCCATGGTAACATTAAAATCAGTTTTTTCAAGCAAATATCTAATCATGGGCCTAGAGACCATTCCTGCTCCAAGAACTAAAACATTTTTTGCCAAAACCTTCTTGCCCCCTATGTCAAAACTTAAATATTTTTCAAGCAGGCGAAGCAGAAAAGCCTATAAAAATTTGTTGATATATTGATAATCCTGTGTTAGTTTACCATGATATAAAACAACTGCTTTTTTTATTTCTTCAGGAAGTTTTAGCATTTCAAAACTGGCATTGTAATCTGCTTTTGCAATACTTGGTACAAAATTTATAAGTGAGTTGGAAAAGGCAATTGATGACTCTTTTGGAAGTTCACATGGTAAATTATCCACTGACATTACAAGCACACCCTTTCCTTCGTATCCATCTATCACATCACGTCTTACAGGGTTATAGACATATACTGGGCTATCTGGCGTAGTTGATTTTTCTGTAAATTCAATTGCACCATTTATGTCGATGCTTATGTCCCCCACGATTTGTAGTTTCATACGTCCTGTGAAATTTTCTTCTAAAAAATCTTTTGTGAAAAGTCGCGGGTAACGCTCTTCCCAATATATACAGTTCATAAGTATACTTAAGCGTCTAATGTATTGTGAAAATATTGAGCGATAAAGATGAGGTTTTGTATAGTACTCCTCAAGATTAAAAACACTTTCAGAAGAAACTGGCTCAACCATGTCTTTTTCTTTGAAGACAACTTTGTAGATTACCCCTTCAGTATGATGATCATGTATTGCTTCTAATTGCCCAGGGCCTACCTCTTCCACAGGTAGCACATCTAGTATTTCCTGAGCGCCACTTGAAACATGTCCATAACCTGCAAAACCAACAACAACAGGAGATATTGACTCAGGAAGTCCTTCATCTTGTATTTTTCCACCAATATATCTAATATGATTTTTTGCATCCTCAAGACTATTATATTCTATTGTCTTTTTGATTTCAGAAAAAGGTGTTTTTATTCCACGCCATTCTAGTCTTTTTCCAAAAGCCCAAAGAGTATCTATCATACCTGCAATTCCTGCGTATCTTCCAAAGAATACTAATCTACGTCCTTTATCATCGGTAATCTTTTCATAATCAATAAGGTTGCAACCAAGGTCCATCATTTTTTTAAGCATTGGCATGTTATATTTTTGTCCCTTTATTGTATGTGAGAAAAAAACGTATGTTTTGTTTTTTTGAAAAAAAGTACTTGGTATTTCTTTTACAGCAAATACTACCTTTGCATCTGTTAAATCTTCAGATATTGTTGCACCGTTTTTTTTGTATTCTTCTTCTTTGAAGATTCTGATTTCTGAGGGTTGAACTATAGTATGTACTTCATGTTTTTCCGTTAGTTCTTTTATGTGCTCTGGAGTAATTGGAACACGTCTTTCCCATTTGTTTTTATCTTCTCTGCGAATACCAATTGTAAAACTCATTGTAATTACCTAAAAAGGGTCATCCTCTAGGCTTTTAAAAAGATTATGAGCAAGTTTTATTTGTAACGAAGAATTCCGCCAATATGACCAAGATCACTTATTTCCTCATCTTCTGTAAACTCTATTTCTGCATCTGTTCTTTCTGCAAACTCAAGTATTTCTTCGATTACATCTACCTTTGAAGTATCCTTATTGCAATATGGGCATTTATCTTTGTTTCCTTCCCTGACTGCTTGGCAGTTTTCACAAATCCATCCAGGTAACTTGTAGTCTTTTTCTATGATCAATAACTCAACTTGCCCGTTACTTACTGCATCCATTGTTTCCATCGGGCCATACACTGCAAGACCATCCTTTAATATTTCTTGCTTAAGATGTTTCACAGCTTCACTGCTATCTCGTTTTTCTTTTTCAGAAATGAGGTGAACTGATTCTTTCAAAAGTTTGTTTTCGTCTTGTATATCAATATCTATTAAATCTATTATTTTTTCTTGCAGATGCTGAGGGAGCATTTCTACAAATTTATTTTTAGAAGTACCTGGGCCTGCAACAATTATTTGTTCATCTTCTCTTTTCTCTAGTTCTTCTACTACTTCAGTAAAAAAAGAGTGAATAGCGCCTCTCCTGAGTCTATTGAAACGTGCTTGTGACCATCCACCTTTCTTGTGTTTATTCATAATATCTGCAGAAAGTTTCTTTGAATCAGTAATCTCTCCAAAGCTTACTGAGTATATTTTTGCAGAGTTAGAATTTACTAGAACTAAGCTGAAAGACTCCCACTCGTCAATCATTCTTGCCAGTGGTCTAAGATATGGTGAGGAGTCAACAATGAGAGTTTTTTCAACTTTAACAGGAAGAATAACACTTTTTAGAAAATTGTTTTTATTTGATGCGAAAACTGCTATACTTTCTTTATTTTTTCCTTTAAGCTCTGATTCGATTTCCTGCATCGATTTATTAAAATTATCAAGTGTTTCGCCCTTTAGAAGTGAGCTTATTGCTTTTTTTCTTCTTTGAAAAAATTTGTTATCAAGTCCTTCTGAGAAATAAAGACTAACATAAGTATCATTGCTTTCTTTATCATAAACCTCAGATAGTTCTCTTACAATATCTTTAAGATTCTCAGTCATAATAATCAAGAGGCAGATAATAAAAAGATAGTTTATAACATCTTTTGATATAGTTTCAATAAACCCCTCAAGAGTTTTAAAAGAAAGGTTTTACTTTACTTATCAATAAATGAGAGATATAGGAAACAAAAATAGCGTTATAAGTGCATCTGAAATAGGACAATATGAATACTGTTCAAATGCTTGGTTTTTGCAAAAAAAAGGCTATAAGCCTGATTCAGTGTTTTTAGAAAAAGGTCTTGAAAAACACAAAGAACTTGGACTTACTATTAATAAAACTGAGAAAGATTTGGAAAAATCAAATATATTTGCAATAATTGGATATTTGCTACTTATAATCACCTTTTTAATCATAATAACTGAGGTGATATAAATTCAAGAAACGCTAATCATTGGTATTTTACTTTTTTTGTTTTCACTATTTTTCTTAACGCTTTCAAAGATTTTAAAAAGACATGTAAGAAAAACAAAAGAAAAACATAAAATCCAGCAAGGAAAAATTACATACAAAGATTTAGATAAACCAGCAAAGCCTTTGTTTTCGAAAAAGTATAGGATTTCAGGAAAACCAGATTACATTATAAGAAAAGATAATCACTACGTTCCAGTTGAGTTTAAATCTGGAAATCACTCTTATCCGATGAAAAATCATGTTTTGCAACTTGCAGCCTATTGCCAGTTAATTGAAGAAAACTATAATGACTTTGTGTCATTTGGTGTATTAATATACAATAATAGCATGGATTTTAAAATACCATTTGACCCTAAAATTAGATTTGAACTTGAAAACACACTTAAAAAAATGAGATACAGCCTTAGAACCGGTAACATTTCTTTGAATCATAATGATCCAAATAGATGCAAGGCATGTTCGATGAGGAAAAATTGTAATAAAAAAATAATTTGATTTGTATTTTTAACAAGTTTTATAAATCTCTATTATATTACATATAATTGACCGTGGAGGCGGTTATTAGTATGGAGGAGGAGTTAACATTTCAAGATGGTATATTAGTTTGTAAATATATCTATCAAAATGTAATTGATAAAACATTAAATGGAGTTATGGAGCAAGAAGAAATTTTCTATAAAACACATGAGCTTTTAAATGATATTGATAAAGGTTTTTCTCATCAAAGACTAGATGAGTTACTTTATAGACTAAATATGGAAAATGTTTCTACCAGGATATAAAAAAATTATGGTTTTACTTTTTTAAAACCATATCAAATGCTTCATTAAGAAACGCTCTTTCTTCTTTTGTTGGTGACCAGCTAAATCCATCGTCTTCTTTTTCAAAGTTGGGAGCTTTTGGATCAAATTTTGTCATAAGACTTAATTTACCTGTATTAGGATCTTTATTTATCTCAAGTTTAATATGAATATTCTGATCTTTGTTCATTTTTAATTCCTCTTTTTTCCACCTTTATTTTTTTGTAATTAGTTTTAATGATATTATATTTTTCCTATTTAGTTTACTCTTATAAATTAAAAATAGATTTTATAAGTAACTTGTTTATATCATTCTTAGGTAAGGAGAGATTGTTCAATTATAAGGATCGATTAGCATGGATGATGACTCTATTGTAATCAAACTATTTAGAAATGGATTAGACAAGGGTCCAGAGTATAGAGTCACAGTTTATGATAGTGGCAAGGTTATTTATGAAGGAATTAAGAATGTAAAGATAAAAGACAAGATAGAAACTTCAATTAGTGAAGAAAAAATCGTTTTTATTTTAGAAAATTTGAAGGATTCAGGAATATTTAATTTAAATCAAAAGTACTCTATCGACGAAAACTTAGGGCGACCCTTCACAAGGCTTACTGTTGAAATGCCGATAGGAGACGGTCAGTTTAAAACAAAAAGTATTGTTCATTATGATGATGACCCGATGATTCCTCAGAGTATTAAAAACTTTGAGAATAGAATTGATGAGGCTGTTGAAACATATAGATGGGTAAAAGTTCCAAAACCAGAAAAACATATTGAACCTAAGCCTGTAAACGAAGCTCCTACCCAAAAAAAACCTGCAAAAAACTTACCTATTAAAGAGAAAAAAAGTAATAAAAAATTTATTAAAATTGTTGTACCTGTGGCAATAATAATTTTCGTATTGTTGTTAGTTTTTTTTGTATTTTTGAACAATGATGGTCTTTTAAGCAATGAAAAACCAGATACTAACTTTGATACTGCTGAAATATTAAACTTATATTCTACTGATTCTATTTTTCAGATAAATGATCCTATAAATATTTACTTTAATTATTCTAATGTTACACATAATAACAAATATGATTTTTCTGGAACAATTAGTTTATACAAAGGACAAGTTCTAGTTGATAGCTATACCTTTAATGCTGATTCTTTAGAAGACCTTGAAAAAAATTGTAGTTTTAATTCTGATAATTCTTGGCCTCTAGGAGGATACAGGGTTGTTTTTGAATTAACAGACCATGTATCTGATTTAGATACAAGTTTAGAAACAACTTTTACTCTATATGAAAAAATACCAAAAATCATTGTATTTACTCCAGTAGAAACAGAACCTTCATACAAGGTGTATACACCTCAGTCAGTTTTTAATTTAGGTGACACCTTTTATGTATATGTTGAATATACTGGAATAAATACTACTAATGATAATACTAAATGTAATATTTTTCTAAGTTTGAATATTACAGATTACAATAAGAATGATGTTTTTTGGTCATATAGTGAAGATAAAACAAATGTTGGAAATAATGCCCATTTCTGGACAATAAGCACAGATGAAAGTTGGACTTCTAGTTTGTATAATGCTAATATGTATATTTATGATTATAACACTGGACTTAGTGTTTCAGACAGTGAAATATTGATAATAAAATGATGATAATACTATAGATCATTGCAACATTTTTTATTTTGAACGAGTTAAATTTTGACATTTTTACACAAAACATTTATATACTATCATTTCTAAAGTATAACTTAACATCTAACGTTTGAGGAAAAAGGTGAGGAAAAATGAGAAATAAGATATTAAGAAATAAGATGCTGGTTATGGCAACAGTTTTTGTTGCTGCATTATTTATTGGAACAAGCATGAGTACTGTTTTAGCAAGTGAGCCTTGGAGTAGAGAAGATCAGAAAAATTGGTTAAGGGAACAAGAAGAAAATTCCAATAATGACGGAACCGACGAAAAGGAAGATGAAGGATGTGTATTATGTGCTATAGAAAAGGCAGCACGAACAGAAGAAGAACTTAAAAAAGTAGATGAAAAAAGTAGAGAGGTTTCTTCAACCCTAACAAAAGCAATATCTTCTGAGTCATTTTCTGGAGATGATGAGGTTATGGCATTGTTAAGAATAATTGCAGATGAAGTAGTAGCAATTAGAAAAGATGTAACAGCACTCCGCGAAGAAGTAAGAGCTCTATCTGGAATGCAAGTAGAAAAAAGTTATACTTTTGATGAACTTTTTAAAACACAAGAAGAAAAAGAAGCAGTCGCAGCATATTTACTCGGATTTTCAGAAGCCGCTCCACATATAACAGAATATAGAAAACTTAGTGCAGAGCAACAAAAATCTAACCGTTTAAGCTCAGCTATAAAATTTGAACAAATGGCATTAACTGCAGAAACTCAAGAGGAAAAAGATAGTTATGAATTACTTGCGGCATATTTAAAAGAAGATTTCGATAAAACAGAATTAATAGAAAAAAATATAGAGCAAAGAAGATCAAGTAACATTTTAACAGCAGTTGGCACCAACAACACTAACATAGCAAGAAACATTGTAGATGAAAAATATGGAGACGGCTTAATAGCTATACCAATGCCTGAAACTACATATCCTGTAATGCCAAGAGGCTCAGCGGTTAGCACATCTACATCAGCTTCTGTACAAAGCTCAAGTACGGGCTGCATAGGAGGCGTCCGACAAGCAACAAATACTGAAAGAGAAGATTGTGTAAAAGGAGTTCTTCAGAATAATGCACAAAAAGTCTTGAACGCTCTAGACGCACTAGGATTTGGATCAGGCGCATATCTAAACGCAATACTAAATGCAGCTAATAAAGCAGGTACAGCAATTCAGATAGCTGGCCAAATTATCGACTCTTTACCAACAGGAGCAAAACTTGCTATAGCAGCAATAGTAGGCGCAAAAGTTGTTAGTGGTGTTATTACAGCAGGCGGAATAGCTGCAATAACTAGTGCCATCAGTTTAGCATTGAAAACAGGAAAAACTAATCTTATACTAGGAGCCCTTAAGGGAGTTCAATGGGCTGGACTGTATGCCCTTGGAGTATCTCTTGGTTGTCATATTACATCCTGCACTAGTGGAGGAGACCACTGGTATGCGGAAACAATAGAAATGGCTGCTTCGGCAAATATGATACTTCCAACAGCAAATACAATGAGCACATACGGAACAACAGGTACATATGGTACAACCGGATCATATGGAGTAGCCGAATCATACAACGTAGGATCATATGGTCAACCAGAATCATACAACTACAACCCTCAAAGCAGTAACAATAACAACAATAACAACAATAACAATGCAAACAGTGCAGGACAGCCGCAACAAAAAAGCTCAAGTATTTAAAAATAAAAATAACCAAAGAAGTATCCTAAAGGATACTTCCCCTCTTTTTTGTTTTTTTAAATAAATATTTTTTTGATAGATTTTATTAACCTTTTTAACATCTATAATAAATTATAATGGATATGAGGAGAAAATTAAGACAAAATATTTTTTTAATCATAATAATCCTAGTTTTTTGTATAATAACAACTTATT
>Ga0272442_10008124_pt1 | contig 13399 bp, 9 predicted proteins | sample SSMForm2O_FD_200262 | JGI IMG/M metagenome (GOLD analysis project Ga0272442, IMG submission 200262) | Marine sediment archaeal communities from Little Sippewissett salt marsh, Falmouth, MA, United States - SSM-Form-2O | ecosystem: Environmental > Aquatic > Marine > Wetlands > Sediment ...
AGTGTGTGCCGGCAAGGGCAGCAGATCGGCCTAGCGGCGGTCGAGGTGTCGACCGGGGAGTTCTGGGTGCAGCTCTGCGGCGAGTCGGACGCCGTCGACGAGCTGGTGCGTCTCAGGCCCAGTGAGCTGCTGGTAGCCGAAACGCCGATCGATCAGGACGAACGCCTCGTGCAGCGCTACCGGGAACTGACCGGCGGAGTGGTGTCGGCCCGGCCTGCACATGTGTTTGACACCCATGACGCGGAGCGCACGTTGCACGAGCATTTCGGCGTGGCGACGCTGGAGGGGTTCGGCTTTGCACGGGTGGACGCGTCGCTGTGTGCCGCTGCGGCCGCGGTCGACTATCTGGCCGAGACGCAGAAAACCGCCTTGGGACAACTGACAGGCATCCGGCGCCGCGAGCAGAGCGACTTTGTGCGAATTGACGAAGCCACCTACCGATCGCTCGAAATCGAACAGACGCTGCGTGGCGACGACCGCAGCGCGTGCCTGCTATACGCCGTCGACCGTACGAGCACTGCCATGGGGCGACGTCTGCTTCGCCGGTGGATCGGCTATCCGCTACGGGACGGCGAGCAGATCACAGCCCGGCAGGACGCCATCGCCGAATTGAAGGCCGACACGTCGCGACTGGGGCGGCTACGTGCCCTGCTGAGCGACCTGGCCGACGTGGAGCGGATCACCGCGAGGCTAGGCCTTGGCCGGGCGAGCCCGCGCGACCTGGTGGGGTTGGGTCGATCGCTTCGACTGCTGCCGAAATTTGAGGCCGTTCTGGAGGACGTCACCGCCGCAGCGCTGAGCGAGCAGCGGTCGGCACTGTCGGGACTGACCGACCTGGCCGATCTGCTCGAGCGGGCCTTACGGGCGGACGTGGCCGCCACGCTGCGCGAGGGGGGCGTGATTGCCGACGGCTACAACAGCGAGTTGGACGAACTGCGGACCATCGGCCGAGACGGGCAGCGATGGCTGGCCGAGTTCCAGGCGCGCGAGACCGAGCGGACGGGTATTCCCACTCTTAAAGTTGCATACAACAAGGTGTTTGGCTATTACATCGAGGTGACACACGCCCAGCGCGACCGCGTGCCTGCCGACTACGTACGGCGTCAGACGGTCCGCAACGCCGAGCGCTACATCACCGACGAACTGAAGCAGTACGAATCGAAGGTGTTGACGGCTGAAGATCGGGCGAAGGATCTGGAGATCCGCCTTTTCGAGGAGTTGCGCAGCCAGGCGGCCGAGTACGTGCCGCGCTTGCAGCAGGCAGCGGGCGGACTGGCGACGATCGACGTGCTGGCGGGCCTGGCCCAGATCGCAATCGAGCGACGCTACTGCCGCCCCGAGGTGACCGATCAGAACGTGCTGGAGATTGTCGATGGCCGACACCCCGTGCTCGAGCAGGCCCTGGCGCAGCGGTTCGTGCCCAACGACTGCCGGTTGGACGAGCACGCGTCGCGTCTGGCGCTGATCACCGGGCCGAACATGGCCGGCAAGAGCACCTACATCCGACAGGTGGCGCTGCTTGTGCTGCTGGCCCAGACGGGCTCGTTCGTGCCGGCGCGATCGATGCGCTTCGGGCTGGTCGATCGCATCTTTACGCGGGTCGGCGCCAGCGACGAGATCGCTCGCGGGCAGAGCACCTTCATGGTCGAGATGGTGGAGACGGCCAATATCCTCAACAACGCCACCGAAGCGTCGCTGGTGGTGCTGGACGAAATCGGTCGCGGCACGAGCACGTACGACGGGCTTGCGCTGGCGTGGGCGATTACCGAACACATCGCCGGCCACGTCGGCTGCCGCACGCTGTTCGCCACCCACTACCACGAGTTGACCGACCTGGCCGACCTGCTCGAAGGCGTGGTCAACTACAACGTGGCCGTGCGCGAGTGGCAGGATCAGGTGGTGTTTCTCTATCGCATCATGCCCGGGCGCACCGACAAGAGCTACGGGATCCATGTTGCCCAGCTTGCCGGCGTGCCGCAATCGGTGGTGGCGAGGAGCCGGACCGTCCTGGCAGAGTTGGAGCAGGGGTTCAGCAGCCGTTCGCAGGAGGCGCCGATCGGCGACAAATCTCGCCCGGCCGCCCAGCAGATGTGGCTCTTCGGCGATCCGCAGGCTGAGCTGCTCGACCGGCTGGGTCAGATCGACGCCGACCAGATCGCACCCATGCAGGCTTTGCAGACGCTGAGGGACCTGGCTGAACAGGCGCGACGCCTGCGCGAGCCGTAGCGCCTTCGGCGTATGACCGTGCGGCCTGTGGGTACTTGCCTGGGCCGATAGCCGGTCGGCACCCGACCCACCAATCAACGCCCATTGCCCATCGGGTCGCAGCCCGTTCGCGCCGGAATCGCTTGAATGAGGTCGGCCCACGGCGATACTCTAGTGGTAGGCGCCCTGCGTCACGCAGGCGATCGGGCCGAGCGCCGCTTCGTTCAGGAGGCTCTTCCAGCCATGCTTGACACACACCTCACTACCGGACTGCCTGGACTGGATCGTGTTCTCGGCGGGCTGATGCCCGGCGACAACCTTGTCTGGCAGGTCGATTCGATCGATGACTACCTGCCGTTCGTCGAGCCCTGTCGCGAGGTAGCAGCGGCCACGGGGCGCAGACTCGTCTACTTCCGATTCGCCAGGCACGTGCCCCTTCTGCCGGAGGGCGAAGACGTCTTGGTTCAACATCTCGAACCGGAGGGCGGCTTCGAGAAATTTCTAAGCACGATTCACAAAGTGGTGCAGGACTCGGGAGACCGCGGCTTCCACGTCTTCGACTGCCTGTCCGATCTGGCGGCTGACTGGTACAGCGACCGGATGCTGGGCAACTTCTTCCGCCTGACGTGCCCACACGTGTACGACGTGTCGGCCCTTGCCTACTTCGCGGTTCTGAAGAATCACCATTCCAACCATGCGTCGGGGACCATTGCCGAGACGACGCAGATTCTTCTGGATGTATACCGCCATCAGGCCAAGCTGTATCTGCATCCGATCAAAGTGCAACATCGCCACTCGCCCACCATGTTCATGCTTCATGCATGGGAGCGCGACACCTTTCGCCCCGTTACGGACAGCGCAACGATTTCCGAGATTCTGACGACCACCCCGTGGGCCGCTTCCGAGCCCGCTCGCTCGCGATTGGGCGTCTGGCGACGCGAGCTACTCCAGGCAGAACAAGTGGCCGAGCAGGCTCGACGCAACGGGCAGGCACCGGACAGGGCGTCGGAACACACAGGAAGGCTCCTGCGGATGGCCGTCTCGCGCGACGAGCGGATGCTGCGCATGGCCGGCGAGCACTTCACGCTCGACGACATCCTGACCATCTGGCGACGCATCATCGGCAGCGGGCTGATCGGCGGCAAGTCGGTAGGCATGCTGCTGGCGCGGGCGATCCTGAACCAGGCCGACCGGCGGTGGGCGGAACTGCTCGAGACCCACGATTCGTTCTACATCGGGTCGGACGTGTTCTATACCTATCTCGTGCAAAACGGCTGCTGGTGGGTGCGTGCGAAGCAGCGGGATCCGAAGACGTTCCTCGACGGCGCCGAGGAGGCGCGTCGCCGCATTCTGACGGGCAGCTTTGCGCAGGACATCCTGTCGCAGTTTCTCGATATCCTGGATTACTTCGGCCAGTCGCCGATCATCGTTCGTTCCAGCAGTCTGCTCGAGGACGCGTTCGGGAACTCATTTGCGGGCAAGTATGACAGCGTTTTCTGTGCGAACCAGGGCTCGCGGGAGAAGCGATTGGCCGACTTCACGTCGGCGGTTCGGACCATCTACGCCAGCACCATGAGCGAAAACGCGCTGCGGTACCGCGCCCAGCGAGGGCTTCTCGACCGCGACGAGCAGATGTCTCTTCTGGTGCAGCGGGTATCGGGATCGCTGCACGGGCGGCTGTTCTATCCGCAGGTGGCCGGCGTGGGTCTTTCGTTCAACCCCTATGTATGGAGCGACCAGATCGACCCGAAGGCGGGCGTGCTTCGTCTGGTCTTTGGCCTGGGGACGCGGGCGGTCGATCGGTCGGACGACGATTACACGCGCGTGGTGGCCTTGAACGCGCCGGACCGTCGTCCCGAGGCGGGGCACGATGAGATTCGTCGCTATACCCAGCGTAAGGTTGACATTCTCGATCTTGCAGCCAACCAACTAACCTCGGCCGAGTTCAGCGCGGTGGTCGAGCAAAGCCCCGACCTCCCGCTGAAGATCTTCGCCTCGCGCGACCCAGCGCTGGAACGCCTCGCTGCCAAGCAGCAGACGGCCGACGCCTCCGCCTGGGCGCTCACGTTCGAGCGGCTGTTGTCCGAAACTTCATTCGTCTCCGACATGAGGCAGATGCTTCAGACGCTGCAAGCCGCTTACGGGTGCCCCGTCGACGTCGAGTTCACCGCCAACTTCTCCGGGAAGAGAACGTACAAGATCAATCTGGTCCAGTGTCGTCCGCTCCAGGTCGCCGGCAACGGGCACGGTGCCGACCTACCGAGCGATGTCGACAAGGACAAGCTCATCTTCGACGCCCACGGCGCTATCGTCGGACAGAGCCGCGGCATTCGCATCGATCGACTCATCGAAGTGGTCCCGTCGGTGTATGCGCGTCTGTCGATCAGCGATCGTTATGCAATCGCGCGACTGATCGGCAGACTCATGCACATGGAGACAGACAACCCACCGGCAAACGTCATGCTCCTGGGGCCAGGACGATGGGGAACCACTACGCCCTCTCTGGGCGTTCCCGTTTCGTTCGCGGAGATTTCGTCCGTCTCGGTGTTGTGTGAGATCGTCGCCATGCGAGAGGGCCTGGTGCCCGACGTATCACTCGGAACGCACTTCTTCAACGAGATGGTCGAGGCGGATATTCTCTATCTGGCGCTGTTCCCGGGACGCGAGGGCAACTTTCTGAACGAGGATTGGCTGGCCCGGGCCCCCAACAGACTCAACGCCCTGCTGCCGGATGCCGCCGGTCGCGCCGACGTCCTGCGCGTGATCGATGCAACCGACCTCGATGGCGACCGCCAGATCGACCTCGTAGCCGACAACCTCAGACAGAAGGCCGTCTGCTACCTCCAGCAGGGCGAACACCCATCCTAGCCGCCCCGTAGCCGCTGCGGTTCGCGTCGGCACGACGCCCTACACCAAGCCCTGGTCGAGCATGGCATCGGCCACATTGACGAACCCCGCAATGTTGGCACCGAGGACGTAATTACCCGCCTCGCCGTATTCCTCGGCCGTCTTGGCCACCTGCGAGTGGATGGAGCGCATGATGGACTGGAGACGCGCGTCCACCTCCTCGCGAGGCCAGGACGTATGCTGCGCGTTCTGCGACATCTCAAGCCCCGAGACGGCCACACCACCGGCATTGGCGGCCTTGCCCGGACCGTAGAGGATTTTCTTCTCGACGAATACGTCGACCCCGTCGGGCTCGGTGGGCATGTTGGCCCCTTCGGCCACGACGAAGCAGCCGTTCTTGACAAGCGTTTTTGCGTCGGCGGCTGTGATTTCGTTCTGCGTAGCCGACGGGAAGGCGCAGTCGCAGGGAATGTCCCACGGTCGGGCACCATCCTTGTATTTCACTCCCGGGAACTTCTCGGCGTATTCCTTGATCCGCCCACGGCGAAGGTTCTTGAGTTCCATCACAAAGGCCAGCTTCTCGGCCGATATGCCGTCCGGATCGTGGATGGTTCCGTTCGAGTCGGACAGCGACACACACTTGCCGCCCAGTTCGTTGACCTTCTCCACTGTGTACTGCGCCACGTTGCCCGACCCCGAGACCACACACGTCTTGCCCGCCAGCGAATCGCCGCGCGAGGCAAGCATCTCCTGCGCGAAGTACACGGCCCCATATCCGGTCGCTTCCGGCCGGATGAGCGAGCCGCCCCAGGCAAGCCCCTTACCGGTCAGCACGCCGGTGAACTCGTTGCATATCCGCTTGTACTGCCCGAACAGGTAACCGATCTCCCGCCCGCCCACACCGATGTCTCCGGCGGGAACGTCGGTGTCGGGCCCGACGTGCCGATACAACTCGGTCATGAACGACTGGCAGAACCGCATGACCTCGGCATCCGACTTGCCCTTGGGGTCGAAATCCGACCCGCCCTTGCCCCCGCCCATCGGCAACGTCGTCAGGGAGTTCTTGAGAATCTGCTCGAACGCCAGGAACTTCAAAATGCCCAGATACACGGTCGGGTGGAAGCGAAGGCCTCCCTTGTAGGGACCGATGGCACTGCTGAACTCTATACGGAACCCTCGATTGACCTGAACGGTACCCCGGTCGTCAGACCAGGGCACGCGGAACATAATGACCCGCTCAGGCTCAACAAAGCGTTCCAAAACACGGTTCTGCTCGTACCGAGAGTCGCGTTCGAGAACCGGGTCGAGGGAGTCAAGCACCTCTTTGACGGCTTGGTGAAACTCCTGCTCACCCGGATTGCGCTGCAATACGAGGTTCATCACGTCGTCTGTATAGGCCATGGCTGTTTCTCCTGGATCGATTTTCCTAATTAAGCCTGCGATCAGGCCCCGACGGAGCCTGTTTATCAAGTTCCCGTCCTGACGTCATACTATATAGATAAGGAGCTCCTTCGGAAAGCGATAAAATAAGAAATCTTGCTTGTTTTCTGTCGCTTCGTGCATCATTATTAATAGTGCCTATTAGCCACGATGATCGAAAGTGACCTGAGATGAACTTCGATACGTTCAAGCTATTCTGCGATGTGGTCCGCTGCAACAGCTTCTCGCGGGGTGCCGCCATGAACGGCATCTCTCAATCAGCAGCCAGTCAGGCGATTCACCATGCCGAGCGCGAGATCGGTGCGCGGCTGATTGACCGCGGCAAGCGTCCGTTCGTTCTGACGCCGGAGGGCGAGATCTACTACGAAGGGCTGTGTGACATCCTCGAGCGATACGATGCGGTCGAGGCAGCCATCCACACACTCCGACAGGAGATGGCCGGGCTGGTGCGGGTCGCCGCGATCTATTCAGTCGGGCTGCACAACATGGCCGAATGCATGCAGCGCTTCATGAGCCGCTATCCCAAGGCGAAGGCGCGGCTGGAGTACCTCCCCCCTGCCAAGGTCTACGAAGCCGTGCTCAATCAGGAGGTTGACCTGGGGATTGTGTCTTATCCTTCGGCGACGCGCGAACTCAACGTCATCCTGCTCCGATCCGAGAAGATGGTGCTTGCCTGCCATCCCGAGCACCATTTGGCGCGCAAGGCGAGTGTTTCTGTTCGCGAGTTGCACGGTGAGAACTTTGTCGGGTTCGACTCGGATCTGGCCATCCGTCGCGAACTGGACGCCCACTTCCGCCGCAATCAAGTCGGCGTACGTGTGGTCATGGAGTTCGACAACATCGAGACTATCAAGCAGGCTATTGAAATCGGCGCGGGAGTGAGCATCCTTCCCGAGCCCACACTCCGCAACGAGGTTCGGAACCACACCCTGGTCGCCGTCCCGCTGGACAACAACGATCTCCAGCGTCCCCTCGGCATCATCCACCGGCGGAGGAAGCCCTTCACCCCAATCCTCACCAAGTTCGTGGAAGCGCTGACCAGCATTCCCCAAGAGGCCGAACGCCCGGCTGGCGACTGACCGTTTTCGCGCCGTCGTCCGAGAGGAGGCGGATCCCTGCGGCCTCGGCCTCAATCCCACAGCACTCCGTTCTGTGGGGGAGCTTTGCCTCCATCATTCAACTGCACTGATAGCTCATACGCCTTACTATTAGCGTTTCCTTATCTTTATAGCCTCGCAGAACGCTTATTTGCCCCGAAAACGCAGTTAAGGCTTGCCCCAGACTCTCATTTTCTTATGATACGATTAGGCTAGCGGCAAAGGAGTTGGGCGTATGTGTCGACGGTGTTCGGGCATGTTTGACTGCAACGTGCACGGCTGCAAGGAACACACGTCCCTCCTTCCGGGCGTGCCGCGATACTCCACCGGAGGTTGGCGGGTCTTTCAGGGCCCGACCGGAACGGAACCCTCCCACTCGGGTAGTGCTACCGATCGGACCGATGGCAAGCCGCAACGCTCGCCTTCTCTACCTGTCACTTAAGATCCGCGGCGGACACCCAAGGGGCGTGAAAATGGCTCGCCTTTCCGCTGCCACCTTGTCGTCACACCAATGGTTGCCCCGTTGGAATTAGCCTACGACTGAGAGGCATTGGCGAGAGCACGAGTTCCCCCGGCGACCAACCACGCAGGCGAACAGCAGGCTGAAGGCAGGGCTGGCAATGGTTAGCCGTCGTCGGAGGTGCTCGCCAGCAACTCCAACATCACGCCCAGATCTGCGGCGCTATCGATGTAGGCATACTGCCCTCCGGTGAAGTCGCCGCGCTGGATGGCAGGGATGCCCTTACCATCGAGGTACGCCAGGACCTCGTCCATGCCCTGCACGCGAAACGCAATGTGGTGCACGCCCTCACCGTGCGATTCGAGATGCTCCTGCCAGACGCTGGGGGCACCTACGGGCTCGATCAGCTCGATATTGAGTTGCGGGCCCATCTGGAGAAAGGCCAGTTTCGCTCGCGCGTCGGTCGACTGGCCACGATAGCGAATGTTGGTTTCTTCCTTCGGGGCGGTCAGATGCCACGAAGGCACTTCGAGGCCGAAGACGTCGGCGTAGCGTCTGGCAGCGCGCTCGATGTCCCGCACAACGACAGCAATCTGACAGATTACGTTGGTGCCAATGCCCTTATCGGCCATTTGCGTCTCCTCACTCAGCGACCCCTGAAGCATAGGGGTCGGCAGAGATAGGTCAAGGCGGCTCGCGCGGCAACGGATTCGCAGTGACGTCCCACTTTGATCTCGGGCCTCGCGAAGAGTTGAAATCACCACGGTAAAGGTTGCAGGGCAGACTGCTTGGGTGTAGGGTTGCGATTCGAAGTGTTGCTTGAGAGCGGTGGCGTATACGATGGATCGCTCGGGTGTAGGGCGGCCCTGCCGAACCACCGATCAAGCGCAGCGGCGCACAGCGGGGATAGGGCTCGTTTCAGTTCATTCTGAGCGGTCTTCGCACATCGGATAAAGGAGCCAGGGCATGGATCAGAGGCCGACGACTCCAGCCGACATCGAGTTTTTGATTCGGCACTACTGGCGGCACTACCGCGGTCACATCATCACCGCGCTGGTGGTGCTGGTGGTGCTGGTGGCGGGCAGCAGCCTTTTCTATGCGGTAGAAGCAGACGGTGAAGGCGTGGTCCTGCGGCTCGGCAAGTATGTCCGCACGAGCCTGCCGGGGCTGCACATGAAGCTGCCATATCCGATCGAGGTGGTATACGAGGTGCCGGTTCAGCGAATCCAGTCGCTGGAGTTCGGTTTTGCGACAGCCGAGCCCGGCCGAGTGACACGATACGCGCCGACCAGTACCGAGCAAGCCAAGATCGCTCAGATGCTGACCGGCGATTTGAACCTGGCCCACGTGGAATGGGTGGTGCAGTACCGTGTGAAGGACCCCTACAACTACCTGTTCAAGATCGGCGGCAGCGGCCGGGAGGGCCTCGCCGTGGCCGACACCATCCGTGACGTCTCCGAAGCGGTCATGCGAAAACTGGTGGGCGATGCGAGCGTCGACGAGGTCATCACCATTGGGCGCGAGGAGATCGCCGGCGACGCAAAGGTGGAGATCCAACAGCTGCTGGACGGGTTCGAGGCGGGTGTAGAGGTCGTAACGGTCAAGCTGCAATCGGCCACGCCGCCGGACCCGGTCAAGGACGCCTGGAACGAAGTGAACAGGGCTCGTCAGAACAAGGAACGGGTTGTCAACGAGGCGCTGGGCGAGCGGAACCGGCAGATTCCGGCCGCCCGCGGCCAGAAGGACAGGACCATCTCTGAGGCGGAGGGCTACCGCGAGCGGGTCGTCCGCGAGATGACAGGCCGGGCAAACGCGTTTCTTAAGCAACTGGCCGAGTATGAAAAGGCTCGGGAGGTAACCAGGATACGACTGTATCTGGAGGCGATGGAGGAGATCCTAGCGGCGGTGCAGGACAAGGTGATCATCGATGAGTCGGTCCGCGGCGTCTTGCCGTTGTTGAACCTGGACGCTGCCGCACTTGGGGGCGCCGTCAAGAAAGGAGGTGCACGATGAAGGCCTCCATCATTCTTCTTCTGATCATCGTAGCGGCGGTGCTGGTGGGCGGGTCGCTTTATACCGTCCAGGAAGGTGAACAGGCGGTCATCACGCAGTTCGGTCGGCCGGTGCGTGTCGTCACCGACGCAGGGCTTAACGTCAAAACGCCCTTCGTTCAGAAAGTGAACCGGTTGGAGAAGCGTCTGCTGCCATGGGACGGTGCCCCCGAGGACATGCAGACACGGGACAAGAAGCGCATCTTCATCGACGTGTGGGCTCGCTGGCGAATCGTCGATCCGATGACGTTCTTCAAGGCCCTTCGGACCGAGCGGCGCGGCTATGGAATTCTCGACGAATTGGTCGATTCGGCCGTTCGAGACGTGGTGGCCGGCAACAATCTAATCGAAGCCGTCCGCAGCACCAACGATGAGTTGGAGTACGAAAGCGAAGAGCTGGCCAAGGAGGCGGCCGCCAGGCGAGAGACGATTCAGACCGGCCGCGGCAAAATGGAGGAGCACATCCTCAAGACAGCCAGTCGCGATCTGAAGGAGCAATACGGGATGGAGCTGACGGAAGTGCACATCAAGCGAATCAACTACGTGGAGACGGTTCGCCAGACCGTGTACGACCGGATGCGATCGGAGCGGATGCGGATCGCGCAGCTATTCCAATCGGAGGCCGAGGAGGAGAAGAACCGCATTCTCGGTCTGACGCGGAAGGAGCTCGACCAGATCGAGGGTGAGATGGAGCAGAAGTCGGCGGAGATACGCGGCGAGGCCAACGCGGAGGTTATCGCGATTGCGGCCGAGGCGTTCTCGAAGTCAACCGAGTTCTACGAGTTCCTGCGCCGGCTGGAGCTGTACAAGCTCACGCTTGGCCAGCGAACGCGACTCGTGCTCTCGACCGACAACGAACTGCTGGGCGAGTTGCTTAATGTCATGCCGCCCGAGCAGGCAGCAACGCCTGAAAGTCAGTAAGCAAGTCCAGTTTCGCATTGAGATTGAACTCTCTAAGCCTGCATTTCCCAGATGGCCGGGCGTTTCTGTGTGGCGCCCGCCATCGCTGACGGGCAGAGGCCAATCGGGAAATGTCGAATGAGACGGATATGACGTGGTATGCCCAACTGCCTAAGGTCGAACTGCACGTGCATCTGGAGGGAGCCATACCCCATGACGCTCTGTTCGATCTGATCCAGAAGTACGGTGGCGACCCGAGTGTGCCAGACGTGACGTCCTTGGCGAAGCGGTTCGAATACAAGGACTTCGCCCAATTCATCGAGGCGTGGTCGTGGAAGAACCAGTTTCTGCGCGAGTACGAGGACTTCACCCATATTGCCGAGCGCACGGCTCGGGATATGGCGAGCCAGAACATCCGCTACGCGGAGATGTTCTTTTCGCCGTCGCTGTTTGCTCGCCAGGGAGTCGATGTACAGGGGATCACTCATGCCGTCAGGGCTGGGCTGTCGCGAGTGCCCGAAATCACGATGTATCTTATCGCAGATCTTGTTCGAGACTACGGTCCCCGAAAGGAGTTGACCACGCTCCAGAAACTGAACGAGGTGAAGGAAGAGGGCGTCATCGGGATTGGAATCGGCGGATCAGAGCACGAGTTCCCGCCAGAGCCGTTCCAATCCCTCTACGAAGAGGCCCGCCAAATGGGTTTTCGCACTACTGCCCATGCAGGTGAGGCAGCGGGTCCCGAAAGCATCTGGGCCACTATCAACGTCCTTCGGGTCGACAGGATTGGACATGGGACCAGAGCGCACGAGGATCCGAGATTGCTTGACTACCTTGCCGAGCAGGCAATTCCCCTTGAGCTATGCCCCGTGTCGAACGTCCGTACCGGGATTGTCGATTCGATATCAGAGCATCCCGTTCGCGAGTACTTCGGTCGGGGACTCGTCGTTAGCGTAAACACCGACGACCCCAAGATGTTTGGGACCTCGCTCGATGAGGAGTACAGGCTGCTCGAACAGAAGTGTGGTTTCACGCGTGAGGACATCTGCGCACTCATATCGCTCGGCGTGCGATCGGCATGGTTGCCGGAGGAGCAGAAGGAATCACTGGCAGCGGGTTTCGCAGAAGAGCCTTCATGGATGGCATAGACAGGACCCAGCAACCGGGCCGAGGCGACGCGGAAGACCGCGCGCCCCACCCCCACCGTTGACTGTCAGAGAATGCCGTCTGGATGGGATTCATGTTGGACACCAAGATTCCTGGGCGCGACGACATCTGGCTGAGGCAGGCGTCAGCGTCTGACTTTGACCTTACCTTTGCGATCAAGAAGTCTGCCGCTGGCCAGTACATAGCGGACCTTTTTGGGTGGGACGAAAAGGTTCAAATCAAGTTTCACAAGAACCAGTTCTGCCCGGAGAATACAAGCCTTATCGTTCAGGACGATACCGTGGTTGGATGGATCTCGGTGTTTGATCATGACGATCATACCAAGATCGACGAGTTGTACGTACTCCCTGAGTTCCAGCGGAAGAGGATCGGGACATCTGTACTTCACCAGGTGATTGAGCACGTCAAGATGCGCAAGGTCCCGTTGCGTTTGAGGGTGTTCCGCATTAATCGCGGCGGCATCCGGCTGTACGAGAGGCTCGGCTTCGCTCAACAGAGCGCTGACGGTCCGTTTCTTCACATGGAGTTCGCGCTTCCGGAGAAGCAAGCGCCAGAAGACGGGTAAGCGCCGCACATCCAGCACGATCCGGTAGTAGCCAAGGTTTACGATCTGCACAAGGTCCTTGCCGAAGTCCTCCACCGCCATCGGATCGACCTCGCCCACGAGGCTGGCCGTCGGTGCGATGGTTCGCCTGCGGCAGGGGCCGGAAGCCCTTCGGGAACAGGTCCTTGGCCTTGATCTGGTCGGGCGACATGGCGGCCAGTTCGTCCCAGGTCACGTCTCCGTGCAGCTTTACGCGCACGCCCGTCTGCACGGGCTTTCGCCCGCCGCACATCATGACCTCACAGGGCGTATCCGACAGGTCATAGCGCGCTTCCAGCAACTTCTGATGCCGGTGCCCGGATCGGGGCCGAGCTGAACCTCCAGGCGCTCCTGCGCTGGGACGTGGCCGGAGGCTCCTCGTACGGGTAGCGAGGGACATCGCTTCGGCCCGGCCCTTCGTTGGGTCGTCAGTGCCACAGCGATGCGGCGGCCGGCCGTCTGCGCGTTCCGCCAGACTTACCTCGGCTTGCACGTTCGGCAAGCTGAAGCTGCAGCTATGTGCGACACCCGCTTGAGGTCGAACAAGAATCCATCACTTTTCTGTTGACGCGATGCCGATCTTCGCATAGCAATGTATTCGAATACCAGCAAGTTTCTGTTGGGGATCCAAATCCAGAGGGAGTGACGG
>Ga0272442_10008125_pt1 | contig 13397 bp, 6 predicted proteins | sample SSMForm2O_FD_200262 | JGI IMG/M metagenome (GOLD analysis project Ga0272442, IMG submission 200262) | Marine sediment archaeal communities from Little Sippewissett salt marsh, Falmouth, MA, United States - SSM-Form-2O | ecosystem: Environmental > Aquatic > Marine > Wetlands > Sediment ...
AGAGCGTGTCGAAGACGGCGTTCTGGACCCGCTCGGCCCGCCGCAGCCGCCACGACAGGTGCACGATCCGCTCGGCTAACATCGTCTGCACCGCCCCGGCCGGAGCCAACTCGGCTAACATCTGCTCGCGATGCTCCTCGAACTCGGCCGGGTCCTCCCCCGGAATCACGGCCTGCTTGGCCCGCAGACCATGCTTGAGAGCGTTCTGCGAGGCCTTCTCCTTGCCGTCGGCCGTGCGCGGCCCCGTCGATTTCTCTGCGTTCGTACGATTGGCCTGAATCTGTGCCTGTGTAGCCATAAGAATCCCTCTCAAATTTGAAATGTACTATTTACGCTGTACTATTTCGTTCACGGAACATATTACAAACAGATACAATCATTGTCAAGACAAATTCTTTGGATTTTGAACAAAAATGTACGGGTAGACGGGCAAATGAGTAGAGGGGTAGAAGAGTAGATGGGGCCGAGCCGGCGGCGCCCAGCGGACAGGATGGGCAACTTGTTGCCCATGCGGATTCAAGGGGTGAGCGGCAACCCGTCAGGATTCTGCCTCAGCGGTTAGGGTGGCGGCTTGCCCACTCCCAGAGGGGAGAACAGGAGGAGCACCACCGTCCAAATCAGGATGAGGCAGCCGGCAAAGAGCCGATATTTGACCGTCTCGGGGCGGGTCATTCGCGCGATCCGGCCAGACTGGCGCGTCAACCGGGTTCTCGCCCGATCTGCCTCGGTGTATTCCGTGGCGTGACTGACGAGGAGCATGACGAGCGTACAGATGAGCCCGCTGACAAAACCAATGTTGAGCTTGTTCTGGAAATAGCCCGGCAGGGAATGCTTGACGCCCTCCAGCACCGGCACGTGCAGGATGGCAAACGCGACCAGACCGAGAGCGCCCCCGACGACAAGCGTAACGAAAGCCGCCCGGGCATTGGCGCGCGGGTAGTAGAGGCCGAACAGGAAACAGACGAATACCGGCGGGGCCAACAAGGCCCATACGTACAACAGGTAATGAAACAATCCTTCAAAATGGCGAATGAGCGGAGCGACCAGGATACAGGTAACGAGCAGGATCGCCATGATGACCCGTCCGTCTCGCAGGAGTTCTCTCTCGTCCGCCGTTTTTCGCATCGTCGCCAGAATATCGTATGTCAGCAGCGAGCCACAGGCGCACAGCCCCGAATCGACACTGGACATGATGGCCGCCAGCAATCCCGCCAGGCACACTCCCAGCACGCCGGGCGGCATGACGGTGGTGAGCATGGCCACGTAGGCCGAATCACCTTCCGGCACGGTCAGCCGGCCTTGAGAGACCAGACTGGCGGCCACCGCCCCGGGCGCGGCAATGACAAACAGCGCCAGCACCTTCAGGAAACCGCCGAAGATCGCGCCCATTTTAGCGTGGTAGAGACTGCCGGCCGAGAGGGCGCGCTGGACGTAATCCTGGTCGGTACAATGCCCGTGGACGCCGAGAATGACGGTGCCCGTCAGCATGGGCAGCCAGCCGAACTCATGATGCCAGGAATGGGCAAGTGTCCACATGGATGTCCCGTCGGGTCCGCGCAGGGCCAGGACCGCGCCAATGCCGCCGGCCCTGGCAACACCAAAGACCAGCAGCAAGGCACCGCCCAGCACGAGGATCGCCGTCTGGACAAAATCACAATAGATGACCGCCTTGAGTCCACCGAGGAGTGTGTAGCCGCCGGCCGCCACGCCGATCAGGACCACGGCCGTCCAGAACAGAATTCCCGCGTGCGGACCGGCGTCCCAGCCGAGCAGGTGGGTCAGGACCGTGGCGCCGGCGTACAGGGCGGCTGTGAGGTTGGCCAGCATCACCATCATCAAATTGATGAGGGACACGATCCTTCGGCAGCCGACGCTGTAGCGCCGCTCGAAGAACTCCGGCGAGGTCGTGAGGTTCATACCGATGTAGGTTTGCAGGAAAAAGACGGCCAGGAACATGAAGCACATCGCGCCGATCATCTGAAAACCGCCGGCGACGATGCCGACGGTAAACGCCAGGCCCGCCTGGCCGACAAACTGCTGACTGGAGATGTTGGTGGCAAAGAGGGAAGCGCCGATGAACGGCCAGGTCATCCTGTTGCCGGCCAGAAAAAACTCCCGCCCGCCCCGCGCCCGCCGACGCGAGATCCACAACCCCAGACTGACGATGGCGACGAAGTATGCGCCGATAAGAGATGTATCCAGCCACCCGACCTTCATTCGGCTTGTTCCTTCGCGAGAATTCCGTCGTCACCAGTGCAATCCCGACGTTGTCTGGCGGCCTGAGAACCGTTGCCCAGATCCGAGCCGGTCGTAAACGACCACACGTGTCCCTTGATGACGGAGGCGCCCCGCACGGCGTCGAGACGCCAATAGTAGGTCGTGTTCGATTGCAGCAATCCCGGCGTAAAGATATTGTTCGCCCGGGTCTTTCGATACGCCGGGGCATGCCGTGTCGCCGCTTGCACCGCGGCCCTGTCCAGACCGAAGTAGACGTCATGGCGTCCGGCCCGGTAGCCTCCGAGCCACATGAGATCGGCATCGAGTTTGACCCCGGTAGCGCCGTCGGGCGGGACGGGCCGCGATGCGCCGGGACGCTGCCGACCGGGGATCCAGTACTCCGTGTCACCGTATTCATAAGGCCCGATGTCGGGTGCCTTTCCGAGATACCGAAACGGATAGCCGTCCATCAGTGCTCCGCCATCGACGAGGTCGGAGCCGGCCCGTGGACGGAAGTCCAGGTTGTCGGGATCGCGGAGCTGCGTGCGAATGTCGCGTGCCGTGACGTCGGAGGCCCAATTGTGATCGGCGCTGCCGGGCAGGGGGAAATCCCGCCCGGGCCTCGTTCGGTGTCCGGAAAGCGCGCCGGCAACATTGTTGCGCGTGACCGTGCGGAAGTTCCGGCCGTTCGTCGCCAGATCGCTGGAAACGATCAAGTCGTTCAACGCGCTGTCGAACGAGAGATTATTGTGAATGAAATGCTCGTCCCCTTTGAAGAAGAGACGCTGCGTGCGCCAGGCGACATTGTGGTGGACCCGTCCGCCCCGTCCCCAGGGCGAGCCCGGCTTGTTGGAGTTGTCGAAGCGGATGCCCAGTTTGACGCTGTCATGCACCCAATTGCAGCGCGTGATCGAGCCTTCCTGCTGCTTGACGCTGATCTGGATCATCGCGCCGTCATTTTGCAGGAGCCCGGAACGGCTTAAATCGTTCAATTCAATCAGGTTCCGGGCCCCGGCCTTCAGCAGTTCCGATGCCCCGGTCGTATGCACCGTGTTCCTGCGGAAGACCAACTCGGGGGCGCCGACCATGTTCAGGCTCCAGCCGCCTTTGTACGTGCAACTGTAGTCCACATCGTGAATGTAGCAGTTCTCGATGCGGTTGCCGACGCCGGTCATTTCCAGCGCCGGGCCATCCAGGTACGCAAACGTGCAGTTTCGCACGACGTTGTGGGCGCGGTCGAACTCCCCGGCGACGGTCATCTTCGTGATCTCGATGGGCCCCGGATCGTTGAGCATTCGTCGGGAATAACTCGGATAGAGCAACCGGCAGTCTTGGACGACGCAGTCGGTGGAGTCCGTAAAGCGAAACGTCGTGCCGAAGAATTGCAGTCCAACGAGATGAACGTGCGTTGAATTCACGACCTCGAAGGCGTAGGCGCGTGCCTTGCCGCGGATCTCAAGATCGTTGGGGTTTCGTCCCTTGGGCGGTTTGTAATAGAGCGTGCTCTCACACGGGTCGTAGAACCACTCGTTCTCGGCATCCAGTAAGCCCAGCTTGCCCTCGAGGAAGTAGCCGTGCCTGGGCACCGGATACGTGCCGAAATGACGGCCGACACCTTTTGTATCGTACGCAAAGTGGTCCGAGGCGGGATGATGTCGCGTCACGCGGGATGCGCAGGTGCGAAACGAACCGGAATTGACGACGATGATCGCGCCGACGAGGCTGAATTCGAGGTTCCTCAAAGCGGCGTTGTAGTGGGTGCCGAAAGAACTCCCGGCCTTTTCGGGCCAAGCCAGGGACCGTGACTTATCCCAAACCGAGCCGTCGTCCCAGTTGCCGTTGGGCCAACGGGCCGAGCAGGCGCTGCCGCCGTCGACGAACAACTGCCATACGTCGAGATCGAGCCGGGTCCGGTAGATCCCGTCTCTGTAATGCGTCCAGCGTGACGCGATGGGGAGCGAGCCATCCAGGACCGCCTTCTCTCCTGCAACGGCTGCGAAGACAACGGGGCTGCCTTCTCTGCCTTTCAGTCCCTCCAGGCGGACGGTCTCTGCGTATCGACCCTCGCGCAGGTAACATGTGTCGCCGGGCCCGAGCATCCGGGCGGCTCGCTGTATCGTGCGGAACGGTCGTTGCCGCGTGCCGGGATTCGCGTCGTTTCCGTCGGGGGCCACGTAGAACGCGACCCGCTCTCGCTCCTCGTCCCGATCACTGACGCCCGCTGCTTGTCTGCCGGACGGGCAGGCCAACAAAAGCTCGAACACCATCGACAATATCAGCCAATGCTGCGGCACGAACACCTATACACCCCAGTGAAAGCCATGCAGAATCAATGACACACCGGAGGATAGTATACGCTACAGGGGGATTTTCCGCCATCCCGCATCCGGGCGTATCGGCCCGACACGCAGCGTACGACGGAATCGGGTCATGGCCGGAATTCTCCAAAGGTGCCGGGCACACGCGCCAAATGCGATTTCAGCAGGCCCTGCATTTTCCGCAGCAGATGCTCGTGCTCCGGCTGGTCGGCGAGATTGTTCTGTTCGCGCGGGTCGTTCTGCAGATCGTAGAGCTGGTCCGGGTCGAAATAATGTTCTGCGTAGTGCTTCAGCCCCTGGCCTCGTTCCGTCCCGTCACCCCCGGCGACCCGGTTAATGTGCGTGATCTTCAGCTTGGGATCATCTCCCCAGGCCTGACGCACCGTCGGCGGGACGCGAAACGCCAGGTACTTCCACCGCTTCGTGATGGCGGCGCGCGTATGCCCGATCTCGCAGTACAGGGAATCCCGGGTGTGCGCGCTCTTGCCCGTCAGCAGCGGCATCAGATCCATTCCATCGAGGACGGCTCCCTTGGGCGGGGCCACGCGGCAGGCACTAAGAATGGTCGGGACGAAATCGATGTTCGCAATCAGCTCGTCACAGGCCGACGGAACGATCGTTCCCGGCCAATACATGATCGTGGGCGTGCGCACACCCCCTTCGTAGAGCGTCCCCTTGCCTCCCTCGTGCCCGTGGTCGTTGAAGTAGACGATCAGCGTGTCGTCGCTGAGGTGCAACTGCTCCAGCTCGTTCAGAATCGCACCGATACTGTCGTCCAGCCACGTCGCCGGCGCCGCAGACTCCGGCAGGCCGGCCGCCTTGACGCGTGCCAGCACCGATTGCCGCGGGGGCTGGACGTTCGGGGGCCTGTCCAGCAGTCCTGCCTCGGTGATGCGGGGATCGGACTTCAAGGATTCCAACGGGCTCGGTCCGTGCAGCAGCGTGGTGGCAAAATACAGATAGAAGGGCCTGTCCTTGTTGGCCTCGATGAAATTCAAAGCCCCCTCGACCGTCCACTCGGGATTGTGCTGCCGCAGGGCGTCCGGGAAGTTCTTCATGCTCTGAAGGTTTCCGCGATGCAGCCGTTGCGCAACGTCGAAGCCGTGCTTGTCCAATCCCTCGGCAAACGCGGCCTGGTCGGCCTCCAGAACGCGACGGACGGCAGGATCGTTCGGGTCCGAGTCATTCCGCAGGGATTTTGCATGCCCGGGCAGCTCGAATGCGTGCAGCTTGCCCACGATGCCCGTCACGTATCCGGCCCGTCGGAGCGCCTTGGCGACATTCTCTTCGCCGCAGGCCATGTCCGCGTTCCAGTGGACCCAGGTTTGTCCCTCCTTGCTGATGCCGCGCAGGAACTTGGGGTGTGTGCTGCGGCTGGCATATCGACCGGTCAGGCACGTGTATCGGCTGGGCGTGCAGACACTGCTGGTGGCGTACGCCCGGGAGAAGTAGACCCCGTCATGAGCCAGCCTGTCGATGTTCGGTGTCAAAGCCTTGTGACGAAGGAAGCCGAAGGAGTTTAGGCTCTGATCGTCCGTGATGATGAAAATCACATTGGGTCGGCGTCGCCTGCCGGCCCGGCAAGGAACGCCCGGCAAGGCTGTTGCCGCCGCACAACCACACGCCTTCAGGAATTCTCGTCTGTTCACTGTTACCGCTCTCCGGCTGTCTTGTCCTGCTCTTCCATTCTGTCCAGCACGGTCTGGAATCGCCCGCGAATGACGTCGGCCTGCCCGCCGGTTCCAGCGGGAATCGGGGCCGTTTCGTCCGGATCGGCGACCACGTCGAACAACCTGCCGTCCTGGTACAGCTTCCAGCGCGTGTCGCGCACGAACCGCGTGTACGCCAGCTTGTTCTTCTTGGGCGGGCTCGGTTCGCTGTTCCGGCCTGTTTTGGCCTTCTGCCCTTCGTACGGGTACTTGCCCTTCTCGTAATGACAAAAGATACAGTCCTTGGGCGTCCCCCTGCCCCCCCGCACCTGGGGCAGGAAACTGACGCCGTCATGCCTCGACCCCGCCGGGACCGGGGCATCGCTTAGATCAATGAAGGTGGGCAGAAAATCGCTGAAATCGATCAGGTCCTCGCACACGGCCGCCTCAGGGGTAACGCCCTTCCAATACGCGATCAACGGCACGTGGGTCCCGGCATCGATGGTTCGGCCCTTACCGCCGCGGATCTGTCGGCCGCCCCACAGCGAGGTGACTTTCTTGTCCGTCCCGTTGTCCCCGGTAAACAGGGCCAGGGTGTTCCCGGCCAGGCCGGTCTCGTGCAGCTTGTCCAGGACCCGGCCGACGATTTTGTCGGCATAGGTCACCATGTCCGGGAAGTACTTTGTGTCTCTTTTGGTGCCCTTGCCGCCGGTGCGGCTGTCGGGCGTGGGGACATGAGGTCCGTGGGTCAGGGCCATCGGGTAGTAAACGAAGAAGGGACGCTTTCGGTTGGCTTCGATGAAGTGACAAACAAACCGGCAGAAAACGTCAGGGCCGTAGGCGTCCGCCAAACCCGCCAGAAGTCTGCCGTTCTGCTTGATCGTGGGGGCCCAGTACCGCGAGCCATTGGTCTGCTCGTCCATCTGCCACAGGCAGTACTCGTCGAAGCCGGCGGCGACAGCGGACGTTCCGGGGTATTCTTTGCCTCGGCCCGACAACTGCCATTTGCCAGCTATGCATGTCTTGTATCCCGCTGCCTTGAGGAGGTGGGCGAACGTCGTTTCCTTGGCGTCGAGTGTCTCAAAGGCTACGTAATTGCGCGAGTTGTATTTGCCCGTCATGATCTTGACGCGCGAGGGCGTGCACACCGGCTGCGAGTGACAGTTCGTGAACCGCAGACCCTTCGCAGCCATCTCGTCGAGTCTCGGCGTATCGTACGACTGTCCCCCGTTACAGCGGAGACACTCGTATCCGAAATCGTCGGCCATAATCAACACGATATTGGGCTTCGCTCGGGCAGCGGCGAAGATGCTTCGAACGGCTGGGCCGGGGGCCAGGACCGCGGCCAGGCCCAGTCCCGCCCTCTTGAGGAATGCACGTCTACTCTTCATCATAGAATCGATAGTCATCATGGTTGTGCAAATGCTTGGCGACCGAGGCCGATTGCGTGTATTGGGCCAGGAACCGCTTGCCCCTGGCGCTGCGGAAGAATGAGTGGCTCGTTTTCAAGGGAGGGTACTTCAGCATGATCGGCTCGAAGATCTTTCGCACCTTCGCGACTTCGGCCGCATCCGAAATCCGTCGATAGCCGCGCCCGTCGCGACTGTCACCGCAATCATACAGCCGCCCTTCCGGCAAACCGAGAGTGGGATTGACCGCCTCGAGCAAGTACCGCTTTGTCCGCACGAGCACGCTGCACCCAATCGTGCTGTAAATCCAGCGGCGATGCGAATTCGTTCGGCCCGTGAGGAACGGCTTGAGACTCCTGCCGTCAAGCTCGTAGCCGCTCGGCATCGCGGCCCCGGCAAAATCCACCAGCGTCGGCAGAACGTCCGCCAGATCGGTCAGCTCATCGATCGCCCCGCGTTTCTTCACCGGGCCGCCGAAGACGACAAAGGGCACCCGACAGCCCCGCTCGACGGCGCGCGTCTTGGCTGTTACGGCGGTTCCGTTGTCGGATGTGAACATGAGAACCGTTCGGTCTCCGAGCCCAAGCTCTTCGACCTTGTCCCAGAGCCTTCCGATCAGCACGTCGATGTATTCGTTCAGGGCCCGGAACCTCGCCTGCGCCTCGGCCCGGGACGGCGGTCTGCCCATCTCGCCGGCCTCGCCGCGCAGCGGCGTCGTCGTGACGCCCTCGCGCGTGCCGTGGGGCGAAACCATGGGAAAGTAGGCCAGGAAGGGCTGGTCCTTCTTGCGTTCCATGAAATCGCATAGAAAATCCGTGAAAAGTGCCGGCCCGAAATCGGTCGGCGAGGTCTCGACCAGCTCGTGGTTACGGATGATCCCCGGGTGCCAGTACCGTGAGGTCGTCGAGTTGTCCGCCGTGTTCTCCCAGGCCCCGGTAAACTTCGGCTTGCCGGGAAGTCGCTGAATTTCTTGCACGCTCTCCCACAAACAATATTCGTCGAAGCCGACCTCGGGACTCTCGGGCCGGTTGGCGCTGCAATGCCACTTGCCTGCGATGGCCGTGGCGTAGCCGGCCTGTTTCAGCAGCCTGGCGAAGCTGTGGTGCCAGGTGAACAGTCGATCGCTGCCGTCCTCCTGGGGCAGGTGTACGCTGTTGTGGTAATACCCCGTGCGACGAGCGTAGCGGCCCGTCATGATCATCGCCCGGGTCGGGGCACACATCGCCGCGGCCCAGCAGGTGCGGAACATCACGCCTTCCCGGGCCATGCGATCCAGGTTCGGCGTATGCACGTCCTTGTTCCCGTAGCACCCGTAGAGATCGGGACTGACATCGTCGGCCATGATCAAGATGATGTTGACGCGTTCGTCGTGCGGGGCACGCGGGGCATCGGCAAAACTGCCTCGCATAGGCAGAACGGCCGACATCAATCCCGCGCCGGTCGCCTTGAGAAAATCACGTCTGCAACAGCACGTGTGCATCAGGCATCTCCATGCATAGCTATGGTTGTCTCGATTTCCTGGGACGCTTGGTCTTCTTGGGTTGGGCCGCGCGCTCGTCGGCCCAAACGCCGGGCAACTGGTCCGGTGCGATGCCGACTTCCTCAACGGTGCGCCGGAGCTTGCGTTCCATTTCTGCGACCAGGTTGGCACAATCGGGATCGTGGTAGAGGTTGTTCACTTCGCTCGGGTCCTTCTGAAGGTCGTAGAGCTCTCGCGACGGACCGTCGGCATAGACAATCAGCTTGTGGCGCTCGGTGCGGATGCCGTAGTGCTTGGACACGCCGCTGGAATAGAAGGCGTAGAACGAGGATGTGCGGTGGGCGGCCGCCCTGCCCTCAAGAACCGGGCGGAAGCTCCGGCCCTGCATGGCCGCCGGAATCTTCTGCCCAGCAAAACTCAGCAACGTCGGCGCAAAATCCACGTTGTTGACCACCGCGTCACTGACGCTGCCCGATCGAATCGCCCCGGGGTACCGGGCGATGAACGGCATCTTCAGCGCCTCCTCCAGCATCAGACGTTTGTCGTAGAACCCATGCTCGCCCACGTACATGCCCTGGTCGGACGTGTAGATGACAAGCGTGTCGTCCAGGAGTCCCTGGTCCTTGAGATACCCGTACAACCGGCCCACGTTCTCGTCGATGCCCGCCACGCAGCGCAGGTAATCCTTGACGTACTTCTGATAGGCGGCCTTCTTCCGCTGGACTTCGTCCAGGCCGGTGACGTCCAGGTTCCCGGTCGGCCAGCCCTTACCGCGCTTTCCCGATACCATGCGCTCGGCCAACGAGGGAGCGATGGTGGCCGACTTCGATTTCGCTCCGGGCCTGCCGTCAAAATTGTCCCAGAAGGTTTCCGGCTCCGGCAGGACCTCGTCCTTGTACATATCGGCGTGTCGCGGCGCGTATTGCCAGAGCCCGTGCGCCGCCTTGTGATGGCACATCAGGAAAAACGGCTTGTTCCTGTCGCGACGGCCAAGCCATTCCAGGCACACATCCGTATACACGTCGGTAGCATGCCCCTTACACCGGCGTGTCCCGTCTTTGGTTTCGAGGCTTGGATCGAAGTAGGAGCCCTGGCCGCGTGTGATGGCGTAGTAATCGAAGCCGTCCGTATTGTCGCCGTCCAAGTGCCACTTGCCGACGACCGCCGTCTGGTAGCCGGCGCGATGCAAAGCCACGGGCAGCGTCTCCTGGCCGGTGGTGTCGAGTTGCTCGCGCAAGGTGTACACGCCATGCTTGTGACTGTACTGCCCCGTCAGGATGCTGGCGCGGCTGGGGGCGCACAGCGAGTTGGTGCACAGGCAGTTGGTCAGCAGGATGCCTTCATCGGCCAGTCGATCGATGTTCGGCGTTTTCGCATGGGGCGACAGCCACCGCTTGTATGCGCCGATGGCGTTGGCGGAGTGGTCGTCCGACATGATGTACAGGATGTTGGGACGGTTGGCCGCCCTCTTCGGCGCCGCCGCGGCCAGCGGTGCGAATCCCGCCGCAATACAGGCGCCGCTTAGTTGCAGAAACTGTCGTCTTGTTTGTGCTGTTGTCCTCATCCTGTTTCCCCATCGCCGGCAGTATCGGGAAAGGGGCCGTCGCGAATCCGAACGGCCCCTTTCCGCCCAGTACCCTGATAATCCTCCAGACGACAATTCGTCCGGTCCCAAACGGCTTTCAAAGCGGATCGCCGGCTTTCTCGCCAGGCGATTGCAGTGCGACTTCGGGCGTTACGGCGCCGGGTCGATGACCCCGTCTCCGTCGTGATCGCCGGCGAGCACCGCGCCCTGTCTGAAGATCAAATCGATCTCGGCGGCAGAGAGCGCCCTGTCGTAGACGACGATCTCGTCAATCCAGCCGAAGAAGAAGTGCGTCGGGTCGCCGGTAAGGCTGCCGTTGACCTCTTCCCAGTCCTTGGCCCCGACCATGATGCCGGCGCCGTCGGCGGGATCGTCGATCAGGCCGGTGCTCGGGGCAAATGCCCTCTCCAGGCCGTCGACGTAGAGCGTGTGGCCCACAGTGGAGTCATACGTCGCGACGACGTGGTGCCACTTGCCGTCCCTCGTGTCCGGCCCGTCCTGGCTGTTGTAATACCACAATTTATCTTCGCCGGTTGCATTGGGGTCGAAGAGCCGGTTGCACTTCCAGCGCAGGCGGCTGTTGCTCGCCCGCAACACCTGGAACGATTGTTTGCGCATATAGCTCGGGTTGTCGAGGCCCTCGCCGAAAAGGCCGGCCCACGGGTTGTCCGCCTGGGTCCCATCTTCCTTCATCCACAGCGAGACAGTCACCGCCGTTTCGATCTCCAGATTGTCGTCGCCGGGCCGGCGGGCATACGCGCCGTTTTGGAAATCGATGCCGGAGCCATGGATTCTGAAGGAGCCGGCTCCGACGGCGGTGTCGGCGTCGATTTCGTAGCTCCCGGTGCCCTTGGTGTGCAGCTCCAGGTCCAGATTGTTGGGGCCCGCATCGCGGCCGTTCGTATCGAAGGGGTAACGGGCGATGAAGCCCAGCAGACCCGTCTCATTGATCGGTGCGTAGAGCCTGATATCGTCGAGCAAGAGCGTGCCCGCCCCTTCGCCGGATACCGTGACCGTGAGTTTCTTGACAGCGGCGAGGTCGATTCCAAACTCCGCCACGTCAATATTGACCGCCTGCCACGGGTCCTCATCGGTCACGTCCAGCGTGCACTCGACTGTGCCCGAGGCGGTGGAGGCATCTTCCAGCGTCACGGACAGCGCCGCCTCGGCGTTGCCGGCGGAGCCGCGTACGAACAGCGTCAGCACGGCGATGTTCGCATCGTCCCAGTCGCGGGGTCTGTCAAACGTGCCCGACGCGCTCGAGCTGCCCGCGGCATAATCGAGCTGTAGAGAAGCCAGGCCGGTATGCGCCGCCGCGCCTACCGCGGCGTCGCCGGCCCAGGTGACGCCCCTGTTGCCATCCACGAGACCGTTCTCAAACTCTTCCACTCCGACGAAGAAGGCGGTCGTGAAGCTCTGGATCGCATTGGACCACGAACCGCCGCCGACACGCGTGCCTTCGAACCGGTAATGGTACGTTGTCAGAGGCGCGTAGTCGACGACACCTCTGGCGTCGATGCCTTGCGCTTCATCGTACCCTACGTGGACATTGCTGACTCTGACACCTGGGTCGAGGCTCTCCACCAGCGCCGCCTCGGAGCTCACGTACAAGTGGTAGGCATCCGGGGCCGCATCCGGCAACGTCGTGTATCGCAGCGCCACGTCATCCGGGACGAGGAGCCCGACGGCGCCGTCTTCCGGAGTGACGCTGGCGGGAATACTCGGGTGCACCTGCATCACGGTGAAGCTCCACACCGGGCTGGCCGCACCGCTGCTTGCGACAATCTGCCAGTAATACGTTTGCCCTATCTCCAACTCGCCGTCTCCCAAGGGATCGAACACTTCACCCTTGGGATCGCCCGTTACCGTCACCGTGCCGACCAACGCCAGAAGGTTCGGGTCCGTCCCGAAGAAGACCTGGTCCTGCGTCGACCCGGCGCCCGGGATCCAGTTGAGGATTTCTCCCGGATGCACGTTCACGGCGCCCGGCTCCGGCAAGGGGAAGCTCGCCTGGGCGGCATCATAGAGAACGATCAGTTGCGGCCGCTGTTCCTCGACGTCCTCTTTGGACGAGAAGTCGGTATTGGTGCCGCTGCTGCTGGTGGCTCCCAGCGTGGCCCATCCATCGGATTCGATGAACATATCCGCCACGTTGAACTCATAGTACTGCCCGCCCGCGATCGGCGAGATCTCGGCAAGAACGTCGCCGTTGACGATGTCGGAGCTGGCCCAACTGAGCGTCTCTTCGAACCACTCCCCCGAGGGACCGAAGCTCGCGGAAAACACGCGCGCATCAGGCATGCCGTCCTTGGCGTAGAGTCTCAGCGTCGCCGATACGGGATTTCCCGGCACGCGCCACATATCGAACTTCAGATACGAGGTCCAGTTGCCGTCGGCGCGGACCCGCAGATTGGTGTGGTCCCCATGCGTGTTGTCCACCCGGTTTTGTCGTATGAACGTATCATCCTCCGGCGTCAGTACGATCGTCTCGAACTTTTTGGCCCAGATGACAACGGCGACGGTATCTGCGGCCTGCAACTGGCCGTCGTCCGCTTCAAGCTGCAGGGTGTATTCGCCCGGTGTATCGAAGACGGCATTGGGGTCCGCGACGTCGGGGCCGGGGTCGAATGTCACGGTTGCGCCCTCCGGGCCGCTCAGGACGGACCAGGCCAGCGTCAGGGCGCCGGGCGGTGCGGGATTGCCGTCGTCCAACGCCGAGCCGGCCAGGGCAACCCTTCC
>Ga0272442_10008126_pt1 | contig 13397 bp, 5 predicted proteins | sample SSMForm2O_FD_200262 | JGI IMG/M metagenome (GOLD analysis project Ga0272442, IMG submission 200262) | Marine sediment archaeal communities from Little Sippewissett salt marsh, Falmouth, MA, United States - SSM-Form-2O | ecosystem: Environmental > Aquatic > Marine > Wetlands > Sediment ...
AATAACAAAAATCCACCAACTCAGGGTAACCTGATAGGCAAAGTTTTCAAGCCACCTGTCCATGGCATAATACGATAAGGGGATTGCAACGACAAAGGCTGCAATAACCCATTTAATAAAATCGCGGTTCAGCATTGCCATGACCTCAAAAATCCCTGCCCCGTTTACTTTCCTAACACCAATCTCTTTTGTCCGCCTAACTATTGTAATTAAAACAACGCCAAACAATCCCATTACCGACAAAACGATTGCAAGCAGTGAGAAAACGCTTATCAGCCGGGCCTGGTTTTGCTCCCGCTGGTAAAACTGATTAATATTATCGGTGAGGTAATTTATATTGATAAAAGCTTCGGGTGAAACCTGCTTAAACAACCGGTTTATTTCAACGATAACATTAGCATCGTTTGCCCCGTCTGTTTTTATGGCCAGCAGCCGCATCTTTTCAGGATTCTGTTGCAGAATAACCATTGGCTGAATTAACGAATGCATCGAATGGGCGTTAAAATCTTTCACAATCCCCTTGACCAGAAACCCGTTGAGACGGTCACCTGCTTTGATTTTGTATTCACCAGCCGCCGATTCATTAATCACCAGATTAACCTGCCTTTTCTGGAATTCACCAAACGACTCACCATCGATAACTTCCATTTCAAGCAATTCAATCATACCTTCGCCCATGATCAATCCGTCGAACCTGACACTTTCATCTTCCGTTTTTAAATTAACCGGCAGGAATGAATTAAACGGCGGTATAAACGACGATCCTGCAATTTTCAGGACATCCGGATTTTTCGCCAGTTCATTTTTAAGCACTCCAAACTGCTGCTGCAATTCAGGAGTATTCAAATCACAAACAAGAATATTCCAGGGATTTATCGCCTTAAAATTATTTAATGAATAATTAATTTGTTTTTTAAAAATCAGCACACTCACAACCAGCACAATAAAAATGGCAAAATGGAAACTTAAAAACGAGTTGCTCCAATTGTGCCGTTTTCTTATCCTGCTCAACTGCCCCGATAAAAGCGTTACCACCGGTGCCTTCGATACACTGCCCCCGATTATGAGTCCGGAAACAGAACCCGTCACAACTATGATAGCTAACAGTACCAGCCATGTTTGCCACATTGAAAAAACCTCGCTCCCGACCGATTTCCCGAGCGTGGAGTTTACAAAAGGAATCCCCAGTATAATCACAATAAAAGCAGGAAAAAGGCTGATTGACGAAATTAAATTGGCTTCAAATAAAACCTGCTTCCGGATGATGCCGTTTGTTGCGCCCAGCGCTTTTTTTGCGCCTAACTCAATCAAACGGTTGATAATTCTTGCTCTTGTAAGAAAAATATAATTTATTACAGCGATGCATAAAATCACAAAGGCAATTGCCACGTAATATTTTAATTCATCGGTATTGCCTATCCTGCCAAATACGTTCCCCGCCAGTCCACCCGAGTTGAAATATATTTCCGAAACGGGCTGGAGGCTGTAAATCGCATCGCCCCACCGCGACTCGTCAAGCATAGCAATGTACTTTTGGAGTTTTTCGACCACACTCTCAGGTTTTGCATTGGGATTCAGAAAAACATAGGTGTAGAAGTAAAAATTCCTCCAGTTTTTATAATCTTCCTGAACAGCGCCATATTCTCCAAACATTTTGGCTGACTGCCCGATCACTTCGCCCGATAAATTAATATCGGCGATAAACCCGGGATGTAAAGTTGAATTGGAAGGAAAATCTTTATAAACACCCGAAACAGTGAGGTCAAGAAAATCATTGTTGAGTTTAACTGTCAGTAAATTGCCGGTTGCATTGCCCGTCCCAAAATATTTTTTTGCCATGGTTTCTGAAACAGCGACCTCCGAATTTGAAACAGCAGCGACACCATATCTGAACTTGATGCCAAGGCACTCAAATATTGAGGCATCGGCAAACCCAAAAATATCTTCACGCAATACCTGCGTGTTACGATCTTTGACCTGTACCTCGTTTGTTTGAAAATACCTGAAAAACCTATCGACTTCCGGGACATCGTTTTTTATCTCCTCTGCAAGAGGGAATGGTGTCCTGCATTCATCCCCCTGAATTACCCTGAATGCCAAATGATAACCGGGGATAAATTTATCAAATGAAAATTCGTGGATAACCAGGACCGACAGAATCATGATGCACCCCAGCCCGATTCCAAGCCCTAAAATACTGATAACCGATTCAACCTTACTTTTTAAAATATTGCGAAATGCAATCTTCAGATTTGTGAGATTCATTGATATAGTTTATAATTTGTTTTCTTATATCAAAAACTATACCCTTAGTTAAAAAACTAATCTCTTAGTTAAACTTTTTTGATAGTTAAGATTCAATAAAAAATTCAACAATCTCACTCAACCTCTTTCCATACCGAAGCCGCTATTGCTCCGCGGCCGGGACATTCATCGTTAACAAGTTTCAGTTTCAGTTCTTTGCCCCCATAAATAAACTCGTATTCCCCTCCAACATCGGGGGGGCAACTTATTGCGCCTTCAACATCATTAAAAATGATTTTATTGTCATCGATTTTGTAGGTGCCCTTAACCAGCTCGAATTCTTCAGCATTGGAAAGTTTATACGTATTTGCCTCAAATTCAAGGAATAGTTTGCCCATCCCTTCAAAATCGACTGTAAATTTTTTACCATTTAATTGTGCCATGCTGGTCAGCGAAAGCATGGCCAGGAATGCAAAAAGGAAAAGCAGTTTTGTTTTCATTTTAATTTGTTTTATTGTTATTGATAAAGATAAATATATTTCTGGTTATTCATACCTCATGCCCTCAATCCCGGGAAACCTGGATTTCGTCATTCATATCTGAGTGCCTCAACCGGATTAATACGTGATGCCTTATATGAGTGGAAAAATACCGTAATACAAACGACAATTACTGCAATCACAAAAGCAATCGCAAAAAACCATAGATTAATTCCGACTTTATACGAAAAATTACTGAGCCATTTATTCATAAAATAGTATGTTACCGGGATAGCAACAACTGCCGCTATAAAAACTATAATAAAGTTTTCCCTGAGGAATGAACAGATGATTGTGGTTTCAGAACTCCCGAATACTTTCTTTATCCCGATTTCTTTCGTACGGGTTTTGGCGATAAACAAAGTGAGTCCGAATAATCCGAATGCAGCTATAAGCAACGAAAATATGGCAAAAATTGAAATTATGGCACTCAGGTTTTTTTCTGAAGAATAGATCGTTTTAATCAGTCCCTCTATGGTTCGATACTGAAACGGCCGGTCGGGGGCTACCTCCTTCCATTCAGATTCAAGCATCTGTAACAAGTTATCCAGAGTCCCCGGCACATAATTTACAGCAACCTGCTGGATATATTTGTCCGTCATAGTAATCATTAGCGGAGGGATATCGGTATGGATGGAATGAAGGTTAAAATCTTTCACAATACCAATTACTGTTTTCCCGGCAACCTGTTTTCCGACAGGATCAGTAATTCCCAATTGCTTCGCTGCTGTTTCATTAAGGACGGTTGCATTGGCGAGGTCGCTTCCGAAATCTTCAGAAAAACTCCGTCCTTCATGGACAGTTATTCCCATTGTTTCCAGAAAATTGTAATCAACGGCAAAACCTTCAACTTTTACTTTTTGTGCCTGATCCTGAAAATGCGGGATCATCATTGTCATCCAGCCTTGCATTGGAAGGGCATCCATCGATCCGGCCGCCATTTTCACACCCGGAAAGGTTTTTACCGTATTGATAAATGATGTATATTCCTTAAAATTACGCCCCAAATCAAGCAGGAGGATGTGATTATTCTGATATCCCAAATCTTTTTTTAACGCAAATTGATACTGTGACCGGATTATTAAAGTCCCTGAAATAAAGGAACAGAATACTACCAGTTGTATGACAATCAGGGCATGCCGTAAAACCGGCCTCCTTTTGCCTGTAAGAGGCCTGTTTTGAAGAATGCCGATAATTTCCAGCTTTGACAGATAAGCCGAGGTATAAAGCCCGGAAGCAAACCCTATAACAATGGTTAATATCAGGTAAACAAGAATGTAGATGGCAATATTGGAGTCAATAATATATAGTTTTGTTTGAAATAGTTTTTCAGCGTAAGGTTTAGTTAGCAAAGCCAGTATAATGGCAATTGGCAAAACAAATAATGAAAGGAAAACAGACTCGCTGAACAACTGGTTTTTAATCGACCTCACTGCTGCACCATTGGTTTTACGGATGCCTATTTCTTTTGCCCTTCCCGAAGAAATGGCTGTTGACAGGATGATATAATTAAAAGCAGCAATCAGGATAATGAGGAATGCAATGGTCGAAAAAATCCTGATATTTTTTATGTTCCCTTTTACGCCGCTATTAGCCACTTCGTCTGAACGAAGATAAATATCGGAAAGATTTTGAAGCGAATAATTTTTTTGAGGTTTTTCACCCATGTGTTTAACTTCCAGATTCCTGAACTGATTTTCCACCAATTCTGGATTAACGTTTTCTTTTAATTTCACCCAGGTAATCCAGAAATCAAAATTCCAGTTCACTTCGGCATTATTTACATTGAAGGATTGGTTGATCGGATCAATGGTCCATTTACTGTTTACAAAACAATCGACCCTTAACGTAGAGTTGACAGGGATATCTTCAAACACGCCTTTTACAACAAATAGTTGTTCCTTGTTGTTCGCCAGCCCGATTATTTCCTGGCCAATGGGATCCTGCCCGGGGAAGAATTTATCAGCCTGTTTTTGCGACAAGACAATAGAATTTGGCTCATCGAGAATATTTTGTTTCGGCCCGGTTAACGGGATACTGAAAATATCAAATATTTCGGAATCTGTTGCAACTGCCAGGTATACTGGGACAAACTCGTCATTAATTTTAAGTTTAAACCCCCTCATATTCCTTGTCCTTGTGGCATATTCGACCTGCGGAAATTCGTCCTTTATTGCCGATGCCAGGACATAAGGCGTCCCCGACATTATATTTTTAAACTCAATGTAATGGTTTAAGACCCTGTAAACCTGTTTCCGGTTTTTATAACAATGGTTGTAGCTTAATTCATTAATAATAAACAGCAATATTATAAAAGAAGCAGACAGCGCCAACGAAAGCCCTAAGATGTTTATCCCGGCAAAAAGTTTGTTCCGCTGTAAAAATCGTAGCGTGGTTTTGAAAAAGTTCTTTAACATGATAATCAGTATTTTTGGTATATTTAATTTTTATCATTCATACCTCAGTGCTGATAAAATTCGGTGTCAAACGGATTCCTTGTTGCAGCCCTCAATTGCCTGAACGTTGATTTGTTTGATTCCATGATGACTTTGATTTTATCATTTTAATCATAGTTCAAAACTTTATTCGTATCGAAGTGCCTCTACCGGGTTCCTCGTAGCCGCCCTCCAGCTCTGCCAACTAACTGTCAGCAACGCAATTCCCAAAGCTAAAACACCAGCCAAGGCAAAAATCCACCAACTCAGGCTGGTTTTGTACGCAAAATTCTCCAGCCACTTATTCATGGCGTACCAGGCGACAGGAGTAGCAAGAACAAATGAAATAGCCACCCATTTGATAAAACCACTGTTTAAGAGGATCAGCACCTCGGAAATAGTTGCGCCGTTCACTTTACGGATGCCGATTTCTTTGGTCCTCTGCTGTGAAATATAAAGAGCCAGGGCGCTGACAGCAATAAAACTTATTAAAATTCCAAGGATGGAGAAAGTCAACAGGATTCTGCCAAGGATTTTTTCAGCTTTATATTGCCCTGCAATTTTCTCATCAATAAAAAAATAACTGAATTCCTGCCCCGGATAATAACTATCCCAAACATTCCTGACTGTTGCCATTGCACCCCGCAGGTTTCCCTTATTCAGCCTTACATGTGTAAACCGCGCCCTGTTTCTCGATTCGTCGAGCCAAAATGCAAAATCGCCAACAGGCTCATGCATCGAACTGTAATTAAAATCGTTGGTTACCCCGATAAAATTAATCCGTATCTGGCCGGGCTCCAGTTCCTGTGCATCGGTGTATGCCTGAAGTGCCTCCATGCTGCCGTGCCTTTCAAGAATCCGTTTGTAAAGGTGTTCGTTGATTACCATACCCTGAACCGTATCAACTGTTGGATTTATCCAGTTTTCCTTTAACTGAATATTCATGGTTTTCAGGTAATCGTAATTGGCAAAAACAAATTCAGCCGTACCATCCATTCCAAACGATTCAAGGTTAATGCTTTGCGCCGGGTAGCCAAAATGCTGGCCCGTAAAACCGACTGAAGCAACCTGGCTTTGTTTACTTAACTCATCAACAAAAACAGCAGGGTTTTTAGAAAAATCCTTGAGGTGAAGCACCAGCACATTTTCCTTGTCAAATCCCAATGGTTTATCGCCGATAAAAGTCATCTGCTTATTCACCATAAAAGTCCCGGAAAGTAAAATAATTACGATTGCCACCTGCCCGATAAGCAACGATTTTAACACAAAATTGCCTGAAAAATTATTTTTCTCTGATAAAAGGTTAATTGCCGACGATTTACCGATCAGGAAGAAACGTACAAAAATTGCTGTCAGCCCAAGGCAGGTTAGTAATATTCCCAGCACACTGATGTAAATTGACGGTTCGAGGAAATAAATCCTGAAGCCGATTTCAAATAGTCTGTTAATAAAAGGGTTGATTGCTTCAATCAGGGCAACTGAAAAAAGTATGGAGGTCAGACAAAGCAAAAACACTTCGGTTAATACCTGGGCTGTCAACTGCACATTGCCGGCGCCGACCGATTTTTTCAGCCCTAACTCTTTCGAACGTTTTATTAACCGGGCAATGGTGAGGTTTATAAAATTTAAAAATGAGACCAAAAGGATCACAAATGAAATCGCGATAAAAAGCCCGATGTTTATTTTGCTCGAGCTCTCCTTCATCTCAAACCTGTAATCCGATTTCAGGTGGATGTCTTTTACCGGCACCAGGCTAAAGCTATAATCTTTGGGACCACGTATTTGTTTTAAGCCACTGGCATTGTAACAGGCACAGATTTTATCGGCCACCTGTTCTGGATTAACACCTTTTTGTAATTTCACATAGTTGTACACCCACTGCACCTTGCTTTTACTTACTGAATCATATCGTTCAGCCAATGCCCCTTTCTGTGATAACAGGATTTCGTAATTAAAATGAGTTTTGGGGTGGGTATTTTTCACGACACCCCTTATTTCGTATTTCCCCAACTCCCGGGCGTACTGCAACGCTTCAATATCGATGGATTTTCCAACGGGATTCTGCCCATTAAAATATTTTTCCGTAAAATCTTCGGTAATAAAAGCAACGTTGGGCTTGCTTATATCCGAAATTTCGCCTGCCACACACTCAACCTCAAATAGGTTACAAAAGTTCTCGTCGACCGACATAATATCGTGTTGCTGAAAAGGAATTTCATCGATACTGATTGTCCCGGCCGGGCAATGTGAAAACTGCGTGGCTTCTTCAACTTCAGGGATACCCGCCGTTGCCGGGAATATGATTCCGAGGCTTCGCGCCCATGGCTCGCCCGTCCCGCCCGGAACCGAAATTACCCTGTAAATATTTCTGTATCCTGAAAAATGCCTGTCATAACTTTTTTCATTGGCCACATAAAGGAATAACACCAGGAACGAAGTTATCCCGATTGTTAATCCAAAAATATTGACTCCTGCAAAAACGGCATTTTTAAATATTCTTCTGACTGTTAAAATTAAATGATACCTGAACATATTTGAATTTTGTTTCTGAGCAGCAAAATGTGATCCATTTATTCATACCTCAAACTCTCCACGGGATTTCTCCTTGCAGCTTTCCACGACTGAAATGAAACCGTCAATAAGGCAATCCCCAGCGCTACCACCCCTGCCAACACAAAAATCCACCAACTTAACCCCACCCTGTTGGCAAACAGTTTTAATAACTGGCTTAACCCGGCATAGGCAAGCGGGAAAGCCACAAGAAATGAGATGCCAATCAGTTTCAGGTAATCGGATGAAATCAGCCTTGTTATTTCAAAAACAGAAGCCCCGTTTACTTTTCGGATACCGATTTCCTTGACCTTGTTTTTTACTGAAAGGAAAACCAATCCGAATAATCCGATTACTGAAATCAATATGGTTAATAATGTAGCCATCAATATCAGTTTCCCACGGGCATCAAACTGGCTTTCAATCCTGTAACTGAAGTCATTCAGGAAGCTATAATACAAAGGCCGGTTGGGGCTGAAGCTGTCGCAAACCCGATGGATATTCCGTATGGTTTGGTCAATCAGCAACGGGTTGGTTAAAAATGGGTTTATTTTCATATACAGGTAGTTATTTTCATCGGGGCTAAGCAAATATGAAATGGCGTCGGGTTTTGAGGACAAGGCTGAGTTATGCTGGTAATCCTTAACAACGCCAATGAGGTTTAAGGAATTGTCGCCATACCTGAACTTTTTCCCGATGGCTGCTTCATCGTTTAACTGGCGGAATGCAGTTTCGCTGATCAGGATTGATTGGCCGGCATCGCTTGAGTGCGTTTCATCAAAAAACCTGCCCCCAGCCAGTTTCATGCCAAACAGTTCGAGGAAATCATAATCGACCCGTACTTCGCAAATACGTTTATTCGAAACATCGGTAGTCCCCCATGGGAAAAACGACCCCGTGTTAATATTGTTCGGCAATACCGAAGAGGACGCCACATTTGCCACCTGGGGATCCCGTTTTAAAATTTGTTTTAATTCAGGGACCTTCCCCCTGGTATCATCGTTCAACCTGACGCAGTAAACATTATCCTTATTGAACCCGACATCAAAGCCATTAATAAAGTTTGATTGCCGCTGGATCACCAGGGAGGAAATGAGGAAAACGATGGTGATTACAAACTGAAAAATAACAAGCCCTTTGCGGAATACGCCCAAATTTACGTTTAAAGAAGAATTGTTTTCCCGGCTTCTGCCTGATTTTATACCGGCAAATTTTAATCCGGGCAACAATCCGGAAACCACCCCTGTTATTAAGGTAAGCAAAATAATAAACACCAAAAACAGGGGGTCTGAAAAACTAATCTCAATTTGTTTATTGGCGATTGAATTAAACTGGTTCAACAGGAGCAAAGCCAGTATCAATGCAACGAAAAGCGCAAGGAACGATAGCACAATACTTTCGGTAATCAGTTGGGTGACGAGTTGCCTTTTATAAGCACCGATTGTCCTTCTGATGTTTATTTCCCTCACCCGTGAAATAAGGGTGCCAATTGTAAGGTTAGTATAGTTTATATATGCCAGGAATAACACAAACACCGAAATTATTGAAAAAATAATCAGCCTCCCGGCACCTCCTGAATCCTGTAAATACGTTTTTGTAATCGGGATAAGTTCAATATCGAACCTGGCCGATTCATTCTCTGCTGTAATATTAGTTTCTATCTTTTTATTTAACGCCACAAGGTGGGTATTTTTATGCAGCAGCACGTAGTTCAAATACCGGCAGGGGAAAAAGTCGGAACCTTCGTTCGAGATACCGAAATGGGTTAACACATCGAACGGGACCAGAAAATCGAAACGGCGGTAAGCATTTTTGGGGAAGTCGTTTATAACGCCACTAACTTTAAAGCTGAATTTGTTATTGACCACAATACTTTCGCCAACAGGACTTTTACTGCCAAAATATTTGTTTGCCATCGATTCGGTCAGTACAACTGAAAAAGGTTCTTTAAGCGCATTGTCGGGAAAACCTTCGGTAAACTGAAAATCAAAAATTGAAAATACAGATGGATCCGCTGCAACACAAGTGGTTTCATTGAATACTTTGTCGTGATATTTTACGGTTGTTTCCCCTAAAGGTAATACACGCACTGTTTCTGTAACTTCAGGGTAAGCATCTTTCAGACGGCCTGAAATGACTGGTGAAGTTGTCGACTGATACGATACATTATTCCCGCTTGTGACCTTAAGGTACGCCAAGTGGATCTGACCGGCATTTTTATAAAACTTTTCATAGCTCAATTCATCTTCGACCCACAAATAAATTAGTATCGCACAAGCCAGCCCGAGTGCCAGCCCAAGAATGTTGATTAACGTAATCGGTTTATTTTTAAATGCATTCTTTAACGCAATCTTTAAGTTATGGTTTACCATTTTGAATTATTTAATTTTAACCTGTATCAGCCATGTTCAACCCGTAAAGCTTAAATTCCCCGCGGATTCCATATCCCCAGATCCACTGATTTCGGAATTGCCAGTATAGCCGTTTTATTCATATCTTAAACTTTCTACCGGATTTTTGGTTGCAGCCCGCCAACTCTGCCAGCTATCAGTTGGAGCACAATTCTGAGTGATAGTAATCCTGCTAATCTCCAAACTGCACCTTAACATTTCCACCGGAAGCATGCATGTATACAGGAATTCCACCATTATTCATGGTCCCTTTTACTTTATTTTTTTCAGACTTCCCGGAAAATTTTTGAAGTTCAATATTCACTCTGTCTGCGCGTAAATCCAGATCAAGGCCAAGTCCGTCACCATTTTGAATGACTGCATTAATTCCACCTCCACTGGATACAAGGTATAATTCCTTAGTCAAATTACTAATGTCAACGCGTACCGATCCTCCACTGGATTTGGCTTTCACATAAGCGGCTATGCCGGTAACACTTACACCTCCCCCACTGCTCGAGGCATCCACATCGCCGTTTATATTATTCAAATGTACACTGCCGCCTGAACTACGGGCGTAAACACTGCCATGTGCATCATTTACGGTAACACCGCCCCCGCTCGAACTTAAACGGATATCACCGTTCTGATTGGTGGCTTTAACACTACCGCCCGATGACTTTGCTGCAGTAGTACCAGTAACATTTTCAAGTTGCACTCCGCCACCGCTGCTCGAGAATTCATGCATCCCTTCCACGCCTGAAATTTTCAAACCACCTCCACTCGATGAAACATCGCACGACATTTCACTGGGGACAATAATTGTTAATGAAATACCCACATTGTTCCAGAAGTTCATACGTGACTTGCGCTCAACAATTGCATTAATAACAGAACCTCTTTTCGAAAAATCCAGATTGAATGTTTCCAAAACCTCATCCAGCATTGGATCTGACGGAGATAAAAGTTTATTCCTTTTCCGCACAAATGCCTGTATCACTACTTTCTCCTGATCGTGAGTTTTTACAACCACCCCTCCACCCGATGACGAGGCATTCAGTGTTCCCGGTTGGGTCAAATCAAAGCTTTTTGTTATGGTAGGTTTCTGATCATCCCTTGAAAAACCATTTAATGAAAGCAAAGCTATCAACATTGCAATCATTATACACATTTTTGTATTCACCCGAGTTTTCATAATACATTTTTTTTAAGTGTTTAACTATATGTTTATCGTAAGTAAAGACGCTATTTCAGTCATCCTTGTTACTAATATATCATTCATACCTTAACGCCTCCACCGGATTCCGTGTAGCTGCACGCTCCCGAGTACTCGGGACCAGCTAACTGTTTATTCATTCATATCTTAAACTTTCAATTGGATTACGAGTCGCAGCTTTAAAACTTTGAAACGAAACCGTTAGCAGTGCAATCCCTAAAGCCAATACTCCGGCAAAGATGAATATCCACCAGCTTAAGCCAGTCTTGTAAGCAAAATTCTCTAACCATCTGTTCATGGCGTAATATGCGATGGGGGTAGCAATAACAAATGCAACAGCTACCCATTTTATAAAATCACAGTTTAAGATCGAAACAACTTCACCAGTACCTGCACCATTCACCTTGCGGATACCTATTTCTTTGGTTCGGCGGACAACCGAGAAAGAAACACTTGCCAGTAATCCGAAACAGGAAAGTAAAACAGCTATCAGGCAAAATGCCCCGATAATTTTTGATATCCGCTCTTCGTTCCCATACATCATTTCAAATTTATCGGCAACAAAAAACCACTCGAGCCTTTCCCCTTCAAACAATTTGTCCCATTCGGTTTTAATGGTTGCCATAGCCGTATTTTCAAATCCCGGATTTATCCGGAACACGACATATTCAGGATATGCATTTTCTTTATACCGGTAAATCATAGGAGGGACAGCCTGTTTCAGCGAGCCAATATTTACATCCTTAAAAACACCGATTACCGGTATTTTATAATCTTTCGAAAAAAGGCTGAGGTGTTTATCTTCAACAGTCTCCCAGCCCAACATTTTTTTCAGCGTTTCGTTAATCAGGACAGCCCCGGCATCGGAAGCAATTTCTGCTGAAAAATTCCGCCCCTCCAGAATGGGTTGTTCAAGAAGGCCGGCATAACTTTCATCAATCCCAACCGAAACGGCAGTATATGAATTTTCATTGTCAGGATTAAAAACGGTAAATCCATTCCGGTAAACCGAGCCCGGGATAGCTTCCATGGCTGCAATTTTTGATATCCCGTTTTGTTCACTACGTTTTAAAATTTCCTGCTCAAACAACCTGGCTTTGTTTTCAAGATTGCCCGAATTATTATCCAGCGAACTTATATCGACTGCGAGCAATCCTTTCTTGTTAAAGCCAAGGCCGTGATGTTTTAAAAACGAAATCTGCTTAAAAATGAAGAGTGAAGAAATTATCAGGATAATGGCTATCGTAAATTGTGAAATTGCCAGAATTTTACGGAAAGTATTTCCCGTTTTTTTGTTCCTGCTTCCGGTTGATAAAAGGGCAACAGGATTTGACCTTGAAATAAGGAATGCCGGGTACAATCCTGATAATAATCCTGATACCAGCATCATTCCAAGTAATACAAACCATATAGTATGGTTTGAATACACATTAAAATTATTTATAAGAGTTAATCGTTCAAAAGGAGTTTTCAGATAACTTACCAGAATAATCGCCAGGATCAGCGCAATACTTACTTTCAGAAGTGTTACAACCAGATAATTTGATAATAACCCGTTCCGGGAAGCCCCCAGCACCTTACTGATGCCGGTTTCTTTAGCATTTCGTTCAGATTGTCCGATAGAAAGGTTAATAAAATTTATACACGCAACAACAATTATAAATCCAGCTACAATCCCCAGAATCCATAAAAGAACCGATGACACAGGGGCATTTAACGGATTTCCAATATCTGTCCGGAAATGTGATTCAGACAACGGGATTAGCTGGTAATCGTATCGCCCGTTAATAAAATCAGCCTGATGCCTTTCGAGGATGGTATTGATTTTTTGTTCAAGATCTTCTTTCTGTTTGTCATTTACTAATTTTGCCAGAACATGTGTCCCCCCCCACCACCATTTTGTTTTCCAGTCAGGTGGGTTCATCGATTCCCAGGAAAGATACATTTCCGGAATAAAATCAGTATTTGCAGGTGGATTGTCGATGATGCCGCTTACAGTAAAAAGAATTTCGCCACTATAAGA
>Ga0272442_10008129_pt1 | contig 13392 bp, 11 predicted proteins | sample SSMForm2O_FD_200262 | JGI IMG/M metagenome (GOLD analysis project Ga0272442, IMG submission 200262) | Marine sediment archaeal communities from Little Sippewissett salt marsh, Falmouth, MA, United States - SSM-Form-2O | ecosystem: Environmental > Aquatic > Marine > Wetlands > Sediment ...
TCGGTCAGCTCCAGCCCGATGCTGTCCAGGTAGGCCTGGTTGCCCAGATGGATCTGCACAAGCCCTTCGCCGCTTTCCAGGTACCACTCGCCGTCGTCGGCCGCCAGGGTGCCGCTCAGGGTGGCGGCCTCACCTTTCTCCACCACCTCCCGGCCCAGCAGGCTTTCCGCAAACACTCCCGCGGTCAGGGTGATCATCAGCAAGCCGCTGATCCCGATAATAAGAAGCTTTTTCATACGCTTCCTCCTCTTCTGCTTTGATTCACGCCGAGCTGCACCCGTCCGGAGCGGTGATCCCGTCTTCGGCGGGGCCGGTATTCCCGGCGTGTTGAAGAAAACATACAACCCCGTCGTGAAGACTGTTTTCAGGGAATGTGTGGAGCGTGTGAAGATGCGTGCCGGAATGCTTCGGCGCAGGCGTTGAGGATCGTTTCGATATAGACTATGCTTTTGCCAGAAAGGGAGGAGCAATATCCATGGAACTGAAGCGCGAGCATTTCGGCCGCACCCCCGCGGGAAAGGAGATCGACCTCTTCACCCTGACCAACAGCAGGGGCCTGAGCCTGAAGGTGATGAACCTGGGCTGCACCATCGTTTCCCTGAGCATGCCCGACCGGCGCGGCCGGGCAGAGGAAATCACCCTGGGCTACGATACTCTCCAGGAGTACCTGGAAGGCCGGTTCTACTTTGGCGCCCTGATCGGACGCTTCGCCAACCGCATCGCCGCAGGGCGTTTCACCCTTGACGGCCGCACCTGCACCCTGGCGTGCAACGAGGGCGGGCGGCACCACCTGCACGGCGGCGAGCAGGGCTTCGACCGCCGGCTGTGGCAGGCTGAGGAGGAACGCCTGCCGGGCCCGCCCAAGGAGGCGGCTGTTGTGTTCAGCTACGTCAGCCCCGACGGGGAAGAGGGCTATCCCGGGGATCTGCGCGTCACCGCCCGCTACAGCCTCAGCGAGGACAATGAGCTGAGCTTCGCCTACAGGGCGGAGAGCAGCCGCCCCACCCCGGTCAACCTCACCAACCACAGCTACTATAACCTGGCCGGAACCGGCTCGGGGGACGTGCTCGGCCACACTCTGCAGCTCAACTGCCCCGCCTACCTGCCGGTCAACGACACGCTGATTCCCACCGGAGAGGTCCGGGAGGTGACAGGCACGCCCATGGACTTCACCGCCGCCAAGCCCATCGGCCGGGATATGCACGCCGTGCCCGGCGGCTACGACCACTGCTTCGTGCTCGCCCCTGCGGAGGAAAAGCCCACGTTTGCCGCCCGCCTCCACGAGGAGCAGAGCGGCCGGGGAATGGAGGTTTACACTACCAAGCCGGCGATCCAGCTTTACACGGGGAACTTCCTGGATAATGTCCGCGGGTCCGGGGGCCGCGTCTTCGCCCGGCACGGCGGCGTTTGCCTGGAGACGGAGTTCTTCCCCGACGCTCCCAACCGGCCCGAATTCCCGAGCGCCGTCCTGAATCCCGGCGAGGTCTACGCCCACCGCACCGTGCAGCGGTTTTTTTGGGATTGACATCCGGCTCGCCGGCGGGGAAGCGCCATCCGCACAGGAGAGGAAAAACATGGCCACATTACGCAAAGTCAAAAAAGTGAGCCGCAGCAGGCCCACTGTGGAGGGCGCGGGGGTGCACCTGAAGCGGGTCTTCGGCTTCGGCGAGGCGCCGGCTTATGATCCCTTCCTGCTTCTGGACGATTTCAGGATCGGCGAGCCGGAGCAGTACATCCAAGGCTTTCCCTGGCATCCCCACCGGGGCATCGAGACCATCACCTATATCCTGAAAGGGCGAGTCGAGCACGGCGACAGCCTGGGCAACGCGGGGGTGATCGGCCCGGGGGACGTGCAGTGGATGACCGCGGGCAGCGGGATTATCCACCAGGAGATGCCCAAGGGCGACGACAGCGGACTCATGGAGGGCTTCCAGCTCTGGGCCAACCTGCCGGCCGCCCACAAGATGATGGATCCCCGCTACCGGGATGTGCAGTGCCGGCAGATACCCGAGGTGGACGTTGGTAAAGGCGTCAAAATACGCATCATCTGCGGCCGGGTCGGTGACACCGAGGGGCCGGTGCGGGACATCGTCACCGACCCGCAGGTCCTGGATGTAACCATACCTCCGGAAACGGAATACCTGCATCCCACTACCCCGGGGCACACCGTCCTGGCCTACGTGATCGGCGGGCGAGGTTGGTTCTGCAGAGGAAAAAAGCCCTTCACCTACCCCGCCGCGGGGTTAAGCTACTTCGACCTGGAGCGCCGCTCCGACACGGGAAACGAGGAGCTGGTGATCTTCGAGGACGGCGAAGAGATTTTCGTCGCCGCAGCGGAGAAGCCGCTCCGCTTCCTGCTCCTCTCCGGCCGCCCCCTCGGGGAGCCGGTCGCCTGGTACGGCCCCATCGTTATGAACACCCAGGAGGAGCTGCGCCTTGCCTTCGAGGAGTACCGGCAGGGAAGCTTCATCAAGCAGCGCAAGGCTTAAGGCAGTGAGCGCTGCCGTCCGATCGCCTGCTCACTCCTTGGCTGCGGGTTTGAAGCCCGGCGCCGTGTAGCGCCGGAAGCCCCGGGTGCGGCTGATCAGGAAGAAGCGGCGCAGCCCCGGAAGCCGGGCCAGCAGCTGCAGCAGGGGATCCACTACCAGCAACTCAACCCAGAGACAGATGTAAACCGCCGCCAGGCCGAAGAGGATTGTCAGGACCGCCTGCAGGGGCGGTGACAGGCGTACAAGCTCGGGCAGGTGGATTGTGAAAATCCGGATCGCTCCGATGGTGAGCCCGGCATGGCCGGCGATATGCAGAAAAAGCAGGGGCAAGGATACCTGGATGGCCGCTTCCGGGCAGATGTTGATGCAGCGGTTGCAGTCCTCGCAGGCGGCGCCCCAGCGCGGCAGGCGGCCGTTCCCGCCCGCCTGGCGGCCGTGCATACGAATCGTGCCCGCCGGGCAGGTCGCAGCGCACAGGCCGCAGGCCGTGCAGCGCTCATCGGCGATATAGGCCTTACCCAGCAGCCTGCGCCCGATGCAGCCGAAAATGAAAGCCACGGCCCCGGACCAGATCCGGTTGACCAGGCCCGCGCGGAACAATCCTGCTTCCCCGGCCAGCAGTCGGCGGACAAAACCCTTGACCTCCTCCTCTCCCAAAGGCAGGGCTGCTTCAACTTCCGTTGCGCCCAAGGGATTGACGAACTGGGTCCAGTTCTCCGGAAAGGAGGCACTGTCGGTCAGAAAAACCTCATAGCCCCGGCGGCGCAGGATGCCCTCGGCCTGTTCCAGGGCCTGGCCGCTGTAGCCCTTGCGGAAATTCCCCTTCACCATCATTCCGCCGTTGACCGCCAGCAGGGCGGCACGGCCGCCGGCATGGCCCCGGATACGCGGCAGGCTGCGAAGGTAGTGCTTCATCATTACCGGCGCCGACCAGCTGAGCACACAGAAGGCGAAAACCTGCAGGTCGAAGCGGCCTTCCGGAGGCAGGCTTCCCCGGCGCACCCGCAGCACCCGCACTTCATGCCCGGCCGCGAGCAGCAGCCCGGACATGATTGCGACAGCGCGGGCGGTATTACCGGTGCCGGTGAAATAATGAACAGCGATTTTCAAGCTCGTCTCTCTGCTCTGACCGGTGCCCCGTACTTTCAGCCCGTCGTCAAGACAGGCAGTTAGGAACGCGTATCAATCGTAGGCCTTGCGGGTGGCCTGGTCGCAGAGCGTGGGGGCGATCATTTCCTTCCAGCGCGGGCTCTCCCAGGTTCCCAGCCGGGTGTGCCGTATGTAATAGTTCTCCGGGATGGGATGCGTGCCGATCACCACCTCCACGCCGTAGGCTGTCTTCAGGAAATCCACGAACTGGGACAGCCGGGGACAGGGCGGGTAGCCCACCACCAGGCCGGTGGCCAGGTGGATCACCTCGGCGCCGTTCTTGATCATTTCCGCGGGCGAATACTCGATGTTCCCGCCGGGACAGCCGCCGCAGGTGGTGTAGCCCACCAGCTCAACATCCTGGTCGGCGTAGATGCTGAAGGCCCCTTCACGGTTCTTCAAGGCCCGCAGGCACTTGCCCCCGGCGCAGGTGTGGTAGCGGTCACAGATAACAATGCCGATCTTCTTGGTACTCATAGCGATGCTCCATTCCGGCAGCGGCCGCGCCCTTCCGGCGGGCCCTACCCTGTTTAGAGAATATTCTCAAGCCCTGATTCTACCATGACTTTTCCGCCCCGTCACCTGCACGAAATGTTTGCCAGCTTCAAACGGCCGCTTCGCTCGAGTTTATCGGCATGCAATTACGGAAATAATAATTCGGCAAGCCGAAAAATGTTTGACAAGCCGAAGTTTTATGCTATATTTGGTGTGAAGAGAGATAAAATGATGGAAAAGTTGAGTGCCAGCCTGGAGGATTACCTGGAGGCGATCTATCAAATCTCCCGCGATAAGAGCGCGGCCCGGGCCAAGGATATCGCGGAGCGCCTGGGGGTGAACCGCTCCTCGGTGACCGGCGCCCTCCACTCACTGGCGGAGCGGAAGCTCGTCAATTATACCCCTTACGACGTCATCACCCTGACGCCCGCCGGGGAGACCATCGCGGTTCGGATTACCAGCCGCCACACCCTGCTGTGTGACTTTTTCGCCCGGGTGCTGGGCGTGGACACTGCTGAGGCCGAGGAATCGGCCTGCAAGATGGAGCATGCCCTGTCGGAGAATATCTTCGACCGCCTGGCCCAGTTCGTGGATTTCATTCGGATCTGTCCCCGGCTGGACATTCAGTGGATTCAGGAAACCGGCTATTTCTGCGAACGGCCCGAATCCGCTGACAGCTGCCGGCGCTGTATCAACCGCTGTTTGGACAACCTGACGGAAAGGAACGCAACGGATGCACACAACACTGAGTGACCTGCGCGAGGGCGAAGAGGCGGTCATCCTCGCCCTGCAGGGTGGCCGGGGATTCCAAACACGTCTGCGCAGCATGGGCTTCGTGGAGGGCCAGGTAATCCGCAAGCTCTCCGCGCTGGCCTGGGGAGGGCCGGTGGTCGTACTGGCCAAGCGCACCCAGATTGCCGTCGGCCGGGGTATGGCCCGCAAGATCCTTGTCAGAAGGTCCGGCGTATCGGCACGCTGAAATACCATGTCAGAAAACAACCGTAAACACCCTGCAAGCGATATCCTCCTGGTCGGACAGCCCAATGTGGGCAAGAGCGTCCTCTTCTCACGCCTGACCGGCGTGCGCACCATCGCCTCCAACTACCCCGGGACCACCGTGTCCTACGCCCAGGGCAGGCTTCGCCACCACGAGCATGACTTCACGGTGGTGGATGCCCCGGGAACCTATTCCCTGGAGCCCATCGACGACGCCGCCCAGGTGACGGTGGACCTGATCGACAACGCCGCCCGGATCATCAATGTGGTGGACGCCACCCACCTGGAGCGCCATCTGCCCCTCACCATGGAGCTGCTGGCCCAGAACGTGCCCCTGGTCCTGGCCCTGAACATGTGCGACGAGGCCCGGCACAAGGGCATCGAGATCGACGAGCAGGGCCTCTCGGCGGAGCTGGGGGTGCCGGTGGTGTCCATCGTGGCCCGGAGCGGCGAAGGGATCAAGCACCTGATCACCACCTGCCTGGCCTTGCCCGCGCGCAGAAAAGCGGCGGTCAATAAGGCCGGGCACCCCGGCCACCACCCCCACCTGCAACACCCCCCCGCCGCGGACAGCGGCAGCCCGGCAGGCAGCAGGTCGGCCAACGGGCACGTCCACCTCGACCGCGGCCGCGTCTGGCAGCGGATCGGCGACGTGGTGGAAAAGGTCCAAACCCTGCACCACCATCACCACACGGTCGGGAACCGCCTGGAGGACTTGAGCATCCATCCCTGGTGGGGCAGTTTGGTGGCCCTGGCAGTAGTGGCAGTCTCCTTCTCGGCCATACGCCTGCTCGGGGAGTTCCTGATCACCGGCGGCATCGGCATCGTGGGCCATCCCTGGCTGACACTACCCTTCGGAACCGAGCTCTTCTTCGAGAAGCTTGTCCAGCCCCTGCTGTTGCGGCTTTCGGTTCTGCTCGGCCCCGGGAGCTTCCTGCACGCCATCCTGATCGGCACCCTGATCGACGGGCGTATCGACTTCATGCAGTCCTTCGGCCTGCTCACTTCCGGGCTCTTCATTCCCCTGGGCGCGGTGCTGCCCTACCTGTTGAGCTTTTACTTCGTGCTCTCCCTTTTGGAAGATTCCGGCTATCTCCCCCGCCTGGCGGTGTTCCTGGACAACTTCATGCACCGCCTGGGCCTGCACGGTTACGCCATCATCCCCACGCTGCTGGGGCTGGGCTGCAATGTGCCCGGGGTTATGGCCACCCGCATTTTGGAGGGCCGCAGACAGCGCTTCATCACCGCCACCTTGATCTCCATCGCCATTCCCTGCGCGGCGCTGCAGGCCATGATCATCGGCCTGGTGGGGAGCGAGGGCGTGGGGGCGATACTGACCGTGTACGGAACCCTGTTCGTGGTCTGGGTGGTGGTGAGCGTGATTCTACGCTTTACCGCCCGGGGCTTCCGCCCGGAGCTCTTAGTGGAGATCCCCCCCTACCGCCTGCCTTCGGGGCGCGCCCTGGCCGCCAAGCTATGGATGCGCATCGCCTGCTTCCTCCGCGAGGCCCTGCCGGTCATGCTGGGAGCCATCCTGGTGGTGAACATCCTCTACCAGCTCGATGTGTTCAAGTACCTGGCCGCGGCCGCCGCCCCGGTGGTCACCCGCCTCTGGGGCATGCCCGCGGAAGCGGTGGTGCCGCTGTTGGTAGGGATTTTGCGCAAGGACGTAGCTTTGGGCCTGCTGGCCCCCCTGGCGCTGACCGGCAAGCAGCTGATCATCGGCAGCGTGCTATTGGCCATGTTCTTTCCCTGCATCGCCACCCTCGTGGTCCTCTTCCGCGAGCTGGGCCTGAAAGACGCTTTGAAATCGCTCTCCATCATGATAGTGGCCGTATTCGTCACCGGCACGGGGCTGAACCTGATTCTCTGAGATCGTTTTTCCCCTTCGCTATCGAGGAAGCGTGATGGGAGCGGAACCCGCACCGGTAATCTTAACTTGTATAAACACCTATACTGCTTGACAAACCTTATAAAAATAATAAACTATAATTTCCCTTTCTACACAGTCACAACATCTTCGTCTGTACGGTTCCGACTGTAAAACAGCAGCAAACACTGTTTAGGGAAATTGATTTATCTGGAGGTTCCAAGCATGGTCAACATTGCTAAAAAGATGATCTTCGTCGTTCTGGCGGGATTGGCCGCCGCCGCCCTGGGAGCGGAAGATTTCCGGGACGCAGAAACGCTCGCGAAGGGGGACGGTATTCGCCTGGAGTTCGTCTCTTACGGCGGCTTCGAAGGGGGAATCGGATTTACCGTGGCAGGGGATGCTTTCCCGGCCGCCGCGGCCGTTTCGGGGATACAGCTCAAGCCATGGCTGGCCCTGGGAGGGCATACCTCGGTTGCCCCCCTGTCCGATTTCGACGACTTTCCCTTTGCTGTTTCCATCTCGGACCGGGATAATTCCTACGCCTTCTTCACGGGTTTGGGTCTCGTGTTCACACCGCGGTACGACAGGGTCGTCCACCCGCTCCTGGGGGTGACCATTGGCGGCGCCACCCTGGGCTACCTGGAAGACCAGGACGGGAAGGATGGGCTGGAAGCGTCCATCGAAGAGCACTTCTTCTACGCGGCCCTGTCCGCGGGCCCGGAGATCAACCTCTCCCGGCACCTGCGGCTCTACCTGCAGGCCAGCGGGCGTTTCGTAGCCAATGACGGGGCTTTGGGAATACCCGACTACGATCTCAGCGGCTTCGCCACCCACCTCGGGTTCCGCTTCTTCTGGAGAACAGTCATCGATTGAGGCGGCCAGCTTTCTCTCGCTGTTCACCAGGCCGTCGGCGTCGTAGACCAGGCAGAAGTTGGGGGTGTCGATCCGCCCCGGGGTGTGGTGGGTGCCGTCACAATGCGGGGATCGGCCTCGATTTCCGCAAGGAGCTGTTCCGCAAAACCCAAGACCCGGCGGGCGTGTTCGATCCGCTCCTGGTCGCTGCCGAAAAAAGCGGCCAGCTCCTCGAGCAGCTTCTCGCGGAGCTCGGGAAGAGAGTTCTTCAGGGGGAATCCGTGTCCTCTTCGGTGGACACCGCGATGCCGTTCTGCTTGAAAAGCGCGGCGGTGGTGCCGTCCCCGGGTATCAGGCCGGAGATTTCTTCATTGAAGATGCGGCCGCAGCCGCAGGAGGGGCTGTTGGCTTTCAGGATCGCCCGGTCACAGCCGTAAAAGCGGGCGAGCTTCAGGGCTTCCAGCCCGCCGCGGCGGTACTGCTCGGACACGTCTATGCCTTCAATAGTGACAACTTTGGCCTCGCCCCGCCAGAAGGCTTCGCCATCGCCGCCGACCAGGCGCGCCCGCCCCCGCGGAGTGGCCAGCCCGCCGAGCTGCTCGGGGCAGATAGGCACCAGCTCTTTTGAGTCAAGTCCGGCCAGAAGCTTTTCATCGAGGTTGTGGTCGCCGTGATAGGCGCAGTTTACTCCCAACAAACAAGCACTGATCATTATCATGCCGGTCATGATAGCGGAGAGGGTTTCCGGGGGTCAAGGGCTGCAAGCAATCATTATTGCGATCATAGGTTCAAATTCAAATAATCCTACTGTGAAATCATATCTCAGCCAGTTAAGACACCTGACTGGTTTTTCAGAAACAGCGATTTATTATTTCTCATCAGCCAAGAAATGGCTATTATACGTAGCAATGTCGATATTCAGCTTCTCTTATCCCGGGTGACTTAATATGGAGTACCATAAACTGCCTTAATCTCCACGATACCCAATATTGGGTCTCCTTCTTCCAGATGAGCTGTTGTAGTGTTACTGTATTCAGATGCAATAGTTGCTGTGCCTCTTCGCACTTCCCAACGGAGGAAAACCAATTCACCAGAGATGTTCATATATGTTGCAATTGTTACGGTTGTTCCTGCGAAATAATAACTTTCTTGAGGATTCGGGTAAGCATCTACTATAAGATGTAGGCCCTGAGCTACATTGGGAACGATGGTGACATCATCTGCGGTCACTGTCACTGTGGTATTAGCGGCTTCACAGTCGCCGAAGGTTACGTCGTATGGTCTATTGGTACCCCATTTGCGGAAACTGTATCCTTGTTCAGTGCCGATTAATGATATGGAGAAGGGAACACCATACTCAACTCTATAACTACCAATCGCTGGACTAGTAGTGCAGTGGCTGTTAATAATTGTAAGTGTATATTCTTTCCTTTCAAAATTTGCCTTTACGATGGCGTTTCCCGATATCAGGCTGACTGTCGTGTTTGCAAAGCCAGTATTGGCTATACTCGCCACACCGGATACCACCGACCAACCCATGAAATCAAAGCCTGTATCTGGAATAGCGGCAATGCTGGTTGAAGAACCATGATCGACGGTTAAAGTACCGCTGGGCGTTGTTGAGCCATTGCCGTCATTCTGGACTGTAAGCTGGTATTCGTTGATCGCGAAATTTGCCTGCACCGCCGCATCCCCAGCTGTCAGGGTGACTGTCGTGCTGGCGGAACCGGTGTTGGCAATACTGGCTGAACCCGAAACCACCGTCCATCCGGTGAAATGGTAGCCGGTATCGGGCACGGCGAGAATGCTCTTGGATACACCATGGGCGACTGAGAGGCTGCCGGCCGGGGATACCGAGCCGCCACCGCCGCTTTGCACTGTAAGCTGGTAGATTTCCGAGGTGAAATTCGCCTTGACGGCCGCCGGTCCGTTCGTGAGGGTCACGGTGGTACTGTCCGCATTGACATCACCGAAGCTGGGTGCCCCGCTGGTAGGGGTCCAGTTAATGAAACTGTAACCGCTCGCCGGCGTCGCGGAAATCGAGGTGGCCGTTCCCAGCATAACATCTTCCAGAACTCCCGTCGGAGAGACGCTACCGCCGTTTCCCGCGCTTATGGTCAGGGAGGCGGAAAACACGGCTCTGATCGCCGCATCGCCGCTTTCAAGAGTGACCGTCGTGTTTGCAGCATTCTCGTCTGCAAAGATTGCTGAGCCGCTTTCAACGCTCCACCTGATGAAAGAGCAGCCCGCACCGGGAGTTGCCGAGATGTCGGCAGCCTCACCGGGCGTCACGCCGATGGTACCGGCAGGGAAGGTGGTCCCGCCGCCGTTAGTGCTTATTGTAAGAGCACAGTCGAAGGACTCGTTGTACTCATCCACCTTACTTTCGATGATTTTCAGTAGTTCCGTTTCGATGGGGTTGGTACAGCTCAGCACAACCACCAGGACAATCAATACTGAGATAATCCACGGTAACCTTCGTTGAGTCTTCATACCTCTCGATCTCCTTTCATTGCGCCCAGACCATAGAACGGTGCTCGCTGTCCGTCAGACCGGCCCTGGTGGAACCCTGCTCCCGTGCAGCCGAACCTAAATAGGCGAAGCGTCTTGCCAGGCCGGGGTTCAAATTCTCCAGCTTCTCGTAGTTTTGCCTGGCAAGCCCGTGCTGCTCGCTGGCGTGATAGACCCTGGCCAGCCCCAGGAATGCTTGCGGATTCTGCGGATCTTTCCTAATCGCCCGGGAATAAAACTCTTCTGCCTTCTCCGCCTGATCCTGCAAAGCAAACAGATTGCCCATATTAATGAGGGCCGGCAGGTACTCTTGCCGGGCAAGCACCCTGCCGAACTCCGCCTCTGCCTGAGCATAGCGTCCATAGCGCGCGAAGAGAATGCCGAGTTTGTTGCGCAGATGCGGCGAATCTCCCCGGGCACGCATCTCATCTTTCAGCCGGGCTTCCCGGGGTTCGATTTCCCGCTCGATGAGACGCTCCATTTCCCGCTGGAATGCGGAGAGCAAATCCTCTCCCCTCGGAATCTCTATATTGTCTGCGCTCCCCGGAAGGCCTACCGGCTCGTATTCTCTCCAGGCATCATGCACCGGGAAAAAACCGGCGACTCCTTCGGCCTGGGCTTCCCGCCACTCTCGCGCTCCTTTGGTCCAGGCTTTCAAGAAGCCGCCCCGCCTTTCGGTCACTTCCACCGGCACCCATATTTTCCCGCCCCGCTCAATGAGGTCGGCCCCCGACGCGAAGCACCGTACCGCGTCCGCCGAGGAAAGATCCAGAGCGAAGGCGATGTAGATATGCCCCGGTACGGTGATGAAGGCAGTCTCGATGCCCACCGCTTCCAGCAGTGCGGCGCAGAGAATGGACAGATCGTCGCAGTCCCCCCCCTGATACTGCAGCGTCTGCCTGGGAAACTGCAGGTAATCCACCCGGCTTGTGTTGTCGTAGTATTCGGCAAAGGGAGTTTGTGGATCCACCACGTACGAGAAGCCGCAGAGGTCCAGGGCGGTAAACAATCCCAGTGCGGCGGGAAAATTGCAGCCCAGTATCTCCGGTCCCCGGTCGCGCAGGGGTCCCGTGACGCCCTTGGCAAAGGTCAGTACGGCCGGATCCTTGGCGGTCACGAAGGCCGCCGCCTTGCGGTCGTCGTCCCAGCTCATGGCGTTGCGGTCCAGAATACGTACCGTGAAGGTACGTGTATCACGGTACGATTCCCCTGCGATCCGGTAGTCCAGCGTGAGGTCCGCCGCCACCTTGGTCGCCTCGGTCACCGCCAGCACCCGTTCGGTAAGCAGCGACATGATCGGCACATCCTGTCGTTCGCCCTCAGCCAGCTCTGCGGGCGCGGGACATTTCTTGGGGCTGTCCATGTACTGCTTGATGAGGAAAGACAGTTCGATATCGGTGACTGCAGTCGCTTCTTTGTTAACCAAAGTAACGAGCCCCACCGGATGATCGTCGTAGAATTTGTGAAAGACCGGAAAGATCTCGCAAAGTTCGAGATTGGTCGGCTCGATTCCGCGGCCTTTTTCCGGCGCCCTGGGGCCCTGCTCGAGCAGCCGGAGCTGCTTTGCCCGCTGAATCGTCCGCGTCCGGCCCTCTCGTCCGGAGAGGGTGAAGGCTGAGGTGGCTGCCAGCTCCACTCCCTGGTATAGGCCAAGGTGATTACTGTAGCGGACATCCAGTCCCAGCGAAAGGCCTGGAGAAAATAGGTACTGCACGCCCGCGCCCGCCCGGGCGGAAAACTGTCCACTGCCGCCGCCTTCGTCATTGAGGAAGCCGTGCCAATATCCGCCTGCAGCGCAAACGCGCAGTCCCACGCGGGGATGCAGCCAGAAGTTGGCGCCCCCGACAATCGCCATATCCATAATCGAGGCGGATGTTTCCGCCTTCACCGGAGCGTATGTATAACCGAAGGCCGCCGCCAGGAAGGGCTGGATTTGGCCGGAAAAACTTTTCTCTATACCGAACGCCGCCGTTCCGGAAGGCGCAAACAGCTCGGCGCTTGATCCCAGGTAAAAGGTAAAGGATGGCTGCATGTAAGCAGTAACAGCGGGAGCGGCACGCAAGGTCTCCTTTGAGTCCGGCCGGTGTTTCCCGGTTGGAGGGAAAAGGTCGACCTTCTGGGCTGGTGCGAACCGGATGGTCAGCAGGCTAAAGCACAACAGGAGCAGCCGCTGTAAGAGAACACGGTTGGGTCTCATTATCTGTATCATCCCCTGCCTCCTCACGTTTGCGAGCTCATCGAGATTTTCCGATTTTAAGATTTACCACACGTCCGCGCCGCCGACATCCGTAAAACATGCGTATTTTAAAAAGCTATTGCTTGCAGATATAAAAATGCGTGTAGTATAATCTTCTTTGAGCGGGAAAAAGTTCTTATGGAAAGAAGTGCGGATTGGAAAAAGTTATACGAGCTCGTTAACGACCTGATAGGCCAGGAAAGCGTCTCCGGCCTGGAGACCGAGCTGATCACAAACATCGACAGCCTGGTGCCCGCCGACCGGGGGGCGCCCTTCTTCGAGTACCGTGACAACAGGCCCTACTGTCTCCGCTGGCCCGAGTATTCCACTACCCTGATCCCGGATTTCAACGCCCGTTATTCCCGGGTCTGCCCGGCTCGGTTTCAACTGGACACCCTGATGATGGGTCCCGTATCCTGGAGGCGGTACCGCCATTCCGAATACGACACGGACTTCAACCGGCCCCTGGGCATCGCCCACAGCATGGCCTGCGGCTTTACAAATCCACGGACCGATACTATTTATCTCATCGCCGTGAACAGGAGCCGCGAAAGCCGTCCCTTTTCCCGGCGTGATGCGCGTAATTTCCGGCTGATCACCCGGCTCTTCGCCGGGCTCTACGCTCGCATGGAAACCGCAGCCGTGATCGGTGAAGCCCAAATCCGCCGCCTCAGCCGACAGCGGGGCATCATTCCCCTGAGCAACAGGGAGACGGAAGTCTGCAGTTTGCTGTGCCGGGGCTTCACAGCCCGGAAAATCGGCGAGCTCCTCTGCATCAGCCCCCGGACCGT
>Ga0272442_10008130_pt1 | contig 13391 bp, 15 predicted proteins | sample SSMForm2O_FD_200262 | JGI IMG/M metagenome (GOLD analysis project Ga0272442, IMG submission 200262) | Marine sediment archaeal communities from Little Sippewissett salt marsh, Falmouth, MA, United States - SSM-Form-2O | ecosystem: Environmental > Aquatic > Marine > Wetlands > Sediment ...
CAAATTTTGAAAATAGATACATTGAAAAAATAACCTCTAATAAAAAAATAATTGAGAAATTAAAAGAGATAAAAAAATTATCAAAGGATAAAGATGTCTATCTCTACTGCTATTGTGGAAAACCTCTATGTCATCGTTTTATCCTAATGGATATAATTAAGGAAATATGATCCAAACACCCTGTGAATGCATTGTATGGAATGGGTTGCCCATAATAAGAAAAGAACTTGCTAAAATTTTGACAAATAAATACGGTCTAAGCCAAAAGGAAGCAGCAGATAAATTAGGTATATCATACCCAGCAATATCACAATATCTATCTGGAAAAAGAGGGAAAACAGACATTACGGACGCTGAAATTCTAAATGAAATAGATATTTCTGCAGAAAAAATTTTAAAATCTGTAAACGACATTACTGTTGCAGAAATTTGTAGACTTTGTAAAATTTTAATTTCAAAAAAAGTATTTACCTTTAAAATAGAGGAAAATAAGTGTAAAATCATTTAAAAAAAAAATAAGGAACTAGATATCTTTTTATTTAAATTAATAATTATTCTTATTACCTAATTAAAATTTACGAATCATTAATAAAAGGTTTCATATTCCAGTAATTGTTTTATCTAATTACATGGTTTCATTAAACATCGGAGAATAAACATGGAAACTAAATCATTAAATTCCAAAGAAAAACCAAAGTTTAAACGATTAAAAAAATGGGAAAATGAGCTTAATAAATGTATAAGATGTGGTTATTGTTACGAGCTATGTCCTTTATATAAAACATTCAATTGGGAATCAAATACTCCTAGAGGTAAACTAATAATTCTACATGGGCTTATATCTGGTAAGATAAAGCTAAATCAAGATATTGCAGAAAAAATATTTCAATGCTTTTATTGTCAACAATGCAGCGATAACTGTTCTGCTGGAGTTCCTGTTACAGAAATTTTAACTGATGCTCGAGCAGATTTTATTGATTTAGGTTATGATGTTGAAGGTACCACCTCACAGTTTAAAGAAGATTTATGCAGCGCTTGTGGAATGTGTGTATCTGTTTGTAAACCTGAAGCGTTATCTTTTTCAGAGGATGAATTTGGTAACAAAAAGGTTGTAATTGATAAAGTAAAATGTAAAGGATGTGGCTTATGTATTGCAACATGTCCTTCAGGGGTGATTTTTCAAAAACATGGTTTTGAGGTTACACCTTCTGAGTTAAAGGGAAAAATTACAGATTTTCTTGAGAAGAGCCAAACAAAGCTCATAGTCTTTATTTGCAATTGGTCTCTGTTTCCAGGATTGCAAATGAGCCAATCAACAACACTAATTAAAACTTCTTATGGTATAATTATTACAATGTGTGCAGGTAGAATAAATCCTGAATTAATATTACACGCATTTAAGGAGGGCGCTTGGGGAGTAATGGTTGCAGGTTGTCCACCTGAAGAGTGCGAACATGATGGAAATTATAAAGCCAGAAGAAGAATGTTACTATTAAAAAATTCTCTTAAGCAGATGAATATTAAACCAGAGCGATTAAGAATGGCCTGGTTTTCTAAGGGACAATCAGCAAAATTAAAAAAAGCTATTGATGATTTTTTAAAAGAAATCGAAAAACTAGGACCTATCAAAGAATCCTGTTTAATTAGCCTCTGGTAATGTTAGTTTATATCATTTAATAAACTTATATATTCAAAACGTAAATGTTAATATTTCAAATAGACATGTTTTTATATTAATTATTATTCCAAATCCTTATGAAAAAGCTAGATGGCATAGATAAAAAAATAATAACTAAGATAAATGAAGATTGGGAACAGGGAATTACAAAAATTGGAAGAGATTTAGGTTTGTCCCATACTGCTGTACGGTCTAGACTTAAAAGATTAGGAAGGGATTTAATAAAAGTTAATTGTAATGTTGACATTGAAAAATTAGGTTTAAAATTATTTTTAATATGCTTAGAAGCTAGGTTTAAAAGTAAGGTTGTTGACCATGTTAAGAATTGCCCAAAGATAATTAATTTTTTTGATACATATGGTGATCACAATTTTATTATTCTTGCTGTTGCAGAAAATATTGAAACAATGGAATCTATGATAGAACAATGTTTTTCTTTTAATTTTACAGATATAACAAAATATACAGTTGTACCCATTACAAATTCTCCATTTATGTATCAACCTTTAAAATTTTACACAGAAAAAGAGAAAAAAGAAATGAAGTGTAATTTTAAGACGGTTTGTAAAGATTGTATACTTTATAAAAAAGATAGGTGTGTAGGTTGCCCGATACATCCTGGTTATAAAGGTATGCTATAAATTATAAATAAATATTCATTTTTTGAAATGTTTATTTGTGAAAATATATTCATCATGATTAATTATTGATATTTTTCTTTTTCAAAACAAATAATGTTAAATATCAATTATGCTATTTGCCAAGAAAATTATTTTCTTTATTTATGGAGGAAAAATATGGTAGAAGCAAATCAAACATTGGATTGTAAGGGACTATCATGTCCTATGCCAATAATGAAATTGGCAAAAACTATGAAGCAAATGGAAAAAGGAAGTATATTGGAACTATTAGCTACAGATCCTGGATCTAAACCAGATGTACCTGCATGGTGTAAAAAAACTGGAAATGAATTGTTAGAAACAGCAGAAGAAAATGGAGTATATAAATATTATATAAAATGTAAATAAACAAAAATTGCGATAATTGGGGAGGAGAATTTATTATGCCTGACGAAAATGAGAAGGAAAAAGGTATTTTTGGAGAGCTTTATGACACTTTTTTTTCCCATTCTTGGGAGATGTGGATTGGCAGTATTATTCTTGCTGTATTAAGCATTTGTTTATTTATAATTGCGTCGCCGTGGGGCTCTAGTGGAGGAATCTTAAATTGGGGACAGAATCTATATGATGCTTTAGGTTTATCATTAGATAATTCAGCACCAAATGGTGTTACATATATACTTGAAAATAACTACGCTTTGCTATCTATTTTATTGATATTCGGTGCACTTGCAAGTGCTCTTTTGGGTAAAGAATTTGCAATTCGTATTGCTCCAGGTGGTGAACTTGCAAAAGGTTTAATCGGTGGTATTCTAATGGGAATCGGATGCATTATTGGATTTGGTTGTACCATAGGCAACTTCTTTAGCGGATGGCCAGCCCTTTCAGCAGGATCTATCATCTTTGTAATAGGACTGGTAATCGGTGTGTTTTTAGCTGTTAGATATTTATTATGGGAAATGGAAAAACATCCAAAGATGAGCAGCGGTAAATCAGCAACACTCCTACAAGCAAAAACAAAGGGAACATCACTTCAACCACTTGCAGGACTAATAATTATCATTATCGGCTTAGCAATTGCATTTACTTTTGATAATCCTTTTCTATTTGCATTTTCATTTATTGGACTGTTTATTGGGATAGTTCTTCAACGTTCAAGATGGTGTATTGTTAGAGCTTTACGTGAACCATTTATGACAGGTGATTCAGAACCTGCAGTAGCAATAATTGCAGGTTTAACTATTGGTTTATTGGGTTTTACAGTTATAAAAATGACAGGACTTGGCGGTGAATTGACATTTGTATCAGCTAATTTTTGGATGCCTGCAATAATTGGTGGAATTATTTTTGGATTTGGAATGACAATTGCTGGAGGTTGTACTGTTGGATCATCATGGAGAGCAGGGGAAGGACATGTAAAATTATGGCTATCTCTTGTTGGAATTATCATTGCAGCACCCCTAACTTTAGAGTATATTAGACCTGCATTTCTTGATATTCTTCCAATATGGATGAAAGAGCAAATATTTCTACCAGATTATTTTACATATTTAGGTGCAATCATAATTATGCTGTTGATACTACTGCTTTGGTATATTTTTGTAAAGTGGAATGAAAGAACTGGGAGATTTTCTGCGATGTAAGGAGGTAAAAAAATGGCAAATAGTCAAGATAAATTTTTAGCAATTGCTTGCGTAGTACTTTTATTACTATCCATTGGATATTTTTACATAACAACAGATATGGAGAAAGAAGCTGAGACAAATGCAATTCTCAGTGCAACAATGGATTATGCAAAAGATACTAATAAATACATAAATGCAACATATTTGCACAGTCTCATTACTGATGAAGACACAGAAAATGATCCATACATACTTAGTATTAGAAGTAAAGACCATTATGCTTTAGGTCATATACCTAGAGCAGTAAATATAGGATATACTAGTGTATTTACTGAGGAAAATTTAGATACTTTACCAAAAGACAAACAGATTGTAGTATACTGTTACACTGGCCATACTGCTGCTCAAACAACAGCTCTTCTAAATACTATGGGATATAATGCTTTATGCCTTTTATGGGGAATGTGTTCATGGACAAACGATAGTACTGTTGCTGTCAATAAATATTATACTGGTGGAGGTAACTATCCTACAGTTAGTGGATCAGAACCAGGAGACTTAGGATTTATACCAACTTCAAATAATTTTGCACCTCAATCATCAGTTAAAACAATACAAGTGAAAAAACAACCAGTAAAGCCTCTTGGATGTGGTGGTGATACAACACCTGTAACACCTGCAGATTCTGAAACAAGTCTAGATACTTCTGATATTGAAGCCGATGCCTTACGGACTGCAGCATATGAAGCCGCTCTAAAAACGCCAGTAATTAAAGCTTCAGATTTATGGGAAGTCTTATACAATGATACAGACTCATCCAATGATCCATTTATACTAAGTGTAAGAAAAGCTGAACATTATTCTTTAGGTCATATACCAGGATCAATTAATATTGGATTATCAGATTTATTTAAACAAGAGGGTCTGGACAAACTGCCAGAGAATAAAGATAAGCAAATAGTTGTGGTATGTTATACAGGACATTCCGCAAGTCAAGCAACAGCACTTTTAAATCTAAATGGATACAACGCAATAACTCTAATGTGGGGCATGTGTTCATGGACAGAGAACAGTACAGTAACTGTTGGTAAGTGCTTTACTAAAGAAACTAATGGAAATGATTACTCATATGAAGTTGGCGCCTATGACGAAGAATTACTTGAAACAATGTATAGCTCTATAGACACAAGCACTAAATCGGCTTCAGATTTATACGAAGAATTAAATGATGTCAATACTTCTGACGACCCGTTCATTTTAAGCATCAGAAGTAAAGAAGTTTACGAATTAGGTCATATACCTGGTGCTGTTAACTATGGAGGTATTACAAGTTTATTTACTAGAGAAAATCTATCTAAACTACCCTTTAATAATGAAATTATAGTGGTTTGCTATACCGGTCATTCTGCAAGTCAAGCAACAGCTCTACTTAATGCACTTGGATATGATGCTACCCCTCTTAGATTTGGTATGTGCGGATGGTGTGCCAATACTACAATTGCGCCATACGGTTTTGAGAGAACTGAACCAAACTATCCGATTTGTACTGGCCCTGAACCTGGAACAATGGATGAAGCAGAAGTAGCAGCTGTAGGATAGACAAACAAAATTTAAAAGATGGTTAGATATCAACCAATTGATGCTTTCCGAGGAATTGCAATCCTCGGAATGGTTTTTTTTTCTGTAACAATAAGACTTAGTAGTAGTCTTCCAGATGTATTAAGACATAATGTATGGGGATCTGTCCATTTAGGAGATTTCATCCTTCCAATGTTTCTTTTTGCTAGTGGATTATCACTTAGTTACTATCTTCAAAAGGAAGAAAAAGATAGGAAAACCTTATTTTTAAAAAAAGTAATAAGAAGATTTTCAATACTTGCATTAGTAGGTATTTCACTATCTATCTTCTCAGCATATGGGTTTCTTGAAATGGATGAAGTTATGTTAAGTGCCCTCCTTTTTTTAATCTGTGTTGCATTATCAAAATTAAACTGGAAGGCATTTCTTATTATAATTTTTTTAATAAATATTTCATATATTGTACTAATTCAGTTTGATAGGTTAGATATCTTTTTTGGTCATTATCTTGGAGGGTATCCTGCAGCATTATATTATCTACCTGTTATGCTTACAGGTCTTACTTTAGGTAAAGGTATTATATCAGATGGACTTTGGTGTGAAAGAAACAAAATAGTAATTTTTATTATTTTTACCTTTTTTATTTTATTTTTACCGTTTATACCATTAAATAAAATGACTGCTTCACCTACTTTTATAATGCTTTCAATTTTGCTATCGTTTCTGATATTTATAATATTCGAAAATATAATATCTTCTAAACACTCTTTTAAAAAATTAGAGTACATTGGTAGAAAACCACTTAGGTACTGGCTAATGATGTATGTTATTTTTATAATACCTTTATGGTTTTATGCTGATTTTACTAAACAAAATCTTCCGCTTGATATAAATTGGATTATAGCTATCTTTGTAAGCTTAGGATTATTAATACTATTTTACACGATTTCACGTTTAATTGAATATATCAATAATTTCAAATTGAAATGATTAACATTAAATTAATATTTAAACTGAGTAATAATATGTATATTTTTTGTTTTATTTGAATAAGAAATACCATAAGAATTATATACGGTTTTGGTATTGCCTCAACAGGGGTTGAACTATGAGCAAAGTAGCTATGGTATGTAACGGAACAGAACCCAAAAATCTGTATCCAGCTTTTATTTTGGGTTCTAGTGCAGTTGCTTCAGGAGACGACCTAATTATTTTCTTTACTCCGAGTGCCGCACCAGCATTAAAAAAAGGCGTACTTGAAAAAATAAAAAGTAAAGGTTTGCCTGATATGGCTGATCTAGTAGAAGGTGTAACAGCACTTGGTGCAAGAATTCTCCTATGCGAACTTGCATTTGAAGCAAAAGACATGACTGAAGACGAAATAAGAGAAGGCGTAGAAGTTGTTGGTGCAACAACCTTTATGGCTGAAATAAGTGACGCCCAAGTCACATTTTCATTTTAAAAAAAGAGGTGAAAAAAAATGGCAACACACACACTTGATACTTTAGGATTAAAATGCCCACAACCAATACTAAAAGTAGCGGCTAAGGCTAAAGAAATCCAACCAGGTGATATGCTTGAGGTATTAGCTGATTGTCATTCATTTCCAAATGACATAAAAGCATGGTGCACAAAAACAAATAGGACACTTCTTGTCTGTGCAGATGAAGGCGGCGGGAAGTTTAAAGCACAAATACAATTCTGATATCACCTGAAAATAAGTAGACAAAAGCAAAATAATAATTAATAATAAATTGAAAAAGTTTGAATATTTTTATTCAAAGGGGAAGACAATGACAGAAAAATTTGAACCACGAATTGTAGGTTTCTTATGTAATTGGTGTTCTTACGCTGGCGCTGATCTAGCAGGCACAAGCAAGTTAAAGGTTCCTGCTTCTTTAACACCAATAAGAGTGATGTGCTCAAGCAGAGTAGATCCAGTTCTTGTTGAAACTGCATTTCTTCAGGGCGCTGATGGTGTTCTTGTAGCTGGTTGTCATCCTGGCGATTGCCATTATGACGAAGGCAATTACTATGCTAGAAGAAGATTTGCTGTTTTAAAAAAGGTTGTTGAGGGTCTTGGCCTTGAATCAGATCGACTTAGACTATCATGGGTGTCTGCTTCAGAAGGTCAGAGATTTGCAGATGTTGTTAACGAGTTTAATGAAAAAATAAAAAAAATGGGACCCAGTCCAATTAAAGGAAAAAAATCGTTATAATATGAAGATGGGAATATGAAAGAGAAAGAGCAGAAAAAAGATGTACTTGTAATTGGAGCAGGTATAGCTGGAATAGAAGCAAGTTTATTGCTATCAAAAGCTGATAGAAAAGTACATCTTGTAGAAAAGACGAGTTATACTGGTGGAGCCACAATAAAATTTGAAGAAGTTTTCTCAAATATGGAATGCTCAACTTGTATGGTAGCACCTAGACAGCAGGAATTATTGCAAGATAACAACATAAACTTGATAACTTTAGGAAATGTGGAAGATGTAAAAGGATCAGTTGGTGATTTTACAGTTAAAATTCATAAAAAGGCAAGATATGTTGATATGGTTAATTGTATAGGTTGTAACGCATGTTTTGAACCTTGTCCAGTTAGCTTAAAAAATGAATTTGAAGAAGGTCTTAGTGAAAGAAAAGCAATATACGTTCCATGCGCAGGCGCCCTTCCAAATGTCCCCATGATCGATACTGATAATTGTCTTAGATTTAAAGGAAAAAAATGTACAGCCTGTCAAGAAGCTTGTATGTTTGAGGCAATTGATTATAATCAAAAGGATGAAAAAATAGAAATTAAAGTGGGAGCTATAGTTGTTGCATCTGGTTATAGTTTAATTGACACTAAACCTCTATCTAAATTCAGTTACGGAAAAATTGACAACGTTTATACTTCAATGGAATTTGAAAGGCTCTATGCATCAAATGGCCCTACTGAAGGAAATATTGTTTTAAGAGATGGTAAAAATCCAAAGAGTGTTGCAATTATTCACTGTGTAGGCAGAGAAGAAAAAGGATACTGTTCATCAGTATGTTGCATGTATTCACTTAAATTTAATCATTATCTAAAATCTAAAATTCCTGATATAAAAATTTCAGAATTCTATACAGATCTTTGTATCCCTGGGAAATCTCATCAAAAATTCTATGAGAAGATGAAGGAAACAAAAGTAGATATGATTCGCTTCAACGAAATTGAGGTTGCAAAACAGGGTAAAGATACTGTTGTTAAATATAGTACTAAAGGCAAAAAAAATACACTACCTGTCGATATGGTAATCCTTGCACCAGCAATAGAACCAAAGAATGATGCATCAGAACTTGCAAAAACTCTTGGGATATCTAAGGATGATTATGGCTTTTTTAAGGAAGAGAATCCATATGTTTCTTCAGTTATCTCATCAAAACCTGGAATTTTCATTGTAGGTTGTGCACAAGGTGCAAAAAATATTCAGGATTCAGTATCGCAAGCAAATGCAGCAGTTGGTAAAGTATTATCATTATCTTAAATAAGAGGAAAGATTAAATGGAACGAAAAATTGGCGTATATATATGCGAATGTGGCCCAAATATTTCAGAAAAAATTGATATAGACAAGGTTATTGATGCAGTCTCACCCATCGAAGACGTTGCTGTTGTTGAAAAATTTAAACTTTTATGTTCAGCAGATGGAAAGAAATTTCTTGAAGAACAAATTAAAAAAAATTCATTAACACATCTAGTAGTTGCAGCATGCTCACCTAAGGATCATGAAAAAACTTTTATGATGGTTTGCGAAAATGCTGAGCTAAACCCTTATCTATTTCAACTAGCAAATATTAGAGAGCAATGTGCTTGGATAACAGAGGATAAAGAAGAAGCTACAAAAAAGGCAATACGTCTTGTTAAAGCAGCAATTGGCAGAGTTAAATATCATTCATCTCTTGAGAAAAAAGAGATAGATAGTATCCCAGATGTTCTAGTAATTGGCGGTGGAATTGCTGGAATGGAGGCTAGTTTGCAATTGGCAAGTAAGCAAAGAAATGTGTATCTTGTTGAAAAGACATCAGATCTTGGTGGACTTGTGAAAAATTATGAAAAAACCTTCCTTGGCATGAAACCAATATCAGATATTATTGATGAAAAGACAAAGAAGATAGATTCAAATGGCAATATCAAGGTTTTTAAAGATAGTGAAGTTGAAGAAGCAATAGGCTTTTTTGGAAATTTTGAGATTAAAATTAAAAGAACAAATGAAGAATCTGAACCTGTTGAAATAAATGTTGGAGCAATAGTATTAGCCACAGGTTCAGCATTATTTAATCCTGATAAAACTCCTGAATATGGTTATGGAAAATTTGAAAATGTTATTACTTCACTAGAATTTGAAAAAATGAATCTTTCAGGAAAAATCCTTTTGAAAAATAACAAAACACCAAACTCTGTTGCAACCATTCACTGTGTGGGTAGAGAAGAAAGAGGCTATTGCTCTGAGATATGTTGCATGTATTCATTAAAATTTGCAAGATATCTAAAAGAAAAACTTCCTAATGTTAAGGTCTCTAATTTTTATTCTGATCTTTGTATTCCTGGTAAAACTGATCAAAAATTTTTTAATCAAACAAAGGAAAAAAATGTTGGTTTCATCCGGTCCTCAAATATTAAGTTAACAAAAAAAGGAGAACAATTAAACATTGAGTACGATGACGAAAACAAAAATAAACAAAATCTTCTAGTCGATATGATTATTCTTTCACCTGCTATGGTACCAAATGATGATGCCACAAAAATTGCTGAAATGACTGGTGTCTCCCAAGATGATGAGGGTTTCTTTGCTGAAGAACATGAAAAATTAAATCCTATTTCAACATCAACAGAGGGAATATATATTGTTGGTTGTGCGAAAGGCCCAAAAAATATTTCTGATACCATAGTTCAAGCAGAAGCTGCATCAGGTAATATTTTATCATCTCTTATTCCAGGTAAAAAACTGGAACCAGAGGTAAAAACCTCACAAATATCAGAATCATTTTGTATAGGTTGTAAAACATGTCTAACGGTATGCTCATATGGAGCAATTACCTTTGATGAAACGAAAAAAATATCTGTTGTTAATGAAGTTATTTGTAGAGGATGTGGAAATTGCGTGGCTGCTTGTCCATCTGGCGCTGCAAGCATTAAACATTTTAAATTTAATCAACTTTATCAAGAAATCAAGGAGGCTGTAAAATGAATGAACTAAAAGGTGGTATTATACCCTCTAAAACAGGTATTAGAGAAACGATTATTGATTTAATTGAAAAATCAGTAGACAAAGGAATTTTTGATGCAGTAATTATTCCTATGAAGGTTCCTTCTGGCGACTCTTTTGTATATGTTCTTGTTAAAGATAAAAAACTTCTAAAAGATGGATTTCCACTAGCACCAACCATGCTTGTTCAAGGTGCAAAAGCTGTTTCAAGTGTTACTCGTCTTGGCAAAGGAAATATGAAAATTGCAGCAATTATTAGACCTTGTGAAGCCCGGGCAACTGTTGAACTTGCTAAACTTGGTCAAGCAGATCTTGATAATGTGACTATTATAAGTATTGATTGTCCTGGCGTTTTACCCACCTCTGATTTCTTAGAAGACCCTGATAAATATTTGAAAAAATTTGATGATGCTTACAAAAACTGGGATGATAAAATCATGCGACCAGTATGTCAGATATGTGACAAGTCAAGTATGGTAACAGGTGATCTTCATATAGGAACTCTTGGTGCAAAAAAAGATACATGTTTTATTATTTCAAACAGTGAAAAGGGAGATAGTGTAGCAGAAAAACTTGATATAAATCTAAATCAAAATCTAGATAGCTGGAATTCAAAGGTTAAGGCTATATCTGAAGAAAAAAAGAAAAAAAGGATTAAGGCACACAAAGAATTAAAATCAACAGTATCCGGTCTTGATAATCTAGTTGAAACATTTAGTCAATGTATAAATTGTCATAATTGCATGCGGGTTTGTCCTGTTTGTATCTGCCGTCTTTGTTATTTTGATTCAGATAAAGTTAAACATACTGCTGAGGATTATCTAACAAGAGCTGAAAGTAAAGGGAGTATGCGTTTTCTGCCAGATACAACACTTTTCCAAATGGGAAGAATGATGCATATGAGCATATCATGTGTATCTTGTGGAAACTGCGAAGATGCTTGTTCTATGGATATTCCCGTTGGTCAAATTTTTAGTATGATTGCCGACGAAACGCAGGCTTTATTTGATTATGTTTCAGGAAGAAGTCTTGACGAGCCTATCCCACTAGTAGCCTATAAAAAAGAAGAACTTCATCAAATGGAGGATGCAAATGACTAAAGCACTTAAGTTAAATAAATCCGCAGAGGAAGGTATCCTTGAATTTTTAAAATATCTTTTAGAAAGTGGCAAGGTAAAAGGTGTTTTTACTCTAAAGAGAATAAGTAAAAATAGTGCAATAGCGTATTCACTTATTACAAATCCCGACGAACTTAAAGATGCTGTTCCATTTTATCCCCTGATGCCTGTAAATGCAGGTAAACTAATGTCACGTTTCACACTCAAAGAAGGGGCAAAAAAACCAGTTGCAGCTATTCTAAAACCATGTGAATTAAGAGGATTTATTGAGCTTATCAAGCGTGAACAAGGAACTCTTGATAACTTGTATATTATTAGTTCAATTTGTGGCGGAGTGTTCCCCTCTAGAACTGAAGTTGACAGATCTGCTGAAAAGAAGCTACCAAAATATTGGGAATCCGTTAAAAAAGGAGAAATTTCTCCCGATTTAAGATCGGTTTGTAAAGCATGTGAAGAATTTATCCCTTACACAGCTGACATTACATTTGATCTTCTTGGAAATAATGATATCGACAAACATAGTATTTTTTATCTAAATACAAAAAAAGGTGAAGATCTTGCAAAAGATATGAAAGGAGACTTTTCAGAAAAAGAATTTGACAGAAAAAAACTTGAAAAAATAAATGAAAAGAGACAAGCAGAAAAGAAGAAGTTATATGACGAAATCGGTAAAAAAATGAATGGAATCGATGGATTAGTAGAAATTTTTGGTAGATGTATAGGTTGTCATGGTTGCAGTAAGGTCTGTCCAATTTGTTATTGTAAGTTATGCGAGTTTGAATCTCCTGATTCTGAATATAGTCCCTCAAACTATGAAACAGAACTGAGAAAAAGAGGGGGAATTAAAGTACCACCTGGAACAATATATTTTCATCTTGGAAGGTTGACCCATATTGGCATTTCATGTGTTGCATGTGGGCAATGTAATGATGTTTGTCCTGTTGATATACCTGTTGCTGATATATTTAAAAAGGTTGGAGAGTCAATTCAAAAAATGTTTGATTATGTGCCAGGAAAAGATGTTGAAGAAGAAATTCCACTTGTTTCATTTAAACAGGAAGAATTTGCTGAAATTGAAGAATAGGTAGGATAAATTATGAAAAATAATGAAGAGTTTATGCCAAGGATACTTGCATTTCTATGTAATTGGTGTTCTTACGCTGGAGCTGACCTTGCTGGGACTAGCAGAATTAAATATCCTGCTTCAATATTACCTATAAGAGTGATGTGTTCAAGCAGAGTAGATCCTCTTTTTGTTTTACGGGCATATCTTGGTGGTGCCGATGGTGTACTTGTTGCAGGTTGTCATCCTGGCGATTGCCATTATCAAGATGGAAACTATTATACTAGGAGAAGATTTGTTGCATTAAAAAAGATTGTTGAAAGTATTGGTCTTGATTCAGATCGGCTTCGATTATCATGGGTATCTGCTTCAGAAGGGCAAAAATATGCAAAGGTTGCTACAGAATTTACAAATAAAATCAAAGAATTAGGTGCAAACTCTGCCAAATCAAAGATTTTTCTTTAAATATCATCTTTAAA
>Ga0272442_10008131_pt1 | contig 13391 bp, 7 predicted proteins | sample SSMForm2O_FD_200262 | JGI IMG/M metagenome (GOLD analysis project Ga0272442, IMG submission 200262) | Marine sediment archaeal communities from Little Sippewissett salt marsh, Falmouth, MA, United States - SSM-Form-2O | ecosystem: Environmental > Aquatic > Marine > Wetlands > Sediment ...
ATGAGCTACGGCTGGGAGTACATCCAGGGCATGTATGATCACGGCGCGGGTCCGTACATCGACGGCATCGCCATACACTCCTATTCGGACAGCGGCACGCTTCACTGGCAGGCGATTCTGGACACCCGCGACGTCATGGTCGCCGAGGGCGACGGGGACAAGGGCATCTGGATTACCGAGTACGGGTGGAACAGCGGCACCGAGCAGGAGATCTCGGACAAGCTCACTTACGTGCTCACGGAGTTGAAGGAGCCCGAGTGGGACTGCGTCCACATGGCCAAGTACCTTGTGCTCAACGACGGCGCCGGGGTCGAGAACTACGGTCTCACGGACGAGGATCTGGTCCCCCGCGGCCGCTATTACGCCTATCAGGCGGTCGACAAAACGTTCCCGACTTACGTGGAGTTCTCGGCCGACGTGAGGCTGGGGCGCACGCCGCTCAGCGTCGAGTTCACCGACGAGTCGAACGTGCCGGGCGCTTACAGTTGGCACTGGGAGTTCGGCGACGAGGGCGCCAGTTACGACCAGCACCCGACGCACGTCTACGACGACGCGGGGCTTCACACGGTCCGCCTCACAGTCACAGGTGACGGCGGGCCCGTGACTGACGAGAAGGTGGACCACATCCACGTCTGGCCCTGGCCACCGCTGCCGGGAGTGGAGAACGGCGGCTTCGAGGACAACGGCGGCTCTCACGACGCCTGGGAAGTCGCCTATGCCGAAGGCTACGGGCCTGACGTCCCTCCCCTTTCCAACAGCAACCCCTACAACGTCCTCACGCCCTTTGGGGACTACTTCGCAGGCAAGATAACGGACCGCTGGGACTGGCTGGACTTCACCTTCAGCCAGGTGCTGGAGGTCACGGACTATATGCCGACGTCGGACGCGGCGCACTGGTCCCTATCGGCGCACGTCCTGCTGCACTCCCACCAAGACGAGTACGAGCTGCCCGAGGACGTGGGCCAGACCTGGGAGCTGGGCTGGAAGAGCGATTTCTCGCTGCCGGATGCGGCCGACGATTGCGACACCTGGATAACGCTGGCGGACTTCGACGGCAACTTCACGGGGAATGACAAGTACGGCTTCCACGAGCTTGCGTGCGGCGGGGAGCTGACGGACGTGCCGGGCCTGCGCTATTGCGCCCTACGCGTACACTGCTACAACACGCGGCGCTGGGAGTGGTGCCTCTGCCTTCTGGACAACGTGTCGCTGGATGTGGAGATGGGCGCGGCGACGCCCGCCGGCCATTACGTGCCGGGCTGGAACCTCACGAGCGTGCCCGTGGCGCCGGCCGACCCGGAACCGGCCATCGTGTTCGCCGACCTCGTGGCACTGGGCAACGACCTCACCCACAACCTCGCCTGCTACGACCCCGGTGCCGGGTACCGTGTGTATCCGGAGTCTCTGACGGCGGTGGAGCGGGGTCGGGGCTACTGGCTGTACCTCAGCGAGGTCCCGCCCGGCGCCGTGGTGAGCCTGGCCGGCGAGAAGGCCTCGGCCGACGTCCCGATGCCCCTCGGCGACGGCTGGAGCCTCCTCGGGCAACCGCACAAGCAGCCCGCGGCCTGGGCGGACTGCCTCATCTCCGACGGCGCCACGACGCTCGGCTTCTCCGACGCGGCCGCGGCGGGTTGGATCGACCCTGTCGCTTACGGTTACGCGGGAGGCGGGTATTTCATGGTCCGGGGGGACGGCGCGGGAGACGACGACGCCTTGCGCCCCTGGCACGGCTACTGGGTCCTGGCCTACCAGCCCGGGCTGACCCTCATCGTCCCGACGCCCTAGACCTCCCGCTGCCATGGGACGCGTCGTCGCGGGGATCAAGGAAGCCGGGCCGCGCAGCGGGCAAGGCGCCACCGGAGCGGCAGGGGCAGATCGCCTGGCTTTCCGCACCCAGTGTTTGTTAGGGAGTCCCGCCGCACGGACGCCTTGTGCAACGGTTCACCATACCACTTGTCCTCCCAAGATAGCCGCTCCAGTCGAGTTCATCTGCCGCCGACAACCCGCTTGAGCATCATAGATGTATACGAGTGGGCGCCGGGTCCGGCGGGCTCGTTTGAATTGCTTTGGGGCATCGGGTATAATATAGGTTGGCGGACGAACCACCCGTCGTCTTCCACCCTACTACATCGACCTCAAGCCGTGTACGTGGTGCGCGGCCAGAACACAGACACCGGGGGGACAGCGAGGAGAGAAGGATGCAACGGAGAGCGGCACTGCTACTTGTGGCGATCTGTGCTGCAGTACCCCTGGCGACATCGGTGGCGTACGCTATCACGAACGTCCAGGGTTTCCACACCACCGACGGTTGCACGGGTCAGTCGGTGACCCCACACGGCTTCCGCGAGGAATTCGTGTATCTTGGCCAACTGGACGTCGGCTGGGGCGCAGGTGGAACCGGGTACTACGGTCCAACCAACGCCGGTTGGTTCAGCATCCCCAAGAGCATTCCGCCCGGGAGCTTCCCCGGCGGCACCTATGGGTTGTTCTGCATCGACTACAGCGGCGCCCCCGGCTTCAGTTACAGAACCGACATTGTCTGCCCCGACGACCCCGGCGTCATCACCGGGCAGAATCTGAACGTGTCCTCCCAGTACTCGGTCATGTACAATGAGAGCTGGTACGAGTGGACCTCCGAGCCGTGGGTATGGGGTACTGACTTCTATCAGACGTTTGTTGCGACCCATCCCCACATCACGCGCGTGGCAACGCGCCTTGCCGGCAAGTCGGGCGACCACTACTGGATGAACCTCAACTTCGCCGTCTACGAGACGAACGGCGGCGCTCCTTCCACGTGGACACAGATCTCTGACATGCGCCAGGTCTACCTGGCCGGCACGATGGACCCGATCATCCACCTTCTGTGGGTCCCCTACCGCAGCAGCGACATGGACCTGGTCGTGGGCAACGAGTATGCAGTACGCTTCTGGCTCGACCCGGGTTCGCAGTCCGACAGCTTCGCCATCGTGGCGCGCCCGGACGAGAGTGACGGGTATGTCGACGGTATGATGTACTCGGGGGACACGGCGCTCCCGGATTGGGATGCTTACGGTTTCGTCTCCGGTGGCGCGCCCGGCACTCTGGTGAATCACGCCCCGATCGACTACACCGAGGCGATGATGGCGACATGGACGAACGTGTTCGGCCAGACCTTCCAGGCTTCGGGTACGAGCTTGGCGGCGGTCGAGATCGTCTATGCGACGGGTGATGCCGCCCCGCCGAACCTCGAGTTCGAGTTCCAGGTCTACGACGCGGTCGGCGGCAGCCCGATCGGCCCGCCCAAGACCTGCTACGGCCTCTCGGGTCATTACCAGGGTCGCGCGGCCGTCATGTGGGACGAGGGTGACATCCCTCTCACCTACGGCAACTTCTACTACGTTGAGTGGGTCGAGCAGGCCGGCGGCGCCAACACCTGGTACATGAACGAGAACCTGTCGGGCGACGGCTATATCAACCGGGTCATGCAGACGAAGGACATGATGATGTCGATTGCCGAGTACATCACGCCCGACCCGATGATCAAGCTCAGCGAGTCCGAGTTCTCGCGAACCGTGAATCAGGGCGCGCCGCTGTCCTCTGACAGCTTCACGGTGCGCAACGCCGGCGGTAGCACGCTCAACTACACCATCACGGATGACGCGGGCTGGCTCAACTGCGTGCCGGGTTCGGGTTCGTCCACCGGTGAAGAGGACACGATAGCCGTTAACTACACGCCCGAGGCGCTCGACGGCGGCAGCTACACTGCCACCATCACGGTGAGTGACCCCGCGGCCATCAACAACCCGCAGGAGATAGACGTCTCGCTCGAGGTCATCCCCGGTCCGCGGACGCCCGCCGGTCACTTCAAGGATGGATGGAACCTCACCAGCGTACCGTGCGCCCCGTACGCCCCCGAGGCCAGCGACGTCTATAGCGACCTGGTCGACCTGGGCAACGTGATAACGAACAACCTCTACCGGTACGACCCGGGCGCGGGCTACGCGATCTACCCCGGCGACTTCACCGGCGTCGAGCGCGGCAGCGGCTACTGGCTGTATGTGGACACGGTCACCCCGGTCACGGTCGTCGTCGTGCCCGGCGAGCGCGCCACGAGCCAGCAGACCATCGCCCTCGGCGACAACTGGAACATGATCGGCCACGTCTTCGAGGCCCCGCTGTTCCTCTCCGACTGCGAGGTCAACGACGGTGTCTCCACGGTGTCCTTCGACGACGCTGTCACGGCCGGCTGGATCGATCCGGTCCTCTACTACTACGAGCCAGGTACCGGCTACATGACCGTCAAGGCGGACGGCGGCGGCGATGATGACATGCTCCGCCCGTGGTACGGCTACTGGCTGCTGGCCAACCAGGCCGGCCTCGACCTGATCTTCCCCTACGAGCTCGGGGCTATCTCCGGCGTCGTGGAGGACAACCTCGGCGTCGGGCTAGTCGGTGCCACGGTCGCCACGGACACCGGCGGATACGAGGCCACGACGGGGCCCGGCGGCACCTACACGATCAGCGGCGTCGCCCCGGGCACGTATGACATGACTGCCTCAGCCGTGGGATATCAGAAGAGCACGGCCTCCGGCGTAGTGGTGAATCTCGGCCGCACGACCACGCAGGATTTCGCCCTGTCGCCGGTTGTCAACCTGCTGACCAACCCGTCCTTCGAGCTGGGTGATAAGACCGGCTGGACCGACCTCGGCAGCCCGCTCGGAATCCGCACGGAGCCGTGGTTCGGCGATATCGTGCCGCACGACGGCACCTACTTCATCGGCATGGCCCGCTGCGGTGGCCCCTCTGCCGAAGGCGGGATCTACCAACAGGTGTCGGTGACCAACGGCGAGACCTACACGTTCGGTGCCTGGTCATGCATGTACTGGTACTACGGCCTGTTCTCCGCCACCCGGAACCGCATCGGTATCGATCCGGCCGGCGGCACGGACCCGGATGCCGAGACGATCGTCTGGTCCGACTGGGACTACGAGTTGGACTATTACACGTTTGAGTGGAAGTACCTCTCCGTCACGGCTGCGGCGACGTCCAGCACCGTCACCGCGTTCATGGAGTACCAGCAGCAGTTCCAGAACGACGCAGGTGAGTGGCATATCAACTGCTTCGACGACTGCTTCCTGTACGAGGAGGAGTAGGCAGCACTGAAGCATCGCCGCCAGAAGCGGCGCTTCGCAAGAGCGGTACAACCGAGGCGATGGCCCGCTGGGGCCATCGCCTCTTCCTTGCCTGTGATCACTGGTGTCTTACCTGCTTGACCTAACGCCGCCCCATCTGCATAATCGGCCGGGCGTGCGGGCCTCCTCTACACCCGCCGACCGGGATCAATCCTCACTAACCTCCGGCTCGGGAGGAGCCATGGACCCCGACTACTCCGCCGAAGACGCCATAGAGCTATGGGACTACAACGCCGACGCAGTCGCCGACGCCTACGGGCCCGAGGGCGAGAGCAACAGGGAGGTCGTCCTCAACCCGGCCCTCTTGCCGATGCTCGGGGAAGTGGAGGGCAGAAGGGTACTGGACGCCGGCTGCGGCGAGGGCTATCTCTCGCGCATGCTCGCCCGGCGCGGGGCCCGTGTCGTGGCGGTGGACTACTCCGCCAAGCTCCTCGAGACAGCCAGGCAGCGGACGCCGGCGGAGCTCTCGGTCGAGTACATCCACGCCAACTGCGAGGACCTGCATGTGCTCAAGGACGACTCGTTCGACCTGATCGTCTCGAACGTGGTGCTCCAGGACCTCCCCGACCTGGCGGCGGCGGTCGCCGAGTTGTTCCGGGTCCTCCGGCCCGGCTGTTTCGCGGCCCTGGCCATAACGCACCCGGTGTTCGCCGCCCCCGTGTACGGCTGGGTGAGGGACGAACAAGGACGGAAGCTGTACTGGAAGGTGGACCGCTACTTCTCCGAAGGGCCTCTCGAGCAGGCCTACCCGTCCGGAAGCGACAGGCCGGTTCTGCTGTTCCACCGCACGCTCACCACGTACTTCAACACGCTCACGGAAGCGGGCTTCGCCGTCGAGAGACTGCTCGAGCCCACGCCCGACGAGGGCAAATTGGAGAAGTACCCGGGTTTCATCGACGACTTCCGCATGGCCCACTTCCTGATCTTCAAGGTCCGCAAAGGGGGTTAGCGATGCCCGAGCCCGTGCGGATAGTCCCCTACGACCCCGCCTGGCCCAGCCTGTTCGCGGAGATAGCCGCCCGTCTGCGGCAGGCCCTTGGTGATATCGCCCTTCGCATAGACCATGTCGGCTCCACGGCCGTGCCGGGCCTCATGGCCAAGCCCGTTATCGACATACAGGTCTCCGTGGCCGATTTCGAGCCTGAGGACTCCTATCGCCGGCCCCTGGAGGACCTGGGGTATGCGTTCACCCCGACCAGCCCCGACCTGACGAAGCGCTATTTCAAGGGCCGCGGGCCGGAGGTGCACATCCACGTGCGCCTGGCGGGGAGCTGGAGCGAGCAGCTTTCCCTGCTCTTTCGGGGCTACCTCCGCGCCCATCCCGAGGAAGCGGCCGGCTACGCCGAGGTGAAGACCAATCTCGCCGCCGAGTACGGGGAGGATCGACTCGGTTACACGGAGGCGAAGGGGCCGTCGATTTGGGAGATCCTGCGCCGGGCGCACGAGTGGTCGATGGCGACAGGCTGGCGTCCCGCCACTCCTGACGCGTAGTCCCTCATTCCCAACCGACTGGACCCGACTTTGTGGTAGCATCTTCCGTCAACACGATTCGGCTGCCTACGGAGCGAGCAACGGCATGAGCAAAACGACGCCCGCCCGCCTCATCATGTCCAACGTCTGGGCAAACTGGGTGCCCGACCCGGCCACAATGGCAGACCTCGTGGATGCATGGGTGAACTCGAGCGGCCTCAACGGCTGCGGCCTGCAGATCCCCTGGTCGGCGATAGAGTGGAAGGAGGGCGAGTTTCAGTGGAAGTGGCTCGATGAGCGGCTCGACATCATCGCCGGGGCGGGCCTGCGCTGCCATCTGAGGTTGGCTACGCAGAACCACCGCCCGGGCTGGGTCGGCAGCGAGCTGATGCGCGACTCCTCGGGCCGGATAGCGACCGGCTACGACTGGACCATGCTCTCGTTCGCCGACCCGAAGACGGGCGAGTGCGTCTCGCGCGCGCTGGGGGCGATAGCCGCGCACGTGCAGGAGAGGTACGCGGGGCTCGACCCCCACCCCGTTGCTTGCATCCTGCCGCAGTTCTCCGGCATGGCCGAGAGCGAGTACTGGCACGACATGTTCACGGATTTCTCGGAGGTCGCGCAGGCCGACTTCCGCACGTGGCTGGGGGCACGTTTTGAGTCGATAGACGAGCTGAACGCCCGCTGGGGCAGCTCGCACGGCGACTGGTCGCAGGTGAGCCTCCAGGGCGCCCATCCCTGGGATTTCCAGTGCTACCGCACGTGGCGCCTGGCCGAGCTGATACGGCAGTGTGCAGGCGCCGTCCACGCAGCGGGAGTGCCCATGGCCGTCCAGTTCGGCTCGATATGGGACGGGTTGTCCTCGTTTCGCTGCACGCAGGACGTGTGCGCGCTGCTCGAGCCGGTGGACTGGATAGTCGTCGACGACGCCCCGCACTACGACCACCTCATGTCGATGGATTACCTGCGGGGTCACGCCCGCGACAAGGTCTGGGGCAACGAGGTCGACGGTGCCGGGTGCGTAACGTACGAGACGGGGCTGGCCCAGGCGGTGGAATCTCTGGAGAGGGGCACCCACTTCATCTTCGCCGCCAACTGGAATGCGAAGGCTCACAGGGACCCGGCCTACAACTTCTGGCCGGCCGCGATGGAGGAAGCCGGGCGGCCCCGGCCGGAGCACAGGCCGGCCAGGGCCATACTCCTCAGCCTTGCGACCATCTACCACAAGGAGCCGCTGCGCGAGATCAAGGACCTCTTCTACGACCTCTGGCTGAAGCTCTCGGAGGGCGGTGCCAACCCTGTGGACATCATCACGGACACGGTTGTCCTGCGCCGTCCGGAGTGGCTCGACCAATACAGTGACGGACTGTTCATGCCCGCATCGCAGGTGTGGATGTCTCAGCCCCTCTTCGACGCCTTGCGGCGCTGCCCGGTGCCGGTCTATGGCGAAAGCGACGTCGTGGGCTCGCTGGACGAGTACGGGGCAGCCCGCTCTACGTCCGCCTCCTGGCACCGAATGCCTGAGGAGCAATGACCGCCATGAAAGAGAGTGACAGGCGCGCGGCGGTAACCGCCGCGCGAAACGAGATCACCGAGCACTACATATACAAGCGCTTGGCGGCTTCGGCCAAGGATCCGCACAACGCGGAGGTGCTCTCCCGCATTTCGGAAGACGAGCTGCGCCACTACCGATTCTGGGCCGACCTCCTCGGCCGCCGCGTCGGTCACAGCCCGCCGAAGGTCCTCTTCTTCTGCCTCTTGGCACGTCTCTTCGGCGTCACGTTCGCCGTGAAGCTTATGGAGCGGGTCGAAGGCGCAGCGGAGGCCAACTACACGCAGATGGCGGATTCGGTGCCGCAAGCAGCCGACATGGCCGCCGATGAGGATGAGCACGAGCGCGAGCTGATAGCGATGATCGACGAGGAGCGCCTGCGGTACATGGGGGCGGTCGTCCTCGGTCTCAACGACGCGTTGGTCGAGCTCACGGGCGCCCTCGCCGGGTTCACATTCGCCCTGGCCAAGCCTCGTCTCATCGCCGTAGCCGGCCTGATAACCGGCATATCGGCTTCGCTGTCCATGGCCGGGTCGGAGTACTTGGCGACCAGGTCCGAGGGCGGCGAGCTCAGTCCGGGCAAGGCGGCCTTCTACACGGGGCTGGCCTACGTGATAACCGTCGCTCTTCTCATACTCCCCTACCTGCTGCTGGCCAACGTCTATCTCTGCCTCGGGGTGATGGTGCTGACGGCCCTGGTGGTGATCGCGGTGTTCAACTTCTACGCCTCGGTGGCCAAGGACGAGCGGTTCACCAAGCGGTTCGGCGAGATGGCGGCCATCAGTCTGGGTATAGCGGCCCTGAGCTTCTGCATAGGCATGCTTGTCCGCAAGCTCCTGCCGGTGGACGTGTAGAGCACCGGCCCGGTGGCGATGCGGGGGCCACCCGCATCCGGCGGTGCCCGGACTTGCGGGACGTCTCTTCGCGAATCGCCCCCTGGGATCCCCCGGCTGGTTCAGACCTAGGGTCGGCGACCCGGCGGCCGATTTGACTTTTCATGCCCCTAGGTGGCACACTTACTGAAGACACACGCGATGGGGGCGACTGCCGTGGAATACCGATGTGGGCTAGGCGCGGGTAGAGGAACAAGGGCGGACCTCCTGGGGGTTCCTGTCTCCCAACCACTTACGCATCCCTGGACGTTGGTGGGCGGCAGGATTCTGGCCGCTGCACTCCTGGTTGCCACGCTATCCACACTGGCGGCATCGGCCGGCCGGGTGATGGGATACGTGCGCTCCACCGCCGGTGGCGGGTGGGGCGAGAGCCATGCATTCCTGCAGATGGAGGGGCCATCCCAGGCCGAGGCCTACTACACGGGCGGCAGCGGGTGGTTCAACTTCCACAGCGCTGCGCCGGGCTCCTACTGTCTCTTCGGATATCAACGCTATGTCTGCCCTATCGACGTCCCTGACGGCGGCATCATCCGGCAGGACCTCAGGCGCCAAGCCGACTACTGGGTGGGCAACGGCGACTTCATCGACTCCCACGAATTCGCGCAGACCTTCATAGCCCGGGGCCGGTCCATAAGCCATATCTCCATCGACGTAGCAAACTTCGATAGGGTCTACGTGCTCACCGTGCACGAGGGCGGCCCCAGCGGGGCTCAGATCGGCCCCACCAAGGCCTTCCATGCCGACAACGACAAGTCCCTGTCGTTCAAGTACCTGTACGGCGACATACTCACGGTGCCCGGCCGGCGCTACTGCGTAAAGGTCATCTCCGACATCGGGGCGATGATCCGCCTTAAGATCGACGAGCACAACGCGTACTCCATGGGTACTCTACGTCTCGATGGCATCGAGCATCCCGGATGGGACTTGGCCGGTCAGATCAACGTCGACCGGCACGGCATGATGACAACGCACCAGCCCGTGAGTGGGGGCTGCGATGGCGAGTCCGATCGCGAGATCGCCCAGACGTTCGTCGCTCAGGGTAACTACATGGTCGCCGCCTTCCTACTGGCGACGTACGGCTCCGAGGCGCCGCCCACGGGTCTGGAAGTCTCCGTCCTCGAGGACGATGCCTACGGCGCCGAGGTCTGCCCGCGTAAGACGGTCGGCGGCGCAAATGACTGGGTTCACGGCACTGGCTGGGTCATCGGCGAGTGCCCCCTCACACCTGGCGAGACATACTACTTACGCTGGACGCGCAGGTACCTGGAGACGTGGTTCCTCGCCTGCTACGGGATGGTGAACCAGTATCCGGACGGCATGCTGTGGACGGACCGTGACGAGCCGCACCCGGACAAGGAAGCCCTGTGCATCATCTGGGAGCACTCGGGGCATGATCCGATAGACATATCCGGTTTGCGGGCGGAGAACGACGATTCCGGTACGGTCACGGTCCGCTGGTCGACCCCCGTCGCCTGCTCGAGCCAGGTCGAGTACTGGCTCGGGGACGGGCCGCACGCCATGACGGAGCTGGATGAGACGGACGTCACCGAGCACGCCGTGGCGATCGCGGGGCTCACCATTGGCCAGACGCTCCATTTCGTGGCGCGCTCATGGACCCAGGGCTGGCAGGAGAGCGAGAGCGTCCCGTACAGCATTACGGTCGGTGCCGGAGGATCGCAGGTTTACGCCCTCGGTCCCGGCTGGGAGATGATCGGTTACGTCAGTGATGAATCGACGTCTCTACCCCTTTCGGAGTGCCGCGTCAGCGACGGTGCGCTGCAGAAGACCTGGGACGAAGCGGTGTCGGCGGGATGGGTCCAGGACGGTATGTTCTACTATGACGGCACGGCCTACAGGCTGCTGAAGACTTCGGGCGGCAACAGCGATGCGTTTCTGTCGGGCGGCGGCTATTGGATTCTCAACGAGTCCGGCGTCCCGTTGAGCCTGCTGGTGCCATGAGGAGGCCGGTCATGCAGAGGATGACTGCGACGACTGCGGTCGCACTTCTGTCGAGCGCGGCCGCCCTGGCCGGCGGTCAACTCCGGGGCAATATATTCCTTTGCGACGGACGAGACGCCTCCGTCCCCGTGATGGTCGCGATCCAGGGCGGCGAGGCCCAAAGCGTCATCAAGATGTGGTCGTTCTACGATTACCGCTACACCGACATCCCCCCCGGCTCCTACTGCCTCTTCAGCCCCGACTCCTGGTCGAAGATGCCATTCTGGATCGATGGGATCGAGGTGACCGAGGGTCAGACGACCGTTCGCGACGTTACGGTGGGGGGACTGATAAACATCCACGACAGCAAGGAGCCGTGGCCGGACGATTGGGCCCGCGAGTTCGGCCAGACCTTCATCGCGACGGGCACGTCCGTGACGCAGGCCAGCGTGAGGGTCGCCGCGATTGACCGCGACTTACACGTATCGGTGCTTGAAGGCGGACCCCTGGGCGCGGAGATTGGCCCCTACCGGCACACCTATCTCCAGCGCGACGAGGAGGGCGAGGTTTACTGGCGCAGCGGCGAGGTCCCAACCGTTCCCGGCAAGCGCTACTACCTGAAGTTCGTCAATCCCTGGGGCGCGAAGTGCCAGCTCTACGCGGCCAAGCCCGACAGGCTCACCTACCCTTATGGCACGGCCTGGGCGGACGGCGTGGCGTATCCCGAGTGCGACCTCTACACGTACATCGTCTGCGACGCCGACGGGCTTCGCGCCACCGTCGTGCCGATCGACTATGACGGTGAGGTCAATGTGAGCGGCAGCCAGTACTGCGCGCAGACGTTTGTCGCGCGCGGCGGGATGGTCGTAGGGGCGATGTGTCCCCTCTGGGGAGGAGAGCTTACGGCCGTTCGCGTAAGCGTCCGTGAGGGCGGGGCCGAGGGTTCGCAGGTCGGCCCGGCCAAGACGCTCTCATCGGCCGACAGCGGCACCGCCCGGGTGGCTTGGAGGGCCGGCGAGGTCCCCACCGTCGCCGGCGCGACCTACGCATTGCGGGCCGAACCCGTCCCCCCGGGGACCGCGTTTCTCACCAAGAAGCTTGTCGAACAGCACGACGGGGACATGTGGCTCGACGGGGTAGTCGTCGCCGACGGCGATCTGTACTGCAAGGTCTATGAGTACGACGGCTTCGAGCCGCTGGTTATACAGAACATCCGCGCCATCCCCGCAGGCCCGGACTCCCTCACCGTTTCCTGGACTACGGATGCCCCGGCCATGAGCCAGGTGGAGCACTCCCCGGCGACGGGAATCGCGCCGAGCCTGACCGAGCTCGACGAGGCCCTCGTTACCGACCACTCGGTCACAATTGCCGGTCTGCAGCCCGACGTCGCTTACGAATTCGTCTGCAAGTCCTACGCTCCGGGCAGGCGCTGGACTGCGGCGGCGCCGTTTTCGGCCGAGGTTGGAGAGCCCTCGCAGTTCTCCTGGCCGCTACACGCCGGCTGGAATCTAGTTGGGCTGACGGACGGCGACCTGCCGCTGTCGGAGTGCCGTCTCGATGACGGCGCCGAGGTCAAGTCTTGGGACGAAGCGGCCGCGGCCGGCTGGATCCAAGACTCCATCTTCTACTACACGGGCTCGGCTTACGGCATCACCAGGACCTCAGGCGGCGATGACGACTGCATCCACCCCCGGCTTGCGTACTGGCTCCTCAACGGATCCGGCGCCGGCCTCACTTTGTACGTGCCCTAGCCCGTTCGCCTCCCAATGCGCAGCGCCATCTCCTGGTACAGGCACGTGTGCTCTCCATCCCTCGGCAAGCGCTGTCATGCCTTCTTGACTCCGTTATCACGTCGAAGTAATAAGTAAGGGCCCAGGGGATTGCCGTGCGATCCCCGTTTCCTGCAACGCTCGGCGACCCGAGGAAACCGGAGGTATCGCAAGTGATAACGTACGCAGGCGCCCCCGCCGCCCTGTGCCTGATGAGTCTACTCGTTGCTGGAATGTCGTCGTGCTTGGAGGCAAGCGCGGAGATGACGGAGCAGCGGCTCTTGATGCCCAACGCCTGGGCGAGCTGGGTACCCGATACGGCCGCCATGCGCGATTTCGTCGACGCGTGGACCTCGAGGGGAGTCAACGGCTGCGGCCTGCAAATCCCGTGGGACGCGATAGAGCCGGAGGAGGGTCGTTTCGACTGGACCTGGCTGGACGAGCGGCTGGACGTAGTCGTGGACGCGGGATTGCGGGTGCACCTGAGGTTGGCGACGCAGAACCACCGGCCCGGCTGGGTGGACTCTGAACTGATGTGCGGGCGCGGCGGCGAGGTCGTCGGCGCGGGGAACTGGAACATGCTGTCGTTCGCGGACCC
>Ga0272442_10008133_pt1 | contig 13388 bp, 13 predicted proteins | sample SSMForm2O_FD_200262 | JGI IMG/M metagenome (GOLD analysis project Ga0272442, IMG submission 200262) | Marine sediment archaeal communities from Little Sippewissett salt marsh, Falmouth, MA, United States - SSM-Form-2O | ecosystem: Environmental > Aquatic > Marine > Wetlands > Sediment ...
TAAATCGCTTGACATTAAAAAATAGCGTCTATATTATATCGCTAACACTCAGTACAGGTGGGGAATAATTTTGACCCTGCACTGGGGAATTATATTGGACCTTGACATCTCCAAGGTAGTTTGAGGCTGAGCACTCTAAAAGTTATGGATTTGACACGACATTTACAAGCATTATTCTCATTATTATCAATCGTTTATGACTTTTTCAGGAGACCCTAATATAGGTTTGAAAGTCTTCAATTTCAATCATTTTTCGCCTTTGAAACATGCCTTGCTGAAAATTGTCCGATTTTAAAAGTATAAAATCCACTTTCACAATACTTTCATTATGAATGATATTGAACATGGATTGAAATTTCATGGATACCCGGACTGCTTCCTCTGAGAGATAATACGCATCCTGAAATAAATGAATGATCTTTTCAATATTTTTTTTATGAATCGATACGACAATATCTATATCCCGCGTCATTCTGGGTTGAGCATAATAGTTCATGGCCATGGATCCTGTCACCATGAAAGGTATCCCACCTCTCTGCAACTTGCATGAGACATCCCGGAGCACATCAATTTCATTAAGATTGTTTGCAGACATCGTCAGTTAAATCTCAATCGCTAATGATGTCCTAAAATAAAAAATGTTGCCATTAAAGGCAACATCATTTCATATTTTCGGATTTTGGATTAAAAAAAATATTGGTTTATAAAGGATAGTATATTGTAATTCCAAATCCCAAATCGAAAACAGCAAATCCAATATGTTTTTAAAAAATCAGGGCTCTTTTACTTGGCTCCCACGCCCCTTACCAATCCAAACCAGACCGTTTGTAAAACAATGATAATATCCAAAAGCAAGGATTGATTTTCGATATAATACAAATCATGATCAATGTTTTCATGAATAGGCAGTGATCGGTCACCTGAAATTTGCCACAGGCCTGTAATACCAGGCTTGACATTTAATCGCTCCCTATGAATATCATTATAATTTTCAACAATAAATGGCATCTCCGGACGCGGGCCAACGACGCTCATTTCTCCTTTTAATACATTCAAGAATTGGGGCAATTCATCAAGACTGGTCCTCCTAAGATAACGGCCCAGTTTCGTAACTCTAGGATCGTTGCTCTTTTTCGGATGCACTGCATATTCCGGAGTATCCGGGTACATAGTACGAAATTTATACAAAATAAATTCATCGCCATGCTGACCGATACGTTTCTGCTTAAAAACAATGGATCCTTTAGTGGTCAGCTTGATTAAAAAAACGATGATTCCAAAAATCGGGCTTAATAACAATAATAGCAAAATAGTAACAATAATATCAAATATCCGTTTGATTATCCGACTTGGAATCGATAGCTTCAACTCTTTAACACCAAATAAAGGAATACCATCCAGCTGTTCCTGACGGACACGGTGCAGCGCCAATTCATTTAAACTTGGTACAAATTTATAAGGCATGTCCACTTGTTGGCAAATTTCCATAATTTCACATGATTTATTACTTGAAGCAGCAGGCATGGCAATAATCACTTCATCTATTTTTCTTTTTACTCGCTTTAAATATTTTTTAAATGCTGATTTTCCTCCCAATACAGGTACAGGATTCGCCATAACAACAGAATCATTCGTTTTTTTATCATCAAAAAACGCGACTACTTTATAACCCAATTTAGGATGATTTTTAATTGATTTGACCAGACGCTTCCCTGTATCTCCTGCTCCATAAATCACAATATGTTTTAATTGAAACTTTTGTGTGACAAGTTTATTCCATAACACGTCAATCATGCTTCTTTCCAGAATGAGTAACGGGAGCATAATAATAAACGTATAAACAGTTTGCAATCGTCCCACAAGCAAGGACCGAGTAAAAAAGCTGATGATTAAAACAAAAATAAATCCGATACTTGAGTATTTAACCATATTTTTTAACTTTACCACATGAAATACACTGCTCTGCGGTTTATAAGTGCCCCCCAATATTAATGTAACAACAATAATCGATGCAAAAAGCAACATATCCGATAATTGATAGGCCGGAGGAGAAGGATTTACACGATGCGGAGAAATGATCCACATTTCGTACCCACACCAAAAAATGAGGATCACCACGGTAAAATCCAATATAGCTAAACACAACCAATGAATTGTGTCAAGAATATGTTGAAGCGTATTTCTCATGCTCATTCCGGATTATTTACTTTGATTTACCTGCTCTTCAATCCAGGGATATGTTTTTTTTAAACCATCTATAAGTTGAATATTGGGCTTCCATCCTAACTTTTCGTAAATCAGCCTGTTGTCTGAATTCCGCCCTCTAACACCCAATGGGCCTTTGATATGTTTGATGATCAGTTTCTTGTTGGAAATTTTCATAATCATTTCGGCGAGCTGATTAATCGTCACCATTTCTTCCGAGCCGATATTAACAGGCCCTTGAAAATCCGAATTCATCAATCGCCGGACACCTTCCAAACAGTCATCAATAAATAAAAAAGAACGGGTCTGCTTACCATCACCCCAAATTTCAATTTCTCCCCCGGTTTCTGCCATGATTACTTTTCGACACAATGCAGCCGGAGCCTTTTCACGACCTCCTTCCCAGGTTCCTTCCGGCCCGAATATATTATGAAATCGAGCAATCCGGACCTGCATGCCGTAGTTACGGGCAAACGCAAGATACAGCCGTTCGCTGAACAGCTTCTCCCAACCGTATTCGCTGTCCGGATTGGCCGGATAAGCCGAATCTTCCGAACATTTGGGATTGTCCGGATCCATCTGATTGTGTTCCGGATACATACAGGCCGATGAAGAATAAAATATCCTTCCGACATTGCGTTTGTAAGCTGCTTCCAACATATTCAAATTGATAAGCGCTGAATTATGCATAATATCCGCATCATTGTCACCTGTAAATACAAATCCGGCGCCGCCCATATCTGCGGCTAGCTGATAGACTTCATCAAAGTGCTCATCGAGTACAGCTCTGCAGATTAATGGATCTCGTAAATCACCGATAAAAAAATCATTTGCTACTGCTGGTGCAAATTCAGGGTACTTCAGATCTACACCACGCACATAGTAATCTTCCTTTTTCAATCTCTTTACTAAATACGAACCAATGAAACCACCAGCGCCACAAACGAGGGCTTTTTTCATACTAATCATCCTCCTTGGGATATTTTCGAATTCGTAGCAGTTCCAGTAAATATAAATAAATAAACTTTGGTACGATTCGTGAATATCTTGGCCAAAGACGTTTTGGATCACTTAATAAGCGAAAAAACCATTCAAATCCTGAATTCTTTAAAAAATTAGAAGCCAGAGGCTTTTCTCCAGATAAGAAATCAAAACCAGCCCCAACACCTATCAATACAGGAACAGTTAAAAGGGGTCTAAAATGGGCCACCCAATTTTCTTGTTTTGGGCATCCCAAACCCACCCAGACTATATCTGCTTTTGATTTTTCTATTTGCATAACAATATCTTTTTCCTCTTCGAGCGTTATATCTCTGAATGGAGGGCAATAAGTACCTACTATTTTAATTCCAGGGAATAATTTTTCGATTTCGTTTTTAAGATTTTCCGCGACACCATCTTTACCACCGTAAAAAAAGTGACGATAACCTTTATCAACACCATCCTTAAAAACATTCAGCATAATATCAGGCGCATATACTTTTTCAATATGTTTATACCCCTTTAACTTTCCAATCCACACAGTAGGCATGCCATCAGGGGTTGTTAAATCTGAATTATTATTAATTTGTTTTAGTTTAAAATCATTCTGCATCTCAATGATACCATGTACGCCAGTTAAAACAACATATTTTTTCTCGCGTTTATTAATCCAATGTCGAAATGTTTTTAATAAGATATCATGATTGATTGCATCTATTTTGATACCAAGTATATGATATTTATCAATCATCTGTATATTGAGCCTTATTTAAGAAATCGATAATTTAAGCTTTTCATTCCTATGAGACACTATAAAGGATATCAATGCTTTAATTGATCTAACATAAAAATGCCTATCAATCTCTGAAAAAAATGATAATTAAGAAGCTGCATTTACTGAGATATAACTTATAATAATATCATGACATTTATTATTTTACGATATTTGAGGGCATAAAAATCAACCAGTATATTAAACGAGGTATACGAAAAACATAATAAAAAATCCATGAAAATATTGGAATGCGAATATCATGCCAATTAGTAGGGAAAAGGTACCCCCATTTTCTCATAAATGGTCCAAAAACCCATATCGCTCTTTCTTTTAATGAATCGTCATAATATTCAATAAAAGCTTTTTTTCCCTTGGTTTTATTAAATACCGGCAACTCTCTAATTTGATCAATACTTAATCTGGCAAGTAAAGCACTAAAATCGTTATTCAAATTTTCAAACCGAATTATAAAATCCATTTTATTATGGTAAAGAGCACTAAAATCATCATAGGGTATTTTATAGAATCTTAGAAAAAAATCATTAAAATTTGCACTATTTTTTTTAATATAATTATATCTTCTGGCGAAATAGAACGCGAGAATTGTACTAAATTTATTTTTTGACGCTCTTGAAAATTGACTGTTGTGATCATTTTTTATTTTTTCATAATGACTGACGGTTTTATCCATGGGATTTCTTAAACATGAAAACACAAAATATTTTTTTTCTTCTTTATTTGCAATTTTAAGAAAATCATAGTATGTAGCATGCGTATATAAAATATATTGCCCCTTATAATTAGCAACCAATTCTCTTGCAATTGCTTTACTACCCGTCATCGGTAGTTGAATAAATAAATATTTATTCTCCTTGCTAATGACCATATGTTATTATCTCCCTAAAAAAATACTTTTATTATCTTGAATGTGTACTTTCCCTGTATTTTGATATCATTTCATTTATACTGTGAATAATCCCAAATTCAGCGGCAAGAGAATAGGTCATCCCAATAATATCATAAAGCCACAGCATTCGATAAATGGTTGGCTTCACTTTTTTCTCTTTTTTGGCATACAAAAGATTATATGGCAATTGAATCAATTGATCATAGCATGTTTCTTCAATTTTCCTAATTTGTTTTTTAGAAAAATAATGAGTATACTTATTTTTATTTGATGCTGAAATTACTGTAGAGTCAATTAAGCTGCCACCGGAACTTATTGGATATTTTAATTGAAGCATTTCATTTTCAAATATACAATTTAGAAATGAACATATATTTTCTGTACATCGTTCTGGATTTTGAATAAAAATTTCATAATAAACTTCAAAATATACCTGATTGCCCAGTTCTAAGCCAATATCTCTTGCATTCTTTATTGATTCTTCCCATCTTGCGGCTGTTCGCATTATGGATCTATGCCATTTCTTTTTCATTGAAAGCACAACATCTCTTGGATCGCGTATGATGTGAATAAATTTCGCATGTGGAAATATAGCTTTTAATAAACGCATGTTATTTAAATATAGAGGAGTTTTTTCACCAATAATATGAACTTCTTTATCACTAAGAAAAAATTCGAATATATACTCAAAAACTTTATCCCAAGTATTCAGCTCATTATTATGACAAAAAATTTCAGGCTCAAAATATAATCCTTTTGATTTCATTCGTTTAAAAAAAATTGTCTTTCTAAAAAGATGATATATGTTTTTTCTTGTATCATAATTAAAATGGACATCTATTCCTATTTCATTTATCACATATGGAATAAATCCGGTCTCTTCAGATAAAAATTCTATCTTCGAATGATTATTTAATATCTCTCTTAATAACGTGGTCCCACTTCTTGGAAAACCCACCAAAAAAATTATCATTTTATTTTTTTTAAAATTATTCATCAGATATTTTACTTAAACAGACTATAATAATCGACTTTTATAAAAACCTTTAACTTCCCATCAATTGTCGCATCATAAATGATACGACCATCTGACTCAAATATTCGTTTTGCAATCTTATATGCATATTCCTCACCTGAATAATCCGGCACATCCCATCTCATGCCTTTTTTAAAATAACCTTCAATAAAATGATTTGATTCTTCTCCATTACTAACGACGCTGGTATGTGGTATCCCATCAATATTATAACTGTGATCTTTCCCTATAAGGTATACCTCTGTAAAACCCATATAATAAGCCAATTGTAAACATGTAAAGGTAACACTTTTTCCAGTGCCAATAATCTTCGAAAAATCATTTTTGAAGTTAACTTTAAATGATTCTTTAAAATAATATCTATTTTCTTTCCGGGAAAATAAATTTCTGGCATTCCAATTATAAAAATGTTTTATTTGTACGGCTTCATATTCATCGACAAATTGTTTTAATTGAATTTTTACATCTGTAACGACTAAGTAATCAGGTAAAAATCCCTGCTTCTTTTCTAATAAATAAATACGATTCATCCCTATTTTTATTTCATTTTCAAGTAATTTCAAATCCGTCTTATTCAGACTTGGTCCATTTGCTATTATAAAACATCTCTTGCCTTTATGGATATCCTTAAAAGATTTCAACTTTAACCGATTATCCAAAGAAAATTTACTTGGGAATATCCACATTAATAAATGTGGGATATTAGCGATTCTTCTAATTAGAGCAGAATATAACCTTGGAATAGTAATCTTTTTTTTATATTTCATATTTCTTTATATATCATGTTTATTACATGATTATTTTTATAAATTTAGCCTTTTGGAAAACATCCTAACAACCAGTCTTTTATCATCACTATCAAACATATTCAGAATTAATCCCATTAAAAAATTAATAATTACACTTATAATAATTACTAATATAAGCATTAGAAAACTTAAGGCATCATTCTTTGTGACTATATACAAAAAAAATGACTGAAAAATACCTATGAGAATTGGAATAAAAAGGACATTTTTCAAATAGGATTTAATTGGAATGCAAATAACATTTTTTAAAGTAACATATATTAAAATAGGGATATGCAACGATCGAATAAATGTAGTAATTGCGGCACCAATAAGACCCCAGCGGATTAACATAGGATAAATAATTATTGCCGTAATAAATAGATTGATAACAGAAAAGGTCCAATTAATCTTTGGCCTCCCAACACCAAGATTCACTGTAGATGGCAATATCCCTTGAAAATTAATAAAAAATGAAGTTGCCAAAATAGACGTTATTAATGAGATATTGCGAGCGACTTCTTCATTTATCCAGAAACTTAATATTTCATATGAACAAATAATTATTGGAATGAAAATACTGATACTAATAAACAAAATATATTTTGACACTTTAATATATACTCTTTTTATGGATTTCATATTATTTAAGGCTAACATTTGACTAGTATAAGGAAAAAATATTTCCAACACTTTATTCCCTAAATTGTTCATTTTTTGTAAAGGCGCTTGAGCAGTAAAATATCCTCCTACTGCTTGTGTTCCTAATATTATTCCGATAAAAAGACGATCCAGATTAAAACATAGACGCGCCGCTAAAGATGCTGTAAAACTGAATGTAGAAAAATGCAAAATATTAGTGAAGTATTTCTTTTCATATTTCGGATAAATATGCACACCTTGGATAATTCTTTTTAACCGCATATGATAAATCATACAACTTAACGATTGAACTCCGACTAAGGCCAATACCAGAAGTTCAATATTTCCTAGTAGCATAATAATAACAAAATCAATAAGAAAATGAACTATCGACATAAAAAAAATCGTGATCCCAATAACATCATAACGTTGTAAAGCTTTGAATATTGACAGATAAAATAAATTCAAAGTAGTAGATACAAAACCAAAACCTGTGATTTTAAATATTATTATTGCATCGAAATACAATTTTTCTGGAATTTTAAATATATTAAGTGCACAATTTTTTGAAAATATAACTATTAGTAACATACCTATAATACTGATAAAAAGGTTTATCAATAATGAGTTATTTATTATTGCTTCAACTGATTTTAGATCATCTTTTTCATAGTATTCGGATATATATTTAATCACTGCATGATTTAATCCTACTGTTAGAGAAAAATAGCCTACAAAAATCAAAGAGATTGAATACAATCCAAACTCTTCCATTCCAATATTATTAATGATTAAAGGGATTATCGCAATATGAAACAAGACTTGAAAAATCCAAGCCAGCGAATTAAAGGCGGAATTTTTCAACACCCTCTTTTTATTACTACTATTTTTTTGCATTTATTTTTTTTAACTCCCCTATCCTTTTTTTTTAGAACCTGAACCAACGCCATAAGAAACCAGAACAAAAGCATTATTCGAAAATCACTTAGGATAGCTGGATTGGTAAACATATTTAATGCAAAGGATAAATTCGCAATAAACAGAATAAGCGTCATATTTTTTAAATTATCATTAGTCGCTTGTTTGAATAAATTTATTGGTTTAATAATCATCTTTCCAACCAAAGCACAAAAACCTAATAAACCTAAAAATCCTAAATTCATATACACTGCTAAATAAACATTCTCGAAATGGAAAACAAATGGATTCCATCCTGCTGCCCTGTCATTTAAATAATTTTCATGTCGAAGAATAACAGTTGGCCAATCAATTTGATAATTAAAATTTTTATATCCGACTCCAAACAGATTATCACCGATTCTTTCATAAACACTTAACCAGATATTATACCTTACATTATTCTCATAATTTTCGAGCATTAAAAATCTATCAACAAGCAAGTCTGAGAAAAATATATTATTGAACTGTATATTTAATTGTGGTGATATTAACAGAATAACCAATGGTATATATGCCAATAATAAAATTTTCTTCCGAAAGATAATTAAAAAATATGTTACCAAACATAACAGCGCATATAATATGGGCCCCCTAGAGAAAGTTTGAAGCAAAGCAGTAATAACAATCAATAAAGAACAAAGCAGGAATATCCAATGGAAAATAGTTACTCGTTTTAATGCTAAAATAAGAAAAAGACCAACGGATAAATACATTGCAAAATTTAAGGAATTATAAAAAGTTCCAATCGTTCGAATATAACCCCTATTACCAAGGCTAAATTGGATATTTGTGCTCATCGGATGTGTACTTTCAATATGAAAATTACTCCCTAATAATCCTTGTATCAGTCCAATGACACTCACAATGATTAATCCTGTGATAAACAGTGCAATTACTTTTTTAATTTTATCATCTGTATTTAATTGATCGATTAATAACTGAAAAAACAAATAATATCTGAACATTAGCAGAAAACCCCAGAATGAAATCTGAGAATTGCTGGCTAAAATGGAAGACAAAACCGATGCGATAGCCAATATTATTAAGCAATGTTTAAAAATAGTCCTGGAGAATATTTTTTTCTTTTTGATAATTTTATCGAGAATCCAATAAATTACAAGTGGAATAAAAACAATATCAAAAAGGGAAATAAACCATAATTCTTTTGATGGTTCAAGTGTTGCAATCGGTAACAAAAAAACAATAATGTATACCAGCAAGATCATTTACATTTTACCAAAAAATACAGTCCGAATAAATCATATTATTATCTATATAAAATAAAGTTTCTCTTATAATCTATTTAGCATTTTTCATACTGATACTGCATATGAGACCAAAATATGACCTTCAAGGATGCTTTTAATGAAAGACAATACGTTTTACTTTGTTCTCATTTTTTTCGATGAAAATTTATCATTTTTGAATAATAAAAAGAAATGCTTGAAAGAATATATAACCGATTTATTTTTGGATAAAATTTTAATGCCTTTTGATCTATATGTATAGATTAATCGAATAAGCAACCAAAGTATCCCACGAATATCCAACTGGATACTATTTTTTGACAAAAACCAAAAAAAAGAAATAAAATACATTTTACCAAGGCTTCTGTTTTTATTTAAAACAGCCGAAATGTTATCATGCTTACGAAAATTTACAGAAGGCTTTCTAATAACATGTACTATATTTGTTTCCATACACGAACCAACAATCATTAACGCATCAACGCCGACTCCACTTTCAACAGGTTTTAAATATTTAAAATTTGGAATCGTTGTGTAAAAATGTTTTATCACCAGTTTCCTTGGTAGAATATATGCCGCTGGTGAAACTGGCAGCTCTTTTGTTTGAGTCAATATTTTTTTTGCTGCAATAATCCCAGGAACTGTATGATGCGAAAACCTCCAACTAATATACTTTCCATTAATATCGTCCCTATTCACTCTATAATTCCAACATGTAATTATTTTCGCATTCTTATTTTCAATTAAATTAAATGCATCTCTATAAAAATTATTTTCAATCCAGTCATCGCTCCAAAGCCAATGTATATATTCTCCCCTGGAATTGTCCAAGCAAACTTTCCAATTCGGCACTGGTCCCAAATTCTCTGAACTCTGATATATTTTAATTCTATTATCATTGGATGCATATTGTTGTAATATATTGAAGGTACTATCTGTACTTGCATTGTCAGAACAAATTATCTCAAAATCTTGAAATGGCTGATTTAAAACAGAATCGATAGCTTGCGATATATAAGATTCTCTATTATAGGTTGGAATCAGAACAGACAATTTAATGTCACTGTTTTTCATTTCTATATTCTGTCAATGAGATCGAGAATGCCATCATTTTTTGATATCGAAGGTTCCCATCCAAAAGCATCTCTTGCTTTTTGAATATTTGCAATGAACACTTTTTGGTCGCTTTTTCTTTTCTTAATTTTTTTATAATTCATTTTTATATTAAGATTTGATTCTAACAAACTGAACAATTCCAACAATGAAAGGCTATTGTCAAATCCGCCACCTATATTATATACCTTCCCCTTAACATAATCGATCTTATTAAATGCTGTAAAATATAGATTAATTACATCATCTATATGCAATATATCTCTGACCTGTTTCCCATTGCCTGAAATGGTAAATTGTTCATCCAAAGTATTATTTTTTATTTCAATTGCTTTTTGAATAAACCAACCGATCCATCCCTGATCAAATGTTGGGTGTTGATTCCCGCCATACATTGTTGAATGCCTAAAAACAACTGATTTTATGCCAAACATCCTATAATAATCAAGTAAATATTGATCAGCTGCTCCTTTTGAACAACCATAAGGAGAATGAAATTCCAAATGAATATTTTCATCGAAACCATAAGGATGCTCTATACAATTGTATCGTGTCTCGGTTTCTCCATAAGTCAAGTATTCGAGATCACCATAAACCTTATTGGTCGAGGAATAAAGCAATGCGGCTTCCGGGCTATATCTTCTTACTGCCTCCAATATATTATGTGTCCCGACTACATTTACTTCAAAATCCATCCTCGGATCTGCCAGTGAAGTAGTCATCGCAACCTGACCTGCAAGATGATAGATACAATCTGGTTTAATATTTTTTATTACTCTCTCGATATCATGATAATTTCTTATATCACGATGATAAAATTGAAATTCGCCGATATTTTTAAGCCAGGCTAAATTATCAATACTCCCATTTCTATACAGGTTATCGAAAACAAACAACTCTTCATCCAATTTCAACACTTCCGCAGCCAAATTGCTGCCTACAAAACCACATCCCCCTGTGATTAGATATCTCATATTCTATCCTATATGTTTTATTGTCCTTGATAATCCTTCGGACAGTTTGATTTTAGGTCGCCATCCCAATTCTAACAGTTTTGAGTTATCCGCATTAGACTCCATTAATTCTGTTTTTCTATATGGAAGCGCCCCAAAATTCAATATCGAATTGCTATTCGTCAATTCCTTCAATAGAATTAACAATTCTTTGATGCTGATCAGCTTCCCTGTTCCAACCTCAAAATGGAAAAACGGTTCTTTAAAGCATTCACATCGGTCTAAAACCATTTCAAAGGCATCAATCACATCAGAATAGTAAATAAAATCTCGTTTTTGTTTGCCTGGAGTCAAATATATTGTCTCGTTCCTAATTAATTTAATTATCATATCAGAAATAAAATTTGAAGAATCACATCCAGGACCGTAGAAATGTTCCAATTGCATATTTATTATTTTAATTTTATTTTTATTAAATCTAAGCCAGTCTAACAATTGTTTTTTGGTCATAGCATACGTACTAACGAATCTTTCCAATGCAGTATCTGTATTTATAAAAATTTCGACTCCGCTATTTATCGCTTCATAAAGTAAGATCAGTGGCATCACTAAGTTTGATTCAACAATGGTAATGGCATCTTCATTATTCTTTCCATATAAAGTCGCCGTGTGAATAATCATATCAATGGATTCTATTCTGAAAAGTTCATGCATGCTATCAGGATCAGACAAGTAAACATGGCAATTTAAATTCTTTATTCTATTTAAATTTTCTAATGAGCGCTCTATACCAACAATATTATATTTATCCTTAATCCTGGACGCAATATGGCTTCCTAAAAAGCCATTTATACCCGTAATCAAGATTGTCTTCATTATTATGAATATTAATCAATGTTAAAAAATATTAACTCAACATAATATAACTTCACTGCCAACGATCAATATGGATATGATCAGGCTTCAGGCCGCAATTGAGAAATTTTTTCTCAAAATTATTTATCATTGAATCAGGACCGGATATATAAACATGCTTATTTAAAGATGATTTAATAAAGTCATTATCAATCTTGATATATCCAGAATCTTTGATCTGAAAATGCTCTACTGGTTCGCCATTATCGACAAACAATTCGAAATGAAAATTCGGATTTATACTCTGAGTTGTTTTTATTGTATTATAAAAAATGAAATGCTCAGGTTTTTCAATTCCATATATCAAATGAATATTTGTCTTTCTATTCATAGCATTATTTTCATCTAAAAAAGAAATAAAAGGAGTTATACCGGTGCCGCCGGCTATTAAAATATAACCGTTTTCATTTTCTTTGAAAAAAAAGTCTCCAAAAGGCAATCGAAGCCATACTTGATCGCCTTCATTTAACTGATTGTACATATCTTTTGTAAAAGCGCCCTTAACAGCAAATGTAATTCTAATTTCATTACGCTGAAAAGGAGAACTTGCAATTGAAAAAACACGCGATTCAGGCCAAGGAAAACTGGGATCATAAGGATCGATGGCCAGATGGAGAAATTGGCCCGCTTGAAATCGAGGGCATTCGCTTTCAACAGCAAGAAATAAAGATTTGATGCGATTTGAATGTGTCTTTGTTTTTTTTATTGTTGCAGGGATTTTTCGTGGTGTGGCCATTATTTAGTCGTCCCTGAAAAAAGGGGTTCTTACACAAGCGAATATACTCTCTTTGAGCAGAATTTTTTCATCGAGAGTTGATTTTGAAGTAATATTTTCAATTTTAGAAACGGGAACAAGAAAACTACCA
>Ga0272442_10008134_pt1 | contig 13387 bp, 8 predicted proteins | sample SSMForm2O_FD_200262 | JGI IMG/M metagenome (GOLD analysis project Ga0272442, IMG submission 200262) | Marine sediment archaeal communities from Little Sippewissett salt marsh, Falmouth, MA, United States - SSM-Form-2O | ecosystem: Environmental > Aquatic > Marine > Wetlands > Sediment ...
ATTCGCCCTAAAAACATAAAAAAATGACTAAATCAGAATTTTTTTTGCAATCTGCTCCGGAACCTTCTCATAACTCAAAGGCTCCATAGTAAACGTTCCACGACCGGCAGTGATGCTCCTTATCTCGCTCGAATACCCAAACATCTCAGCCAAAGGCACCTTAGCATCGATTACACGCATATTGCCATGCATCCTGCAATCCGTAATTACCCCCCTTTTGCCAAGCAAACTGCCCTGCACAGCTCCGAAGTACGACTCATCAACCACCACCTGCAGCCTCATTATAGGCTCAAGCAGAACCGGCCCAGCGGCTTTTACCGCTTTTTCTATCGCTATCGAAGAAGCCTGCTCAAAAGCCAGCTCTGAAGAATCCACCGCATGGCTCGACCCGTCAATCAACGTAACCTTAACTCCCACAAGAGGATAGCCATCAAGAGCACCGCCAGACAAAGAATCCCTCGCACCCCTTTCCACCGCAGAGATATACTCTCTGGGCACGCTGCCGCCGACACTTTTATCCGAAAATTCAATATCCCCGCTCCAGTGGCCGTCTTCGGTCAGCAACGGCTCAACTGTCAAAACCACATGCCCGTATTGACCATGGCCGCCTGTTTGACGCACAAATTTGCCCTCGGCCTTCGCCGATCGGCTGATAGCTTCTTTATAGGCAACTCTCGGCTTACCAACCCGAATATTGACCCCTTTTTCCCTTATTAGCTTATGCTGAAGGATTTCAAGATGCAGTTCACCCATTCCGCTGATTATTGTTTGGCCCGTCTCGCTGTCTACTTTACACTCGAAAGTCGGGTCTTCACGCCTCAAAACTCCCAGGGCTTCAGACAATTTCGCCCTCTCCGCTGCAGTCGCAGGTTCTATCGACATACTAATAACCGTCTCCGGAAAGGTAATACTCGGTAAACAGACAGGCCTTTTCGTATCACAAATCGTATCACCAGTCAGGACCTGTTTTAAGCCCACAACAGCCACAATGTCGCCTGCACCAGCCGACTGAAGAATCTTCCGCTCGCCGGCATGCATCTCAAATATCCTCGTAATATTTTCTCGTCGGTCCCTGCTGGCATCCAAAACCCTGCTGCCGGCCTTGAGTATACCCTGATAAATCCTTAAAAAACTCAAATCGCCATGCAAATCGCTGGTAATCTTAAACACCAGTGCAACCAAAGAGCCAGCCCTGTCGCACTTGACCGATATTGTTTTATCTTCATCCGTCGGCTTATGTCCGACTATATCAGGTTTGTCCAGAGGCGAAGGAAGATACGCAACAACACCGTCAAGCAATCTTTGCACCCCGATATTCTTTAACGCTGCCCCGACAAACACCGGATTGAGAGCATTGCTCAAAGTGCCCTTTCGAATAGCCCTGTTTATTATTTCAACCCCAACAGGCTTATCGTGGACATAAAGGTCCATAAGCTCCTCGTCGTGCTCGGCGGCAAGCTCCAGCATATCATGTCTGCCCTGCTTAGCAGCTTCCAGAAAATCTGCTTGGATTTCAGACTCTTCAAAAATTGCCCCAAGTCGTTCAGTATTGTAGAAGACCGCTTTCATCTTAACCAGATCTATCAGACCCCTAAAACAATTCTCAGCTCCAATAGGAATCTGCAGCACAATCGGGTTGGCAACAAGTTTGTCCCGAATGCTTTCAACTGCCATCTCGAAGTCGGCTCCGATTTTATCCATCTTATTGATAAAGCAAAGACATGGTAAACCGTATTTTTGTCCCTGCCTCCATACGGTCTCACTTTGAGCCTGAACTCCTTCGCTGCCGTCAAATACTGCTACTGCCCCATCCAGAACACGCAGCGACCTCTCTACTTCAGCGGTAAAGTCAATATGGCCGGGCGTATCAATAAGATTGAGGCTAAAACCCTTCCATGGACATTTCGTCGCCGCTGACGTAATGGTAATACCCCTTTCCTGCTCTTCGACCATAAAATCCATAACCGCTGTGCCGTTATGCACTTCCCCCATCTTGTAGGTCCTGCCCGTATAATAAAGAATCCGCTCGGTAACTGTTGTCTTACCAGCATCGATATGAGCTATAATCCCAATATTGCGTAATTTTTTCATAACGGATTCGATATATTCGATAGCAGATAGTAAAAAAATAGCGTATAGAAAAAACTAAATCCTATACGCTATCTGCTATACGCTGTTTTTTACCAGGCAAAGTGTGCAAACGCCTTATTTGCTTCCGCCATCCGATGGACATTCTCACGTGTAGTCATGGCTGCTCCCTGCTCGTTATAAGCATCTAGCAATTCCGAAGCCAGTCGCTGACACATCGGTTTGCCTTTTTTGCCCCTGGCCGATTGCAGTATCCACCGAAATGCAAGAGACTGCTGGCGTTTCGGCCTTACCTGCATAGGCACCTGATAACTGGCTCCACCAACGCGTTTGCTGCGAACTTCAAGTGCTGGTTTTACGTTATTAATTGCCTTCTCAAATACCTCGAGGGCGCTGACATCTTTGATCTTCTTCGATATAATCCCCATAGCGTCATAAAAAGCCCTTTGGGCAACACTTTTTTTACCATCCAGCATCAAACAGTTGATGAACTTTGAGACCAGCCTGCTGTCATACACAGAGTCCGGCTTTAAAGATTGAACTGAAGCCGTAAACTTTTTTGCCATTATTTTTCCTTATTACAATTCACGTCTCGTCACTCGTACTTCCAACGAGACTTTTTCTACCTCTCAAAAAATACTATTTTGCCCTTTTGGCACCGTATTTACTTCTGCCTTGTTTACGACCACTGACTCCGGCACAGTCAAGTACTCCGCGGACAATATGATACCGCACGCCCGGCAGATCCCTCACTCGCCCACCGCGAATTATAACTGTGCTGTGCTCCTGCAAATTGTGATCAATACCCGGTATGTAAGCTGTAAGTTCCTTGCCGTTAGTCAGTCTGACACGGGCAATTTTTCGCAAAGCAGAGTTCGGTTTCTTCGGGGTCTGGGTTCTTACAATCAAACACACTCCTCTTTTCTGAGGTGAACCACTGATTTCAGAGACCCGCTTTCGACCTTTCGATTTTGCCCTTGGATATCTGACCAACTGGTTTATAGTAGGCATAATTCACTTCCGTTTTTTCACATCCTCAAACGCTAATTAATTCCCAAAGCTTCCTTAACAGCAGCTTCAGCCTTCGCTTCGGCATCCTTAATTTCTTTAACCTCTGCAAGCTCTTTCGGTAACGGAGCTTCCGTAAGATGTTTTACCTTAATCTCCAGATGCGGTTTGAAAGCCGTTCCTGCCGGTATCAGATGGCCGAGTATCACATTTTCCTTCAAACCACATAATTCGTCCATTCTACCGGCCAAAGAAGCCTGTGTCAATACCTTTGTAGTTTCCTGAAAACTCGCCGCGGCTATAAAGCTTTCTGACTGCAGTGAAGCCTTTGTTATTCCTAACAGTAATGTATTGGCCGTCGCCGGTCTCGGCTTTTTACCCTTCGCCGCAGTACCGCCTATCGCCTCAACACGCCCGTTAATCTCTGCAAGCTCATCTTTACCGATAATCTGACCCTCACTCAAATCCGCCGCATCTTCAATCTTACTGATTTTGATGCTGTTGGACAGCCGCTCATTTTCTCTTCGGAATATAAATTTATCGGCAACTTCGCCAGGCAAAAATGAACTGTCGCCGACAGTTTCAATCTCGACTTTGCTCATCATTTGAGAGCAGATAATTTCAATGTGTTTATCGTTGATACCCACATTTTGCGAGTGGTAAACATTTTGAATTTCCGCAATTAAATATCTCTGAAGTGCTTCCTCACCCTTAATTCGAAGAATATCGTGTGGAACTAAAGGACCATCGGTCAAGGAATCACCAGCCTCAACTATATCGCCGGCATGAACATTCAAATGCCTGTCGCGAGGAACGTGATGTTCCTTTTCCATACCACTTTCGCTGCGGATTATAATTGTCATCTTACCCTTACGCTTATCGCTTCGCAGCTCAACTCTGCCGCTGATTTCAGCCATTACTGCAGGGTCTTTGGGTTTACGTGCCTCGAATACTTCGGTAACCCTGGGTAATCCGCCGGTAATGTCCTGTGTGCCGCCGGTCGCTCTGGATTGATGGGCAAGCAACTGACCTGTCCGAACCTGCTGGCCCTCGACAACTTCAATTCTGGCCCCGGCAGGCAGATAGTGAACATCAAGTATTTTGCCCTCGGAATCTTCTATTATAATTTGCGGATGTGTGTCTCCTTTATGTTCGATTACAACCGGCTTTCCAGCCTGGCCTTTTCGCTCCTCTTCAACTCGAATCGTCTCACCTTCCAGAATATCCACAAAACGAATCATGCCCGATACCTCCGCTAAAATCGGCGTACGGTGCGGGTCCCATTCAAACAGTACGGTCCCGGTTTTAACCTTCCTGCCCTCCTTAACAACAATAGTCGCGCCATAGGGTACCTTAAACCTGTCAAGTTCACGGCCCTTCTCATCAAGAATAGCCATTTCACCATTGCGCTTAAGTGCGACTATCTGCTCAGTACCATCTGCCCGCTCGAAAGAAACAGCGTTAACATCACGACACTGAATTTCCCCTTCATGGGAGGCTTTCTGTTCATGCTCAAGAATAGCCCTCGATGCCACTCCGCCAGTATGGAAGGTACGCAATGTCAGCTGCGTGCCAGGCTCTCCAATCGACTGGGCTGCCACAATGCCAACCGCCGAACCTTCTTCAACAAGCATACCGGTACTCAAATCCCAACCGTAACACTTCGCGCAAATGCCGACCTGGCTGTCACAGGTTAGAGGGCTTCTGACCCTGATAGCGTCAAGACCCAAAGATTCTACTTTCGCTGCCACCTCGGCTGTAATAACCTCGTTCTCGCGAACAATCATTTCATCAGTAATCGGGTTGCGAATATTATCTCTGGCTGTCCTGCCGAGAATAAGTTCAGACAGCGGTATATCAATCTGATCGCCGCTGCTGACTGTACTTTTCGTAATTCCCTGTAAGGTACCACAATCCCGCTCGGTGATAATTACATTTTGCGCCGCATCGATCAGCTTGCGGGTAAGATAGCCGGAGTTCGCTGTCTTCAAAGCCGTGTCAGCCAGACCTTTTCGCGCCCCGTGTGTGGAGCTGAAGTACTCCAGAACAGTCAGACCCTCACGGAAATTAGATTTGATGGGAGTCTCAATAATCTCCCCGCTGGGTTTAGCCATTAAAGCCCGCATCCCTGCAAGCTGCTGAATCTGGTCCACACTGCCTCGTGCACCTGAATCGCTCATAAGATATATTGGGTTCAGATACGCAGTTCCATCTTCATTGACATCTTCCTTGAAGCCAAGCATCATTTCATTGGTAACCGCCACACGGGCATGTGTCCACGCGTCTATAACCTGATTATACCTTTCGCCCTCCGTCAGAACACCATCACCATAGTTCTTATGGATTTTAGCAATTTTCCTCTCCGTATCGTCGATAATCTCCTGCTTCTTGGCCGGTATCTTCAGGTCCGTAACACCAAAGCTCAAACCCGCAAAAGTCGCATGTTTGAATCCCAAATCCTTTATTTTATCAAGCAGATCTACAGTTTCGCCGCTGCCTGCATATTTAAAACAGTCGCTAATTACCTGGCTCAGCTTCTTGTTGGACATCGTCACATTGTAAAACGGCATTTGAGACGGAAGTATATCGTTGAATACGCACCTGCCGACCGTTGTTTCAATTATCCGGGCTCCCAAATGGTCTTTATCATGTTCTGAGTCTCCTCTTGCTGCCCCCTGTCCGCCCTGCTGTGACTGCTGCGAACCATCTTCAGCAATTATTTTTTTGCCCTCTGCTATCCGCACCTTAACCTTTGCCTGTAAACCGACTTTGCCGAGCATCTCCGCCATTATGGCCTCAAAAGTATCCCTGAAAACCATCCCTTCACCCTTTTCGCCCGGGTTCATATGGGTCAAATAATAGTTGCCCATCACCATATCCTGCGACGGACCAAGCATCGGTGTGCCATTGGACGGCGAGAAAATATTACTGGTCGGCATAATCAATGTATGAGCCTCAGCCTGCGCCTCGATACTCAGAGGTAAATGTACCGCCATCTGGTCACCATCAAAGTCAGCATTGAAACCCCTGCACACCAGCGGGTGAAGCATAATGGCATTTCCCTCAACTAAGATCGGCTCAAAGGCCTGTATTCCCATCCTGTGCAGCGTAGGAGCACGGTTCAAAAGAACAGGGTGCTGATGAATAACTTCCTCCAGAACATCCCATACCTGCTCATCACGACGCTCAATCATTCTCTTGGCACTTTTAATCGTGTCAACCAGACCATGCTGCCTCAGTTTGCGAATAATAAAAGGCTGATACAATTCCAAAGCTATTTTCTTCGGCAGACCGCACTGATACAGCTTTAGATTAGGCCCTACTACAATCACCGAACGAGCTGAGTAGTCTACCCGCTTACCGAGCAGATTCTCTCGGAATCGGCCCTGCTTGCCCTTAATCATATCGGTCAGAGACTTCAAAGGACGGTTATTACTGCCCAGCACCGGCCTGCGGCACCGGCCATTGTCAAGCAGCGAATCAACAGCCTGCTGCAGCATCCTCTTCTCATTGCGGATAATTACATCAGGAGCGTTCAGGTCTATGAGCTTTTTCAATCGGCTGTTACGATTGATAATGCGGCGGTAAAGGTCATTCAGATCGCTGGTCGCAAAGTTGCCGCTCTCAAGAAGCACCAGAGGTCGCAAGTCCGGCGGAATAACGGGCGCAACTTCAAGAACTATCCACTCAGCCTTGTTACCGCTGTTCCTTACCGCGTTGACCGTCTTAAGACGTTTGGTAAAATCTTTAAGCTTCTGCTGACTGCCGGTCTTGGCTATCGCAGCTCGCAACTGGCTGCTCAAGCTATCCAGATCAATATTATTCAACAGAACCTTAATTGCCTCGGCGCCCATCAAGGCCTTAAAAGAACCACCGTATTTATTCGTCGCTTCACGACATTCTTCTTCGCTGAGCAACTGACCAACCTTCAGACCGCTGCCGCCCGCGTCGACAACAACATAATCCTGAAAATAAATAACCTTCTCCAAATCCGACACCTTCATTGCCAAAAGTGTGCTCAGATGGTTCGGTATGGCTTTGAAAAACCATATATGAACCACCGGTGCCGCCAGGTTGATATGTCCCATACGCTTGCGGCGAACCCTGCTGTGCGTAACTTTTACCCCGCAGCGGTCGCAGATTATTCCCTTGAACTTGGTGCCTTTGTACTTACCGCATGCACATTCCCAGTCCCTCTCAGGACCAAAAATCCGCTCACAGAACAGCCCGTCTTTCTCCGGACGATATGTACGATAGTTAATTGTCTCAGGCTTACGCACCTCACCAAACGACCAGCTGCGTATATCGTTCGGCGATGCCAGCGAAATCTTAACTGAACCGTAATCATTTATTCTATCGTAAATATTACCCAACATAACTGCTCCCTCGTGAATCGTGTCTCGTTTCTTACGTAAACCCTAAAGCCCAACCCCCAATTTCTTCTTCTCAAGCTGAATATTCAACCCCAACCCTCTTATCTCATTACACAATACGTCAAAAGAAAGTGGAGTACCAGCTTCAAGGCTGTTCTGCCCTTTAACCATCGACTCGTAAATTTTTGTTCGTCCCTCGACATCATCACTTTTGACCGTCAGCATCTCCTGCAGTGTGTAAGCGGCACCATAGCCCTCCAGCGCCCACACTTCCATTTCGCCAAACCTTTGTCCACCAGTCCGGGCCTTGCCGCCTAACGGCTGTTGCGTAATCAGACTGTAGGGGCCGGTTGCCCGGGCGTGTATCTTGTCATCAACAAGGTGGTGCAGCTTCATCATATATATATACCCTATGGTAGCGCCCTGGTCGAACGGCTCGCCCGTCCTGCCGTCATACAATTGCACCTTCAGCGTTTTCGGAATATTCACAAAAAACTCATCATCGCCGGGCGGCTGTTTGTCTTTTTCCCGCTGCTCAGCCCGATCACGCATAAGTTTGTTGGCTTCAATAGTTAGCGCATGAATATCATCTTCAGTAGCACCATCGAATACCGGCGTAACAGCGTTAAAGCCCAGCACCTTTGCCACCCAACCAAGATGGGTCTCTAATATCTGACCAACATTCATTCGACTCGGTACACCGAGAGGATTAAGTAATATCTCAAGGGGCGTACCATCTTCGAGGAACGGCATGTCCTCTTCCGGCATAATCTTGGCGATAACACCCTTATTACCGTGACGACCTGCAACTTTATCCCCGATCGACAATGTTCTCTTGGTCGCTATATAAACCTTTACCATCTCCAGAACTCCACTAGGCAGCTCGGCTCCGCGTTTTAAACTCTCAATCCTGCGATTCTTCTCTTCCTGAATCACAGAAATCCTGCCCCAAAACTTATTCACTATTTTATCTACACCATCATGCTTAGAAGCCGGTTTTACCCACTTAATATCGAAGTTCTCTATCTGTTCATAAATAACCTCGTCATCAGTGCTGACTGCGGCTTTTTGACGCGTGGAAGGATCAACAATATCGACCTCAAAATTCTTATGGATATTTTCCACCATTTCTCTGAATATCAGACATTCCTTAGCACGCATCTGCTCTTGGTATTTCTTTATCTGAGCCCGCAGGGCCTTCTTCTGTTCTTCACCACCTGCCCCACGTCTGGCAAACCGCTCTGTTTCTATCACAACCCCCTCATAGCCGCTTGGTAATTCAAGTGAGTCGTTTTTGATATCCTCGCCGGCTCTGCCAAATATCGCATGAAGAAGTTTCTCTTCAGGAGTCAGTTCGGTTTTACTCTTCGGGCCGACCTTGCCTACCAGAATATCACCGGGACAAACCCTTGTTCCTTCACGGATTACTCCGTATTCATCAAGGTTCCGAAGAGCCTTTTCGCTGACATTGGGGATATCACAGGTAAATTCCTCTCTGCCCAAACGTGTCTCACGCACTTCCACCGTAAATTCGTCGATATGGATACTTGTGAAACTATCGTTTTTAACAAGCTTCTCACTAACAATAATCGCGTCCTCAAAATTAAAGCCGTCAAAAGAAACAAATCCAACCAACACATTTTTACCCAGAGCCAACACCCCGTCTTTGGTACCTCCGCCATCGGCTATGATCTGACCCTTGGCAACCTTTTGGCCCAACTCCACTATCGGCTCCTGATTAAGGCAGGTTCGCTCGTTGAGGCCGACAAATTTGGCAAGACTGTACTCATCGGTCTGATTAATAACTATTTTAGTGGCATCAACAAATGTAACTTCGCCTTTGTTTATTGCACGAACGACCATACTTGAGTTCTGGCCAACAACTTTTTCCATACCGGTGCCTACCAATGGCGACTTCGTCTTCAGCAAAGGAACTGCCTGACGCTGCATATTCGAACCCATCAAAGCCCTGTTGGCATCGTCATGCTCCAAAAATGGAATAAGAGAAGCAGAAACACCAACAATTTGTTTAGGCGAAATATCAACGTAGCCAACCTCTTCATCGGAGACGTGGGCCAATTCTCCACTTTTCCTGGCCAACACCATCCCCTTATGAATTTTGCCTGTTTTAGCATCTGCTGAACTCGGCGGCGCTAATATCGCCTTCATTTCCTCATCAGCACGCAAATACACTACCTCATCGCTAACCTTGCCGCCTTTAACTTTACGATAAGGCGTAAGCAGAAATCCATATTCGTCAACCGACGCAAATATTGCCAAAGAAGCAATCAAGCCGATATTGGTTCCTTCCGGCGTTTCTATCGGACATATCCTGCCGTAGTGGCTGATATGAACGTCTCGCACCTCAAAGCCCGCTCGCCTTCTGTTCAATCCGCCCGGACCAAGGGCCGAGAGCCTCCGTTCATGGGTAAGCTGACTTAATGCGTTCGTCTGGTCAACAACCTGGCTCAATTCACCCCGACCAAAAAAATAGTTTATACTACTCGATACGCTCTTCGAATTAACCAGGTCCGCTATATGCACTTCCGCATCAGCCTCACGTTTGAGGCTCATACGCTCCTGAACAGTCTTGCGAAGTTTCAGCAGCCCTTTCCTGATCTCATCAGCGGCCAACTCATCGATTGTACGCAGCCTTCGATTACCCAGATGGTCAATATCATCGACATCTCCCTCGTTGTTGCGCAGTGCCATTATGTATTTCATCGTATTGAGAAAGTCTTCAGGCCGAAGGGTCATCTCTTCTTCGCCAACCGCCTGTCCAAACTTACGATTCAGCCTGAACCTGCCGACCCTGCCAAGACGATAGCGGTTAACATCGTAGAATTTCTCTCTAAAGAAAATTTTTGCCTTTTCCTCGTTAGGCGGATTGCCCGGCCGCAATCGCATATAAAACCTTAACAACGCCTGCTCATGGCTTTGGCAATCATCCTCACCAAGAGTATTTAAAATAATTGGGTCGCGAACCTGCTCGACAACTTCAATCTTTTTAATATCACTTTGTTGTATTAAAGAAACCTTATCGCCTATTTGCCCACCCGCTTTGACTAGGATCTCACCGCTTTCCGTATCTACAATAGGACCAACCGACCACATAGCAGAGCTAAGTTTAGCCGCCGAAACAGTTTTGGTAGGATAAAAAAGGCGTATAATCTCTTCGGTAGTACCATAAGCAGCATCCGCGGCCCGCAAAAACAGCGTCGCAGGTATCTTGCTGGACTGATCAATCCTAACCATCAAAACATCCTTGCGACTCACGCTGATTTCGATCCAGCTGCCTCTCTCCGGTATGATTCTGCCGCCATGCAGCACTCTGTCACCTTCTTTACTTTCGACGACAAAATCAACACCTGGACTGCGATGCAGCTGGCTCACTATAACACGCTCGGCCCCATTGATAATAAATTCACCACCACCAATCATCACCGGAACCTCGCCGATGTATATCAGCTGATCGGTAAAATCTTCTAAGTTTTTACCGATCAATCTGCAACAGACTTTCAACGGATAACCATAGGTCAACCGTAATTGCCGACATTCTTTCGGCATATAACGGGGAGGCTCCAACTCGTAGTAAAGATACTCCATAGTCATTGTCTTATCATAGTTCTGGATGGGAAATATCTCGCGAAACAAAGCTTCAAGACCATGACATTTTCGCCGGGTCGGCATCGTATCTTTTTGCAGAAAATCAGAGTAACTTTTTCTCTGTATCTCCACCAAATCCTGAATCTCAACGATACCGGGAACCCTGCCGAAATCACGAACTGCCTCTAAAACCATCTGCCACTCCCAGACTTAATTTTGAATTTCCAACTTTTGGCTCTCAGTTACAGCGCAACATTAAAAACTAACTTAATTCAATCACCGCACCTGCAGCTTCAAGCTGCTTTTGAACAGCTTCAGCTTCATCTTTGCTCATCCCTTCTTTGACAGGCTTGGGAGCACTGTCAACCAGAGCCTTTGCCTCTTTCAAGCCTAAACCCGTCAAGGCTCGTACTTCTTTTATTACCTGAATCTTTTTCTCGCCAACTTCCTTGAGAATCACATTAAACGTGGTCTTCTCTTCAGCTTTTTCAGCGTCGCCTGCCGCCGGGCCTGCCATCATCACAGCACCGCCGCCTGCCGGCTCAATTCCATACTCTTCCTTGAGATAATCGCCAAGCTCCTTAGCCTGCATCAGCGTCAGGCCGACTATCTTATCGCCAAGTGTCCTGGTCTCTTTACTCCATTTCCTGGTTTCGGCACTGTCCTTGGTTTCTTTGCTCTCTTTTGTTTCCGTTGCCTGCTTAGTCTCTTTTTCCTCTGCCATTACTATCAACTCCCGTCAATCAGCGCTCGATGGTAGCCGAAACTACACCGTTTCGTTTAACCCCTTAAAAGGGACAGCCATACAAGCAATTTACTTTTCACTAAAACCGTCATTCGATAACGAAAAACTAATCTCGTTAAAAATACTTAACACTCGATTCCTTTATGCGGCTTCTGCTTTTTCTTCGATACTCTTTATGCACCCTGCAATAACTCCTGCAGGCCCGGCAACCGCACCAGCCACCCTTCGTCCAGGCGACTGTGCCAGCATAACCACCACACCCTGCAGCTCCGCTCGACTAAGCATCTTGGAAAGCGCCCCAGCCGTTTCACTATCTAAAGCCTCCCCCTCCAAAAACGCACCCTTAATCTCTATCGCTTTAACTTTTTTAGACCAGCCAGCCAGCTCTTTAGCCACATCAACAATACTGTCGCCGCCGTAAGCAATCGCACACGGACCACTAAAAAGTGCACCCGCCGCCTCCATCCGGCAACTCAGCAATGCTTTCTTGAACAACGTATTCTTAACTACAAGCAAACTAATGCCTTTCTCTTTCAGTTCTCCTCGCATCAGGTTTCCCTCGACGCCGTTTACACCTTTAGTGCTGACAACCAGAAAATCGTTGATACCATCTTTGGCAATCTTTTTCTCCAGTTCCGACTGTATTAACCCTTTAACATATTTGCTCATCTTGTAACCTTTGTTAAATACTGACTTCTACTCCTGGGCTCATTGTCGCAGATATGCACACCTTTTTGACATACGTACCTTTTGCCGCCGTTGGTTTAATCTTCTTTATATGTGAAACAAAGGCCTCGATATTCTCGAGCAGCTTTTGTGCCTCAAAGCTCTGTTTACCAACTACCGCATGGATATTTCCGCCGGCATCATTTCGAAACTCAACCTTACCTGCCGAAAACTCAGCCACCGCCTTAGCAACCTCTGCTGTTACTGTCCCATTCTTGGGAGAGGGCATCTTACCCTGAGGGCCAAGAATCCTGCCGAGTTTGCCCGCCTTACCCATCACTCTCGGAGAAGCTATAGCAACATCGAAATCGAGCCAGCCATCCGTAATCTTCTTTACCAGTTCATCACAGCCTGCCTCAATAGCCCCCGCCGCCTTAGCAGCCTCGACGTCCGAATCCTCACAAAAAGCAATAACTTTCTTTTGCTTACCTATTCCGTGAGGCAAAGATATCGAACCGCGAATCAACTGGTCCGCCTGCTTAGGGTCTATACCCAAATGCATCACACATTCGATACTCTGGTCAAACTTCACCGACTTAAAACTCCTGACCTTCTCAATCGCCTCAGCCAGACTCACAGGCTCTTTGCTTATTTGCTCACACTCCTGCTTATACCTTTTACCTCTATATCCCATAAAGACTCCAACCTCAAATTGAGAATGCTCAATAATTAAAAATTAATAATTCATAATTAAAAATTATCAACTATCAATTACCTCTATTCCCATGCTGCGAGCTGTTCCTTCTATAATTTTCATCGCCTGATCCAGGTCATAAGCATTCAAATCCTTGAACTTCGTCTCCGCGATCTTTCGCACCTGCTCAGCGGAAACTTTGCCGAC
>Ga0272442_10008135_pt1 | contig 13385 bp, 8 predicted proteins | sample SSMForm2O_FD_200262 | JGI IMG/M metagenome (GOLD analysis project Ga0272442, IMG submission 200262) | Marine sediment archaeal communities from Little Sippewissett salt marsh, Falmouth, MA, United States - SSM-Form-2O | ecosystem: Environmental > Aquatic > Marine > Wetlands > Sediment ...
CCGCCCAACTGCAGGTCGTTGTTGGCTGCGTTGACGATCGCGTCCACCGCGCGGGTCGTCAGGTCGCCTTGCTCGACGTGGATTTGCGTCATGGCTTTCTCCCGGCGGTGGCGGACGGGCCCGCCGGAGATTATCATGCCCGGCGGCGGGAAGAAAGGCAACCGTCTGGCGGCGCCAACGGGCACCGTCGCGCGAAGGGCAGCGTATGGCAGCGGTGACGTTCCTGTTCCCGATGGTCCTCGGTGCCGCCGGTGCGGCGGCCCTGCCGGTCGTCATCCACCTCATCCTCCGCACCAAGCCCCGCAAACTCGTCTTCCCGGCGATGCGGTTCGTCCGGCACAGCCACCGGGCCAACCTCTCGAAGCTCCGGCTCAAGCACCTGATCCTTCTGCTGATGCGGATGATGGCGATCGTGCTGCTGGCGCTGCTGATCGCCCGGGCGCGGATTCCGCGGTGGACGTCGGTCGCCGACCGCACGGCGCCGGCCGCCGCGGTGTTTATCGTCGACAACAGCGCCTCGATGGGCTACGTCCACCGGGGCCAGTCGCTGCTGGCCAGGGGCAAGCAGTTCGCCCGGCAGGTGATCGACTCGCTTCCGCCCGGGTCTCTCGTGGCGGTTCTGCCGACGCAGGGCCAGTCGGTGAAGGTCGGTTTCCAGAGCGACGGGCGGCTGATTGCCGAGCAGGTCGCGGCCGTCGAGGCGACGTGCGGCGCCCGGCCGGTGGCCGTGAGCCTCCTTCGCGCCGCGGCCATGCTCCGCGAGGCCGACCGGGCCCGAAAGGAAATCTACGTCGTCAGCGATATGACGAAGCGGAGCTGGCGGGACCTCAAGGCGATCCGGGCCGAGGGCATCGACGTGATCGTCCTGAACTGCGGCAGCGGGGAGGACGCCAATATCTCCCTCGGCGAGGTCAACGCGGGCGAGTCGTCCGTTCCTCGCGGCACGGAGGTCGTTCTCGAGACGCTCGTTCGCAGCATGCAGGTCGGCGGCGAGGTGGACGTCCGCGTCGAGCTCAACGGTCGCCTGGTCGACAGCCAGCCGGTGGAGCTTCGTCCGGGCTCGGCTGTGCCCGTCTGGCTGAGCTTCTCGCCGGAGACCGTCGGGCTGGCCCACGGGCGGGTGATGTTCCGCCAGGACGACCCGCTGGCGATGGACAACGTGCGGTACTTCACGCTGCAGGTGGGTCCGGCGGCGCGGGCGTTGATCGTGCGGGACCCGGCGACGGTTGGCCGGGGCGAGCCGACGAGTTTTCTCATGGGCCACGCGCTGGCCCCGGCGGGTCGAGGGGCGGGCAAGGGGCACTGGATCGAGCGCGAGACGATCACGGCCGACCGCCTGGACGGCTCGCGCCTCGCCGGGACGCGGATCGTCCTGCTCGCGGACGTATCGAGCCTCTCGCAGCGGCAGTGGGGCGCCTTGGCGGGCTACGTCGGGTCGGGGGGGAACGTGTGGATCGTCATCGGCTCGCTGGTCTCGGCGGCCTCGTACAACTCGCCGGCCGCCCAGCGGATCCTCCCGGCGGCCATCGGCGAGTTGGAGATCCTCCGCAAGCGGATCGGCTTCGGCAGCGACAACCTCTCCGAGCCGGCGCTGGCGCCGTTCGCCTCGGACGCCAACCCGCCGCTGTCGGAGATCCGTTGCCAGCGCCGGCTTCGCCTCGCGAGCCTGGCCGGCGACGCGCACGTGAGTCTTCGCTACGCCGACGAGAAGCCCGCCATCGTGACCCGGAGTATCGGCGCCGGGAGCGTCGTGCTGTGGAACTTCTCGCCCGTTCGCGAGTTCTCGAACCTGGTGAGCCTGGCGCAGTTCCCGATCCTCGTCCAGCGGACGGCTCGGCTGCTGGCCGCCCAGGCCGGGACGGATACCGCCTACGCCTGGGGGCAGACGGCGTCGGTGGCCAGGCCCGGCGAGATGCCCGGCGCGATGGTCACCGTCCGCCGGCCGGGCAGTGCCGCCGAAGAGCCCCTCGCCCGAACCCTCGAGAAGCGCGTGGTGAACCTGCGGGGCGACCGCCTCGGGCATTGGACCGTCGAGTTCGCCGAGGGCGACCGGCGCGTCCGCCGCGGGTTCAGCGTCAACGCCGACGTCGGCGAGAGCGACCTGACCGTCGCCGACAGCGAGAAGATCGCCCTGGCCATCGGGTCGGAGAACCTGGTGATCGTCTCGGACCCGGCCGAGCTGAGTCGGCGACGTCGGACCGTCACCCTGGCGCTCGACCTGGCCATCCCCGTGCTGCTGGCCCTGCTGGCCCTGATGACGGCCGAGTCGTTCTTCGCTAACCGCTTCTACCGCCAGGACGATACGCAGGAAGGAGCCGCCCAGGGCCCGTGAGCTCGGCTGCCGGCGGCGGCCGGGCCGGGCGGACATTCAACTCATTGCGGATCGCGGACGGACCGGCGTTGTGGCACAATCCGCAGTGGGGCGACCTTGGCCAATTGGCGTTGATCCTGTCGGCGGGCGGTGCTAGGCTATAAACTGGCGCACCGGCCGGCAGACGAATGCGAAGGCCTTGTTCGCTGTCGCGAAGAGAATGCTATGCCTCCCGAGCCATTGATTGACATTTCCACGATCGACACGACGCAGGTGATCGCCGACCGCGAGGCGATCGGGCGGGTCAACCCTCATCGGTTCGAGTTCGCGATGCTCGACGGGGTGTACCTGGTGGACCACGACAAGGGGTTCATCGCGGGCTACCGCGACGTTCGCGATGACGAGTTCTGGATCCGCGGGCACATCCCCGGGCGCCCGATTTTCCCGGGCGCGTTGATGATCGAGACGGCCGCCCAGCTCGTGAGCTACTTCATGATGAGCCTCACGCCGGACAAGGGCTTCCTGGGCTTCGGCGGGGTGGATGGCGTGAAGTTCCGCGGCGCGGTCGTGCCGGGCAAGCGGATCATCATGGTCGGGCGGATGGTGGGCCACAGCGCGCGGCGGTGCATCGGCGCGACGCAGGGCTTCGTCGACGGGCGAATGGTCTTCGAGGGCAGAATCACGGGCATGTGGATCTGACCGACCGGCAGGGCAGGGGCATCTCCAATGGCCGGGGCGAACACAATCGGCGCGATCGGCAGGAAGTTCCAAGATCACCTGGGCGTCCATCCCCCGCTGACGGACGAGCAACTCGGGGCGATCCCCGCCAAGCGGGGCGTGTTCTTGTTGTCCGCGGCCGACGGGCGGGCGATTCTGCTGGCGACGGCCGCCAGCATCCGCGGGCGGCTCCGCGGGCGGTTGGAAGAGCCCGGCGACCCGCGTCGGACCCGCTCGGCCGACCTGCGGGCCATCACCCGGACCCTCCACTGGCGCCTGGCGGGCGGGCACTTCGAGATGGATTGGGCGTACCTGGAGATCGCCCGGTCGATCTGGCCGGACTCCTACCCCAAGCTGCTGTCGTGGCGCCCGGCGTGGTTCGTCCGCGTGGATTGCGACGATCCGTACCCCCACTTCACGCGGACGCGCGACGGGTCCATCGAGGCCGGGCAAACCCTCGGGCCGTTCGAGACCGGCCGAAGCGCCCAGCAGTTCATCGACGTCGTGCAGGACGCCTTCGACTTGTGCCGTGACCCGCAGTGCCTTCGCCGGAGCCCGTCCGGCGAGCGATGCACCTACGGTCAGATGGGCCGATGCCTGTGCCCTTGCGACGGCAGTATCTCGATGGACGCCTACCGCCGCACGGTCCGCGCCGCGGCCGAGTTCGCGCTGGGCCCGCGCGACGAACATCTCCGACGCCTGCGGGAGCGCATGCGGCGAGCGTCCGCCGAACTGAAGTTCGAACGGGCCGCCGCGATCAAGGGCCGGCTCGACCGACTGGCCGAACTCGACGCGCCGGAATTCCGCTACGTCGCGCCCGGCGAGGACTTCCGATTCCTCCTCGTCCAGCCGTCCGGCAGCCGGCTCAAGGCCAAGGTCTTCCTCGTCGATCACGGGGCAGTCGCCGAGGGGCGGAGCCTCGACTGGCCCCTGGTCAAGCGGCAACTCGCCGGGGCGATCCGGCGGATGGAGCGTTTCGTGGCTGCCGGGGCGCGGCGCGGCCGGGGCGACCCGGTCGAGAGGTGGCGAATGGGCCTGGTCGCGCGGTGCCTCTTCAGTAGCGAGCGCCGTCGCGGGCTGGTCCTGCGATACGCTCCCGGCTTGGCGCCCGCGGAGCTCGCGGCGGCGATCGTCTCGTCGTCGTCGGCGCTGGGCCTGTCCGAGGCCAAGGCCACGCGGAGCGAGAACGCCCCCAAGCTCCGGTGAGCGACCTTTCTTTCTGGCGGCGCGCAACATCCTCCTGGCCAGCAAGTTGTCTTCGCCCGCCCCGAGGGCCTTCATTGCGGATTTCGGCTTTCGGATTGGCTCACGACGTGGAGGAATCCGAGATCCGCAATCCGAAATCCGCCGTTCGGCGTCGCCCCCAAGCCGTAAGCGGCCCGCTTCGGTTCTTGGGCACCGGGCGCCGATGGGTATAATGGCGGACCGGGCGCTGCCCGCGGGCTCGCGACGGCCATGAAGACCACGCTCCGCAATATCCTGAGGCGTTTCCCTCGCCGCCGGCCAAGGCAGTGGCGATACGTCTCGCCCCATCGCCGCGGGGCGGGGGTGGCGATCCTGGCGGTGGTGACCGTCGGCGTGGTCGCCTACTGGGTGCTGCCCGGGCTCGTCAATGTCTACGCGCGCGACTTGGCGGTTCGGTATCTCCGCGCGTTCACGGGCGGGCGCGTGGCGATCGACTCGGCGCGGTTCAGCTTCTTCAGCGGCATCGAGCTCCACGGCGTTAGCGTCGACGTGCCCAACTCCCCGGGTCGGGAACGGTTCTTCCAGGCGGGCACCGTCGTGCTGCGCCATCGCCCGTGGAGCCTGTTCACCAAGCGGCGCCTCGAGGCGACGGAGATCGTCTGCATCGCGCCGAAGGTGACGCTCGAATACGATGCCGAGGCCAAACGGTACACCGCCGAGGAGCTGATTACCGCGCGGCGCAGCGGGGGGCTGTTCGCTCCCGGCGGGGGATTGTCCGGCTCGCTGCCGGTCATCTCCATCCGCGACGTGAACCTGCGGACACTCGCCGGGCGAACGCGACTGAACATCTCCATGATTCCCAGCCGCTCCGGCTACCGCATCACGCTGGAGGAGCAGTGGGCCGGCGGCCGCGAGCCGCTTAGGGGCATCTGGGAGATCGACCTGGCGACGGGCAAGGTTCGGCTGGCCGAGAGCAACATTCCGAAGATCGACCACACCGACGGGCTCCTCCCCGGTCGCTATGCCGTCTGGCGCAAACGATACGAGATCCACGGCAGAGTCGTGCTGAAGGGCCAGCCCGCGACCGCCCCGGCCGAGGCGCTGCTCGAAGCCCACCTCGACAACGTCTCGCTCAAGCTCCAGCCCAGCGAGGGCGGCCTGCAACTGACCGGCGTTCGCGGCACGCTGATGTTCCAGGCCGACGGGGTCGTCGCCCGCGGGCTCACCGGGCGAATTCCCGAGGCCGGCGGGGCCCTGTTCCGCATGTCCGGACGCTACGGCGGATACGACGCCAACAGCCCGTTCGACCTCCACCTCGCCGTCGAGAACCTCACACTGCCCGAGGGCGCCAAGGCCAAGAAGTGGCTGGCCGACATGCTGACGTTCCTCAACGAGACGTTTCACCCGTCCGGGCGGCTGGACATCCAGGCGGACTTCCAGCGCCTCGCCGACGGGCAGGTCCATCTGAAGGGCACGGCCAGGCCCCGGGGAATGTCGTTCGCCTACCGCTGGTTCCCGTACCGCCTCGAGCAGGCCCGGGGGGCGGTCGCGTTCGAGGTCTCGCCGTCGGCGGCTGTGGTCCGGCTCGTCGACGTGACCAGCCGCCGGGGCAAGATGGTCGCGACCGCCAACGGCGAGATCGATCTCCGCAACCGCGGGCGGTACGACGTGACCGTCCGGGCCACGGAGGCTGCGCTCGATGCCGATATGCGCGCCGCGCTGAGCGAGACGCACCAGGGCATCTGGGACCGCTTCCGCCCCCAGGGCAAGACCGACGCGACCGTTCATGTCCGCAAGGCCGGCACGGGCACCCCCCGCGACGTCGACGTGCTCGTGTCGATGACCGGCCAGGCCTCCGCCGAGTACGAGGGGTTTCCCTACCGGCTCGGCGGGCTCCAGGGGCGAGTGCGCATCGGCCGGCGCGAGGTGACGATCGACTCCGTTCGCGGACGCAACGGCCCGATGCGATGCACCGTCGACGGCGCGCTGAGCGGCCTGGGCACCGACGACGCCGAGACGAACCTGACGATCAGCGCCGCCGAGGTGCCGCTCGACGCCAACGTGATGGCCGCCCTGCCGGCGCGCGTGCGAAAGGCCGCCGCGGGCTTCCACGCGACCGGGCGAGCCGAACGCGTCTCCGCCACCGTGCGACGATCCGGAAACGAGCCGATGGACCTCCGCGCCGTCGTCCACCTCCGCGACGCGAGCTTCCGGGCCGACGCCTTCCCCTATGAGGTCCGCCAGGTCGCCGGCGTGCTGATCGTCCGGCCCAAACGCCTGATCGTCGAAGAGCTCCGCGGGCTCCACGACAAGACCCCCATCCACATCAATGGCCAGTTCGTCCTCGAAGCCAATACCCCCGGCGTCGATCTCCGCGTCCGCGCCGAAAACGTCCCGCTGGACAAGGAGCTCTTCGCGGCCGCACCCGACGGCGTCCAGCGGATCTGGCGTACCCTCGCCGCTCGCGGACGCTCCGACGTGGACCTTGTCATCCAACACGGCATGGACCCCAACGATAAACACCTGGACTACCGCCTCGAACTCAAGCCCCGCGACCTCGCCGTGCGGTACGAGGACTTCCCGTATACGCTCGAGCACATCACCGGTCGGGCCGTCGCGACGCCCGGCGGGGTGGCCCTCCACGGCCTGCGTGCCAGTCACGGAAAGGCGCGACTGACCATCGATGGCCAAATGACCCTCGCCGAAACGGCCCAGGACGCGAACCTCTCGCTGGTCGGCCTGAACGTGCCGATCGACCGGGAGCTGCTGGCGGCCTTGCCCAAGACGCTCGCGCCCCTGGCGGCGCGTTTTCGGCCCGGGGGCTCCTGCGAGATCCGCCTGAAGACGTTCCGAATCGCTCGGCGCGACCCGCCCCGATCCGCGCCGGCCAGCCGGGTGGCCTCTCGCCCGGCGCCCGGGGCGGTGAGCTGGTTCGTCGCCGGGCGGGTGGCCTTCAGCGAGGCGACCCTCGACCTCGGCCTTGGCCACAAGACCCTCTCCGGAAGCCTCGACGGCGTCGCCAGACAGCGCGGCGGCGACTTGGCGTTGGACGCGGCCATCGCGCTCGATAGCGTCCAGGTCGCCCGCCAGCGACTGACCCGATTTCGCGGGCGCCTCACCAAGGAACCACGCGGAAAGGTCATGCGCCTGCGGGGGCTCTCGGCCAAGGCCCACGGGGGACAGGTGGCCGGCTTCGCGGAGATCCGCCTGGCCGATCCGCTGGCCTTCGGGGTGAGCCTGTCGGTCGATGCGATCAACCTGGCCGACCTGTTCGCCGCGAGCTCAGCCGCCGGGACGCCCACGCCGGGCGTCCAGGGCCGGCTCGCGGGCAACGTCCAACTCACCGCCACCGTCGGCGACAAGCCCCGCCGCCAAGCCTCCGGCGTGCTGAGGATCTCCCGCGCGAAACTCTACAAGCTGCCCGTCATGCTCGGGCTGCTCCACGTGGTCTACCTGTCCTTGCCGGGCGATACGGCCTTCACCGACGGCACGCTCGTTTACCACCTCCGAAACGACATGCTCGTCTTCGACGAGATCTACCTTCGCGGGACGGCCTTGTCGATCGTCGGGTCCGGCACGATGAACATGAAGACCGAGGCGCTCGACCTGACGTTCCTCTCGGGACCGCCGCGGAAGCTGCCCCGGCTGGGCAGCCTCGGCGAGCTGCTCGAGGGCATCGCCCGCGAGGTCGCCGAGATCCGCGTCACCGGCACGCTCCGAAAACCCACCATGCGCACCGTGCCCCTTCGCGGACTCGACCGCATCCTTCGCGATATCCTTAACCCTGGCCGCTCGTGAGCCCCGGCGGTATGATCCGTCCTCGGCTTACCGCCCGGCGTCGGCTGGGCAAAGGAGATCGCGACCGATGGCTGAAGCGACCGTGGGGATCATCGGCGGCAGCGGGCTGGACGAGGCGCTGGCCGGCAGCGAAGGACGCGCCGTTCGCGTCGAGACGCCCTTCGGCTCGCCGTCGGGCGAGATCGTGCTGGCCCGGCTCGGCGCCACGGACGTGGCCATCCTCGCCCGCCACGGGCGCGGGCACGGGCTGAACCCCTCGCGCGTCAACTACCGCGCGAACCTCTACGCGCTCAAGGCGCTCGGCTGTACGCACGTCATCGCCAGCGGCGCTGTCGGGAGCCTTCGCGAGGAAATCCGCCCGAGGGATCTCATCCTGCCCGACCAGGTCATCGACAAGACCCACGGCCGGGCCGGGACGTTCTTCGACGAGCACTTCGCCGCCCACGTCGAGATGGCCCTGCCGTTCTGCCCCGTGCTCCGCGGGCACCTGCTCCGCTGCGCCGACGCCACCGACGCCACCGTCCACGACGGCGGCGCCTACGTCTGCATGGAGGGCCCGAGCTTCTCCACCCGCGCCGAGAGCGAGATGCACCGAGCCTGGGGCGGCGACCTGATCGGTATGACCGCCATGCCCGAGGCCCGACTCGCCCGAGAGGCCGAACTGTCCTATGCCCTCGTCTGCCTCGCCAGCGACTACGACTGCTGGCGACCGACGCCCGCCAAACTCGACGGGCACGAACTGCTCAAGGAAATCCTCGCCAACCTCGCCGAGGCCACCGCCTCCGCGATGGCGCTGATCCGCTCGGCCGTCAGTCGCTTCGGCGAGATCGCCGAGACGCCCTGTCCGGCCCACAGCGCCCTCGACCTGGCCATCTGGACCGGCCGTGAGCACATCGACACCGACGCCGCCCGCCAAGCCTACGGCGTGCTCGTGGAACGCCACCTCTAGCCCGCATATTGCATGAGTATGACTAGGGGGCATATCGCGCGAAGGCCTTGTTGTTTGTAGAACGGGGACTTGCCCAAGCTCTAACCCTACAACACCAAGGCCTCGCACAGGACAGAGTGGAACGGATGCGGATTTCTCCGCGTCGTGAGCCCCTCGGCAATGAAGGCCGTCGGGTCGGGCGAAGACAACACTCCGGCCAGGCGCACATTGCACGCCGCCAGAAAGATAAGTCGCTCACGCGGGCGCCCGGACGCCACGTTCAACTTGCTCAGTACGCCGCATGGGATACAATAATCGCAAGTGCGCTGCCATGGTCGCGGGCGCAAGGCCATCTGCGCAATCCCGGATTCAACGCCGCCGGGCCGGGCAGTGTCCATGGAAACGCCCCGCGAGGGTCGCGAGGAATAGTTCACCGGGCACGTGCCGGATCCGTACAGCCGGCGAGAGCGGAGATAGGACCTATGAACACGAGGGCGATATCGGCGGGGCTGGTGCTGGCGATTGCGGCGGCATGCGGCGCGGCGGAGCCCGCGAAGATCAACCCGGTGGCCATGCCCGACAGCGAACGCGCCAAGCAGGTTCGCGACATGCGGTTCGGCATGTTCATCTGCTGGTCGTTCAGCACGTTTTCCGGCCGGGAGTGGACGCGTGGCGTCAAGGAGGTGGCCTTCTTCAAGGCTACCGCGTGCGACACGGACCAATGGTGCCGGACCGCCAAGGAAGCGGGCATGAGCTACATCCTCTTCCTGACGAAGCACCACGACGGGTTCTGCCTCTGGGACACGCGGACGACCGACTGGAAGGTCACGAAGGCCCCGCTGGGCATCGACGTGCTGGCCAAGCTCCGTAAGTCGTGTGACAAGTACGGCATCAAGCTGGCGCTGTACTTCTCCGAGGGCGACTGGACGTGGAAGGGCAATAAGAACCCGGAGCGGAAAAAGGCCCAACTCAAGGAACTCTGCACCGAGTACGGACCCATCGAATTCTACTGGATGGACCACGCCCAGAGCACCGGCGGGCTGGACCACAAGGCCACCGTCGAGTGGGTCCGCAAGTTCCAGCCGAACTGTTTCGTCGGGTTCAACCACGGAAAGCCGGCAGGGCGGCTGTGCATCCGCGAGCGAGGCCGACCCGGGCCGATCGGCAACGCCGCCGCGACGAAGTACAACAAGGACGCCGAACGCAAACACAAGGGGTATCTTGTCGCCGAGTTCACCTACCCGATCCTCCCGGCGCACAAGGGAGGCGCGCAATGGTTCTACTCGCTGCCCAAGCACGACCAGTTGTGTCACCCGGCCGAGAAGATCTATCTCGACTACCTCGGCAGCGTCAAGCACGGGAACATCTTCTCGCTGGATGTCGGCCCGGACTACGCCGGTCGCATCCGCGACATTGACGTCAAGACATTGCGCAAGGTCGGCCAGTACATCCGCGGCGAGTTGAAGGCCCCCGTCCCGCCGCCGGCGCCCAAGCCGGTAGCGGGGAAGCCCAGCGCGTCGGGCACGTGGCAGAACCGCGACACGTACGGGCCGAGCAAGGCATTCGACGGCGACCCGACCACGCGGTGGGGGGCGCCCGAGAAATCCCGTAGCGGCTGGCTCGCTATCGAGTTGACCAAGCCGCGAACCATCCGGGGCGTGCGGATCGACGAAGGCCCCTGGGGCCGCGCACGCAAGTTCGAACTGCAGCATCGCCTCGACGACGGCACGTGGAAGACCCTCGCGACCGGCACGACGCTGGGGCCGCGGCGAGCCGTCACGTTCGCCCCCGTCACCGTTCGCCACGTTCGCCTGAATGTCACCCAGGCCGTCGAAGTCCCGACCATCGTCGACGTCAGCCTCCTCGACGCGAAATAACCACGCCTGCCCCCCAGGCCCTGCACAAATAAAGGGGACAGGCTACTTTTTAAATCATAAAACCTTGCCTAGTAAGAGTTTGTGCGCCATATTTCGAAGAATATACGCAAAAAAGTAGCCTGTCCCCATTCTTTTGATCAGGGTGGCGGGTCAGGGGGCGGCGGTGCAGATGCTCTCGATGCGGAGTTGGCCCTGGGTCGTGCCGGCGGGGACGACGGGGCGGATTTCGAGCGTGTGGCGGCCGGGCGGAAGCGTCGTCGAGATCACCCGCCAGATGAACAGCCGGCCCTTGCCGAAGCGCTTCGTGTTGGCCGGCCAGACGTCCTGGGCGGGTTTCTTCGGCGAGGGCTGGTAGCGGACGAGTTGGCCATCGACGCGGGCCTCGAAGGCGAGGCCGTTTTCGTCGGCCTCGGCGAAGACGCCCACGAACGTGCCGGTGAACTCGTGGCGGATCGGCTGGATGTGGGCGGCGTCTTTGGCGTCGCAGACGGCCAGGTCGTCCATCCAGCGGCTGGAGAGCCCGTCGAACCACATGCTCGTGCGGAAGGTCTGCTCGCGGCGCCACCCGGCGGGCAGGGGGCCGGCGACCAGGCGGATTCGCCGCCGCGTGCGGTAGGCCGGGGCGAAGACCGGCTCGTCGGGGGCTGTGCAGGTGCGCCGCTCGCGGACGGCTTGGTCGTAGCCGTCGCGGACGGTCTCGTAGAACCGCTCGTAGCCCGCGTCGCCGGGGTGGACGCCGTCGATTGGCCAGAGTTCCTTGATCGTGACGGTCTTCTCCTCGAGGCGCTGCTGGAGGTAGGGGAAGGTGTCGGCGACGCCCGTGCCGTAGGCGCTGGCCAGGCGGAGGTGGTCGCGGCGGCGGGGCAGGGCCTTGGGGTCGAACTGCGGCTGGAAGTTCCACTGGAAGCCCAGCAGGACCTGCACGACGGGGATGCCCTGGCTGATCATCTCGCGAAGGAGGCACTCGTAGGTCGCCAGCGTCTGGACGTCCGTACCGGACAGGTCGTCGTTGGCGGTGAAGTCCAGGAAGACCAGGTCGGGCTTTCGGGCGAGCACATCGCGGTCGAGGCGGAACAGGCCGAGCTTGCTGCCGGTCCCGCCGATGGCGGCGTCGTGGAACGTCAGCGGTGCCCGCGGGTATCGGCGGCGGAGGTACTGGCCCATCAGCGCGCGGTAGCTCGTCCGTTGGGGGTCGGAGGCATTGGCGCCCCAGGTGAGCGAGCCGCCGAAGAACACGACGTTCATCGCCTTGCCCGCCCGCGCACGGCGGTCGAAGTCCGCGAAGGACGCCCGCCGCGTCGCCAGGGCCCCGCCGGCCCCGAACGAGCAACCCCCCAGGACCCCGGCCAGCAATACCACCGGCCCCGACAGCACGCACACTACAGAACCTGGTTGCATCGAATACCTTCCATGAATCGGGTTCGCCACGGGCCCTTTGCGAGGGCCGGTGGCGAGGATACCGTCGCGGCGGCCGAAACGCCATCGGCGTGCACAGGAGGTTGAACGGCGGTAAGGACCGAACGTTGCGGCCGGGGCGTGGCGTGCGCCCGGGCCGGGCGGTACAATCATATCCACGCCGCCGGAAGGAGGCCGCCAATGTCGAGGTGGAGATCGCTTGCGCGACGTTTTGGGTGGATGGTCCTGTTGGCGCCGTGTGCCGTGTGCCCCCGGGCCGGCGCGGGCCAGGAGCCCGGCCTGGCGAGCAAGTACCCCGGCGACGCGGGGATCGAGCGCGACCCGAACGTGCTGTTCGCCGAGGATTTCGAGGCCGGGCATCTCAAGAAGTGGGACGACCGCGACGACAACAGTGCGCCGAAGGTGCAATTGCTGACCGGCGCGGGCCGCGCCCACGCGGGGCGCCGGGCCGTGCGGCTCGAGGCCCAACCCGGACGCGGCGCGGGCGGGGACCTCACCAAGATCCTCAAGACGCCCTGCGACCGCGTGTTCGCCCGGTGGTACTGCCGCTTCGCATCCGATTTCGACCAGGGCCCGCACATGCACTTCGTCCACCTGGCCGCCCTGCGCGAACGCCGGCACCTGGGACGCAGCGGGCAAAAACCCGACGGGACCGACTTCTTCTGCACCGGCCTGGACCCCTGGTCCAAAGGCGGGCGATACCTCGCGCCCGGGGCGCTGGGCTTCTACAGCTACTTCGTGGACATGAAGCGCGACCCCGCCGGGCCGTACTGGGGCAACGCCTTCCGACCCGACAAGCCCCCCGTGCTCGTTCCGCGAGGGCGGTGGGTCTGCATGGAGATGATGCTCCAGGCCAACCACCCGAGCCGCGCCGACGGCGAGCAGGCGTTCTGGGTCGACGGCAAGCTCAAGGGCCACTACCGGAACATCCGCTGGCGGACGACCGACCGGCTGAAGATCAACTGCTTCTGGCTGCTGCTGTACATCCATCGCAACGGCCAGGTCAACCGCGTGGATTTCGACGACATCGTTGTCGCCCGCCGCTACATCGGCCCCATGCGCCGGCCCGGGCCCGGAAAGGAAAGGCCATGAAACGCAACACGATGCTCAAGATCGTCAACCCGATCCTCGGCGTGCTGGTGGTCAACCAGCT
>Ga0272442_10008137_pt1 | contig 13385 bp, 13 predicted proteins | sample SSMForm2O_FD_200262 | JGI IMG/M metagenome (GOLD analysis project Ga0272442, IMG submission 200262) | Marine sediment archaeal communities from Little Sippewissett salt marsh, Falmouth, MA, United States - SSM-Form-2O | ecosystem: Environmental > Aquatic > Marine > Wetlands > Sediment ...
CGGCCCGCTGAAGCCGGTCCAGGTCGGCATCATCGGTTGCGGCAACATCTCGGACGTCTACTTCGAGAACGGCAAGCGCTTTGATATCCTCGAAGTGGCGGCCTGTGCCGACCTCATCACCGCCCGGGCCCGGGCCAAGGCCAAGAAGCACGGCGTCCCCAAGGCGTGCTCGGTACAAAAGCTGCTCGAGGACAAGCGCATCGAGATCGTCGTCAACCTCACGATTCCGAAGGCCCATGGCCCCGTGGCCTTGGCCGCGCTCAAGGCCGGCAAGAGCGTCCACAGCGAGAAGCCGTTGGCGGTCACGCGCAAGGAAGGCCTGAAGGTCCTGGCCGTGTCGCTCGCGGCGAAGAAGGACCTGCTCGTGGGCGGCGCACCCGATACGTTCATGGGCGCCGGCCTCCAGACGTGCCGCAAGCTGATCGACGACGGCTGGATCGGCGAACCGGTGGCGGCGACGGCCTTCATGTTGTGCCACGGCCACGAAGGTTGGCATCCCGATCCGGAGTTCTACTACAAGCCGGGCGGCGGGCCGATGTTCGACATGGGACCCTACTACCTGACGGCGCTGGTGTCCTTGCTCGGGCCGGTCGAACGCGTGAGCGGGTCGACGCGGATCACGTTCCCGGAGCGGACGATCACCAGTCAGCCCAAGTACGGCACCAAGGTCAAGGTCGAGGTGCCCACCCACGTGGCCGGGACCATGGACTTCGCCAACGGCGCCATCGGGACCATCATCACGACCTTCGACGTGTGGGGACATCATCTGCCGTGCATCGAGATCCATGGAACCACCGGCTCGCTCAGCGTGCCCGACCCGAACGGTTTCGGCGGGCGGGTGCAGGTGCGCCGCGCTGGCGCCGACGACTGGCAGGACGTACCGCTCACCCACGGATTCGCCGAAAACGCCCGTGGCATCGGCGTGGCCGACATGGCGTATGCGTTGCGGACGGGCAGACCGCACCGCGCCAGCGGCGAGTTGGCCTACCACGTGCTCGACCTCATGCACGCCTTCCACGATTCCGCCAAGACCGGCAAGCATATCGAACTCGACAGCACGTGCGAGCGTCCCGCGCCGTTGCCCATGGACCTGCCGCCCACGGCGCTGGACGAGTAGGTGCGGCATGAGGTCCGTTTCCCGGCCCCATTCGAAGGAGACCCAAGGCCAGTGAAACGTGCTGACATTGTCGTATTGGGCCACGTGTCGAAGGACATCAACATCGCGCCCGACGGCGAAGAACGCTCGGTGGGCGGCGCCGTGGTGTACTCGTCCGTCGCGCTGCACCACATCGGCGCGGACGTGCTGGCCGTCACTAAGCTGGATTCGGCCGACCTTACCGCCCTGGAGGTGTTCGAGGCGCACGGCGTGCCCGTCCTTCACCGGCCCTCGGCCCGGACGACCTCGATCCGCAACACGTATCACACGGCCGACCGCGAGCGCCGCACCTGCGAGGCCCTCAGCCAGGCCGACCCCTTCGAGGCGGCCGACGTCCCGCAGGACGTGGACGCCGGCCTGTACTATCTCGGCGGCCTGATTCGCGGCGAGTTCCCCGAGGCCTTCGTGGCCGCTGTGGCGGAGCGTGGGGACGTGGCGCTCGACGTGCAAGGCTTCCTGCGCGTCAGCGAGAACGGCCCCATGGTATTCAAGGACTGGGATCGAAAAAGGGACATCCTTCCCTTGGTCCACTACCTCAAGACCGATGCGGCCGAGGCCGAGATCCTGACCGGCCTCAGAGAGCCGGAGCCGGCCGCAGCGATGCTCCACGAGTGGGGCGCGGACGAGGTCATGCTGACCCACAACCAAGGCGTCCTCGTGTACGCGGACGGCCACGCCGTCGGCGCCCCGTGGACCGCCCGAAACCTATCCGGCCGCACCGGCCGCGGCGACACCTGCTTCGCCACGTACTGCTACTGGCGCCGAGACCACGGCCCGGCCGAGGCCGGCGCCTTCGCGGCCACGCTCACCTCGCTCAAGATGGAGCGCCCCGGGCCGTTCACTGGCAGCGTGGAGGACGTGCAGGCGGCCATGGAAGAGCGAGGCCTGCCTTAGCCCACAGCAGCGGTAATGGCCGGTCTAGCCAAATAGCGATTCGAGCAACTGGTCTCGGCTCATGGGCTGGTGTGGTAAGATGATGCTCCCCGCCGTGTTGCGTCGTGCGCGGGACTCTCACAAGGCGAAGACCTCGTCGCGGACCTCGTGCAAACGCACGACCTTCGGTCGTTCGTCCGGATCGGGGAAGTGACATGCTACGGCGTCGCTGATGTTGGCCCGCAGAGATTCAAGATTGTCCCCTTGCGTGAAGATCGACTCACCCAACGCGCGCGGGCCGCACCCTCCCTCCGGGTCTTCTTCCACGAGAAAAACGATCTCCGTCATGGCATGTTTCCTCTCGTTCCTTCCGACACTATGCACCCACGGAAATCGTCCTGTCACGTTCAGCCTTTCAATCCGGTGAGCGTAATCCCTTGAATGAAGGTGCGCTGGGTGAAGAAGAACAGGATAATGATGGGGATGGTGATGACGGTGGACATGGCCATGAGGGGTCCCCAGGCGCTTTCGTGCTGGCTTTGGAACTGCTGTAGCGCGAGGGCGAGGGTGTACTGGCGCTCGTCTTGCAGGAACACGAGCGGGTAGAGAAAGTCGCCCCACTCGAACAGAAACGTGAACAGGGCCGTGGTGGCCAGGGCCGGCTTCGACAGCGGCAGAATGATGCGCCAGTAGATGCCGAACTCGTTGCAGCCGTCAATGCGGGCCGCGGCGCTGAGGTCCTCGGGCACGCCCAGGAAAAACTGCCGCAGCAGGAAGATGTAGAACGGGACACCGAAGAAGGCCGGGATGACGAGCGGCTTGAACGTGCCCACCCAGCCCAGCTTGCTGTACACGGCGAACAGGGGAATCAGCGTGACTTGATACGGCAGCATCATCGTGGACAGCACGAGCACGAACATAGCGTTGCGGCCTCGCCACGGAATGCGGGCGAAGCTGTAGGCCACGAGCGACGACGACAGCACCGTGCCGATGACGTAGGTAAAGCAGATGAACAGCGTGTTGCGGAGGTTCCGGAAGAAGTCGATCCGTTGGAACGCGTCCGGATAGTTGCGCCAGTGCAGACCGACCTTCTGGCGGATCTCGAAATCCTCGGGCCAGGCCGCGATGGTTTCGCCTTCGATGTCGAGCAGGTAGCGTCCGCGCTCGTCCCGGCCGGTCTCGACCCCTTCGCGGCCCTGATGCATGACCAGCCGTCGGCCTTGGTCGTCCAGGCGTTCGGTGGTCGGAATCCACTGCGGCGGCTTGCCCGGCTTCGGGAAGATGCGGGACTCGTGCTTCAGCGACGTTGACAGCATCCACACAAACGGCGCGAGGAACAGCAGCGACGTGATCACCAGAACGACGTGGGCGCGCCAAGGACTGTGCCGTCTACTCGCCATGGTAATGGACCCATCGTTTGGACGTGACCAACAGCAGCAACGTCGCGGCGAGAATGACCACAAACAGCAGCCAGGCCATGGCCGACGCGTAGCCCATGCGCAGGTAGTAGAACGAGTTCCGGTACAGGTACAGCGCGTAGAACATGGTGCTGTCGACCGGACCGCCCTTGCCGCCGGTCATCACGTAGACCTGCGTGAAGTACTGGAAGGCGTTGATCAGTCCCATGATCAGGTTGAACAGGATCGTCGGTGTGAGCATCGGCAGCGTGACGTGGCGGAACTTGATCCACCGGCCGGCCCCGTCGATGTCGGCCACCTCGTAGAGGACTTGCGGCACATCGGCCAGCCCGGCCAGGAAGATGACCATCGCGCCGCCGACGGACCACAGGCTCATCAGCACCAGGGACGGTTTGGCCCAGTGTTCATCGGCGATCCAGCCGGGTCCGTCGACGCCGAGGAACTGACGCAACATACCGTTGATGAGCCCGCTCTCCGGATTCAAGACCCACAGCCACAGCACGGCCGACGCCACAATGGGCACAATGGACGGCAGGAAAAAGACGGTCCGGTAGCCGGCCATGCCGCGCACCTTCTGGTTCAGGAGGATGGCGAGGCTGAGGCTAAACACCAGCGAGAGCGGCACGGAGAAGGCCGTGAAGAAGAGCGTGTTGTACAGCGCTTTCCAGAACAGCGGGTCTTCCGTAAACAGAGTCTGGAAGTTCTCGAGGCCGACCCAGACCGGCGGGTTGATGACGTTGAACTGGCACAGACTGTAGTACAGGCTCGCGACGATGGGATAGAGCACGAAGACGAGGAAACCGACGATGTAGGGCGATGCGAACAGGAGCCCGTTGCGGAGGTGTCGGCGATCGGCGCGGCTCACGGGGCGCTCCTTTCGAGGAGCTTGCGCACGCGGGCGAGCTGGTCGTTGACGGTGCGCTGGATGTCGCGCAGCGCCTGTTCGGGCGTGGTCTTGCGGAAGACCATGCGCTCCCGCTGCCGCTCGATCACGTCGGCCATGAATTGCGCCGCGGGCATGACGGGCGAGCTCACGGTTTCGCGCTCCATCAGTATCTCGACGAAGACCTTGAATTCTGGATCGGCCGCAAAGCGTTCCTGGGCGGCCTCCTCGGGCCGTGGGGGGATGTTGTGGATGGCATAGTTGTAGTCGCTGGCCGGCGAGGTGCCGCCGGGCCGGGGCGAGTTGAACCACTCGAGAAACGCCCAGGCCGCCTCGGGATGCCGGCAGCCTTGCGGGACGCAGTCGACCACGCAGGTCGAGCTGTAGGCGCGGGGTTTGGCGCCGGCAGGGGCCGGGATGGGTGCGACGCCCCAGTCGAGTTCGGGCGCATATTTCGGAATGAAGGTCACCTGCCACTCGCCCTCGGTGATCATGGCGAGCTTGCCGGCGTAGAACTGGTTGTTCGCGCTCATGTAGTCGCCGAAGCCCTTCTGGAACGACATGATCTTCTCAGGATCCATGGCGTAGGGCGCGTTGCTCGTCGACTTGGGATCGATGGCAAAGCTGCGCTGCCACCGCAACATCCGCAGCAGGGCCGGGTCATCCGCGCAAACCATCTGTCCGGTGCTGTCGTCGTACCACGTGCCGCCGAACAGCAGCCCCCACATGTGCGTGAGGTCCCACGGTTGCCAGGGCAGAAATCCGATCTGCTCGAAGCCGGTTTCCGTGCGGATGGTCAGACGCGCGGCGTATTCCTCGAGTTCCTCGAGGGTCCGCGGTGGCCGTTCCGGATCCAGGCCCGCTTTGCGGAAGGCGTTCTTGTTCCAGAGCAGGCAGTACGTGTCGGTCGTGGTGGGGATTCCCCACACGTGCCCGTCGAACGCCACCATCGGCCAGACGTACTCGAAGAAGTCCTCCTGTTCGAGGTACGGGCATCGCGCCATGAAGTCCTCGAGCGGCGTGAAACACCCCTGCCCCACGAGCTGCGCCATGATCGTCCCGTCCAACGCGCAGATATCGGGCGGCGCCCCCCCCGAGATCGACGTCAGCAGCTTTTCCATCAACGCGTTGTAGCCCACCGGCACCGCGCGTACGTAGACCTCGTCCTGGCTGCGGTTGAACTCATCGATGAGGGCGCGCCGGGCCTCATGCTCATGTCCCGAGTGCCGGTCCCAGTAGACGATGAGGGTGCGCCCCTCAGCGAGGGCCTCCTGCTCGGCCGGCGTCGCCGCCTCCCTCGGCCACAGAACGGCATAGACGGCCGCCACAAGGGCCGCGCCCACCAGCCATTTCACATAGGTTCTCAAGAAGGGCGTGAACTCCAACCCCAGATGGCGAAGGTGTGATAGGGGCCGGGCCAGTACGCGCCGCTCTCAAGCTCCCGCTGCAACTGAAGAAGCTCCGGCTCCAGCTTGTACATGAATCGCAACGCATCCCCGTTCTCACGGTTCGCGCGGAAAGAATGATATGCCGCCGCCTCCAGCAAACGGGAAGCGCATACCTGCTCGAAGACATGCCCAATGCGCTTCATTTCGCGGCGGACTGTACTTCGCGTGCCTGTTTCAACTCCTCCACTGCTTCCATGTGGCGCTGCCTCCAGTAGGCCAATTGTTCCTCCTTGGACTTGCCCTTCAACGTTTCATGGATACGCAACGCTCCTCGATGCATCATCTCCACGCAATCAAAGTCCTTCGTCTTCGTCGTCATACGAAACTACCTCCTGCGGCGTATGTATCGCTATTGGCGGGAATCCATGCGCCATGTTTACTCCATTATACAACGGAATCCGCCGAAAGTTGACAATGTGTCTGAAATTCCAACTTACTATTGCCGGGCATTCCGCCACCGTGGCTACGGCCACATGCAGCGCATCGGCCTCCCACTGAGGCCCCACGACATGCGCATCCAGATACGCCGCTTGCAGATCAAAACCAGCAGAATCAATCTCCACCACTTCGATGTGTGCCGCCAATCCCCGGAAGAACTCGCGCACCCGTTCGGGCGCGTCCACCAGTTCATCGGACACGGTCGAAGAAATCACCAGAGAGAACTCACCGGATCGGGCCATGTCAAAGAAAACACGGCTGGCCTCTTCAAATTCCTTGTCGAACGCGCCGCCGAACACCGAAGTATCCACATATACCCGCATCGGCCTTTTCATCATTTCGCCCTTCCTGCTTCACCCTTCATACTTCACCCTTCCCGGCCGCCTTCCGCCAAGCGTCCAGTCTCTCTGCCACTTGATCGCGTTCTGCGGTGAGTCGCTTCAATTCCTTACACAGCCGATCGAACTCTGGATCGTCGGCCTTTACCCATTGGACCATCTTGCGCATGCAGTCACGCTCGAGAATAGCGCCCAAGGCACGTGCGCTAGCCGTCAGTTTCTCACCGACACCAGGGAACGACAGATTGTGCCTCGTAAGAATCTGGGAGGCGGCCTGCGCCCCGGCATGAACATTGTGTCCTGTGGCAAAGAGAAAGGTCCCGGTCATGTGCCTGAAGTCCTGCTGGTCGACAATGAGCTTCTTCCCATTGCAGGTGATGCTGAATGCGACGCCGCCTTGGTCCTCGGGCGTCTTCATCTGTTCAGTAAGCCAGAAGACCTCCTTGGCAGGGCTACCGTGCTTGATCATCGAGAACATGTGATACATGTTGGTGTCCGCTTGTCGTTCTTCCGGCCGCGGGAAGATCTCCTTAAGTTGTGCGCCTCGATTCCACGGCTTCTGCCACTCCTTACGGTGCTCCAACCACTGAGATTCCCTCTCGGGGGACAGGGCAATATACTGAAGGTCGATGCGGAGCTCCATCAGGTTAAGCAGAAGGACCGCCATGTCTCGTGATCTGTTCTGCCCGGCGAGTATCAAGATGGATGTCGCACACTCGATCATCCGGTGAAGGACGGCAGCAACGAGACCGACTGTGACACGGACGTCTCGATTCGCGGAGATCGTTGACGCAAGCAGAGCGCGTGCGTGAGAAAGCATGTCCGAGACGCACACGATGTACTCTGTGCGCACCTGATCCGCACTCAGGTCCTCAACGCTCTCAAGGGTGACTGCCATGTCTTCTCTGGCGAACAATGATTAGATTGATCCGCATACAATGCGGACTTCTACTTTCCTGTCCGCATAACACGGCTTTGGGTTCCTTGCCGAAGACGTCTTGAGGCCATTGCTTTCAATGGCTTCTTGTTCGTCCAGCGGCTTATCATGGCATCTTGTGCGGGTCGGCACAAGAACTCCCCGGCATTCGTGGTGTAGCCGCTGACCACGGCATTGACCAGCATGATGACGTCGCATTCACGCTTGGGAAACCGTGGGATGTCCTATCCCTCCTTTGCCTGTTGAACGGGGGCGTTTTCCGCGATATCGCGAGCGTTGCCAACGCCCTGCTACCACAACATACTGCAAATACATGAGTTGCGCCGCTTCCTTTCCCGCTGCGATGCCTCGAAGTCTGTTTGCCAAGCCCTTCCGCCGCGGGCGGAGCGGCATTTTATGTTTGACATGCGATTCCGCCCGGGGAGAAATCGTTTCTCCTGAAGCAAATGTCGCATTCCATGTTTGACATGTCATTCCGTCCGGGGAGAAACCGTTTTCCCTGAGGCAAATGCCGCATTTCATGTTTGCCAAGCCCTTCCGCAACGTGCGGGACCTTGCCGCCGTCGGTAGGCCTTCTCCCGTCGAGGCAGACCCACGCTGCCTGTGCGTCTACTACTTCGTTCGGGTGCTGCGCCTGATTCCTGGTCCCCTCCGCCCGCATTCGAGGAACCCCACTTCGGGATTGCGCAGAATTTTACCCCACCCCAGAGATTTATCAACAAGTAAGAATCGGAGACCCCGGGCGCTCCGGCTCCTACACCAATCGACCCCCGTCACAGACGAGGATCGATCCCGTGGTGTAGCTCGATGCGTCGGACGCCAGGTAGATGGCCGCGCCGACCATCTCGGACGGCTGGGCGTGGCGGCCGAGGGGGACGTCGCGGATGTAGGTCTCGTAGATCTCTTTGGTGTCGATGAGGACGCGGGCGAATTTGGTCTCGGTGAGGCCGGGGCAGATGGCGTTGCAGCGCACGCCCGCGCCGCCGAGCTCTTTGGCGAAAACCTTGGTCATGGCGATGACCGCGGCCTTGGTCATCGAATAAACGCCCTGCATCGGGGCCGGCGAGACGCCCACCATCGAGGCGATGTTGATAATCGATCCGGCGCCCTGCGCCACCATCATCCGGGCCGCGTGCTGGCTCATCAGGAAGCAGCCCTTCACGTTGACTTCGAAGGTCTTGTCAAACACCGACTCCGACGCTTCGACGGCCGGGCCGAAGTACGGATTGGTGGCGGCGTTGTTGACGAGCACGTCGAGGCGGCCGTATTCGGACTTCACGCGCTCGAACAGGGCCTGGATCTGGTCCGGCTTGCCCATGTGGCACGCGACGGCCAGCGCCTTGCCGCCCCCGGCGGTAATCGACGCCGCCACGGCGTCCAACGCCTCCTGCTTCCGCGACGCCAACACGACCGTCGCCCCCTGCTCGGCCATCCCGCGCGCGATGGCTTCGCCAATGCCGCGGCTGGCCCCGGTTATGATGGCTATCTTGTCCGTCAGGCTGAAATCCGCAATCGACATGCCGTGCTCCTCACTGTTTGCGTGACCGATTCCTCACAAGCTGCGGCATTCTACAACGAACAGCAGCACGGCGGAAAGGCGCTTCCTTGCGGGCAGGGGGCCAGAGCGTTGCGTCCCGTGTGCCGTTGGCGCGGTTTGCCTGCCGCTCGGGCGGTGCTCTACAATCGGCGATCGAGGAACTGCTCTGCGAGGGGCCTATGAGCCCAGGCACGAAAAAGACGCCGCCGGTACGCATTCTGCCGGAGGACTTGGCAAACAAGATCGCCGCGGGCGAGGTGGTCGAGCGGCCCGCGTCGGTGGTCAAAGAGCTGGTCGAGAACTCCCTGGACGCCGGCGCGACGCGCATCTGCGTGCGGATCGTTGCCGCGGGCCGGCGGACCATCGAGGTCATCGACAACGGGCACGGCATGTCCGAGCAGGACGCCCTGCTGGCCATAGAACGCCACGCGACCAGTAAGATCCGCAAGGCCGACGACCTCGACTCGATCCGGACGCTCGGTTTCCGCGGCGAGGCCCTGCCCAGCATCGCCGCGGTGTCGCGCTTCGAACTCGTGACCCGCCGCGCGAAGGACGACGCGGCCACGCGGGTGCGGGTGGACGGCGGCATTCTGCGGGACGTGGCCCAGGCGGCCGCGCCGGTGGGCACGCGGATCGCGGTGAACCGGCTGTATTTCAACACGCCGGTGCGCGCCAAGTTCCTCAAAGGCATCACCACGGAGTTGAGCAACGCCGTGGACGTCGTACAGCGCCACGCGCTGGCCCAGGAAGGCGTCGGTTTCCAGTTGCTGCACAACGAGCGGGTGTTGCTCGACGTGCCCGAGAACGCGACGTTGCGCGAACGCGTCGCCCTGATATGGGGGCTGAGCTTCGCCAAAGACATGCTCGATTTGCACGGCGAACGGGGCGGCTTCAAGGTACGCGGCGTCATCGGCGCGCCCGGCCTCACGCGCTCGCAACGCTCCCACCAGTTCTTCTTCCTCAACAAGCGCCCGGTAGTCAACCGCTCACTGCAATACGGCCTCGAGGACGGCTACCGCGGCCTGCTCACCGTGGGCCGGCGGCCGGTCGCGGTCGTGCTCGTCGAGATCCACCCCCGCTTCGTCGACGTCAACATACATCCCACCAAGCGTGAGGTCCGGTTCCGAGACGAACGCGCCGCCCACGACGCCGTACGCGACCTCGTGCGCGAGCGCCTGGCGGCGATCGAGCGTCCCCAGGCCGAGCCCCTGACACAGGCCCCCGAAGCCGCCGCCGCAGAACGCCCGGCCAGCGTCGCGCCGCAGCCACGCGCGCCCGCCCAGACCAGTGGACCCGCGCCAGCCCCCGTGGTCGCGCCCGAGGCCGAACAAGCCGTACCGCCCGAGCCGGAACAGACCGAGATCGCCGACGGCGCGGTGGCGCCGCAGGCCATGTTCCAGCCGGTCGGGGCGATGGCGGGTGCCCCGCTGCAGGTCTTCGACACGTACCTGCTTGTGCCCGAGGGCGACCGTTTGCTCATTATCGACCAGCATGCCCTGCACGAGCGCGTGACCTACGACAACCTGTGCGCCGACCTCGAAGACCACGAGTACGCCGCCCAACAACTGGCGGTGCCGCTCGTCATCGACGTGCCGCCCTCGCACCTCAAGATGCTCGAGTCCAACATCGACCTCTTCGCCAGGCTCGGCATCGAGATTGAACCTTTTGGCGGCAATACCTTCCAGGTCACCGCCGTGTGCCACCTCTACGATGAAGCCCGCGTCCCTGATGTGGTGTACAAGGTGCTCGACGGGATCGCCCAGGGCGACCTGTTCGACAAGGAGGCCTTGGTCGCGAGCCTGTTGCGCCTGACAGTCGAGGCCTGCCACAGCTCGGTCAAGGCGGGCGACCGGCTCACGCCCGAGGAGCGCCGGGGACTCCTCGAAGGTTTCCAGCAACTCCGGCCCCCGTACACCTGCCCGCACGGCCGCCCCATCATCACCGAGATCACCCAGCGGCAAATGGAAAAGAGCTTCAAGCGGATTCAGTAGGAAGGGCTCGGCATCCGGGCTCAGAAGCCAGAAGTCAGGAATCCAACATCCAACATCCAACATCCAACATCCAACATCCTCTATTGGCGCTCGTCGGCCCCACGGCCTCGGGGAAAACGGCGCTTGCCGTACGCGTCGCCGAGCGCCTCGTCGCCCAGATCGTGTCCGCCGACTCGATGCAGTTCTACCGGGGCATGGAGATCGGTACGGGGGCGCCCACGCGCGAGGAATTGGCCCGGGTCAAGCACCACTTCGTCGGATTCCTCGAGCCGGCGGCCGATTTCTCGGCCGGGCGCTTCGGGAAACTGGCCCGGCGGCTCATCGACGACCTGAACGGACGGGGCGAGCGCGCGGTAGTAGTCGGCGGGTCAGGGCTCTACATCACGGCCCTCATCAATGGGCTCTTCGACGGGCCGCCGAAGGAGCCGGCTATACGCGCCCGGCTCAAGGCAGAGGCCCACGAGTCCGGCGTGGCCGCCCTATACGCCCGGCTCGAAACCGAGGATCCCGATTATGCGGACGTGATCGGGGCCAACGACCTGCGCCGCATCGTGCGCGCCCTCGAAGTCCGCGAGATCACCGGCACGCCGCTTTCTGTGCTGCATCGCCGCCACCAGCAGAACACCCAATCCCTCGACGCCGTCCAGGTCGCCCTCGAGTGGCCGCGCGACCAGCTCTACGCCCGCATCGACGCCCGTGTCGACCATATGATCGAACAGGGCCTGCTCGAGGAGGTCCAGCGCCTGATCGATTACGGCCACGGCCCCGACATCGAACGCCTGCGCTCGCTCGGATACCGCGAAATGGCCGCCCACCTGCGCGGCGAATGTACCCTCGCCGAGGCCACGGAAAGCATGAAACGCAACACCCGACGCTACGCCAAGCGCCAGTTGAGCTGGTTCCGCGGCGACCCCCGCATCCACTGGTTGCATGTGACGCCGGATAGGACCATCGAGGAACTGACTGACGAGGCCCTGGCCTTGCTTGAAGGCCGCCAGTCCTGTGAGCCATGATTGAGTCCGTGACCTCAGCCGGGCAGTTGCTGTTTCAGTGCGGCCCGATACCCAAAGGCCTACGACATTGAAATCAAATGAGATAGCACTGCTGCGCTTTCGCGAGGCCTACTTCGAGCGGATCTGGGGGGGGCAGAAACTGCGGACGTTGTTTGGGAAGGATATCTCGGATGCGCCGGTGGGGGAAGCGTGGCTGGTGTCGGACCATGCGACGTGTGAGAGTGTGGTGGCCGAGGGCCAGTACGAGGGCCAAACGCTACGGCAGTTGCTGGAACGGGACGCGGGGGCCATCCTGGGGAGCCGCGCGCAGTTGACCATCCACGGCCGGTTCCCGCTGTTGCTGAAGCTCATCGACGCGAATCGGGTGCTGTCGGTCCAGGTGCATCCGGACGACGCCTGCGCGAAACGACTGGCCGAGCCGGACGTGGGCAAGACGGAGATGTGGCACGTGCTCCAGGCGGACCCTGGCAGCGAGCTGATCGGCGGGCTGGACCCGGCCATGACGGCCGAGCACTACGAGGAAACCGTAGGCGGCGGCGCAATCGAGCAGAGCATGGCGCGCTTCGAGGCCCGGGCGGGGGACTCGATGTTCGTGCCGGCAGGCATGATCCACGCCATCGGCGGCGGCATCGTGTTGGCGGAGATCCAGCAAAACAGCGACCTGACCTACCGCATATACGACTGGGACCGCGTGGACGAGCACGGCCAATCCCGGCAATTGCATGTGGGCAAGGCCCGAGAAGCCATCCATTTCGGACAGCCGGTCGCGGGGCTGGCGAAACCGCTGGCTTACGACGATCAGGGGGCGCGGCGGGCCGTCTTGGCGGCGTGCCCCCACTTCGCCGCGGAACTTGTCGAGGTCAACGAACCGTACCGGCGCGAAACGCGCACGGAATCGTTCCACATCGTCCTCGTCAAGAACGGGCCTTTGGCCTTCAGTGACGGACAACAAGAGGTGGCGGACCTTCGACCGGGCGAGGTCGTAGTCGTACCTGGGCACCTCCGGGCCTTCGAGGTCGCCGGCCACGGCGCGTTCCTCGACTACTACGTTCCGGACCTGCGTCGCGACATCGTAAGATCTCTAGAGGATAACGGTTACGACGCGGCGGATCTGGCAGGATTCGGTGCGTCCTGAGCCCGATTCGTTCCATTATAGAACAAAACGGTCGATCCCGGCCCGTCACAGCGACTAAACTCATGAACAGTTGAAGAAGTGTGCACCGAGATCACGGGGCTGCCATGGGGAAGGAGCAGTAATGCATGGAGATGCCGAACTGGTCTTCCGGTGCCTCGAGGGCGATACGGAGGCCTACGGCGAACTCGTGGCGCGCTACCAGGGCGCGGTCTACGCCA
>Ga0272442_10008138_pt1 | contig 13384 bp, 11 predicted proteins | sample SSMForm2O_FD_200262 | JGI IMG/M metagenome (GOLD analysis project Ga0272442, IMG submission 200262) | Marine sediment archaeal communities from Little Sippewissett salt marsh, Falmouth, MA, United States - SSM-Form-2O | ecosystem: Environmental > Aquatic > Marine > Wetlands > Sediment ...
CGAGGTGCTTCTAAACTTGCACCCATCGCCGGAGTGGCGGAACTGGCAGACGCGCAGGATTCAGGATCCTGTGAGGTTCACCCCTCGTGTGGGTTCGAATCCCACCTCCGGCAAAGCGACGTACACTACGTGGAAATCTCTCCCCCGCTTCGACAGCTATCCTCCGTAGGCCCACAGTGCCAGCAGCACGAACGCCCCCTGCAATACCAGGAATCTTGCCGTGACTTTGGGCTCGGCCCACATGGCCGACGGAAGCCAGTGGGCTCCGCCCCCCGAGTCTTCGAAGTGGTGGTGTAGCGGGGCCATCTTGAACGGCCTTCGGCCGGTTAAGCGGCGAAGTCCCACTTGCAGGATGACCGACACGGCCTCGAGCACGAACACCCCGGCCAGCAGCGGCAGAAGAAAGGCAAGCCCGTTGGCCAACGCCAGCGCTCCGATGATCCCCCCGATGCCGAACGATCCGACGTCGCCGAGAAACAACGATGCCGGATGCGCATTCATCCAGAGGAAGCCGGACAGCGCCGCGATCAAGGGGAGAATCAATGTCGCGTTGCCCGGCGAGGGAACCATCCACAAGAGGCCTCCCAACACCAGGCAATACACCCCGCCGGCGAGTCCGTCGAGCCCGTCCGTCAGATTGGCCGTGTTGGTGACCGAGACAAGCAAGACCCAGGACAAAAAGAGGGCGCCGCCCCACGGGATCACGAGACGAAGGGCGGAGAACGGAACCGCTTGTGGAACCGTCAAATCTCCACGAAACGCGAACGACAGTCCCACAGCCAGCGCGCTGCCCAATGCCAGCTTCTGAGGACCGGTCAAGCCGGTCGAGTGCCGCCGCCGCAGACTGAGAAAGTCGTCGGCAAGGCCCAGAAGGCCGAATCCGAGACCGGATGCGAGCACGAAACCGGTGTGCTCGGGCCACCCACAACGCACGCCTGACACAAGAACGGCAAGGGACCAGAGGCCGAGAACGACGGTGCCGCCCATCGTCGGCGTTCCGGCCTTGGGCGCGTGAGACTGAGGGCCCTGCGTGCGGATCTGCTGGCCGAACGCGCGCGCGCGCATCCAGCGGCTGAAAGCGTAGCATCCGACGGCGCTCACGGGAATCAGGCACAAGCTGAGGACAAGCGCCGAGGTCACGAGGACTCCGTGCCTCGGAACTCTCCTTCGCACTCGATGAGGAGTCTTCGCACGTCTGCGTGGTTCTTCTTCTTGGATCCGAGCGCCTCGCGGACGAGCTTGAACAGGTGCGCGGTGGTCAATAGACAGTAGCCCTGGTCCTTACAGCCCCGAAGGACGCCGTCCGAGAACTGCGTCCCGCGGCGCTTGGGATCGAGCTGGCGGGATGCGCTGACGACCAGGATCCCCTTCTGGCGACCGTCGCCGTCGGTGACAGCCTGGTCGACGGCACGGAGCAGTTGCCGGTAGGCGGGCAGCTGAACCTTCGCCTCATCGGTCGCGGCGGCGACGACGGCCGCGTCGCCTTCCTCGGAGTGCAGAGACAGGACGTCATCGTCGATTTCGACGTCGAAACCGAGTGCGCGGAATCCGTCGGCCACCGCCGGCAAGAACGCGTGCCGTCCTTTGGCGAACAGCATTCGTTTGGCCCGTGTGACATCGTCCCGGTTCGACCGGAGTTCGGCGATCTTGTCCGTCAGGGCGGCGTGTCGCTCCTCGAGTCGGACGAGTTCGTCATTCAGTGCGTCTTCTCCGGGAAGGGGATACGACGGGAGCCAATCCGGCAGGGCGGTGAACGCGGGCCGTTCCGTGAGCGCCTCAACGGCCTCGTGCAGCACGGACGCCTCGTGGGACGGCGACACCCCTTCCGTCGGAGGGACGAGAATCAGGCGACCCTCGTCGAACGGAATCTCGAGCGCGAGGACGTCTCCAACCCTGTTGCGTGCCAGCACCCGCGCGAACCGCTCGATGGGTGTGGACAGCAGGTCCTGGTATACGGCGTCGTAGACGAACGACTCGCGAAAGGTCTCGAGGTACGTCGCGAACGGACTCGTTGTGTCCTCCAGGACCAGGTCGCGTCCGCGCCGCGGCACGAAACGACCGTTGGAAGGGAACACGAGTTGGTGGTGCCGGTCGACCAGCGACACGCTCGGCAGCCAGCTGTAGCGATCGAGATGCTCGGAGGGCGCGTCACCGACCGTGATCTCCAGCGGCTCGCCGCGGGGGCGAAGGCGGCAGACAACGACGCCGCCGGCCTGCGTCAGCAGGTCCGACGCTTCGGACCGTCGCTTGGACATCCACGCGGACAAGGTCTTGCTCATCCCGTGGTCTCGATCCGCGTTCGCGCGGCGCACGCCGTCGGGACTCACGCCGATCTCCCGCGTCCAGCGATGACTGATCGAGAGAGGATCGATGAACACAGCGTCGAAAGCGGAAAACGAGAGCCTCTCGAAGAATGACTCCCGTTCGATGGACGGATGGGACAGATTCCAGTCAACGGACAGAGAACGGGTTTCCATGGCGTCGAGTATCTTACCGCCCGACGGGAGAGACCGACAACAAGAAAAGCGGGGGCCGCACCGTGCGGCCCCCGCGATCGTTTCCTGCTACGGGGATTCCAGGTTCAGGATCGTCGTCGTCCAGAAGACGGCGTGCAACGATTCCGTGTAGGAGATGGCCGACCCGATCCGGAAGTTGATGCTCGGCGTGAGTTCGTCCGTGCTTCCGCTCGGCAAGCCGACCACGAACGGCGAGGTCGGAGGATGCACCATCGAGTACCGCAGGTAGACGAACGTCGAGGTGGTATCAAGCGTTCCGTTCCCGTCGATATCGAGTTGCAGCTTCATGTAGATGCTGCTCGAATCGGGGACCGTGAACTCGTAGTCGACGTTCCCGCTCTGAAGCGATCCCTCGAAGACGACGGTCTTTCCGCTGTCCGTCGGCTCGGGGAGAATCCCCAACGGGACGACCGTGGACGACTGTCCGAGCACCTGGATCGATTCGTCCGACCGCAGCTCGAGCCGGTAGGCGCGAGCCGCCGTCCAGCCGGAGCCTGCGTTCACGGTGAGGTGCCAGCTGTCCGTGCCCCAGACGAAGACGCCGGGCGTCGTGCCCATCGCGGGCTCGCCGCCGGTCCCGCCGGACGCCGTCACGACGACCGTCTGCGTCGTCGTCGAGGACAGCCCGTCGTTGTCGATCACTGTCAGACGGACGTTGGCTACACCGGCGGAGTTGTACGTGGCGCTGATGGTCGGGGTGAAGGCGTCGTCGACGCCATTGCCGTCAAGGTCCCATCGGTACGTGACGATGACGCCGTCCGTATCGTAGGACGACGACGCATCGAACAGGACCGACTGCCCAACGGTGGGAGCGACCGGTGAGAAGACGAACTGCGCAACCGGAGCCTGTTGGACCGATCCAACGGAGACGACCTGCGTCTTCGTATTCGTGGCGCCATCATCGTCGGTCACCGTCAACGACACCGAATACGATCCCGCACTGGTGAACTGATGGTAGACGACCGGATCGGTAACGGGCGACGTTCCGTCCCCGAAGGACCATCGATAGGAACTGATCGTCCCGTCGGAGTCCGTGGAAGACGTTCCGTCGAACCGGACCCACTCACCGATCGTGGGAGCGGCTGGCAGGTACGAGAACGCAGCGGTCGGAGCCGCGTTGGCCGCCCCAACGACGACTGTGTGTGCAATGGTGTTCGTCGCGCCGTCGTCGTCGGTCACGGTGAGGGTGACATAGTAGCTGCCGCCGGCGGAGAACCGGTGCCACACGACGCTGCCTGTGTCCGTCGATCCGTCGCCGAAGTTCCATGCATAACTGGCGATCGAACCGTCGGGATCCGCCGATGCCGTGGCATCGAACTGGACCCAGGCATTGATCAGCGGATTGATCGGCGTGTAGCCGAACGCCGCGACCGGGGACTGGTTGGAAGGACCAACCTGCACCGTTGCGGTGGCTACATCCGAGGCGCCGTCGTCGTCGGTCACCGTAAGGGTGACGAGGTAGCTTCCGCTGGCGGTGAACCGATGCCAGGCGACGCTGCCTGTGTCCGTCGTCCCGTCGCCGAAGTTCCACGCATAGCTGACGATGGAACCATCGGAATCGGCCGATGCCGTGGCATCGAACTGGACCCATTCATTGACGGCAGGAGTCAACGGTGCCGCCGCCCACGCGGCCGTCGGCGCCTGATTAAGCGTACCGACTTGCACGGCCTGCGTGATCGAATCGGTCGCGCCGTCGTTATCGGTGACGGTCAACGTCACAATGTACGTTCCCGCCGCGCCGAATCGATGCCACGCGGCATTGCCCGAGTCCGTCGATCCGTCGCCGAAGTTCCACGCATAGCTGACGATCGATCCGTCCGAATCCGACGACGTCGTCCCATTGAACTGGACCCACGTGTTCACCGGCGGATTGGCCGGCGAATAGGCGAAATCGGCATTGGGCGGTGCATTAGTGGGTGTCAGGGACGTCAGTGCGACGTTGATCGTTCGAGTGATGTTGCCGATGATCAACGTTGCCGCGGTCCAACTCGTGTACCCTGCCTTGGTGACGTAAAGCTGGTGGAATCCCTGCTCGACATAGAGGGTGCGCGGCGTGTAGCCGGCGTACTCTCCGTCGACGTAGATCAACGCGTTGGACGGCGTCGAGTTGATGATCAACGTACCGTACGACGCCGGCGGTTCATCCAAGATCTCGAAGGACGTGAAGTCCCAACTTCGTTCGCTTACGGGGAGAACGCCGAGGATCTGAACCTCGATCTGAGCTTGGAACGCCTCGGGGTCCTCCGAGAAATAGGCGAACGGATCCACGGGAGACGTGGTCGCCAGAATCTGGACGTATTCCGTTCCATAAGGCGGCGCAATGGTTCCCTGTAGGCTATGTTCGCCCGCTTGTACGTAGTTATCTTCTTGACTGTAGCTTGCGTTTGGGAAGATCTGGACGGCAGTCCCGTCCGGCAAGATGTCCCAAATGTAGACATAGGCGGCTTTGTTGACGCTGTAGTTGATGACGATCGATTCGCCGACCTCGTAGGCGCCCTTGTCCACCCAAACGCGTACTTCCAGCTCGCTGCTTTCCGGCGGTGTGGGGAAGATGCCCATTGGAGCGACATTGTCTTGACCCAAACCCGTGAATGCAGCGAACGTGATCAAGAACAACGCGATGACTGCCGAACAGGCTGTTCTCCCTTTCATGTTCGCCTCCTTGTGGCGTTTGACGACGGCGTGCAGAAACACACCTGATTAACTTACTGCGGCGAGTGCGACTTGTGTCAAATCCGAGGCATCGATGCGATCGAGGACAAGGGCGACGTCGTCGGCCGAAAGCGTGACGCCCTCCAGCATCGTCAGACGGTTCCGTACCTCCTCATACAGCACGTACCCGTCGAACGGACTCCCTCCACCCTCGAGGAAGTCCCCGATCGTTTCCGAGATATTGATGAGCAGTTGGTTGAATCGTAGTGTAGGAATCGTCGGGGTCGCGGCCGTCGAGGATCCCTGGCTTCCGCTGAAGATCCCCTTCGAGTAGAGCAGATCGCGGGTCTCCGACAGCAGAACCAGTCGTTCCGACAAGTTTTGCTCGATCCACTGCAGCGAAACGCCGCGTGCCAGACCTTCGAGCGCCTGGTTGACGAGACCTTCGACGGGCAATCCATCGGACGATCCGCGGGCAATGACAAGGAGTACGGCTTCCTTCTCGAATGCCGACGCCGTTCGGCGAGTCAGGCGATCAATCAACCGCATCAGTCCGTCGTCGGGAAAGTCCGACTGCGTCATGCCCAACTGGATCGATGCCAGGATATAGTCGAGATTCGACACCGGAATGGCGCGGAGGGCCTGCTCAAACTCGGACAGCGAAGCGCCCGCCGTTGCTCCGGAGACGAGGAACGCGAGCATCATGACGATCCCGACTGTGCGTACCGCAATGCGGTTCATGCGCCGTCACCTCCACGTCCGATATAGCGAACCGAGCTGTATTCCCCGAAGCTCTGGATGTACTCGTCCGCAAGCGGATCCTGTCCCCACCAGCGACCGTCGATGATGAACGCGTACTCGTAGCGTCCGGGGGACAACGGGATGCTGGCGGTCCAAATGCCGTCGCCGTCCGGATCGGAAAGATCGGTGCCCTCCCATGCGTTGAAGCTGCCGACGACGGCGACGTCTTCGGCGTCCAAAGCGGGCAACACGAACAGCACCTCCTGGGTGCCATCGGCGGATTGCACGGGTTGCAGCGACAGCTGTGTGCCTTCACCCATACGCGGGACGTTGTCGGACAACGTGACGCCGAGGAAGAGGAAGATGGCCGCTGTCGCACCGACAACGGCGATCTGGCCGATCCGCCCGCTGCGCGTCGGCGCCAGCAACTGTGCAAGCCACTGGAACCACCGCAACCGCGGACGGCGATCGCCGAGTTCCGATGCGACCCGCTCCTCCAGATCCGCCAAACACCCCTGCGATGCCTTGACGTCAGCCCTCAGCGCATCCCGCAGGAGGGTCTCAAACGCATCATCCTTCATGCCGGATCACGCTCCTTCCTCGTAGTACTCTTTTAGCATGGCCTTTCCTCGATGTATTCGCGTCTTGACCGTGCCTTCCGGGATGGCCAAGATGTCTGAGATCTCTTGATACGGCAGCTCGTTGTAGAAGCGCAGCACCAACGGCGCCCGATAGCTGTACGGCAACTTGTCGAGCGCCTCGCGAACGCGGTTCTGACGCTCCTCGGCGTCGAGCAGCTTTGCAGGATCGCGCCCTCCTCGAATCTGAAGCGGTTCCTCGGTTGACGGATGGTTCCGTCGGTACCGCAACTGGTTGCGGCATAGATTGGCTGCGATCGTAAACAACCATGTCGAGAACCTTCTTTCCAGATCGTAGCGACGCAGGTTCATGTACGCCCGAATGAACGCATCGTGACAGATATCCTCTGCGTCCGCACGATTCCGCATGAATCCGAGGCACAAGCCGAAGACCGCATCCTTATAGCGGGTGATCATCTCACCCCAGGCCGCTGTGTCTCCTTGCAGTGACGCTCTCAACAAGCTCACCTCGTCTTGCACACGGTACACGGTCTCCTAGCCTCCTCGGTGTGCCCAATATACACGCTTTCTGAACGAGAGTTTCGCCGATGACATCGATCACCTTCCGCTGGGACGAAGCCCCCGAAGGCACACGCCCCGCGTCCACCAAACGCGGTTGAGAACAAGGGTAGACTTTGCCGGGTCGCAAGATGACCCTGCCAAAGCTTTTGGAGACTGGCACCTTGAAGGAGGTCAATGAGATGTCCGCGAACCGAGCCAAAGCGGGCCGGAAACACCGGAAGCTCGTAGCCGTGATCTGTCTCTTAGCGCTCATGACGATGGGACTTGCCGCATGCCGCGGCTTTTTCGGGCAGGCCCCGATTGCGCTGATCGTGACAGATGCTGCAGGCGACCAAGAGGTCCCGATTACGATTACGTTTGACATTAGCGGATCGACGGATCCCGACGGAGTGATTGCTACGTACGATCTGGATTTCGGAGACGGCTCCGCGCATGCGACCGGCACCGACGTGACCGACGTGATCACCCATGAATACGACGTTGCAGGAACGTATACGGCCCTGTTGACGATCACGGACAACGACGGCCGCATCGGGATGGTCAACGAGTTGGTGACCGTCGGACCGGTGATGATTACGTTCGCCGCCCGGCGCGTGGCGCAGTACGACATCTTCCGCATGGAAGGCGACGGCTCCGATCAGGGCGCGATTCGCAACACGGCCGCCGACGAGCTGTTCCCCGATCTTCTGAGAGGGACGCGGGACAAGATCGCATTTGCCGCCGAAGACTCCTTGAGCTGGAACATCTGGACGATGACCGTCACCGGCGGCAGCGTCAACCAGCTGACGACGCAGACCTTGTCCAATCAGATCCAGCCAAGTTGGTCGTCCGATGGTTCGGAGATTGTCTATGCCTCCAACGCACTCGACGGAACGTCCGACGCCTCGTGGGAACTGTTCACGATGACGGCGACCGGCGCATTGCAGACGCAACTGACGACGCAAAGCCCGTCGTGGGCCATTGCGCCGGCGTATTCTCCGACCAGCGATGACATCCTGTTCGTCTCCGACAAGACGTCGGAAGGCGACAGCGCCTTGTGGCTGTGGGACGACTCTGTCGGGGCCGCGGTCGAGTGGTACGACGGACCGGGACGCGACGGCGATGCCTCGCCGGCGATGGCGGGCGTCCTCGGCACGGTGCTGAATCTGCCTGCGAGCGCGGGGTTCTCCAAGCCGGCATGGTCGCCCGACGGGACGAAGATCGCCTTCTCCCGCGAGCGGACCGACGGTGGCATCATCGACATCTACGTCATCGACGAGGATGGAACCGGTGCCGAGTCCCTCGAGGACTATGTGGACGGACTGGGCGTGTTGAACACGAACATCACCACTGACGATGACGAGTTCTGCCCGTACTGGCTCGAAGACGGGAGCGGTCTGTGCTACGTCAAGGCCGACGGCAGCGGCGACTATCAGATCTACAAGGTGGTCTTCGAGACCGGCGCGATCACGGCATTGACCGACACCGGCGACAACATCTCTCCGACATCCAAACGGTAGTCCGACCTCCAGAAGCGGTTCACGAAGGGGCAAGACCGCGGATCTTGCCCCTTCTTCGCTTCGCTCTGTCCGCGAAGAAGCGGAATCCGGCGCCCGCGACGACGGCAACGCCCGCCAAGACGAGCACAAACACGTCGCCCCACCGGGTGTAGAGCGAGGTTCCGTCCATCAACGCGACCTGTTCAACGACGACGCCCTCGGCGTTCAGTGCTTGCACGATCTTGCCTTCGGGAGAGATGATGCCAGAAATGCCCCCGTTCGCGGCCTGCAGGATCCACCGTCGGTTCTCGGCCGCGCGAAAGACGGCGGACGCGAAATGTGCATTGAGTTCGGAACTCTCCGCAAACCACGCATCATTGGTGACCGTGACGAGCAATCTTGCGCCGTTGCGCGTCAACTGACGCGACGCGATCGGAAAAGTGGACTCGAAACAGATCGGCGTCCCCACATCCCCCAACGTGACATACGCATCTCCTCGGGTCAGATCGACGGGCAACAGCGTGCGCGCCCACGCCCCCAGTCCCACACGCTCGAGAAGGCCGCGTCCGGGAATGTACTCGCCAAACGGGACCGGTCGGACCATCGCGTAGGTCCCGGCGACCTCGCCGGTTTCCGTGAACCAGGCAACGACGTTTCGGATTTCGCGGTCCTCGTACAGTCCGGTCCCGAGCAAGATCTGAGACGGCCCGCTTCGAGCGAGGTCGGCAAACGATTCCCTCAGTGTCTGGTTTTGGAGAATGTACGCAGGCAGGATCGACTCGGGGAAGACGATCAGGTCGGCCGAACCGGCGATGGCGGCCTCGCCGAGCGCGAGGTAACGGGCCGTTAGGTCCTGCAAGTTGCGAGCATCGAGCTTGACCTCCTGCTGCACCTTGGACGACACGACGGCCACGCGCAACGCGTCGGACGACACAACAGCTTGCGGGAGCCAACCGGCGGCGGTCAGTGCGAACAGACAACACGTGCACGCAACGGCGAAGCGGAGGCGCCGCTTCTTCAGAAGTAGGAAGAGACTCCCGTTGACGGCGACCACGAGCCCGGTGATGACCCACGGGCCGAACAGCGAAGCCGACTGGATCAACCACGGCACACGGTAGAGGGCGCTATAGAGTGTGGAGAACCCCATGCCCAGCGGCCCCAACGTCCGGACGAACTCCGCCAGAACGAAAAGCGCGGGTGCCAGAACGGCCCACGTCAGGGTATCGGACCGCCGGTGCCACGTGAGCACGAATCCCAGCACGCCGATTCCGGCCGCCAGGTAGACGACGAGCAGGAGATAGCCTCCGATCACGATCGGATGAAACCGGGCCAGCGTTACGATCCAACGAAGGTCAAGCGCGAAGAAAGCAAGGCCGAAGAGGAAACCGGGAAGGAAGCCGCCTCTTCGATGCAGCGCGACAAACAGCGGAACAAGCGAAACGAAGATCAACGGACCGGCCCCAAATCCGGGCAAGGCCAGAGCGGTCAGAACGCCCGAAAGCAGGGACAACAGGGTTTCCTTGGCCGTGATGCGAGTCATATACTCCGTATCATATCGCCAAGGAGGGGGTTGCATGCACCCGATTCTCTTCCAGATCGGGCCGATCACGGTTCGATACTACGGATTGATGTACGTTCTCGCGATTGCCCTGGGCTTCTTTCTTGTCCGCCGGGAAGTCCGCCGGAAGAGGCTGCCGTTGACGACGGACGATCTGCTCGATCTTCTGCTGTGGACGATCCCGGCGGCCATTGTCGGTGCCCGCTTGTACTACGTGGCCTTTCACTGGGAGTACTACGGCGCCCGCCCCCTGGACATCGTCAAGATTTGGCAAGGCGGTCTGGCCATTCACGGCGGCGTGCTGGCCGGCATCTTGACCGTCTACTTGTTCTCTCGTGTGAAGAAGGTCGGGTTCTGGGCGCTGACTGACACGATGGCTCCCAGCCTCATTCTTGGCCAGGCGATCGGACGGATCGGCAACCTCACGAACGGGGACGCTTTCGGTTTGCCGACGACACTTCCTTGGGGGATCCATTTCCCCGCGGAGTCTCCGGCGGGAATGGCGTTCCCGGGGATGGCGACCCATCCTTCGATGATCTACGAGATGATCCTCAATCTCGCGGTGTTCGCGTTCTTGTGGGGAATCCGCAAGAAGGGGTTCCGGGACGGGTTCCTGACCGCCATGTACTTCATTCTGTATGCGCTCGCGCGATCCATCGTCAGCTTCACCCGTGCCGACAGCCTGTGGCTGGGGCGTCTGCGCACGGTGACGGTCACACTGTCCGACGGATCGTCCTACATCGAGACTGTGGGGGCGTTTCGCGCCGCGCACGCAATCAGCATCGTCTTTGTCGTGGCCTTCGGTGCGTTGATCTGGTGGCGGAAACTGTACCGACGAGACCCCCTACTACAACCCTAGGGCCGGAAGTCTTCGCCGAGGTAGACGCGACGAGCCTCGGGATGGGCGACGATCTCCTCCGGCGTGCCCTGAGCGATCCATTGGCCACGATCGAGCAGAATCGCGGAGTCCGTGATCGACAGGGTGTCCCGTACGTTGTGATCGGTGATGATTACGCCGATGTTTCGCTCTCGTAGTGCGAGGATCTGTCGCTGAAGGTCGGCGATCGAGATCGGATCGATGCCCGAGAACGGTTCGTCGAGCAATACGTGACTGGGCGTGGTGGCCAACGTTCGGGCAATCTCCAAGCGCCGCCGTTCGCCGGACGAGAGCGTGCCCGCCAACTGCTTCCCCAGGGGCAACAGGCCGAATTCGTCGAGAAGCGCATCCCGCACCTTGGGGTCGATGCCGCGCCATTCCATGGCAAGGTCCATGTTCTCGACGACGGTCGCCTTCGTGAAGGCGGAAGGCTCCTGGGGAAGGTATCCGATGCCCAGGCGAGCGCGCCGGAAGAACGGAAAGGTGGAGATGTCGTTTCCGTCGAACAGCACCTCTCCGGCGTCGGCGGAGATGAAGCCGATCATCATGTAAAACGTTGTGGTCTTCCCGGCGCCGTTGGGTCCGAGCAAGCCGACGATTTCGCCCCGCCGAACCGACAAGGACAGCCCGTCCACGACGATGTTCTTGCGATACGCCTTGGTCAGTCCTCTGGCTTCCAGTGTCATGATGGCGAATCCACTCCCGGCAGATCCAGATCGATCGTCACGCGCCCGCGAAGCCAAACGCCGGCGGTGTCCAATCGTACATCGTCCGCGGTGAACGTGCTTGACTGCCACGTTCCCGACACCGTTTCCGAGAACTCGATGGCGTCTTCAGCCGCGAGAATCCTCAATCGATTGCACGCGTAGGTGTCCCCGCTGTCCGCTTCCACGACGACATCGCCCAGCAAGTCGAGCCGATCCGAATCCGCCTCCGCCGACGCGGCACGCGCGGCGTACGACACGCCATCTTGTACGAGATGGGCGGCAACGTCGCCCGATACCGTCGTCATTCCGGCGTCGAGATCGTGATGGAACGTGCTTCCGGACAACGAGGCGTCGCCCAGGGTGAACTGCACGGCCCCTGCTTCCAGCACATCGTTGTGCTCATCCCAGAACATCTCCTCCGTCGACAGCCGCGTATCGCCGTCCTCGACGGCGACATTGCCCGACAACGCACTGCCCGACGACGTGCGGACCAGCCGGTCCGCGCGCGCGACGATCGACGCCCCCTCGATTCGGAAGAACGTCAGCTGCACCGAGGCAAGGTCTTGGCGCTCGGTCGCCATCTCGCCCGATGCCGCTTCCAGAACCCATGCTTCGGATCCATCGGAACGATGCCCCGTCAGAACCAAATCGTCCGTGGTCAGCGCTCGGTCGACGGTCGGTTCGGGGGAGCGCAGCAGCCAGACGATGACGGCCGCCAGAAGGACTACGACGACGGAGACGACGATGCCCGTTCGAGACATGCTCTTAGGAACCCACGGAAGAGAGGATGAGGAGACAGGAAACGTGACGTGAACTCTGGGTGAAACTGGACCGCGACGAACCACGGGTGGTCCTCGAGTTCCACGATCTCGACCAATTCTCCGCCGACGGACGTGCCGGCAATGCGCAAACCGGCGGCCTCCAATTGCTCTTGGAACACGGGATTGAACTCATAGCGGTGGCGATGTCGTTCGACGATCGTCGCTTGCTGATAACACTGGTGACTGAGACTGCCGGGCACGAGTTGGGTTTCGTAGACGCCGAGACGCATCGTTCCGCCCTTCTGTACGACATGGGTTTGCTCCTCGAGAAGGGCAATGACGGGGTACGGCGTATCGGCATCGTTCTCGGTCGTGTTGGCGTCCGACCACCCCAGGACATTCCGGGCGAACTCGATGACCGCGCATTGCAGGCCGAGACAGAGTCCGAAGTAGGGGATCCGTTTTGTCCGCGCCACCTCGACGGCCTCGAGCTTGCCCTCCACGCCGCGATGTCCGAACCCTCCGGGAATGAGGATGCCGTCGAGGCTCTGCAATCGCTCTTCCGCGTTCCCGGCGCTGAGGCCCTCCGCGGAAACCCACTCGATCTCGGCGCGAATGCCCTCACGGGCGCCCGCGTGCAGCAACGCCTCCGTAATGCTGATGTAGGCATCGCGTAGCTCGACGTACTTCCCGACGATGCCGACGCGAACGCGATGTTCGGGGCGATCGACGCGTCCGACGCGCTCCGACCACTCCTCCAGCGGCGTCGCGTGCCTCTCGATGTGCAGCCCCTCCGCGACGCGATCATGCAGCTCGCAATCCGACATGGCCAACGGAGCATGATAGATGGTCGGAAGGTCGGGATCGTCGATGACGTTTGCCAACGGGACGTCGCAGAACAAGGCGATCTTCTGCTTGACTGCCTCGGGGATCG
>Ga0272442_10008139_pt1 | contig 13384 bp, 13 predicted proteins | sample SSMForm2O_FD_200262 | JGI IMG/M metagenome (GOLD analysis project Ga0272442, IMG submission 200262) | Marine sediment archaeal communities from Little Sippewissett salt marsh, Falmouth, MA, United States - SSM-Form-2O | ecosystem: Environmental > Aquatic > Marine > Wetlands > Sediment ...
AAAGTAGTTGTTTTCGCTTTTGAACGGATGGGTTTTCCGGTAGGTACCCACAAGTTTCCCGGATTCGAGGCAAAAACCCATGTTATAGTAAAGGGCGGAATTTTCACCGTCTTTTTTTTCGGCAGTGACTTTTTCTGCGGAGACTTTTTCTGCGGAGACTTTTTCTGCGGAGACTTTTTCAATTAAGGAACCTGCGAGGATGCAGTCGTGGGTCTCGGAAAAACAGGATAAGTTCTCAAGGGTCTTGTAGGGGAAGCTTTCCGCAACCATATTAAAGTTTTCATAGCAAAATCCCGTAGAAAAGACCTCAGGGAACACGATAAGTTCGGCTCCTTTTTCTGCGGCTTCGTCTGCCATGGAGAGAGCTTTTTTAAGGTTTTTTTGTTTCCTGCACTGCTGCACGTCCATCTGGACGCAGGCTACTTTCATGTTAAGGACACCGCCAGTTTATAATTAATTTCCAAATATTTGACGCCAAAACTTAAAAAAGAATTCGAATTTCAAAAGGAAGATCGGATTTCAAGGGGAATACCCGATTTTCAAGAGGAATACCGGAGTTTCAGGGAAGAAGGGTTGTTTGTTTACTCTTTGCTACCAGGCCCTCCAGATCTATCCTGTGCTTGATTATCCCTGCAAGCACTTCGTTTGCAGACCTGGAAATTTCTTCACTGTTTTCCAGTATTTCGTAGGCAGGGTCGTCGGGAGGGATTTCTATCCGCGTGACCTCAGAGCGGTATTTTTTCAGGTGCGCGGCAGAAGCTTCACCTACAACGTCGGACTTTTCACAGTACTGGACAAGGTGTTTGCTGGTAATCCCGACAAGTTTCAGCTCCCTTCGGAAACACGGCCTTTCAAAAAGCTTCGAGATTACATGCACGCCCACGGGAATCCGGAGGTCCAGGTCGATTTTAATGAGCTGGGTCCTTATAAGTAAGTAAATGTTTTCGGAGTTTTCGGAGTTCTCAGAATTTTCGGACGCCTCGGAAGCCCCGGAAGCCGGAAGCTCTGCAGCCTGGGAGTCCACGGCTGATTCGGGCATGGCATAGATCTTCGAAGGAGGGACTTCAATTTCCTGCAGGACATCCAGGTCCCTGAGCGCCCTCAAGTAGCCGGTCAGGATCAGGCGGTGTTCGTCCACACCTTCGGCTTTCAGTTCCCGGGTAAGCCCGCTTATCGAGAGCTGTTTGTCAGCCAGCAATTCAAGGATTTTAAGGTGAAGCTTCTCTGCCATTTTAACCGACATAAAGGTCAATTAACAATAATCAGATATCAGACAGTGGCACCCCTGAAAAGGGTATTCGGCCCAAATAGCTTTTTTCTGCACATGCCCGCAAAGCCGGGGAAAATACGGGAAAGATCCCTTTGATACAAAGATCGAAAAGGCCAGCAGTAAACTGCTTTGCCCTGCCCCGGAAACATGTGAGAATCTGCAGGGAGTGAACACAGTAACGATTAATTCTCCTACAAGATATAAAGTTTGTGAGAGATCAGGAAAAAAGAAAGAAAAGGGGCAGGAAAAGGAAGAAAAAAGGAGAAGGGGAAAAGGGAGGGAAGGAGAAAAGGAAGGAAAAAGAGAAGGAAGGGGAGGAGAAAAGGAAGGGGAGGAGAAAAGGAAGGAAAAGGAGAAGGGAGGGAAGAAGAAATGGAAGGAAAAAGAGAAGGGAGGGAAGGAGAAAAGGAAGGAAAAGGAAAAGGGGAAGAAGGAGAAAAGGAAGGAAAAGGAGAAGGGGGAGAAGGAGAAAAAGAAGGAAAGGGGAGGAAAGTTTGAAAGAGTTAAGATCTGGAGAAGTAGCCTTTTGTGTAATGTCCGAGATTGCTTCAAACGAAGCTGGAAGGATGCTCAGTACTTCTGTCGGATGCGCTCTTCCACAAGACATAAATAAGGATGGTTATATTTCAGAATACCAATCCTACGGAGAAACTGCGCAAGAAGTAGGGAAACATGCAATAAAGCTTGCAAAAGCACATGTACAGCACCCGAACCGGTGAGGTGCTTTGAGGACTTTCAGCATTCCCGACCAATCCTGTGCCGGGGATAAAGGAGATTGGACGACCGTGATCTCCGCAGCAGTTTTTGTAACCTAATAGGATCTGTTATCAAACAGTACCCCGTATTCGGCAGAAAAATCCCTTTTTCGGAGATTTCATGCTTTTGAGGCCCCTGCAGGGCCAACCGGGCCGGACGGAGGTTCTGCATATATTAATATTTAATAAATAATATACAAACTCATAAGCTAATAGTACCCCCAACCTTGCTGCCGAATGCATACAGGTCCGGAAACTGTTATCATTCAGAAGAGACTATTATATGAGATCTTACCGGTCGCATATAATAATTAACCAGTCGCTTTGCATGAGGTCTATTGGCTTCTAAAAGAAGATCTACCAGCCCCTATTCATCAATAAACTATTCATTGCGGAGAGTGGCATGCATCACAATGTATTTACCGATACCCCAACAGTTCCAATCGATGTAAAGGACAGGTCCGTAAGCGATGTACTGGACGGGATGCTCAGAACCGGCTTCCAGGGCAGAAAACTGGCTGAATCAGTCCAGGCCTGGCACAACATGCTCAAAGAAGAGAACATGACAGTCCTCATGGGCCTGTCCGGAGCCATGGTCCCCGCAGGCATGCGCAGGGTCATTTCATACATGATCCGGGAAAGAATGATTGACTGCCTGGTAAGTACCGGGGCAAACCTCTTCCACGACTGCCACGAGGCCCTTGGCAGGAAGCACTATGTAGGTTCACACCTGGCAAATGACGAAAAACTTTTCGAGCACGGTGTGGACAGGATCTACGACGTTTTTGCAGTTGAAAACGAGTTCAGGGTAGCTGACAACCTTATCGCGGACTTCGCAGAGGAAATCGGGGAGATGTCCTGTTCGTCAAGGGAGTTTATGTACCTGCTCGGAAAAGAACTGGCAAAGCGTGGAGCCCCCGAAGACTCGATAGTCGTGAGTGCATACAGGCACAACATCCCGATCTTTGTCCCGGCAATCTCGGACAGCTCCATAGGAATCGGGCTCACAATTGCAAGGAGAAGAGGAATAAAAATCGAAATCGACCAGATAAAAGATGTGGATGAGATCACGCAAATTGTGGAAAAATCCGGGAGAACCGGCGTAGTCTACGTTGGCGGCGGAGTTCCCAAGAATTTCATCCAGCAAACCGAAGTAGTAGCTTCCATCCTCGGAAACGATGTAGGAGGGCATGATTATGCAGTCCAGTATACATCGGATGCTCCTCACTGGGGAGGACTTTCAGGCTGTACTTTTGACGAAGCGGTTTCCTGGGGGAAAATAGCAGCCCAGGCAAAAAAAGTACAGGTCTTTGTGGATGCGACCATTGCCCTTCCCATAGTTGCCCATGCCCTGCATGAGAAATGCCGCGGAATGAAGCGTTCAGCCCCTATTTTCAAGTGGGAAAAGCCTGAAGGGCTTGAAATCGGTTTCGAAGACTAATCATCTTAACAAATCTTTATTATATTTGAAAGCTTATAGTGTAAGGCGAGAAGGAGAGGAAATAAATGGGTAAAAGAACTCGAATAATCAACGATCCTTCCTATTTAGTACCATTACTAAGGACTTTCGGGTCCAGAACTCACAAAAAAGTTTTTGATGCGCTTTCGAGCAAATGGATGACAAAAAACGAACTTGACGAGTTTATGGGTGCTGACTCGGGAAGAAGTCTCCGCATTCTTAAAAAAGCCGGACTTCTTGAGAGCCAGTGGAGAGTTCCCGAAGCGGGACAAAAGCCCTCAAAGGAGTTCCATACTTCCTATTCCAAAGTACAGGTAAATTTCCAGTGTTCTTTTGAAGACCTGAGCGATATAATCATGCTGACCTTCAAACCCTATGAAGAGGTCAAGGACGCAATCGAAGAACTGGAAAGACTGGTCGGAGAGGGTAATAATTCAATGAGCAACCTGACCCGGACCCTTAACAAGAACCCATTCTACATCTGCTCCGTTGCCCGCAGGTCCGAACACCTTTCGGTCATGGGACAGAGATTAAAACTAATTGAAGGAAACGAGGAGAATTACGATTGATGATTAAAATCCTCCAGACAAAGAGCGGAGTCACAAAGTTCCAGGTCCTGATCGAGATCGCAGCCCACCAGCCGAATGTCAGGCAAAAGGAAATTGCTGCCAAAATAGGGATAACCCCCCAGGCAGTTTCCGAATATATCAAAGAGCTGGTTGCCGACGGATTGATCGTCACCGAAGGACGGGTGAGGTACAGGATTACGAAAGAAGGCGTTGAATGGGTCCTTGAAAACGCCGGGGAACTTAAACGATATGCCCGTTTTGTCATGGAGGATATCATCAGCCACGTTTCGACCTGGACAGCCATTGCAAGGGAAGAAATTAAGGAAGGCCAGGAGGTCTACCTGAAAATGGAAAGCGGGCTCCTGTATGTCAGCAGCACTGATAAGACAGGGGCAGTCGGGACCGTCATCTCAGATGCAAAAGTCGGGGAAGACGTCGGAGTAACCAATCTCAGAGGCTTGATTGACCTGGAAACCGCAAGCATTGCGGTCTGCAAGGTCCCCAGGGTAGAGAGAGGGGGCTCAAGAAATGTGGATATCGAACGCCTGAAGATGCTCGCAGCCTCGAAGCCGTATATTGCCGCCATTGGAGTGGAAGCCCTGATAGCCCTTCGCAAGATAGGGATAACTCCTAACGTTATGTTCGGCGCCAACGAATCCGTTGTAGAGGCAGCATATCACGGGATTTCTTCTCTTGTCGTGTCCGTCGACGAACAGGTTTCTGCACTCCTCAACCGTCTCGAAACCGAAAACCTTGAATACGAACTCGTAGACCTGACACTTGAATCCTGAAAATTCTCGGGGAATTTCCCCGCTATTTTTTTCTTTTCGTATGTTCGATCCGGAAAACAGTTTCTATCCGGATAGGTCCGGCACACGAACCTGTCACTTAATTTTTAAAGATCCGGTGCTAATTCCAGGCTCTACGTTTTTATCATTTGTACGCTTAATCTGAAGGAAAGACTTTACTCAATCAGCACTTTTCCAATCGGTGCATTTCCAATCGGTGCGTTTCCAATCGGTGCGTTTCCAATCAGCACTTTTCCAATCAGCACTTTTCCAATCAGCACTTTTCCAATCGGTGCGTTTCCAATCAGTTTGGAGTAAAACTCCACGAAGTTAAAAAGTAAAAAGCCAGAAAGAGGACTTCAAATGAAACTGATCGTACTCTCTGACACTCACATGAAAACCGGCAATATTCCTCCGCAACTTCAAACCATTCTCGCTGACTGCGACCTGATTGTCCATGCAGGCGACTTCAGTTCTCTCGAAGCTTACAAAGCTTTCAAAGCCACAGGGAAACTAAAAGCCGTTTTCGGAAATACGGACCCTTTCGAACTGAGGCAGCAGCTCCCCGAAAAGCTGAAATTCGAAGTCGAAGGGGTAAAAATCGGAGTCGTGCATGAAGGAGGCCTTTCCATAACGGACACGACTGCCCAGGGCTACCTGGCAAGGGAAATGGGAGTGGAAGTTTTGATTTTCGGGCACCTCCACCGCCCCCTGATTGAAAAAAAAGAGGTTATGCTGATCTGCCCGGGCTCACCTACAAAGCCCAGGATGTCAAGTCCCAGCGTCGTTGAACTCCTCATCGAAAAGGGATCCGTAACCGGCAGGATCATTTCCCTTGAAGGAGACATCTGCGGGTTCATGCAGTTCAGGGATGCCCTCAAGGAGCTTGAAAAGGATAAAGAAAAAGGGAAAAAACGCTAAACTTACCGGTCCTGTGGAAAAGAAAACATGCCGAAAAGGAGTTACTTAAACTCAAATAAATACTGCTAGTCCGGACTACACTTTCAGGACCATGCCTTCAAGGGACCGATTTGCCGGGCTGCTTTATCGGAAACAGCCGTGACCCGGCATCTGGAGTCTCTGTGGCACCTATGCCTATGCTGCCTCTTTTTACCCGCCCCATGATTTCATGTAGTTCAAATTGTAGTGCAGTTCATTGAGTGGTTCACATGGATTCCAGTTTGAACATGGCACCCGTGCCATGAAGGCTGAGGTATACCTTGTCTCCAAGCTCAAGGACCTGATCGAGGCTTGCGTTACCGCTCCAGTTGTATTCGAAGTCGTAGCTGCCCTTGGTGAGTTCAAAACCGAGAGACATAAGTCTCCTGTTGACCTCGGAAGGTCGCTCGCCTTCACTGTTGAACCAGACCAGAAGATAAGTTTTCACAGGATCATCTCGTGATGCTTTTTTACTCATAAGCATGCTTCTTATGCTTATCAAGATTTTGCCTTTAACCCGATTACTAAACGAAATAAAAAAAGATCCTGAATATCAGGAAGAAAGAAGATATTACGGGAAGAAAGAAAAAAGTAAAGAAAAGTAGAGAGAAAAGGAAAGTAGAGAGAAAAGGAAAGTAGAGAGAAAAGGAAAGTAGAGAGAAAAGGAAAGTAGAGAGAAAAGGAAAGTAGAGAGAAAAGGAAAGTAGAGAGAAAAGGAAAGTAGAGAGAAAAGAAAAGTAGAGAAAAGGGAAAAAGTAAAGAAAAGTAGAGAGAAAAGGAAAAAATCTCCTGTTCTCCGGAAAGCTTTTCAATCACACATTTTCCTTCAGGGACTCAAGTGTTTTCTTAACTATGGAACGGTAAAATGCCGCATCCGTTGCGTAGTGTTCCTTTGCAAGTCTTGCGTTCGGGTCTTCTTCCGTCTCAAGGCTCTTAACCCGGTCAAGGGTCTCTTTTGCCGTTTCAAGCACCCAGAGATCCCGGGTCAGTTCGTCCACCTTCTGGATTGATTCGGGGCGGATTGAAGTTAAGACATTTCCGTCATCCGTGGTGTAGGTACTGGCCTTACCCACCACCGCTACAAAAGCAGGAAGTTCGCACTCCGAAAGGAACTGGGCGGCTTCGGGCTGGTACTGTCCTGCATATACAAGGAAGGAACCCGTCGGGTCCGAGACCCTGCCTCTCCAATACTCGGAGTCCGTGCCAATATCCTCCTTTTCGATAAGGGTGCCCACAAGGAAGATGCGGTTCACTTTTGCCCCGGTCGGGGTCAGGAGATACTGCGGAGCGTACTGGTCGCTCTCATCCCTGGAAGTCAGGTTCGAATCCTTCAGTTCCTGGGCAAAGACCCTGCGTGCCACTTCTCTGAAAAAGCCAGCCATTTCACTCCACCTCCAGTTCCGTAAGCATTTCCTCAAGAAGCTCCCTGTCCAGAGAATCCTTCGGTGCAATCGATTCCACAAGGAGGTAACGGTCAAGTTTCGGACCGCTAACCATGTAATACCTTCCAAGGAGTTCCTGTTTCAGACTGTCCAGCACAACCCCGGGGTCAAGGGCATCCGCAGCCATGGCGATTGCACCGTCAAGGGAGATGCCTGCAAGCTCTTCGGTAAGTTCGCGGTTTATCAGGGCATCCTGGGTAGAGGTCCCGGAGTCCAGGACTGCCTTAATCCTGAGGTCGTACTCACCCCTTACCTTCCCGTGCTCGGCACAGGCACCTTTCACAAGAGCCCGCTTGCACTCGGGACAGCGCTTGATCAGCCCGGAACCGGTCTGGATGTCCACCATTGCTCCGGAGTATGTGAAAGTTGAAGTACCGACTTCAATGTCCTCGTCAAGTTCTTCAATGGAACTCGTCCTGTTAAGCTTGGCCTGGAACCTGCCGTTCCATTCGTTCACCACTACATTTTTCAGGAGGTAACTTTTGCCTTCTTCCATATCCGGGAGTTCTGCACTGGCCCAGTTGGTAAACTTGATAACCCCGGTTTCATCCCCAATAAGCCCGACCTGCTCGATTGCCTCGTGGGAGTTTTCCCAGAGCTGGACAATCTTCCCCCGGATCGTAGCCCACTGGTTGTCCTGAGTAAGGTCGGCGATATTTCGGAGTTCGGACTCCCTTGCAGCCGGAGTGAAATCGCCCCCTCCTACTTCCACGGCTTCTTCAAGTTTTTCTACGGAGCTTGTCCTGTTGAGTTTTACCGCAAATCTCCCGTTATATTCGTCTATGACTATATTCCTGATAAGGTAACTCTCCCCCTGTTCAATATCCGGGAGTTCCGTATTCTGCCACTTGGTAAACTTTATGATCCCGGTTTCATCCCCAAGGAGCCCGACCTGGGAAATAGACTCATGGGTATTTTCCCAGAGCTGGACGACCTTTACCTTCATGTTCGCCCACTGCCCGTTTTCCAGAATGTCCTCGATCTTGGTCAGCTGGGGCTCAGCCTGCCTGGCATAAAATTCATTTTTAGGAATGGAATATTTCTTCAGGAAGTAATTGACAACACTGCGCTGCGCTTCATTGTCAGGGACCTTGAATTTCGTAATCAGTTCGTCGAGTCTTTCTTCGATGTCCTCTACGGGCACATCGACACCAAGTTTCAAAAACCGGTCTTTAATTGATTCTGCAGTTTGTTTCATATTTCTACCTCAGGCCTCTTGGTTGTCTTCTTATAGAGAGGCACTTTAAGGTATGCATTTGGAATATTTAAAGCTGTACAAAGCAGGGTGAAAGTATTCAGTATTTACTCAGTCCGCCCTTCCCCACGGGGAAAAATCCCGGAAAAGAAAAACGGAGTTATTGTCCCTTTCTACCCCTTTCCACTCATGTTTTTCACAGATAGGGAAAGATCCCCAATCCTCTTGAAACCTGAATATATAACTCGAAATTATTTTCGCAGTTTTTGTATTTTCAGGAGGTATATCATCAGGAAGAATACACTGCAAAGTATTTAAAATTATTTGTGAAGTATGTCCGCGGTGCGCTTGGCTGCATCTCCTTCCCCGATCACGGTTATGATGTCTTCATATTCAAGCACAAGGCTCCCGTGGGCAATGATGGAATCAGTTCCCCTCTGCACCATAACCAGGAGGCTCTTTTCAGGGAACTGGATATCTTTAATGGCTTTCCCGACCACTTTCGGGTTAGTGACCTTGACTTCCATCATGTCCCCTTCACCCCCTACCTCACACATAGAGAAGAGGTGAGGCCTTCCGATCATGTTGTCAAGCACAACTGCCGTGGTAGTGGCCGGGCTCATGGCACGGATGCCAAGGTCCCAGAAAGCCTGCAGGTTTTCTATTTCATTTACCCTGGCTACCAGCTGGTCGCCCCTGAATCCGAAAGAGGCTTTTGCAATCTGGCAGAAAAGAAGGTTCGTGTTGTCCTTATTGGTTGTTGCGACCACATATTTGGCGTTCTCTATTCCTGCCTTTTTAAGGACATTTACGTCCCCTGCATCGCCCTGAATGGTCCGGATCCCGAGTTCCATGCATTTCTTGCAGTTGTCCTCGGAAATGTCAACCAAAACAACATTTTCTCCTCTTCTGTCAAAGCGTTCGGCAAGAATCCTGCCTACCTTTCCTCCACCGATAATAAGGATTTCCATAGGGATTACCTCCAGCACCTCTGCCACTTTTTTAGACATACTGCCACTCATGAATACCGTAATTATAACCGTAAGGAAGACAAGCCCCACAAGGGTCTGCCCTCCCGGAATGCCCATCGAATCGAGCTTGATTGCAAAGTAAGTCGCAACCGAAGTCGGCACAACACCTCTTGGCCCTACAAAGGATACAAAAAGCTTCTCATTCGTGCCTATCCTCGAGTTCCACATCGAAACAAAGACCGCCACAGGGCGGATGAGGAAGACTAGAAGCAGTACAAGAGCTATCCCACTTGCCCCTATCCTCTGGATATCTTCGAATTTAAGCATTGCCGCAAGCAGGATGAAGATGAAAGAGAGCATCACGATCACAACGTCGCTCTTGAATTCCTTGATAGTATCCTTGTAGGGGAATTCCGAAGTCCCGAGGATGATCCCGAAGATAGCTACGGCGAGAATCCCTGACTCGTTGCCCAAGTATTCAGAAAAGACAAAGCAGGCAAAAACAGCTGTCAGGGAAACCAACCTTGCGGCCTGTTTGCTGATAGCCGTCCCCCGGGTAAAAAACCAGCGGAGGGCAAACCCGCTGAAAGACCCCAGGACAATTCCGATCCCCAGCCTGTAAAGGATAAAGACCACCGCATCCGTCCCTGAAAGTTCTGCTGCGACCCACTCAAAGACCATGGCTGCAAGGATCACACTGGCAGCGTCATTAAGGACCCCTTCAAGCTCCAGGATCTTGCCGAGCTTGTGGCTGATCTGGATGTTCCTGACAATTGGAGTGATCACTGTAGGCCCCGTTGCCGTGACCAGGGCTCCGAAAAGGGCGGCTAGTTCGAGAGGAATCCCTATCAGGACGCTGGTAAGAACCGTGGCTCCCAGGAAGGTAATGAGGACACCTATTGTTGTCAACTTCAGGACGCTTTCCTGAACCATCCTTATATGCTTCAGGTCAATGTGAAGCCCTCCGTCAAAAACAATCACGGATACCGAGATTGCTACGATGGCACTGAGTCCTTCAATGTAGAGTGAAGGATCGAGCAGGTTCAGGACTTCAGGCCCTGCGATGATTCCTTCTATCAGCAGGAAAATGATAAAAGGAATCCGGAAATAGCAGCTGAGAGCCTGTGCGACGAGGGACATGATAAGCACGGCAACTACCAGCCCAAGCAGAAGTATCGGATCAAGCATTATATTCCCTGTAACAATGTGTCAACATAGTAAAAATGTTTTTTAGATATCCGGGATAAATTGAACGGTAAGACATGTTAAGGTATTATTGCCAAAAAAGCACAAAAATGCTTAGTGATGTGTACATAATCATACAATTGTTTTATATAAATTTGACTCATGATTGTCAACCCCCTGGGAAATATTGCCCTATAACTCCCGCTATATATAAATTGTATTATATAAATTTGACCTGTGATTGTCAACCCTACGACAACCTGCTCCCCTATAACTCCCATCATATATAAGTAAGAAACGCATCCTGGGAAGGAATGATTTTTTACAATGCCTGCCAATCTATTTTCAGGGACGCATTGCCCGGTTCAGGGGAGTGTTGCCTGGTATTATCCGGACTCGAAACCTGCGGCAAAGGAAATTAAAAATTATGTGGCTTTCTGGAAAGGGGTGGAAGTAGAGGCATAAGTCGGCCTCAGTTCTACATCCTATTTTCAGGTTGCATTTTTAAGTTCAGGTTTTAAGATATTCAAGTTTTAAGTTCAGGTTTATAAGGTATTCAAGTTTTAAGTTCAGGTTTATAAGGTATTCAAGTTTTAAGTTTAGGTTTTAAGGTATTCAGGAGTCAAACGGCGCTCCAGCACCGAAAAGGAAAAATCGAGGAAAAGGGCGATAGCTATTACCGGAAGGGTCCCCGCCAGGATTTTTGAAGTATTGAAATTGGTAAGCCCTTCGAAAATCATTGACCCGAGCCCCCCGCCTCCGATAAGGGCCGTAAGCACGGCTATGCTGTTTGCAAGGATTGCGGCAAACTTGATCCCTGCAAATATGGCAGGATAGGCGTTTGGAAGCCGGATATTGCGGATGATCTGGAAATCCGTAAGTCCTATCCCTTTTGCGGAATCAATCAGAGCAGGGTCAACGTTGAAAAGCCCTATGTAAGTGTTCTTGATAATAGGAAGCAGGACACGCAGCATGATTGCGATGACTGCGGGGGTAAAGCCTATCCCGATAAGAGGGACTACAACTGCTACGACCGCAAAACTCGGGACTGCCTGGACAAGGTTTGAAAACTTCATGACCATTGATGCTATCCTCTCACTGTATAGTGAGAGAAGAACCAGAGGGACGGCAACTATAATTCCTGCAAGAAGTGCCGTATAAGCCAGGAAAAGGTGTTCGAGGGTAGCTTCCAGAATCTCTGCGCTTATGACCATGTCCCGTACCTCACCTTCAACCTGTTCTCAACGACACCTGCTCCCCCGTCCAGGATTACTGCCAGCAGGCCGACCCAGGCGCCCGTTACCAGGATTGTCCCCATGTCATAGAGCTGGATCCCGTTCTGGAGGGCGGCCCCAAGCCCCCCTGCGGCTATCAGCCCTCCGAGGGTCACGACTCCCATGGTGAACACGACAGCTATCCGGATACCCGCTGCGATCAGGGGCAGCGCCAGGGGAAAACGCACCCTCATGAGGATTTCCCCGGGGTTAAGCCCCAGGGCTTCGGCAATCTCTATGTATTCCCTGGGCACGTTTGCAAGGCCCGTATACGTATTTCTGGCTATGGGCAGGATGGAATAGAGGATTGAGGCAGCAACCGTGGGGCCGGCACCTATACCGAAAATAGGAAGCAGGAGTACCAGAAGTGCAACATCGGGAATTGTCTCCACAACGTTCAGGCCGTTCATGACCGGATCTGCAAGCTTCGGGTTCCGGTAAATAAGGACTCCTACAGCTACCCCTGCAAGGATGGAGACGAAAAGTGCAATTGCGAACATATAGAGGTGTTCAAGGGTGCGAAGCGAGAGGAGCTGGGTATTCCAGACCCTCTGGACTTCCGTTAAAATTTCATTTATAATCTGGACGACTTCGCTCAGGTAACCCACCATTCCATAAGCTGTCTCAAGTTTAGATCGGATTTTTAAATCAGACTGTTGGATCAGGCTCTTAGACCAGCCCCTGGAGAACCCTGTCGGAAAAAAGAAGACCTGCCGGAATTTCCCCATCCAGGACCATCGCCATGGACTCCCCTTCCCCCTTAAGCTGCGTCAGGGACTCGAAAAGTGAATCTTCCGCCTGGAATATAAGGAGGGGTTTTGAGATTTCATCCAGGTTTTTCCCGGTATCACCGGCCTTCAGGGCTTCATTCAAGGAAATTTTCCCCGCAGCTCCGGATTCTTTCAACAGGAGAGCGATATCAAACCCGCCATCTACCATTTTTTTAAGGGCCGTTTCGGCAGGAGTGCCTTCCTCCAGGAAATAGCCGGGATCAAGGGGCTGCATCATATCCTTTACTTTCAAAGCCTCAAGGTGCCTGTATTTGCGCTTCGAGTCAACGATTTCAGAAACAAGTTCGTTTGAAGGGTCAAAAATCAGTTCTTCGGGAGTACCCACCTGAACGAGAGAAGCGTTATCCATTATGGCTACCCTGTCCCCCAGTTTGAAAGCTTCATTGATATCGTGGGTAACGAAAACTATGGTTTTCCCGAGTTCCTTTTTAATTTTGCAGAACTCGTCCTGGAGCTGGGTCCTGAGGAGAGGGTCAAGCGCCCCGAAAGGTTCGTCCATAAGGAGCAGGGGAGGGTCCATGGCAAGAGCCCTTGCAAGCCCGATCCTCTGCTGCTGCCCCCCGCTCAGCTGGTGAGGATAACGGTCCATGAAACTTTTCGGAGGCAGGGATACGAAATTAAGAAGTTCGCTAACCCTTTCCCGGTTTTTGCCTTCGTCCCACCCTTCCAGTTTCAGGATTAGCCCTATATTTTCCGAAACCTTCAGGTGCGGGAGCAAACCGATATTCTGGATCACGTACCCGATG
>Ga0272442_10008140_pt1 | contig 13383 bp, 10 predicted proteins | sample SSMForm2O_FD_200262 | JGI IMG/M metagenome (GOLD analysis project Ga0272442, IMG submission 200262) | Marine sediment archaeal communities from Little Sippewissett salt marsh, Falmouth, MA, United States - SSM-Form-2O | ecosystem: Environmental > Aquatic > Marine > Wetlands > Sediment ...
CGGTCGAACGCGCCGTGGAGCGGCCCCTCGATGAGCTCGCCCTTCGGGTCGTTGACCATCTGCATGTTCCAGCTCCGCACCTGGCCGAGCAGGTCCTCGAGGTCGTAGAACACCGGCGAGTCGACGGTGACGGCCTTGCCCAGTTCGAGGTTCTCGCGCACCTCGGCGTTCTCCTTTGCCCGGACGATGGAGTCGCGCAGCACGGTTATCTGGTTCTTGGCCGTCTCCTCGCTCGGGTCGACCGACAGGCTCTGGAACTCCTCGAAGTTCATCAGCCAGTAGGGCACCTCGACCTCGTCCGCCCCGACCGTCAGGACGTTCTCCGGGAACGCCGCCGAGTACTCGCCGTGCAGGTCGAGCACGACGATGTGGGTGTCGGGGTAGTGCTTGATGGCGTTCTGGAGCATGCTGACGACCGTGCACGACTTGCCGCACCCGGTACTGCCGAGGACCGCGACGTGGTGCCCGAACAGCTTGTCGACCTGGACGTAGGCCCGCTGGTCCGCGGCCTGCGTCGGGTGGCCGAACGAGAAACCGAAGTCCAGGAACTCGGCGAAGATGCCCTTGATTTCCTCGTGGGTGACCATCGCGGCCCGCTGCCCGACGTTGGGGTACACCGCCACGCCCCGGAGGAAACTGCCGTCCTGCTGCATCGTCCCGATGAGAATGAGCTCGGCCACCCGGCGGCTCCGCGTCCTGCACTCCGCCTCGGTGTAGGGCCCGGCAATCGGCTCGCCGCCCTCCATCCGGACGCTCGAGACAATGCCGATGATGCTGTGCTCCCCGAAGGGAATCTTGACGTGCGTGCCCGGCTGGCCCGGGTAGTACTCGCCGCGCAGGGGCTTCGTCGTGTCCGCGGTCAGCTCGACGAGCGCCCGCTCGCCGTCCACCTCGATGACGTAGCCGATGTCGGTGCCCGTTGAATCCGTCATGGTCGGTTGCTCCTTCGGTTTGCCGCGGTTCGCAGTCCGCATCCGCGCGCCGGACCGGTCATCCGTTCTCCTCAAGAGGCTCCTCGTCGAAGAGCCCTTCCTTGTCCTTGACCAGCTTGCTCACCTTCAGCTCGGCGGCGTCCAGCGCGGTCTTGCACCGCCGGGCCAGCTCGACGCCCTGCTCGAACAGCTTCAGGGACTCGTCGAGGCTCAACTTGCCCGCCTCCAGCTTCTGGACGATGCCCTCGAGGTCGTCGAGCGACTTCTCGAAATCGAACCCGGCCGCTGTCGTCTTCTTGTCCGTCTTCATCTTCTGCCTTCTCCTGTCTCGTCGAGCGGCGCCGTCTCGGTCACTTCGCAGCCAATCGTACCGTCGGATACCCGGACATCAAGCCGCTCCCCCGCCTTCGCCTGCCTGCGGCTGCTGACGACCGTCCCGTCCGGCTTGCGGCATACCGCGTAGCCGCGGCCGAGGCTGGCGAGCGGGCTGAGCGCGTCGAGCCGCACCGAGGCCCGGTCCAGCGAAACCCGGGCCCGCTCGGCTCGGCCCTGCGCGGCGTGCCCCAGCCGGTCTCCCAGCCGGGCAAGCCTGGACCGGCGCTGGACGATACGCTCGGCCGGGTGCTGGCGCGCGAGGCGCTCGCGCAGCCGGTCCAGCCGGGTCTCCGGCTCGCGGACCCGGCTCCTCAGCCCGGACTCGGCCCTCAGCAACGACCTCGCGACGCGGTGGCCGGCCTCGCTGAGCCGGGAACGGACCAGCTCGAACGCCCGGTGCCGCACCAGTTCCTCGAGCCTGCGCTCCCGGTCCAGCATCAACTGCTCAACCTGCCGGACAAGGACTCCTGCCGCGTCCGCCAGCCTCTCGTCCAGCTCCTCCCATCCGCGGCTGACGTGCTGGGCCGCCGCGGTCGGTGTCGCGGCCCGGAAGTCGGCCGCGAAGTCGGCAATTGTGAAATCGGTCTCGTGCCCGACACCGGAAACGACCGGCACCCCGGAACCGGCTATCGCCCGGGCCACCGGCTCCTCGTTGAACGCCCACAGGTCCTCGAGCGACCCGCCGCCCCGGCCGACGATGATGACGTCCACGTTGCCGAGCCTGTTCAGCACCCGGACGCCCTCGGCAACCTGTTCGGCCGCGCCCTCGCCCTGCACCTGGGCCGGGTAGAGCAGCACCCGGAAACGCGCCCGGTGGAGCCGCATCGTCCTCACCATGTCGTGGACCGCGGCCCCGGCCGGCGACGTGACGATGCCCACCGTCCGGGGCAGCAGCGGTACCGGCTTCTTCCGCTCCTCGTCGAAAAGGCCCTCCCCGGCCAGCTTCTTCTTCAGCTTCTCGTAGGCGAGTTGGAGCGCGCCGACGCCCTTCGGCTCGATCCTCTCCAGCACCACCTGGTACTTGCCCCGCGGCGCGTACAGGTCCAGCCGGCCGCGGCCGACTATCTCAAGCCCGTCCTCAAGCCGGAACTTCAGCTTCGAGGCCGACGAACGGAAGCAGACCGCGTCTATCTGGGAATTCTCGTCCTTGAGAGAGAAATACAGGTGCCCCGAGGGATAGGACTTCAGCCCGGAAACCTCGCCCGATATCCAGATGCTCGAGAAATGCTCGGCGAGCATCCCGGCCACGAGCCGGTTGACCTGCGTGACCGTGAGAACCCGGGGCTCTGACGAAGCCGTTATGCCGGGATTATAGAACACCGGCCCGGGCAGTCAACGCGACCCGGGCCGGTGCAGGTGCAGGTGCTCGCCCTGCTACTTCGAGTAGTCGTAGAAACCGCGGCCGCTCTTCCGGCCGAGGTATCCTGCCGCCACCATCCGCTTCAGCAAGGGGCAGGGACGGTACTTCGGGTCCCCGAGGTCGTTGTGCAGCACGTTCAGTATCGCCAGGCAGACGTCCAGGCCGATGAGGTCGGCGAGTGCCAGCGGCCCGAGCGGGTGGTTCATCCCCAGCTTCATCACCGTGTCTATCGCCTCCTTGTCCCCCACGCCCTCTTCGAGCGCGAAGACCGCCTCGTTGATCATCGGCAGCAACACGCGGTTGCTGACGAACCCGGGCGAGTCGTTCACCAGCACCGGGGTCTTGCCCAGCTTCTTCGACAGCTCGACGATTGCCTCGACCGTCTCGTCCGACGTCCCGAGCCCGCGCACCACCTCGACCAGCTTCATCAGCGGCACCGGGTTCATGAAGTGCATCCCCGCGACCTTCTCCGGCCGGCCGGTCGCCGCGCCGATTTCGGTCACCGATATCGTCGAGGTATTCGTCGCCAGCAGCGCTCCGGGCTTGCAGAGCTTGTCCAGCCTGCCGAACAGCTCTTTCTTGAGGTCGACGTCCTCGACCGCGGCCTCGACCACGAGGTCGCAGTCCTTGCAGGCGTCGGGCTGGAGCGCGGTCTCGATGCGGCCGAACGCCTTGTCGGCGTCCTCCTGGGTCATCTTCTCCTTGGCGACGAGCTTGCCGAGCGACTTCTGGATTCTCGCCGTCGCCCGGTCGAGGAACTTCTGGTCCACGTCGACGAGTACCACGTCGTACCCGGAAACGGCGAAGACCTGGGCAATGCCGTTGCCCATCGTGCCCGCGCCGATGACTCCTACCTTGGCTGTCTCTGTCACATGTCCTCCTTGGATTGTCTGAAAGCCCGGTAAACTACCCGTCAGCCTGCCGCTGTCAAGCTGCCGCCCGGCCCGGACCGCCGCCCGCTACTCGACCCTCACCAGCTTGCGGGAAACGCCGCCGACCTCGGTCTCGAGCCGGTAGAGGTAGACGCCCCGGGCGACTTCCCTGCCGGAGTCGTCCCGGCCGTCCCAGGTGACCGAGTACCGGCCCGCGTTCGCCCGGGCGTCGAACAGGCCCCGTACCTTCCGCCCGCTCGCGTCGAAAACGCTCAACCTCGCCCTCGTCTCGACCGGCAGCGTGAAGGACAGCCGCGCGTGGCTCCGTACCGGGTTGGGCGCGCACGGCATCAGGGCGAGTCGCCGCAGGCGGCTGGCACCCGCCGGTTCGTCCTCGATGCCGACCGTCGGTGGGCTGGTGGTGTACTTCACCGCCATCCCGGGAACCAGCTCGGCCGCGCCGCGGTGGTAGGTGCCGTCGAAAAGGTACTGGATGGCGACGGACTGCGTCTGGTCCTGGATGCCGACCGTTGCCGAACCGTGGTTGTTCGCGGTCAGGTACTGGACCGTGAAGACGTTGTCGCCCGACGGGGTCGACACCGTCGAATCGTAGAGCACCACCTGGAACTTGTCCCAGGAGCTGCGCGGCGCGTAGTAGTGTACGCTGTCGTACTCCACCACGAACCGGTGGTTGTCGGCGTCGTGCCAGTACCAGACGCCGTTGCCCTCACCCGGGTAGAAGTCGTCCCAGACCGCACAGACCATCGGCGGTCCGTCGGACACGGGCAGCTCCTCGTTGGTGTACCGCGAGAAACTCTGGCTGCCCGGGGCGATGAACCCGTTCGAGCATATCGAGAGCTGACCGTAGTCCTGGCCGTAGTACTGCCAGGACCCGAAACCCGAGGGGAGGCTCACCACCTCGACGTCGTCATCCGACAGGTCGAGCCTCGTGCCGATGCCCCCTATCTCGACCCAGGAGAACTCCGGCGCCTCGGTGTAAAGGCTGTCGCAGGCATCGTAGGCGTAGTAGAGCGCCGGCTGGCGCGGGCCGTCCGGTATCGGGTCGCACGTCCTGATTGCCCCGATGCCGAGCGTGAACTCGCACCGGTACTCGATGGCGCCGGCGTGTACCAGCAGCGTGCAGGGAACCTCGGTCTCGCGGGGAATCGAGTTCTCGGCCCGGACCTTGAACCGGTCTCCGCTGTTGCGCCCGGCCGAGTCCCGCATGATTGTCCCGTACCCGCCCAGCGAGTCGAGCACCGCGAGGCGAGGGTCGCCCGACCGGAGCGTCGCGGTCACGCCGTAGGCGTGTCCCATGCCGGTGTTGCGCAGGACGACCTCCAGGTCCCCCGTTTCACCCGGCTCGATCACCCCGTTGTTGTTCCCGCCCGGCGGCGGGTCGAATGCCAGCCAGGACTCGTAGCCGAGCACCGGTGCTCCTACCGTCAGGTTCAGCGGCGCCTCCCATACCGAGTCGTTGGCATCGCACGTCCTCACCGTGAACCGGAGCACGTATCCGTTGGTGCAGGAACCCGCCACCTCGAAATCAAACCCGTCGGCGCCGGTGAACGCCGAGTCGCCGGCCGGGATGTCGCCGAACCCCTTGACCGAGTCGGTCAGCGTGATGTTCGCGTCGCTCGTCCTCAGCTTCGACTCGACGCTGTTCGCGGTTCCGCTGCCCCAGTTCTTCACCCACATCCCGAGGTTGATCGACTCGCCCGGGTTGATGATGCCGTCGTCGTTGCCTCCCGCCGAGTCGTCGACCACGTGACTCAGGTAGAGCACGTACGGGCCCGACGAGGGCAGGGCGAGCACCTGGCCGAGGTGAGGCGCAAGGTCGTGGCCGGTCACCGTGACGAAGACCGTGTCCGGTGCCGTCGTGGTGATGTTCAGCGTCACCTGTCCGGCCGCATCGGTGTACCCGGCCGCGAAGACGGTCGTGTCCGCCGAACCGGCCGCGCATACCAGGGCGTTCTCGACCGGCCCGTAGCCCTCGGTCACCGTAACCTGCAACGGGTAGGCCCCGAGCGGGATGACCGCCGGGTACGTTACGTCCAGTGCCTGCGGCTCGTGGGCGTAAACGTCTATCGCGCCGTCGCCCATCATGTTGTACATCTCGAAGTAGCGCCTGGTGGTCCCGCCCGGGCCCATCTCCTCGTAGAACTTCATCTTCGCCTTGTTGAACCCGCCCATTATCCAGTGGAAGGTGGAATCGAACATGAAGTCAAACACCCGTCGCTCGAGGGTGTCGTCCTCCTCCCAGTAGGAGTTCACCGACGAGGCGATGTGCGCGATGGCCCCGCGCCGGCCGTTCCGAATCCAGGCCTCGGAGAAGCACTCGGGGCTTGAACTCGAAGCGAAGTTCCCCGACACGCAGGCAAAGGTCTGGACGTAGGGCAGCTTGTCCTCGTTGGTAAGCGCTCGAACGTCGCTCAGTCCGAAACCAGGGTCAGCCCAGGAAGTCGTGCTGCCGTGCCCGGAATACGTCACCCACGCCCGGCCGCCGTTGATGGCCGTGGTGATGGGCGTGCCCTGGCTGTAGTACAGCCAGAGGGAATCGCACTGGACGCCCATCGGCCGCAGCTTCTCCATCACGTACTGGTGCGTCCCCTCGGCGACCTGGTGGTTGCCCCCGTCGGATGAAGCGATGAAATAGGCCCTGTTGGTCCACTCGAGGCCGTTGGCCCATTCGTTTCTCTCGTAGGTGACGATGTTGTACACCAGGCTGTCGAGTTGGGCCGTGCTGACAACCGAGGCCCGGCTCACGTCGATGTCCGGGAAGTAGTCGCTGCCCTCGACCATCGCGAAGTTCAGGTCGGTGTTCGGACTGCCGGTCCCCTGCCCGTCGAAGTAGCCGATGTTGTCCACGTCGCCGACCAGCAGCACGAAGCTCGGCGGTATCGGCCAGTTGTCGTACGCGTCCTGGATGTAGCCTTTCACCGCGTTGGCCGAGCCGCCGCCGACCTCGGTCAGGTTGCGGACGAAGACGTCGTACCCCTTCCGCTTCCGCCATTCGGCGAGCGGCGCGACGTTCTGCTCCCAGGCGTCCGGCACGATGACCAGGTACCCGACCGGCAGGTCGGGCGGGGGCGCGAAGTCCAACTGGCCGTGGTTCAACGCAATCCCGTCGAGCCTGCCGCGGAACGCGGGCGAATCGTAGCGCTGCCGTTGCGAGGACGTCATCGCCCAGTCCGCAGCGGTCCAGCGCAGCCGGACGGTCACCTCACGTGCCACGCTGAGCAGACCCGCGGCCGGGTCGTAGGTGGCCGGGCGCACCTCGACGAGAACCACCCGATGGCCACGAACGTAGCCCTCGTCCACTACGACGGCGCCGATGGCCGCTGTGGGCCGTCGGTAGGCCTTCTCGTCGTAAGCGAAGCCGGGCTCCGGACCCGTCTTGGGCACCGGTGCCTGCCTGGGCATCAACGGCAGGTCGAGGTCGTACTCGGCGACGCCGGCGTACGCGACCTCGACGGCAATCTCGGCCCCGTACGGAACCTCGACCAGCCGCCGGTAGACCGGCAGTCGGGGACCGCCGATGGCACCCGACGCCCCGGCCCCGGCCAGGTTCAGCTCAACGAATCCCCGGTCGCTCGCTGCCAGGTCAGCCTCACCGACGTCCACCGCCAGTTCGATCCCGTCCGTCCTGGGCTGCCACGCGACCGTACCGCTCGCCGCAAGGGTCGTACCGACGCCGATCACCAGCAGGACTGCTGCAAAGAAACGCATCACATCTCCTCCGGTCATTGTTGGTGTTTCGCTCTGGCAATCCACCGGGGGTGGTTCCTGGCCTCGGCCGCCGAGTCGCGGTTACGACCCGGCTCCTCCCGGTACATCAGGAATTATACCGGGCTCGCTCTGCGCGGTCAAAGCGCCGAAACGGCCTCGGGACCGTCCCGGCCATCCATCCGCCTTGACTGAATCGCGCCGCGCGATAAGATACTCGACCATGCTGAAAACAACCCCGTTCCACGACCGGCACGTCGCCGCGGGCGGCCGGATGGTCGAGTTCGCCGGCTACGAGATGCCGGTCCAGTTCCGGGGAATCATCCCCGAGCACGAGCGGGTACGCTCGACCGTCGGGGTGTTCGACGTCTCCCACATGGGACGCATCGAGGTCCGCGGCTCCGACGCCGAACGCTGGCTCAACCGGATGACCACCAACGACGTCTCGGCCCTGGCCGAGAACCAGGCCCAGTATTCGGTCCTCTGCTACCCGGACGGCGGCATCGTCGACGACCTCGTCGTCTACCGTCTCGCCGACCACTACCTGCTGGTCGTCAACGGTGCCAACAACGACAAGGACACCGCCTGGCTGAAGCAGCACATCGGCGGCGCGGCCGAGATGGAGAACGTCACCGACCGGATGGCCCAGCTCGCGGTCCAGGGCCCGGTCGCGGAGAAGGTGATCCAGCCGCTGTGCGACGTCGACCTGTCCGAGATCGAGTTCTACTGGTCCCGCCCGGCCAGGGTTGCCGAGGTGCCCGGCCTGATCTCGCGCACCGGCTACACCGGCGAGGACGGCTTCGAGCTCTACTTCCCGGCCGAGCAGGCAAATAAGGTCTACGATGCCGTGTTCTCCTCCGGGTCGGAGCACGACATCGAGCCGATCGGCCTCGGCGCGCGGGACACGTTGCGCATGGAGATGAAGTACGCGCTGTACGGCAACGACATCGACCGGACGACCAACCCGCTCGAGGCCGGTTTGGGGTTCGTCGTCAAACTCGACAAGCCGGGAGGATTCGTGGGCTCCGACGTGCTCGCCCGGGTCAAAGCCGACAAGCCGGAACGCAGGCTCGTCTGTCTCCTGGTGCAGGAACGGGGTATCCCGAGGCCGGGCCAGGAGGTCTTCGCCGACGGCGAGCCCGTCGGCAAGGTCACCTCCGGTACGATGTCGCCCTCCCTGAAACAGGGGATCGCCCTCGCCTACGTCAGGCGGGGCAGGACCAAGAGCGGCACGAAACTTGAGATCGACATCCGGGGCAGGAAGACGGCCTGTGAGGTCGTCAAGCCGCCCTTCTACAGGCACGGTTCCAGGAAGTGAGGAAAGGCAATGGCAGAATACAGCATCCCCGATGACCTGAAGTACACCAGGACGCACGAGTGGGTGCGTGTCGAGGGTGAGACGGCAACGACCGGGATCACCGACTTCGCCCAGAAGGAGCTGTCCGACATCGTCTACGTCGAGGTGACCTCGGTCGGCCAGTCGGTGAAGCAGGAAGACACCATCGGTACCATCGAGGCGGTCAAGGCGGTCTCCGACCTGTTCGCACCGGTGTCCGGCGAGGTGACCGAGGCCAACGAGACACTCAAGGACGAAGCCCAGAAGTGCAACTCCGACCCGTACGGCGAGGGATGGATAGCCCGCATCAAGCTCGGTGACCCCTCGGAAGTCGACCAGTTGCTCGACGCGAAGGGCTACGCCGACTTCGTCGCCAAGTCCGAGCACCATTGAAGTACACCCCGCACACCGCCGACGACCGGCGGAAGATGCTCGAACGCATCGGCGTTTCGGGCGTCGATGAGCTCTTCGCCGGTATCCCGGACGACATCAGGCTGCGGCGTCCTCTTACCCTGCCCGACCCGGCGTCGGAGCAGGAGGCGCTCGCCCTGCTCGGTGCGCGTGCGGCCGCCAACCGCGGTGCGGACCGCCTCGTCTGTTTCGCCGGTGGCGGGGCCTACGACCACTTCTCCCCCGCCATCGTCGACCAGGTCATCTCGCGTTCCGAGTACTACACCGCCTACACCCCGTACCAGGCCGAGGTATCGCAGGGGACGCTCCAGTCCATCTACGAGTTCCAGTCGCTGGTATGCCGGCTGTTCGACATGGAGGTCGCCAACGCATCGATGTACGACGCCGGTTCTGCGCTCGCCGAGACGACCCACATGGCGCGCGACATCACCCGGCGCAGCCGGGTCCTCGTTTCCGACGGGGTGCACCCGTCCTATGTCGAGGTCGTCCGAACCTATGCCGCCGGCCTCGGCGTCCCGGTCGAGACCGTACCACTGCAGAACCTTGCCACCGACCTGTCCGAACTGGAGCGGTCCCTCGATGACACGACCGCGGCCTGCATCGTCCAGCACCCCAACTTCTTCGGCACGGTCGAGGACGTGAACAAGGCCGCGGAACTCGCCCACGCCGCCGGCGCCCTGTTCATCGTCGCGGCCGACCCGGTATCGCTCGGCGTCCTCGCCCCCCCGGGCTCGTACGGAGCCGACGTCGCCGTCGCCGAGGGCCAGTCTCTCGGCCTGCCGCTCAGCTTCGGCGGGCCCTATCTCGGGCTGCTTGCCGTGCGCCGCAAGTACGTCCGCAACATGCCCGGCCGGCTCGTCGGTCGGACCGCTGACGTCGACGGCAGGACCGGTTATGTGCTCGCCCTCCAGACCAGGGAGCAACACATCCGCCGGGAACGGGCCACTTCCAACATCTGCACCAACCAGGCGCTGATGGCGCTCTGCGCGAACGTCTGGATGGCGTGGTACGGCCGGGAAGGCATCAAGGAGCTGGGCCGGCAGTGCCTGTCCCGCGCGAAGTACCTCGCCGCTGCCGTGGACCGGCTGCCCGGCTTCGAACTCGAGAACAGGCGCCCGTTCTTCAAGGAGTTCACCGTCACGACTCCGGTCCCGGCTGCCGACATTGTCGGCCGGGGCATCGAACACGGCATCCTGCCCGGCCTGGACCTGGGCCGCTTCGACCCGGACTGGTCGAAACGCCTGCTCGTCGCGGTCACCGAGAAGCGGACCCGCGAGGACATGGACCGGCTGGTCGAGTTCCTGGAGGACATCGGGAGCTGATGATGGAATGCCGCAAAGAGGAAACCAGGGCAACCTGCACCTGCACCTACGAACCCTGCCCGCGCAAGGGGGTCTGCTGCGAGTGCATCGCCTACCACCGGAGGATGGGCGAGCTCCCCGGCTGCCTGTTCCCGCCCGAGGTGGAGAAGACCTTTGACCGGTCGATAGCCCGTTTCATCGAGTGTCACAGGCGATGAGCCCGGAACGAAGCCTGTTCGAGCTCTCCCGCGCCGGCCGGCAGGCCTGGTCTCTGCCCCGTCTCGACGTACCCGACATCGACCCCTCGTCCGAGTACGGCGAACTCGCCCGGCAGGACAACGACCTGCCCGAACTGAGCGAAATCGACATCGCCCGCCACTTCGTCCGGCTCTCGACCCTCAACCACCACGTCGACCGCGGCTTCTACCCGCTCGGTTCCTGCACGATGAAGTACAATCCCAAGGCGAACGAGCGGGCGGCCCGGATGCCCGGGCTCTGCGACGTCCACCCGCTGCTGCCCGACGCCGCGGCCCAGGGAGCCCTGCGCCTGATGCACGAACTGGGCGAGTACCTGAAGGAAATCACCGGCATGGCGGCGGTCACGCTCCAGCCCGGGGCCGGTGCCCACGGCGAGCTGGCCGGGATAATGATGGTCCGGAAGCACTTCGAGAAGCTGGGTGAGAAACGGACCGAAGTCCTCGTTCCCGACTCGGCCCACGGCACCAACCCGGCTTCGGTTACCCTCTCCGGCTTCAAGTCGGTCCAGATCAAGTCCAACGAGAAGGGCGAGATCGACCCGGCCGAACTAGAGCGCCAGTGTTCGGACTGCGTCGCCTGCCTGATGGTCACCAACCCGAATACGCTCGGCATCTTCGAGACCCAGGCGAGGAGAATCTGCGACATCATGCACTCGCGCGGCGCGCTCGTCTATGTCGACGGCGCCAACCTGAACGCCTACATGGGCATTCACCGGCCGGGCGACGCCGGGTTCGACTGCATGCACATCAACCTGCACAAGACCTTCTCGACGCCCCACGGCGGCGGCGGTCCGGGCGCGGGCCCGGTCGTCGTGAACGAGAAACTGGAACCTTTCCTGCCCGTACCGGTCGTCGCCGGGAAGGACGGCACGTTCTCGCTCGACTACGACCGTCCGGATTCCATTGGCCGCCTGCTGGCCTTCCACGGCCACTTCGGGGTGATGGTCAAGGCATGGAACTACATCAGGATGCTCGGGGCCGAAGGCCTCAGGGATGCTTCCGAGACCGCGGTCCTGAACGCCAACTACGTCCGTGCCGGGCTCGAGGGCGTCTATGACCTGCCCTACCGCGAGCGCTCCCTCCACGAGGTCGTCTTCTCGGGCACCAACCTGAAACGGCACGGGGTCAGGACCCTGGACGTTGCCAAGCGCCTGCTCGACTTCGGGATGCACGCCCCGACGGTCTACTTCCCGCTCATCGTCGCAGAGGCGCTGATGATTGAGCCGACCGAGACCGAATCGCTCGAGTCACTCGACCGGTTCGTCGCCGCGATGAAGGAGATCGCCCGAGAAGCCGCGGAGAACCCGGACGCACTCAAGCAGGCCCCGACAAGAACACCGGTTCGCCGGCTCGACGAGGCCCGGGCCTCGCGGCAGCTCGACGTCAGCTGGTCCCCGGAACAGGATGGCTGATGTTCGCTTCCGACATCACCGCCGAGCGGCGGGCAGAGTTGTTCGACAAGATGGCCCGCAAGATCGTCGACCTGCGGCTCACCCCGGTGGCGATCGTCATGCTCGAGTCGGGCAAACCGGTGTCCTTCGTCGGCTCGCAGTTGATGGTCTTCCTGCAGCCGTTTATCACGGCAGTGTTTCCTTTCCGCCAGTACGACGAGATCACCGCCCTGCTCGAGGAGCGCTCGAACCTGGAGCTCTTCATAAGGACAGTTGAGCGATTGGAGGATGAAAGACGCCATGGAAAAGGCAAAGATAACCAGGATTCTGGCAACTGACTGCGGTTCCACGACAACCAAGGCCATCCTGATAGAGAAGAAGGACGGCGAGTACCGCCTCCAGGTCCGTGGCGAGGCCCCGACGACCGTCGAGGCGCCCTTCGAGGACGTCACCAAGGGCGTACTCAACTCGGTGATGGAGGTTGAAGAACTCTCCGAGGTGAAGCTCGTCGACGGCGACAACATCCTCAAGCCCCGCCGGGCGGAAACCGAGGGCTCGGACGTCTACATCTCGACCTCCTCGGCCGGCGGCGGCCTGCAGATGATGGTCGCCGGCGTCGTGATGACGATGACCGCCGAGAGCGCCGCCCGGGCCGCACTCGGCGCCGGCGCCATCGTCATGGACGTCATCGCCTCCAACGACGGCCGTCTGCCCCACGAGAAGATCGAGCGCATCCGGACCCTCCGTCCCGACATGATCCTCCTCTCCGGCGGCATCGACGGCGGCACGGTTTCGCACGTCGTCGAGCTGGGTGAGCTTATCGCCGCCGCCGACCCCAAGCCCCGGTTCGGCGTGGGCTACAGCCTGCCGGTCATCTACGCCGGCAACAAGGACGCGCGCGAGGAGATTCTCAAGACGCTCAAGGACAAGTCCGACCTCGTCATCGTCGAGAACATCAGGCCCGTGCTGGAACGCGAGAACCTCCAGCCCGCCCGCAACAAGATCCACGACCTGTTCATGGAACACGTCATGGCCCACGCACCCGGCTACAAGACGCTGATGGACTGGACCGACGTCCCCATCATGCCGACGCCGGGCGCGGTCGGGCTGCTCATTGAGAACATCGGCAAGTCCGAGCACATCTCGGTCCTCGGCGTCGACATCGGCGGCGCGACGACCGACATCTTCAGCGTCTTCCAGGAGGTCTTCAACCGGACCGTCTCGGCCAACCTCGGGATGTCCTACTCGATATCGAACGTCCTGGCCGAAGCGGGTGAGGACAACATCATGCGCTGGGTGCCGTTCGAGATGCCGGCCGCCGAGATGCGCAACCGCGTCCGCAACAAGATGATCCGGCCCACCACCATCCCGGCGACGCTCGAGGAACTGAAACTCGAGCAGGCGCTCGCCCGCGAGGCGTTG
>Ga0272442_10008142_pt1 | contig 13381 bp, 9 predicted proteins | sample SSMForm2O_FD_200262 | JGI IMG/M metagenome (GOLD analysis project Ga0272442, IMG submission 200262) | Marine sediment archaeal communities from Little Sippewissett salt marsh, Falmouth, MA, United States - SSM-Form-2O | ecosystem: Environmental > Aquatic > Marine > Wetlands > Sediment ...
CGCTGAGGGGTATCAGCCGAAGATCTTCAGTCTGCTGATCAGGCCGGAGCAGAGCACCCTGTACATCAATCCGAGGCTCATGCCCGAGTAGGGCAGGCGCTGTCGATTACGACCGGCGGAACAATTTCTCGCCGGCCATACACAAGAGGGAGTGAGAAATGTCAATAAGCATACGAAGATTGATTCTGGTGATACTCGGGGTTATAGCGGGAGCGGCCGCATGGCCCCTGATCGAGCTGCTCCTCACATTTCAGCGGGTTTTTCCCAGCTATTTCAGCTTCAGCCTGGCCCAGGGGATCATTTTCGGGGCGGTCCTGGGGGCGTTCTACGGCAGCGGAGAGGGCCTGACCTCCAAAGAGAAGGGCAAAATCCTGGGCGGCGCCCTCACCGGCATCGTCACCGGCATCGCCGGCGGAGTGATCGGGTTCCTGGCCGGCCAGGCGGTCCTCTTCCTGGTGATTCAGTACACCTTTTCCTCCTTCAGGACCCATCAGTACATCGTGATACCCCTCGCCCGGGTTCTCGGTTGGGTAATCCTCGGCGTGGCAGTCGGGGCCTCCGAAGGGGTCCGAGCGCGTTCACTGAAAAAATGCCTGGTAGGAGCGGCGGGCGGCGGAATCGGCGGTATTCTGGGGGGCGCGGCCATCGAATACCTGCGGGCGATCTATCCCGATCTGATCTATGCCCGCCTGGTGGGCTTCGTGCTGTTCGGACTCTTCGTCGGACTCTTCTACTCGCTGCTGGAGCGGCGGGTCTCTCTCGGCGTTGTAAGAGTGCTGAATGGCGGAAAAAGGGGCAAGGAATACAGCTTCGCCCAGAACAGACTGAGCCTCGGCAGCGCTCCAAGGAACGACATCGTACTGGAAGGCTACGCCGGCGTCGCTCCGAGACACGCCTCCTTCCGGATCAGAGGGAAGGACGTGTACATCGAGAAGGAGAGCGATCAGGGAAGAGTGCTCGTCAACGAAGCACCGGTCAGGAAGTCCCATCTCCTGAAATACGAAGATGTGATTCAGGTCGGCTCCGCCAAAATTTTCTACAAGACGGAATAGCGGGAGGAAAACTGTAATGAAACGAATAATTGGTATTCTGCTGTGTGCTTTCAGTATAAGCGGTATCCTGTGGGCCGAGACACTTTCGATCGCCCAGATCGATGCCTCTTCCCTCCTGCTCTCCCAGGAAGTGGATCTCTATCTCAGCGCGACCGATGAGGGAGGCGACTCCATCGAAGGACTCGAATTGGAAGATTTTTCCGTATTCGAGTCCCCCGACGGCGAGACCTATGAGCCCGTGCCCGCTCTTAAAAAACTGGAGGCCAAGCCGAACCAGCAGCAGGGGATCCACATCCTTCTGCTCATCGACAACTCCGGCAGCATGTACGACACCCTTTCCGGCGCACCGACCGAGACGGTTCCGGAAATGCGGATTACCCACGCCAAGGAGGCCATCCGCGACTTCATCGACAGCTCCTTCAACCCCCGTGATGTCGTCTCCATGGCGTCTTTCAACACGTTTCTCACCTTTCATTCGGAGGCGATCAAGGACCCCAGCGCTCTTGAAGGGCTGCTCGACACCATCCGGGAGCCGGAAAAGGAGCAGGCATATACTGAACTGTATCACTCCCTTGCCGATTCGGCGGTCGAGATGGCCGGCTATCGTGGCCGCAAGGTGGTAGTCGTTCTCTCCGACGGGGAAAACTATCCTTTTTTCCAGCACTCCGGAGAGTCCCATCCCGATTACGGCGAAGAGCTCAAGACTCCGGAGGATGTCACCCGGGACTACCAGATGGAAGGCATCACCCTCTATGCCATACACTTCGGCCTGAGTAGAGATGAATACCTGGGACAGATCGCAGTGGACACCGGCGGAACCGTCTACGATGCCCGCAACGAAGAGGAGCTGTCCGCCGTCTACCGGGACATAAAACGGAAGATCGAAAACGAATACCGCCTGACGTACCGGGCGGCGATGATACCGTCCGACCGCACCCATGTCAAAGTCGAGTATACCAGGGGCGGTGAACAGGTATCGGCATCACGATACTATTTCACCAGTACCATCTTCGGCAGGCCCGCCGATCCTTATCCCTATCTGATTCTGCTTCTGATCGCCGCGGCGGTCCTCGTCTGGGTCCTCCTGCTCCTGCTCCGCTACCGCAAGCTCAATTCGTCCGCGGCCCTCTCGGTTCTCAACGCCGGGTACTCCACCAAAGTCAGCTCCATGACTATCCCCCTGACACAGAACAAGACCATCATCGGAGGGGGCGAACGGGCCGACCTGACCATTAGCGGACTACCGTCACTCCGGCCCGAGCACGCCACTATCGTGCACGACCCCAAGACCGGCAGCTACACCCTGATGGGCGACAGCGCAATTACCGTCAACAACCGGAAGGTCTCCGGCTCGAAGAAGCTCTCCGACGGCGACGTGGTCAACGTCGAGGGAACCACCATCGTGTTTGAAGCGGGTGAGGAAACAGGAAAGGGGAAGAAGAAAAAATAAGGACAGTCCGAAGACCGGGGAAACCTGCAGGCTTTATCCCCGGTTCGCGCGTTCTGACGGGAAGCGGATAGTGTAGTGTGCGGCAGGCTCCTTCTGCAGCACGATGGTTCCGCCAAGCTGCCGGGCCAGGGCCTGGATGAGGCTCAATCCCAGGGTATCGCTGTGTTCGAAGTCGATATCCTGCGGGAAGGGTCTGCCGGTATTCGAGAGGGTGAGGACGCATTCGTTTTTTGTCTGATCCTGATGAAATGAAATCGAGAACACCGCGGGTGCGTCTGCGGAGAATCCGTATTTCACTGCATTGACGGCGATTTCGTTGATGATGAGTCCGATCGGCAATGCGGTCTGAGGCGGAAGATACAGGTCTTCCATTTCACTGTTGATTTGCACATTCAGCCTGGTAAAGGATCTGAAGATCCGCCGCAGTATCTCTTCCGCATATTCCCTGATCCTGACGTCGGAAATGTTTTTCCCATGGTAGAGCTCGTCGTGGGTGAGGTGAATGGCTTCGATCTGCTGTTTGATATCGGACAGATCGATTGCTTCTCCTGAGGCGGCCTCTTTGAGGTTGAGAAGGGAACTTATCATCAGCAGGTTGTTCTTCACCCGGTGGTTCAGTTCACGGTACAGCAGTTCCTGTTCTTTCAGAAGCATCTGTACTTCCATGTCTCTCTTCTTTCTCTCCGAATCATCGCGGATGATTGCCTGCAGGCAGTTGTCGGCTATTCGGGTGGTGTTCATCACGATTGGAAGTCTCCGGTCATCTTTCGTGTGGAGCTCGCGTTCACGCTGCACTGTTTTTCCGTCGAGGACGAGATCGTAGCGCAGGGGATTAGCCTGTAACACCTCCGGGACAAAAAGTTCGGCAATATTCGATCCGATCAGCTCCTCCCGGGAATAGCCGGAGAGTTCGGCAATACGGCGGTTGGCGTCGGTTATGACGCCGTCATTTCTCCCGATGAGAATTCCGTCGGCAGCCTGTTCGAATATGGCTTTCAGCCGCTCTTCGCTCTCCTTAAGCTTTTCTTCAGCCCGGAACTGTTCCTCGATGCTTCTCGTGATCGAAAAGATGTGCGGGATTTCACCGATGGTAATGATCCTGGCGGCTATGACGCCGCGTTTCAGACTGCCGTCTTTCATCCGGAAAACTGATTCTAGGTGATCGACGGAGCCGTCTTTCTGAAGGCGTGCCACCAGTTTTTCCCTCTCTTCGGGTACCGCCCAGATATCGATGTCTGCTGACGTTCGGCCGATCACATCTTCCCTGGTGAATCCGGTGAGTTCGGTGAATCCCCCGTTGATGTCCACGTAAAGCCCGTCATGCATGCGGCTGATATTGATCGAATCGGGACTGGTGTAGAACGCCGTCCGGTACTTCTCCTCGCTTTCAAGAATACGCTGATGGGCTTCGAACAGCTCGAATGCCATCGTTATGGATTCCAGCAGTACGAACTCTCCTGCGGATTTGAGTACATACCCATAGCGGGTGATTCCCTTGACCCGTTCGACCATCTCCCGCTCACTGTGGCTGGTGAGAAACACGACCGGTACTTCATGTTCGGATAGAATCTTATGTGCGGTCTCGGTGCCGTCCATTTTATCAGGACCGAGATCGATATCCATCAGGATGAGATCGACCGGCTGCTCCGCTACCACACGCAGGGCGGCCTCCCCGCTGTAGACCGGGATTACATTATAACCGTGTTTTTCCAGCAGGGCGGCTTCGTTCATGGCGATGACTGCTTCGTCTTCTACGAGAAGAATTGTTTTACCTGTTTGTGCGTTTTTGTCTTCCGATTTTTTTCGCATACAATCTCCGGGGGGGTGAAGGTTATTATATTTCTAATGTTAAGGAATATCAATATACAGGCTACTGCGCTTGTAAAGCTCATGAAACAACTATCTCAGTCTGATCGGAGTAAATCGGTAGACCAGGCCCGGCTGCCCCGGAGCAGTTCAGGCTGCCCCGGTCCGGCAGACCCGGCGAACGCTGCAAAGACACCGAGTAGAAACAGTATAGTGATCTTCAGCCGGTTGAAGTGCAGCCGGCATATTTTCATATCCGCTGAAAAAAAGAGGCGGCTTGAAAGCCGCCTGATATGATAATAATGCAGCTCAACTCCCCAGATAGGCCTTCTTCACATCAACGTTGTTCAGCAGTTCACTGCCCTTGCCCTCGAGTTTGATGTAACCGGTCTCCAGGACGTAGGCGTAGTCGGAGAGTTCGAGGGCGGCCTTGGCGTTCTGCTCGACCAGGAGGACCGTAACGCCCTGGCCGTTTATTTCGCGGATGATGTTGAAGATGTCCCTGACGATCAGGGGGGCGAGGCCGAGGGAGGGCTCGTCCATCATCAGGAGCTTCGGCCGTGACATGAGGGCCCGGCCGACTGCCAGCATCTGCTGTTCGCCGCCTGAAAGGGTGCCCGCCGGCTGCCAAAGCCGCTCCTTGAGGCGGGGGAAGAGCTCGAATACGCGTTTGCGGTCTTCTTCATATACTTTTTTATCCTTCACAGCGTAGGCGCCCATGGTCAGGTTCTCGTTCACCGTCAGGTTGGCGAAGACCTTCCTGCCTTCGGGGACCATGACGATCCCGGTCTTGACGATGTTGATGGTCCTGTCCGTGATGATTTCCCGGCCGTCGTATACTATTGAGCCTTCTATGTCCTTCAGCATTCCGACGATCCCGCGAAGGGTAGTGCTCTTTCCGGCTCCGTTGGCGCCGATCAAAGAGACGATTTTTCCCTTCGGGACGTCGAGGTTGATGCCCTGCAGGGCCCTGATTCCTCCGTAGTGGACTTTGAGGTCGCGTATCTTCAGCATCACTCCACCCCCAGGTAAGCTTCGATGACTTTCGGGTCGTTCTGTATGTTCTCGGGCGATCCATGGGCGATTGTCTCGCCGTAATCCAGGACGTAGATCCGCTCGCAGACCCCCATGACCACCTGCATGTGATGTTCAATCATCAGAATGGTCAGATCGAACCGGGTCCTGATCTGCCGGATGAATTCCATCAGCTCGTGGGATTCCTGCGGATTCATACCCGCCGCAGGTTCATCCAGCAGGAGAAGCTTCGGCGAGGTGGCCAGGGCCCGGGCGATCTCGAGCCGCCGCTGTTTGCCGTAGGGCAGGGAGACCGCTTCGGCCTCATGCAGGCTGTCCAGGCCGACTTCAGCGAGGAGGTCCATGGACCGCTCCCGTATTCTCTTCTCCTCTTTGACATACCCCGGAGTGCGGGCTACTGCGGAGAAGAGGTTGTGCCTGAGATGGATGTGATTGGCGATGATCACGTTGTCCAGTACCGAGAGCTCTTTGAAGAGGCGGATGTTCTGGAATGTCCGGGCGATGCCGTGGGCGGTTATCTGGTCGGGACGCTTGCCGGTAATGTCTTCTTCCTCGAATCGGACCCTCCCGTGCGTCGGATTGTAAACCCCGGTGATCATGTTGAAGGCGGTGGTTTTGCCCGCGCCGTTCGGTCCGATCAGGCCGATGATTTCGTTTTTTTCAATGGTGATATTCAAATCATCTACGGCGGTGAGCCCGCCGAAGATCATGGTCAGATTGTCGGTAGTCAGCACGCTCATCTCTTCTTCCTCCCGCTCATCCGGTGCAGCCTCTGGAAAAAGCCGTCCCAGGTAAACTCGTTGCGTCCCATCAGCCCTTTCTGGTAGAGAATGACCACCGCCATCAGGAGGGCGGAGAAGATGACCATCCGCATACCCGGTTTACCGGCAATGGTCATGAAGCCGAGATGCATAGTACCGTCCAGCACTCTCAGTGCCTCCATCACGATGGTGACGATGACCGCCCCGATCACCGAACCGGTGATGCTGCCGATGCCGCCGAGGACGACGATCAGCAGGATGTTGAAGGTCATCAGGAAACGGAACATCAGCGGATCAATGGCGCCGAGGAGGTGTCCCATCAGAGCCCCGCCGATCCCCGCGATCACCGACCCGATGGTAAAGGAGATCACCTTGTGTTTGAAAAGATTGATCCCCATTGCCTCGGCGGCCACCTCGTCCTCCCGGATCGCCTTGAAGGCCTTGCCGTAGCTGCTGTTGATGAGGTTCACCATGAAGAACACGGTGACGGCGGCGATTCCCCAGCTCCACCACACCGTCGTGAAGCGCGGCAATCCCTTGAGTCCCAGGGCGCCGTTGGTGAGGGATTGGGTGTTGGTGAAAATGATCCGGATGATTTCGCCGAAACCGAGGGTGGCGATGGCGAGGTAGTCGTCCCGCAGCCTCAGCACCGGGGCGGCGATCAGGAAGCCGATGACCCCCGCGAGGACGCCGCCCATCAGGAGGGCCGGAAGGAAGGGCCACTGTACGTTGGCCAGGAAGGGGACGATCGGTTTGAGGAAGAAATTCATCGTCTTCAGGTCCGGCGGCATGGTGAGGAGGGCGCAGGTGTAGGCGCCGACGGCCATGAAGCCGGCGTGCCCCAGGGTGAACAGTCCGGTGAACCCGTTGATCAGGTTGAGACTGAGGGCCAGGGTCACGTAGATGCCCGCCAGAATGAAGATACGCTTCGGATATGCTCCCAGGTTCTCATCCAGCAGGAAGAGAATTCCCGCAAAGACAACCAGGGCTGCAAGGGTATACATGATGTTCTGCCTCTTCGTCATCATACTTTTTCCCCCTGTACGCTTCCGAGAATTCCGGAGGGCCGGACCAGCAGGATGACGATCAGCAGGATGAAGGCGAAGGCGTCACGGTAGCCGGAAAGGGATGGCAGGAAGGCTATAATCATGATCTCCATCAGGCCGAGCAGGAATCCTCCCAGCACCGCCCCCTTGATATTTCCGATTCCCCCGACGACCGCTGCGATGAAGCACTTCAGTCCGGGGATGAGCCCCATGATCGGAAGCAGCTGCGGGTACTTGAGCCCCCACATGATGCCACCGATGGCTGCCAGGCCCGAACCGATGGCGAAGGTGATCGATATGATGATGTCGACGTCAATGGCCATCAGACGCGCGGTTTCGTGGTCGGTGGAGACCGCCCGCATCGCCATGCCCGTCTTGGTCTTGTTGACGATGAACAGCAGGATCGCCAGAGCGATGAAGGTGATGATCGGGATGATGAAGGTAATCGAGACGATATTCACCCCGCCGATGGTGATGATCTTGCCGAAAACCGGCGGCACCGGGAAGGTCTTCGGCCGTCCGCCGAAGACCACGATGGCGAGGTTCTGGATAAAGAATGACGCGCCGATGGCGCTGATCATTACCGATATCCTCGGATGGTCTCTGAGGGGGCGGTAGGCTATCCGCTCCACTCCCATTCCCAGGATACAGGTAATTCCCAGGGCGACCACGAATGCCGCGAACCACGGCAGTACGAAGAGGGTCACCAGGTAGAAGGCGATATACACGCCAATCATGAATATTTCGCCGTGGGCGAAGTTTATCAGTCGAAGGATGCCGTACACCATGGTGTAGCCGATAGCTATCAGGGCGTACAGACTGCCGAGGGACAGGCCGTTGGCCAGATGCTGGAAAAACAGTTGAACACTCATGAACAATCTCCGTTCTGGAAAAAGGCATAGGTCCCCGGAGGAACCGGGAACCTATGCGTGACTGTTTGATAATTCAGATAGCAGATTACTCCGGCACGATGGTCGTGACGAAGGAGAATTGCTGATCTTTTACCGTCTTGATAACGGCATTCTTCACAGCGTCGCCGGTCTCGTTGAGGGAGATGATTCCGGCGGCTCCGGGGTAGCCCTTGGTTGCCGCGATGGCGTCGCGCACTGCAACCGTATCGGTGGTTCCGGCTCTCTCGATAGCGTCGAGGATGACCAGGTAGGCGTCGAAACCCAGGGCGGTAACCGCAGCCGGCTCCTTGCCGTATTCTTTCCGGTATTCATCGATAAAGAGCTTCGATGTCTCGGTGATTGGTACTTCGGTGGTGAAGAAGGTCGAGAAAACGGCCCCTTCTACCGCAGCCTTACCAACGTCGAGGAACTCGGGAGCTTCCCATGTGTCTCCTCCGAGGAAGGGGACATCCATTCCCAGTTCGCGGGCCTGCTTGATCAGCAGTGCCGACTCGGTGTAGTTGCCTGGAGCGAAGATTGCGTCCGGCTTGAGGGACTTGAGGTTGGTGATCTGGGCGGTGAAGTCCATGTCGCCGGTGTTGTAGTTGGATACTGCCACTATGGCTTTGTCGTCGCCGGTCAGTCTTTTGAACTCATCGGTAAAAAATTTGGCCAGACCGACGGAATAGTCGTTGGAGATTTCCTGAACGATGGCAACCTTCCTGGCGCCTACTTCTTTGTAGGCGTAGTTAGCCATTACGGCTCCCTGGAAGGGATCGATGAAGCATACGCGGAAGTAGTATTCGTTTCCGAGGGTTACCAGCGGATTGGTACATGACGCGCCGACCGTCGGGACCTTGGCTTCCTTCACGATCGATCCGGCGGCCATCGAGAATGAGCTTCCCCAGCTGCCGATAATCGCGGTGACCTTCTCCTTGTCGACCAGACGGGCCGCCGCGTTGGCTGCCTCGACCTTGTCGGATTTGTTGTCGACGATGACGATCTCTACTTTTTTACCCAGGACCTCGGGATACAGCTTGTTGGCCAGCTTGATTCCCTCGACTTCCATCGCGCCGCCGGCTGCGTTCGCGCCGGTCATCGGTTCGAAGACTCCGATCTTTATAACTTCGGAGCCTGCCTGTTCCTGCTCGCCGCCGGCAAATACCACGCCCGCGATCAGAACACACACTGCCAATGCAAGGATCCTTTTCATTGATTCCTCCTTTTTTCTATATGCAAACGAGAATTCGTTTGTTGCAATTAACAGCTGATTATATACCAAAATTCGTAGAATACAAAGCTGTTTTTAACGAAATTCGATTTTCTATACAGTATAAAGATTTGTTTGTCGTGACTATTCCGTAAAGTTCGGTGTGGAGCTGAAAAGGGAAAACCGTTCCGTCATGCGGAATCGGCGGCGATCACCTCTGCCGCCGGCGGTATTCCCGGGGCGGCATCCCCATGATCCGTTTGAAGGCGCGGGAAAAATAGTAGGGATCCTCGATTCCCAGTTGAAGACTGATTTCACAGATCCGCTCGGAGGTCATGTCGAGGAGGGAACAGGCCCGCTGGATTTTGAGCCGGGTGTAGTGCTCCATGGGCGGATGGCCGGTCTGCTGCCTGAAGAGCCGGCAGAGGTACTGGGGTGTCAGGGAGACCCGTTCGCTCAGTTCCCACAGGGTAAGGGTCCCGCCGATGCGCTCCTCCATGAGGTTCAGGCATTCATCGATGACGCCCCTGGAGACATCGGCTCCACGTTTCCGGTCGAGACTGAGGCCGCTGAACAGGCTCCACAGTCTTCCGCAGGCCAGTTCGTAGTTCAGAGGGCTGATTCCTTCAGCGAGTGAAGCGCAGATGAGCGAGAAGAGGTGCCGGCTCTCCTCTCCCATGGGAAGAGGGAAGGGGTGGCCGCGGACAGCTCCGGAGAGATACCTCCGCATCTCGGCAGCCAGAGCTCCGTCGAAGTGGACCCAGTACAGCTCCCACCATCCGCCTTCCGCGCTGCCGTAGGCGTGGGGAGCATTTTTTTCAACGATGAAGGCTTCTCCGGATTTGACTTCACGGAAGCCGTCACCGGTCTCGTACCAGCCCGATCCTCCCGTGCAGACGATCAGGATATGGGAAGGGGAGCCTGCTTCCCGGACCACATAGTGATCTTCGGCGCGCGGAAAATACCCGATATCGGTGATGTACAGCTGCCGGGTGACGGGGTCGGCTTTGCGGCAGATCTCCGGGGGAATGAGAATCAGGACCTGGTTCGCGAAACCGTCGCGTCTCTTCATGTTGTAATATTAATATAGTCCAGTATTTTGTGCAATCTGCACTATTTTCTCCATATTAATCACGCCTTATCATGAATTTATACCAGACATGCGGAGGGTGGATATGAAGTCCGGTAATAACAGAGTGAATATATGGGAAGAGAGAATTACTATACCGACCTATGAGACGGGGGCGCCGAACAGGAATCCCATGTTTCTGGAAAAACGGGTCTACCAGGGGAGCAGCGGTGTCGTCTATCCCAACCAGGTGATCGACAAGATCTTCGATGAGAAGGTTGATAAGGAATACGACGTTGTTTTCCTCGAGAATGAATACCTGAAGATCATGGTCATGCCCTCCCTAGGCGGGCGGGTGCAGATGGCCTATGACAAAAAGAACGACTACCACTTCATCTATTATAACCGCGTTATAAAACCGGCCCTGGTGGGGCTGACCGGCCCCTGGATATCCGGCGGGATCGAGTTCAACTGGCCGCAGCACCACCGTCCGAGCACCTTCGAACCTGTGGACTATCGAATCGTGAAAAACGAAGACGGAAGCATGACCCTCTGGGTGAGCGAGGTCGAGCTGATGACCCGCACGAAAGGGATGGCGGGCTTCACCCTCTATCCCGACCGGGCCTACCTCGAGATCACCGGCAAACTCTACAACCGGACCGACAGTCCGCGGACCTTCCTCTGGTGGGCCAATCCCGCTCTGGTGGTGAACGATGACTATCAGTCGGTCTTTCCCCCTGACGTGTACGCGGTGATGGACCACGGCAAGCGCGACGTCTCGCGTTTCCCCATCGCGGTCGGGACCTACTACAAGATGGACTACTCCACCGGGGTCGACATCTCGCGGTATATAAACATACAGGTTCCCACCTCCTACATGGTCCACGAGTCGAAGTACAACTTCATCGGTGGCTACGATCACGGCCGGAAGGCGGGGATGCTCCACGTGGCCGACCGCCACGTCGCTCCCGGGAAAAAACAGTGGGTATGGGGCAGCGGCGACTTCGGACAAGCCTGGGACCGCAACCTCACCGACGAAGACGGACCCTACGCGGAGTTGATGACCGGGGTCTTCACGGACAATCAGCCCGACTTCTCCTGGCTGCAGCCCTACGAGGAGAAGAGCTTTACCCAATACTTCATGCCGTATATTGAGATAGGTCTGGTAAAAAATGCGGATGAGAAGCGGGCCCTCAATCTCGAAGTGAAAGACGGGCGGATTGAAGCCGGACTTTATGCCTCCTGCCGGCAGGACGGTGTCCGGGTGGTTCTGACCCGGGCCGGTGAGATCCTCCATGATGAGATGGTGAATCTCGAACCTGGGGATGTCTGGTCGTATGCGGCTGCCTGTCCGGAGGGCTGCTGTGAGCACGAGCTGAGTCTGACGGTCATGGAAGCGGAGGAGCCGGTTCTCTCCTACACTCCGGAAAAATCCGGGATCCGGGACCTCCCCCGGCCGGCCGAGGCGGCCCCCGCGCCAGTGGACATCTGCAGCCTGGAAGAGCTGTATTTGACGGGGCTCCACATCGAGCAGTACCGCCACGCCACCCGGCGGGCCGAAGACTACTACCGGGAGGCTCTGCGGAGAGACCCGGAGGACATCCGCTGCAACAACGCCCTCGGCCGTCTTCTCCTCGGGAAGTGCGATTATGCCGGGGCCGAGGTCTGCTTCAGGCGGGCGGTGAAGCGGATGACCTACCGCAATCCCAATCCCTGCGACGGCGAGCCGTACTACAACCTCGGGCTGGCGCTTTTCTATCAGGACCGGTTCGAGGAAGCCTACGGGGCATTCTACAAATCGGTCTGGAACGACGCGTGGAAGGGTCCGGCTTCCTATTACCTGGCCGTCATCTGCTGCCGCAGACGGAAGTATGAGGAAGCGACCCGGCACCTCGAGCGGGCCCTGGTCTGCAACTATCACAACCACAAGGCCAGGAATCTTCTGGCTGCTGTCCGTCGTATCCAGGGGAGGCCGAAGGAGGCACTGGAACTCTGCCGGCTGACCCGGTCGATCGATACGGGCGACTGGGCCTCGCTCTATGAAATGGCCTGTCTTGAGCGGGACGGGGCAGGGGCCGGGGCTGAGACCGTAAAAACGGACGGTGCCGGAGTAGAAAAGGGGCTGGAGCGGGGCGATCCGGCGGGTACGGATTCTTCCGGCTTCGCAGCTTCCGCCGCAGGATTCACCAATCTGAAAGCTGTGACTGAGCGTTTCTCCGCGTCTGAGTCGGGCCGCGATTTCCTGGAGCTGATGCGCCGCAGCGGCAACAACTACCTCGAGCTCTCCCTCGACTACTCGGCGGCGGGCTTCTACCGGGAAGCCCTCGAAGTCCTCGATCTTCTCCTGGAGCAGAAGGGGGCGGAGAACTGTTCGCCCCTGATAAGTTATCACCGGGCCTGGATCCTGCTGAAGAGTGGCAGCCCCGAGACTGTAGCGGCCTTCGAGACTGCGGCGGGAATCTGTCCGGACGGATGTTTTCCCTCGAAGCGGGAGAGCATGCGGGTCCTCCTGGATGCGGTCGAGTACAATCCGAAGGACAGTCGGGCTTATTACTACCTCGGGAACTACAACTACGGACTGCGAAATTACGACGCCGCTATCCGGCAGTGGGAGGAATCAATCAGACTCGACGATACTTTTCCCACGGCTCACAGGAACCTTGCCCTGGCTCTGATGAACAAGCGGAACGATACGGAAGGATGCCGCCGCCATCTCGAACGGGCATTCGAACTCGATCCGCAGGATTCAAGGGTCCTCTACGAGCTCGATCAGCTCTACAAAAAGACCAACCGCCCCCTGGAGGAACGGCTCGATTTTCTCGGAGAATACATGGAGCAGGTCCGCGACAGGGACGACCTCTCCCTCGAGTACTGCGCCCTCCTGAACGGGACCGGCCGGTACACGGAAGCACTGGAACGAATCAGCTCCCGGCAGTTCCATCCATGGGAGGGGGGAGAAGGAAAGGTGCCGGCACAGTACAAGAAGGCCCTGACCGGTCTGGCCCTGCAGGCCTTGAAGAGCGGACGCTTCGACGAAGCCCTATCATATCTCGACCGCTGCC
>Ga0272442_10008143_pt1 | contig 13381 bp, 8 predicted proteins | sample SSMForm2O_FD_200262 | JGI IMG/M metagenome (GOLD analysis project Ga0272442, IMG submission 200262) | Marine sediment archaeal communities from Little Sippewissett salt marsh, Falmouth, MA, United States - SSM-Form-2O | ecosystem: Environmental > Aquatic > Marine > Wetlands > Sediment ...
TTGCAAAATCCGTGCCTGCCGGGGATGACGTCTGGAAGGTAGCCTCCTTCTCCCTGGCCGGGGTTGAGGACAAGCTCAAGCGGGTGCGGGCCGTGCGCCTGCTCATTGCCGACGGCGGCGGCTCCGGTTCGAGCGGGCGGATCCTCATCGACGGCCTGCGCCTGGCGGGCAGCGGTTTCTGGGGTAACGAGGCCGCCTTTAAGTTAAACACCGGCTCGCTGGAAATCCGGGAGGTTGCCGAGACAGCCGCCGCTTCTCCACCGTCAACAGAGCTGGTTGACGCTTTTTCCCGGGTCGACGAGGTCTTCCACCCCCTGGGGGAGCGCCAGGAGGTGCTGGAGGTCGCCTGGACGAACGCGCCAGCCGCGATTGCGGACCGGACCATCCGCGGCCTGACCGGCGGCGCCTCGGGGGGGGTGGACTACCGCAAAATCAACCTCTACTACCGCCTGCCTCAGATTGCCAATCTTCCCGCCCCGCCGGATGATCGCATCGAATTCGCCCTCCTGGACTCCGCGGGCAGGGGCGTGCGCTGGGGCTTCACCGCCCAGACGCAGGACGCCTGGGCGCTCATCGAGGTGGACCTGGACGCTGACCGGGTGCTGTTGAACGGGGCCGAGCCCGCCGGCGCCTTTGTGAGCGCCGATGCGGGCCGGGGCTCTTTGAGCAGGCTGGAGATCGTCCTCCCTGACAACAGCGACGGCACGGTCTACCTGGACGAACTCCACCTGACCGAGCCCAGGAGCGAGGTCGGGGGCGCCTTCGCCCTGGACGCGGAGCTGCTGCTTCCGGGCACCCTAATGAGTGTTGGGGAGCATCCCCTGATCCACGACCTGCGCCTGAAGGAAGCGATCGATTTCCGCAGCGAAGGCTTCGCACCCCTTTACGGAGAGCCCGCCCAAGTCACCGGCTTCAGCTCCTACAGCGAGGCCGATGTCGGGATTTCGGTCACCGACCTGAGCGTGGACCTGCTGGTGGCGGGCGGCGCCGAACGCAGCCCCGACTTGAGCGGGGGACATCGCTTGCTTATGCCCAATGTGCCCTTCCCCCTGAGCTTTAAGGACGCCTACAGTGTGCGGGAGACCGCAGCCGGGCGGAGCCTTTACAGAGCCAACACCCTGAGGCTGTCCATTCCCGCCGCGGGGGAGGTCAGCCTGGAAAGCGAGGCCGACTCAGGAGGCGGCCTGCTCAATCAGTCATGGGACCTGGACCTCAGAGCCACGAACCTGGCTCCCGTCCTGCCCGGGGCTTCTTTGAGCCTCCGGGCCTCCAGGGACGGCTACACCCCAGCGGAGGAGGGCTATTTTACCTCCTGGATCCGCGACTACCGGCTGCTGGCGCCCCGGGATGAAGGGGAGCCCCTGGAGCGAAAAACAGGTCTGGACCTGTCGGTCGGTGTGGACACCCGCCCCCTGGGCTTCGACCTGGGCGTCGGCACGGATTCCCGGAGCTTCGATTTTCTCACCTCACCGGAAACCCGCAGCCAGGAGAACTCTTTGGAGGCCGAAATCGCTTTTCCCTGGAGTCCCGGTTCTGAAGATGGAAAACGCCGCCTCACCCTGACGCCGGGCTACCGCCGGGAGGTGCGGGTCACCGATACGGAAAGCGGTGCGGGCGATTTCGCCGTGGACGGCGCGGTATGCTTCGACCGCCTCAGGGACCAGGACTATTTCTTCAGCCAGGTTCCCTTTGTGGAGCTCTACAGCGGCCGCACGGAGGAGCGCTTCCTGGCCGCCGCCGGGAACCTGGAGGAAGCCGCCTACTTATGCGAGAGCACCCTCGCTCTGTCACGGCCCTTCAGCTCCCGTCTGCGGGACCTCTGGCTGCCCTCCTACCTGAAGCTGTCGGTGGGCCGCGAGCTCGAGCTGGCAGGGGCGGCCGACGAGGATATCAACACCTATTCCCTGGATCTGCGGGCCAATGCCCTCAATCTCTTCGGCGAGTACGGCGCCTATCCCCTTTTCGATTTTTACCGCACCGACAGCTACAGCGCCGGGCTCGGTCTGGAGGCACGGGTGGACCACGAAGTCTGGCGGCCCGGGCAGACAGCGGGGCTGCGGGAGGCGGCGTTTCTGCTGGAGCATTTCCTCAACCTGGAGGGAGCGTCGGGGGCCAGCTTTACCCTGGACAACCGCTTCCGCGCATCACTGGCCGAGCCCGCCGACAATCCCCACGCACTGTACAGCAACACCCTGGGGCTGCTCTACCTCTGGACCCGCACTCCCGAGAAGGCAGTGAAGCTGCGCTTTTTGAAGCCGGGCTCCTCGCCTTACTGGAGCCACCTGGAGAGCCTGGAGTATGAGTTCAAACGCGAGGAGAAGGTCCTGAGCTACCACCCCCTGAACCTGATCGTACGCCACGAGAGCAGCCTGATCTTCCCCGACCAGGGCCATTTAAAAGCGGCCTTTTCCCTGGGTCTGGACCGGGAGCGCCAGGCTGGAAGCAACAGTCTCTGGCGGCTGGGATTCCGGGGCGGCATCGAGGCCCAAATCGCGTTTTAACCGCCGCAGCCGTTGAACTTGCGGGAATTCTTGTTATAATTAAATTTCGTACTATATTGTAGTGTGTAAAGAGGAGGCAGCTATGACCCGCATGTGGAGACCTGTCCTGGTGCTGCTGCTGGCCCTGTTCGTCGCGGTACCCGGCTTTGCCCAGGAGGGGGAAGACGGCTTCAGCTTCGGCCTGGGCCTCGGCATCGGCGTCACCACCTATGACGAGGGCGGCGAGCCCTTTGCCTACCAGTCCCTGACTTTAACCCCGGACATCGCCTTCGGCAAGATCGGCATCGGGCTTGATATTACCCTGAACTACACCTTCACCGGTCCCCCGCCGGCGGGAACGGATTTCTACGTCCGGGAGGAGGATTGGATACCCAAGGGGGATGACAGCATCCTGGATGTGTATCTCCCCAAGTTCAAATACATCCGCTACGGCTTCAAGGGGGATCCCCTGTACGCCAAGTTCGGCTCCATCGATGACGCCACCCTGGGCAACGGCTTCATCATGGGGAACTATGCCAACACCCTGTTTCTGCCGGAAAAGCGCCTCTTCGGGCTGAACTTCGATTTGGACGGCGCGCTTTTTAATTTCCCTTACGTGGGATTCGAGAGCTTCGTGGCCAACCTGGCCCAGTACGACGTCATGGGGGTGCGTCCCTACGTCCGCCCCCTGGCTTTTACGGAGATCCCCCTCCTGCAGAACCTGGAGCTGGGCGGAACCCTGGTTGTGGATCGTGATCCCGGGCTCTACCTGGAGCCCTACCAAAACCTGGAAACCGTGGCCCTCTACGGCGTCGATTTCCGGCAGCCCCTGCTGGCCAAGGACGCGATCAGCCTGGCGTTGTTCGGCGACCTGGCCCGTCTGCACGAGCGCTCCTGGGGCGGCATGGTCGGCTTCGGGGGCAGGCTGGTCAAGATCATCACCTACGGCGCCCAGGTGCGCATCCTGGGTGAGAACTTCGTGCCTGTGTATTTCGACACCGCCTACGACCTCTACCGCTATGACAAGTATCAGATTGCCAAGTCGATCACCGATATCCCGGCCTACAACGGCTGGCTGGCCAGCCTGGGCACCTCGCTGTTCAATGACCTGCTGGTCTTCAGCGTCAGCCTGGACGGGCCCTTTTCCAAGCCCGAGCCGCTGAATCCGGACAATTATTTGAACTATCCCCACCTCTACGCCATCTTCCAGTTAGGCGAGGGGCTGGTTCCCAATGTCTCGATGGACGCCAGCTACGACAAGCGCTCCCTGGAAACGGGCAACGGGGCCGTAAACTTTTTCGAGGACCTGGTGGACCGGGAGGACGCGGTGATCCGGGCGCGCCTCAACTACGCCATCGGCTCCGCGGTGATCTCCTTAGTCTATCAGATCCGCTGGGATCCGGTAGCCAATGACTGGGCGGTGACGTCCGGCCTCGAGAGTGCGATTCAGCTTTTTTAGGATCGGAGGAAGAGCATGAATAGAAAGCTATTAATAGTTGTTTTTCTTTTGGGTTTTACCCTGGCTCTTTCCGCCCAGCCGGCGGTGGTACTGGAGTATTATGAGAACTTTTCTGGCGACCTCAGGATCATGGTCGACGGGGAGGAGATGTACCCCGAGGACATGGAGGGCGAGGAGCTTCTCCCGGGCAGCACTCTGGTGACCGAGGTCGGGGACTATGCCGAGCTGCGCCTGGAACCGGCGGGTACGATCATCCGCATCTCAGAGAACACCAATTTCACCATCCAGGAGCTGCAGGGCCGGGACAAGAGCAAAGAGAACGTCTTCGCCGTGGCCCAGGGCAAGTTCCGCGCCGTGGTGGCCAGAGAGAAGGGCGCCCGCTACCGCTTCATGGGCCCCACCGCGGTCTGCGGGGTGCGGGGCACCGACATGGGCATGCTGGTCGAGCGGGGGGTCCGGGAGGTGGCCTTCGTGCTGGACGGCGCGGTGGACTACACCAATGCCGCCGGCCGGCAGATCGCTTTGCAGGCGGGGCAGCTGGCCGATGCCATGGCCGCTGCCTTTGAGGCCATGGCCCTGACTCCGGCCATGATCGACCAGTACGGGCAGGACCTGGAGTTCGAGAAGCTCAGCAAAGAAGATGTCTCGGGCTACACGCCCGTGCCGGAGACCGGGGCGGAGGAACCCACCCCGGAGGAACAGGCCAAGGCCCGGGAGGTGCGGGAAAGCGCCCTGGGCAAGATCATGCAGATCCTGGGCATCGAGATCGGCGCGGTGACCATGGGGGACGAGACCTACGCCAAGGTGATCGCCCAGCCCCGCTTTTCCCTGGGCAAATTCAAGTTCGCTCTCTACCTGCCGGTGATCTACCAGTCCAATATGTTCGATCCGGAGGACTGGTACCGCCCGGAAGATGACAACTACGAGTGGTCCTTCGGCCTCGACCAGGACCGTTGGGACCGGATCGCCATGGACTTTGTCACCGACCTTTTCCTGAAGTTCCGCTACATCACCTACGGCGAGATGCGGGATCCCTTCTACTTCAAGCTGGGCAACCTGAACGACATCACCCTGGGGCACGGGTCCATCATGCGGGACTATGCCAATGACAGCGATTTTCCGGCCATCCGCCGGGTGGGCGTGAACGTGGGCGGCGACATCAAGGACGGCAAGGCCGGCTACGAGCTGATGGTCAATGATGCGGCCGAGCCGGAGATCTTCGGCGCCCGCTTCTTCTTCAAGCCCGCAGCCTCGCTGCCCCTGGCACTGGGTTTCACCGGCGTCACCGACATCGGGCCGGATGTGGACGGCATCTACGGCGACCCCATACTGATCAATGGCGGCCTGGACCTCGACCTCCCCTTGATGGAAAAGGACATGCTTAGCATCATCCTGTTTGCCGACGTGGCTTTGATGCTGCCCTACTACCGAAATGCCTACGGAACCGTCGAGGAGGGCCTGGTTTGGGACGCGGTCTGGGACGGAGAGGAGCTGCGCAACTGGGGATTCGCCACAGGCCTGTTCGGTAACATTATGCCCCTGGACTACCGCCTGGAGTTCCGCTACGAGAAGGGCACCTACAGGAACGCCTTCTACAACAACCTCTACGACCGCCTGCGCGCCGATTACGCCATGGAGCTGGGGACCTATCTGAACAACCCGGATGATCCGGTTTACAACACCCAGACCATGGGTATTTACGGAGAGGCGGGCTTCACCATCGAAAAGATATTCTACCTCGAGGCCGGATACCTGTGGCCCTGGTATGTCAATGACACCGGAGTGGACCGACCCGACGACTTCCTCCACGTGGAGGCGGGGATCAGGCGCGGTCTTTTGCCCATCTACGCAACGATTTCCTACGACCGCACGCGCTTCGTGCCGGAAATGCTGGACTCCGGTTTCGCCGGTTTCGACTGGTTCAACGAGTACACCGTGCTCTCCGGCGAGCTGGTCTACCCGGTGGCGCCCATGCTGGACCTGGCAGCAGTGGTGGCCTCGAACTACGTGGACGGCGACAACTTTATATCGGTGAGCATCCTGACACGGGCCAACTATTAGTATCGATGACGGAAACAACGCAACCCTCCCGGAGAATTACGATTCTCCGGGAGGAGGTTGCCCGTAAAATCGCGGCCGGCGAGGTGATCGACCGGCCGTTTTCAGTTGTGCGGGAGCTTCTGGACAACTCCCTGGATGCCGGCGCCGGTAATCTGGAGATTTCCCTCAAAGCCGGGGGGCTGGCAAGCGTGCAGGTTTTGGACGACGGCCAGGGTATGAGCGCAGAGGACCTGCAGATCTGCACCCACCGGCACGCCACCTCCAAGATCAGGGAAGAGGAGGACCTCTACCGCACCCGTACCCTGGGATTCCGCGGCGAGGCCCTGGCGGCCGTCGCCGCCTGCTCCCGCCTGGAGATCGTCAGCCTTACGGAAGGAGCCCTGCACGCCAACCGCCTGCGGGTGGAGGGAGGGAGGACGGAGGCTTTGGAAGCCTGCCGGGGAGCCAAAGGCACCCGGGTGGAGGTGAACGACCTCTTCTTCAACCTGCCGGTGCGGCGGCGATTCCTGAAAAGCGCGGCCGCGGAAACCGCCGCCTGCCGCCGTATTCTGCTGGACAAGGCCCTGGCCTTCCCTGAGGCCGGGTTTCGTTTCTTTACCGACGGCCGCCTGAAATTCTTTTTCCCCCCTGCGGACCTGAAAGCGCGGATATGCGCCGCCTTCTCCCTGGAGGCCGCGCATATGGAGATAGTCAGCGGCGAGGGGGAGGGATTCCAACTCACCCTGATTGCGGCCCGCCCCGAGCTGGCACGCCGGGACCGCAGACTGCTCCGCATCTATGTCAACAGGCGGCGGATCGAGGAGTACAGGCTTATCCAGGCTTTGGAGTATTCCTACGCGGATTTTATGCCCGGAGGGCGTTTCCCGGTCTGTTTCGCCTTTCTGGAGGTTGAAGGTGAGCTGGTGGATTTCAATATCCACCCGGCAAAAAAGGAAGCCCGCTTCCGCGACCCGGATGCTTTAAGGCGGGCTATAAGGGAACTCTTGAGCGGCTACCTGGCAGCCTTCAGCGGCGGGCCGCGCTCCGCGGCCGCGGCGCCGGATAGTGCCGGCTCCAGCAGCGGCGCGGGAACCGGGGGATTTTTCCCCGCACAGGGCTTCCGACCGGGTTCCCAGCCGCCCTGGCCCGGCGGCGAAGAGAACGCCTACGTGCGGCTGCCGCGGCCCCGGAAGCCGCAGGAGAATGAAGCCGGGCCGCCGCCGGCCGGGCCGCTCTACCGGGGCCAGCTCTTCCGGCTCTTTCTGCTGGCGGAATACGGCCAGCGGCTGTTCATCATCGACCAGCACGCGGCCCACGAGCGGCTGATATACGACAGGCTGAAGAGCCGCCGCTCTTCGGTCCAGGAGCTCCTTTTCCCCATGCGTTTCGAGACAACAGCCGAACAAGCGGCGCTGTTGGAACAGCGACGGGAATTCCTGACAGAGCATCTGGGTATTGGACTGGTACGCCGGGAGGAATCGGTCTTCGAGATCCTAAGCCTGCCGGAGGAGATGATCAGCCTGGAGGAGGACGTGCTGCGGGAAGCCCTCCTGACAGAGGAGAGCGGTTTGGAGGAACTTGCCCACCGGCTCTACGACCTGGCCGCCTGCCGCATGGCCGTCAAGGAGGGGGAGGAGTTGGACGACGAGACTGCAGCGGGTCTGGTGCGGGCCGCCTTCACCCTCGAACAAGCCCGCTGTCCCCACGGGCGGCCGCTCTGGGTAGAGATCAGCCGCGAGGAGCTGCTAAAGAGGGTTGCCCGGATCTGAGCTATCTTGCGGGGCTAAAGACGATCGAGCAGGCTTTCGATCTCGGACTTCTTCTCATAGGTCGGATTCTTGACCAGAAGGGTTTCCAGGAACCGGCGGGCCGCGGCTTTGTCGCCTTCCTTGATCAGCAGCAGTGAGAGCTGGTAATAAGCGTCCCAGTAGTTCGGATCGATCTTGACCAGTTCCATGAAAGTCTGTTTGGCATCCCCGTTGGCTTCCAACTCCAGATAGGCCAGGCCCAGGTTGTAGCGGGTTTGGGCGGCGTCGATCTTCAGGCTGATCGCCTTGCGGTAGTGGCGGACACTGTCGGAGTAGAGCGCCTTGTGCAGGTAGACATTGCCCAGGTTGTTGTTCACTTCGAAGCTATCCGGGTCGCTCTTGTAGGCCTGGGAGAGAAAGGCCAGGGCGTTGTCGTAGAGGCCATTGTCGTCATAGATCCTGCCCAGGTTGATCAAGGGAGGCGTATAGGTACCGTCCAGCTGGACCGCCCTGAGATAGGCGGCGATGGCCTGGTCCTTATTTCCCCGGCGCTCCTGGACTTCGCCCAGGGTGTACTGGTAGGGAGCGGCATCCGGTTTGGCCGCCACGGCCCGCTCGGCGTAGCTGAGGGCCTCGCCGGGCTTGTCAAGATTCAGTTTTACCAGGGCCATGTTGTAGTTGGTCAGGGTATGATCGGGATCGACTTTGAGCGACCGGGCCAGGTAGCCTTCCGCCTCCCGGTACTGCTCCTGGGCGGAGAGTGCGGTTCCCAGCCCGCGCAGAAAGATCGGATTCTCCGGCGCATAGCGTACGGCCTTTTTGAAAGATGCCACGGACGAGGAAATCTCGGAGCGCTGCCGGTAGAGGGTGCCGAGCATGTAATAGGCCTCGGCGTAGTCTTTCTTAACCGCTGCTGCATTCTGAAAGGAGCGGATGGCGTCGCTCTGCTCTCCCAGCTTGATCTGGGTCTGGCCCTTGCGGAAGTGGGCCGGGGGGAAGTCCGCCTTGAGGTGAATGCTGGAGTCCAGGGACTGCAATGCGGAGGAGTATTCCCGGGTGTAGTACTGCATCTTCCCCAGTCGGTAGAGGATGAGGTAGTCTTCGGGATTGAGACGCGCCGCCTCCTTGTACTCGGCCGCGGCGCTGTCGAAATTTTTTGTCTGCTCGTAGACCTGGCCCAGGGTGTTGTGGGGCACCCAGAGGCCGGAGTCCCGGCTCAGGGCCTGGTTCGAGGCCTCCACGGCCTTCTGAACATTGCTCTGGCTGCCCGGGTCTTCCTCGAAGTAGGATTGCCCGAGATAGGCATAGGCCTGCCCCGAATCGGGGTCCAGCTCCAGAACCTCGTTGAAGGCGGAGTTGGCGCCCCGGTAGTCCTTGCGGTTCAGCTTCTCTACGCCCTCGGCCAGTAGTGCGTTGATCTTTTGGATGCGCTCCCGCTCCCTGGCGGAGGCGTCCTCGGGAATGTCTTCCGCCTGCGGCGCGGCGGCGGGACGGCTATCCTGAATCGTACTGCCCAGCTCCCGCAGGCTGTCGGAGAGCTGCTCCTGCTGGTCCTGCAGCGCCGCCAGCTCCTGCTCCCGGGCGTCGCTTTCCCGGGTCTTCTTACGCCGCAGCACCTCGTCTAAGAGGGCATTCGCCTCTTCGTCCTCAGGGTCCGCCAGCAAAAGCTTGTCCAGCAGGCTCAGGGAGCGCTCGTACTCCTCACGCTCCATATAATCCCGGGCCAGCCGCAGGGTGTTGAGTCTTTCCTGGTCGGCTTTTTTGAGGCCCCCGCCGGGAGCAAACAGCAAAAAGCCGGCGGTAGCCAGAAGGATCAGCAGCACAACCGCTGCAATTATCAGGGCAGTTCTTTTCATTCGGTCTTCCTATTCGGTGATATCGATCTCTTCGTATTCTTCCTCGATCTCCTCCGAACCGGCGGAGAGATTGCGGGTGTCTTCAGAGGCGTTCTTAAGGGAGTCGAGAACCGCGTTCAGCAGGGCCTGCTGCTGTGCCAGCTCCTGCTGGCGCTTGAGCTCGGCGGCGGCCAGAGCCTGCTCCAGCAGGGCTATGAGCTTTTCGATCTCCGGCCGCTGCGGGGAATCGGGGACCAGCCGCAGGTACTGGATATAATCAGTGCGGGCGTCCGCGTACGCCTCGAGCTCCATGCGCGCCTGGGCCCGGTTGAGATAGCCCTCGCCGAAGCGGCGGTTGGCTTCCAGGGCCTTGCCGTACATCTCCTCGGCCAAACGGTACTCACCCTGCCGGAAATGGAGGTTGGCGATGTTGTAGTAAAGGCGGTCCAGATATTCCCGGGCAACATTCAGGCCGCGGCGCATAATCTGGAGGGAGCGTTCCGCGTCCCCCAATTGGGCATAGATGATGCCCAGATAGAGGTAGATTCTTTCGTTCTGCGGTTCTTCGTAGAGCGCGGCTTCCAGGGCGGGCAGGGCCTGTTGGGGCTGGTTGTCCAGAAAGAGCTTCTCACCCTCTTCGAGGCTGGAAGTTGCCATCAACAGGCTTATGAAAAGGAGTTTAAAACCCATATAAATCCCTCAAAATTATACACATTTGTGTTTGACAGTTCTATAGAAAAAAATATATCTTAGCTGACAAGGAAAATCCATGATCGCCATCCTGATTATAATCCTCGGCACAGCAGTGGGCGCCTTGACCTATTTTGTGGTGCGCGCCCTGATAGTTCCCCGTCGTCGGGACGGGCTGATAAAAGCCCTGGAACAGGGACATACCCAGCAGGTCATCCGGCAGGCCAAGAAGCTTTTGAAGAGCAATTCCCGGGATGTGGATGCCCACTATCTGCTGGCCCGGGCTTATGAGTTGGAGGAGAAGCCGGAGCTGGAGTTCATGGAGCTCAAGATCATTGCCCAGACCGGGCAGTTCACGGAAAAGTGCGCCGAGATACCCTGCCGCAGCCGGCTGGCGGAGCTCTACGCCGGCTATCAGCAGCAGGAAGAAGCCCTGACGGAGTACCTGCTGCTGATAGACAGGGATCCAGGCAACGCCGAGTACTACTTCCGGGCCGGGGAGCTCTTCGAAGCCCGGGATTTGCGGGACAAGGCGCTTCTCTACTACCGGAAAGCGGTGGAGATGGACGGCCGGCACAGCAGCGGGCACCTGAGCCTGGGCATACTCCTGGCAAAAAGTGATCGACCCCTGGCGGCCAGGAACGAGCTGGAAAGCTGCCTGAAGCTGGACCCGGACAACTGCCAGGCGCACTTCTACCTGGGCCGCCTGATGAAGAGCATGAACGATTACCCGGGGGCTTTGCGCAGCCTGGAAAAAGCGCGCCGCGACCCCGCCTATAAGGTCAGGGCCCTCATTGAAAGCGGCACGGTTTATCTGGGCATGAACAACCTCGAGCGGGGGATCTCCGCCCTGGAAAGCGCCGTCAAGCTCGCCGAGCCGGAGCGGGCGGCCGACTTTCTCTACAGCCGCTACTTCCTGTCGCTTTGCCACGAGCGCGCCCGGGACCTGGACCGGGCCGTGGCCCTCTGGGAGGAGATCTATGCCCGCCGGCCCACCTTCAAGGACGTGGCCCAGAAGCTCAGCCAGTACCAGGAACTGCGGGAAGACGATCATCTCAAGGACTACCTCACCGCCGGCGGGCAGGAATTCTTAAAGATTTGCCGCAAGCTGCTGCGTGTCTTGAAGCTGGAGGAGCGGGAAATCAGCGAGGTCAAAAACGGCTGCATGGTGCTGGCCATGGAAATGGAGAAGAATTGGACAAGCTCGCGCAAGCGGGCCGTTCAGCTCATGTTCCTGCGGGTTGCTGAGCGTATAGACGAGCTGACGGTGCGCAGGTTTCATGAGCAGATGAAGAAGAGCAGCGTCATCAGGGGCATGATTTTATCCAGCTCGCAGTTCAGCACCCGGGCCGGGGATTTCGCCCAGACCCGGCCCATAGACCTGATTGATAAGGATGCCCTGAGCAGCCTGCTGCGCAGGGCGGGCTGATGCGGATCCTCTGCGTCGCGGACCAGGTGGATCCCCTGATCTACTCCCCGGGGATCAAGCAGCGCTTCAGTGATGTTGGGCTGGTGATTGGCTGCGGGGACCTGCGCCTGAGTTACTACGACTACATCATCTCGAATCTGAACCGCCCCTTTTTCTTTGTATTCGGCAATCACGACCTCAACCGCCTGCGGGAGTTCAGGCGCGGGAACGGGGATCTGCGCGCCCCTTCTTATCCGGCTCCCACCATGTCCGCCTGCTATATCAACGGCCGGGTCCGACAGGAGAAGGGACTGCTCATTGCCGGGCTGGGGGGCAGTCGCTGGTACAATGGCGGCCCCAACCAGTTCACGGAAATCCAGATGTTCTTCCGCGCCCTGGGTCTGCTGCCGGCTCTGCTGGTGAACAGGCTCCGCCGGGGGCGTTTCCTGGACCTGCTGATAACCCACGCACCGCCTTACGGGATCGGGGACCGGAGCGATCCCTGCCATCGGGGCTTCAAGACCTTCCTCTGGTTTATGAAGCTTTTCCGGCCCGTCTGCCTGGTCCACGGCCACATCCACCTTGACACGGCCGAAACCAGCCGCCGCCGCTATGGCAATACCCTGGTGGTCAATGCCTTCAAACATACGGTGCTGGAGCTGGAACCGGCAGGGCGGACATGAAGCACACCAACATCAGGGCGCAGGAGGATTTCAGAAAAGCACGCAGCCGCGAGATTCTCCTGCGCGTCCTCTCCCTGCTCCGCAGGCAGAGGCAGGAGCTCCTCTCGTTTCAGGAGGTTCGCGCCCTGATACGTCCTGATGGAGAAGCCTACGCGGGGATGAAAGTGGTGCCGATTTCTCTGATTGTGGGCAGTGAGGGGCGATACCAGGATTTTAACCGGGTGTTCCTGCCGCGGAGAGAGCACCTGAAGAAACGCTGGGTGCGGGTCGACATGGCCCATCACGGTATGATCAATCTCCCTCCTGTGAAGCTCTACGAGATCGGAGGCGTCTACTTCGTGCGGGACGGTAATCACCGCGTCTCGGTGGCCCGTATGCAGGGCGTCGAGTTCATCGATGCGGAAATTATCTCCCTGCGCTCACGGCTCTCTCTTTCCCCGGAGATGTCCGGGGAGGAGATGAAGCACCGGGTGATCGACCTGGAAAAGGAGGAGTTTTTCCGGTCCACAAACCTGCGCTCCCTGCGCCCGGGCGTGCGGATCGATTTCTCGGCCACCGGGCGCTATGACGAGCTCAACCGGCATATCCTGGGTCACAAGTACTATCTCAACCAGGTCTGCGAAAAGGAGCTGAGCTTTGAGGAGGGCATGCTTTCCTGGTATGACAATGTATTCGCGCCCATTGTTGCGATCATTCGCTCGAGCGGCCTGCTGGCCCGCTTCCCGGGGAGAACCGCGGCGGACCTCTACGTATGGATCGTCCGCCACTGGGACGGCCTCAAGAGGCGCATACACGCAGATTTCAGCATGGAGGAAGCGGCCCGGGACTTCGGCCGCCGCTACGGTCTCAGCACCGGGAGAGTGCTGAGACGGCTGTGGAGGGCTGTGAAAAGCAGGCTATGGCGGCCAGATGTGTGAGGAAGGCGTTAACGGCTCAAGCCCGCCCCTGCCGGGCGCGCCCGTCAGGGCCACGGAAAAGCCGGCTGCAAAGCCGGGTGATTGAATTCCATACCCGGCGCCAAAAACCGGGATGGTTGAG
>Ga0272442_10008144_pt1 | contig 13380 bp, 13 predicted proteins | sample SSMForm2O_FD_200262 | JGI IMG/M metagenome (GOLD analysis project Ga0272442, IMG submission 200262) | Marine sediment archaeal communities from Little Sippewissett salt marsh, Falmouth, MA, United States - SSM-Form-2O | ecosystem: Environmental > Aquatic > Marine > Wetlands > Sediment ...
CACAATGGTTGCGGGGTTTCCTGCGTACCGTTTTCCTTTTTTTAGTATTTGATCTTCAAGAATGACACTACCTGGTTCTACATATACTTCATCTTGAATGATAACTCCTGGAAGAATAATTGATTTATTTCCAATGAAACAATTATTTCCAATAGTAACTGGTTTTAATCGTAGGGTTTTATCAGAAATATGGGCATATATTGTTGTTAATCCTCCAATCAATGTATGTTCTCCAATGGTAAGTCCATAGGGTTCATCGATTAACTCACTCCCGGATAAAAGACTGGTTTTTCCAATAGTTAACCCGCCTAGTTTCACTAGTTTTGAGCGAAGTGGAACTAAGGGAAGAATACTGATTAGTTGTAAAGACGGTCGGTATAGCGAAAAAAAAAGCATATGATGAAAAAATTCTTTGTTTTTTATTGTAATTTCATGTTCACCTGGCTTAGTTTGTATTCGAAATAATCTTATGATTAATACTGGTATGAATGATTCAAATATTACTAAGAGAAGAAAACTAATAATTAATAATAATGATAAACTGAATGAGAATAATATGCCTTGAAATAGTATAGTAATCTTCTCATATACATAAAAAAAACCAATGATAATAGGAAATAATCCAATAAAATAAGCAATGAGTGGTAAAAAGAGTAATACAAATCCGCGAAGTAATGATATTAGGGATAAATCATACGGTTTATCTGGTGAATTTTTTGAATTCATTGATGATGAGAAATAAAAAAGGTGTTTATTAAAATGGTTATTTGTTCTCACCGATTTTTTTAACCGGTGTTCCCGCATAAATACCGCCTTTTTCTAGATGAGTATTCTTTAACACAACACTGTTTAGTCCAACGGTTACATTGTCATCAATGATGACTCCAGGCATAATGAATGATTTACCTCCAATAAGACAGTTATTTCCAATTTTTACTTTTTTCACCATTAATTTTTTTTCTCCAAGATGAGACGTGATTTGAGACCATCCACCAATCAAGGTTTGTTCTCCAATCTCTACTAAATAAGGGTCATGGATTAGTTCGCTACCAGTCACAACACTTGTTTTTCCAATTTTTAATCCAACAAGTTTTAAAAAACGAACTCGTAACGGGAGTAATGGAAGAATTCCAATTAATTTTAAAGATGGACGATACAAGGTAAAATATAAACTATACTTATAAAAATTCCAGTTTTTAATCGAAATATCATGAACTCCTTCATCAACACTAAGTCGAACTAAGCGAATGAATAATGCCGGAATGAATGTTTCTAAGATAATGAATAAAAAGAACTCAATGACTAATATGATAGTGAATAAAACGATTCCTCCTACCTTAGAAAAGTTAATAACTCGAATAATATAGAGCATTGAGAAGGTTATCGGCAATAGTCCAATGATATATGTTGTTATTGGGATGAAAAGAAGACTGATCCCTCTTACAATTGAAGTAAATGAGAAATCATATTTGTCTATTCCACCTTTATAGCCATCTCGATATCGCGTCATGTGATACTCTCAAATTCATTTGATGTAATAGGAATGAGTTCTAGGTAATAATTAGATGGATAAAAACATATTCGTTTGTAATTAACAACTAAAAGACTGATTCAATATAACATTATACCTATTAATTATCATGATATCTGTTTATTTTAATTTATAATATTTCATTAAAATCCATTGAAGAATAAAATCAGAAATTACTCCTTTTAAACTTGCAACAAATTTTTGAGAAAATGATCCTACTCTATATCGTACCTTTGGATGTGAGGATGTCATTATTTTTTCCATGAGATATGCTAATTTAATCGGGTCAGTTCCCTGTTGTTCATCATGCTCAAAAACAGCAGTTGTTTTTTTTACAGTTTCACTATATGGTGAGGAATCATCAAGAATTTTTTTCCGATTTTTGGTAAATGAGGTTTTAAAGTCACCGGGTTCTACCAATACTACTCGTATTCCAAAACCTTGTAATTCCATTCGTAAAGCTTCTGAAATTCCTTCGATTGCAAACTTTGTCGCACTATAGAGTCCTTGATACGGTAGTCCAATGACTCCACCAATCGAACTCGTATTGATTATCAGTCCTTTTTTTCTCTTTCTCATTAACGGAATGATTTTTTTGGTTACTTTAAGCATGCCAAAAAAATTGATTTCAAAAATCATTTTTGCTTGATCGATAGGAGTTTCTTCAACAGGACCAGAAATACCTATTCCAGCATTATTAATCAATACATCAATTCTTCCAAATTGGTTTTGAACAAAATATAAGACTTTCTCTATAGATGTATCATCAGTTACATCCATTTGTACAAGTAATGGATAGGATTGATTTTTTGTTACTTCAATTGTATCTATCGATGGTGCGTTTCTACTCGTACCGATGACAATATGCCCTTTTTTGGAAAGATATTCGGCGGTTATCTTACCAAGACCTGCAGATGTACCAGTGATGAAAATGACCTTTTTCCCCATGATTGTATTCACCATTTCATATTTTTAATAAATTAGGATTTCTTATATGAATTTCATTTTTTTACCAACTTCTTCAAAGATGGTTAAAGCATCGTCTATTAAATCATCTGTCATTGTTGCCATATATGAGGTCCGCATTAGTTCTCTTCCTTTTGGTACGGCTGGTGATCGAATAGGATTTGTAAAAATTCCTCTTGGTGAATGATTGAATAATTTTTTATAAAATTTAAACGTTTTAATCTCATCTTTAATGATTATCGGAATAATCGGTGTTGTTGAACTTCCTATTTCAAATCCAAGATCACCTAATCCCTTTCTCATTTTATCAGCGATTCTAATCAGATTCATTCTATAGGAATTATCATGTTCAATAAGATCAAGAACTGCATGAACGGTAGCGCAATTAGCTGGTGGCATGCTTGCTGAAAAAATAAAGGAACGGGCATGATGGCGCACCCAATTACAAATTTCTTTATTTGCAGCAATATATCCACCGCTAGACGCAAAACTTTTGGAAAAGGTGCCCATGAGTATATCAATATCATCTGTGACGTTAAATTCAGCTGCAGCTCCTCTTCCTTCAGGACCTAATACTCCTATTCCATGAGCATCATCTAAATAAATCATAGCATCATAATCTTTAGCAATAGGAATAATCTTATCTAAAGGTGGCACATCACCCTCCATAGAAAACACTCCTTCAGTGATGATCAATCCCTTTTCCTTTGCAACAGAAACCATCTTTTTTTCTAAATCATTAGCATTGTTATGTTTGAAAATTACTTTTCTTTCATTTGGCATCTTTGCAAGGGTGATGCCATCAATTATCGAAGCATGATTTAATTCATCGGAAACGACCATGGTGTCATCACTGGATAATAAAAGAGAGGAAATCGTTCCAAGATTTGCTTGCATTCCTGTGGAGAATATGACACAATCTTCTTTTCCTAAAAAACGAGCTAATCGAGATTCTAAAGATGAATGTAAGGCAAATGTTCCATTTAATAAACGTGATCCCGTGGTTCCTACTCCAAAATCCTGCATTGCCTGAATGGCTTTTTCTTTCACTTTAGGGTTACCCGTCATTCCTAGATAGTTATTACTCCCAAGCATGATTATTTCTTTTCCTTCCATTTCAACAAGTGGTCCTTGCTCGCTTGTAATTGGATGAAAATAGGGATATAAACCCATTTTTTTAGCTATAGTTGCAATACCAGATCGTTTGTATTTTTTACAGGTTCTCATGATTTGATTCATATGAAGCACACCCATAATCAAATTCTACCATAAATTATTTGGTAACAAATAATTGAAAATAATTTTTACAAATGTTTCATATTTATTTTTTTATTATGTAGGATTACTGCGTAGTTCTCGCCTTAATATTTTTCCAACAGAAGAACGTGGTAGTTCATCGCGATATTCTATAAATTTTGGGACTTTATATACAGCTAGATTTTTCTTACAGAACGCTCGTACCTCATCAAGAGTCAATTTTTGATGTTCTGGTCTTTGAACAATCACTGCTTTTAATTTGGTTCCAAACTCAGTTTTATGACCGATGACAGCTGCTTCTAAAATCGCAGGATGAGTAAGCAGTATTTCTTCTACCTCATTTGGCCATACCTTGAAACCAGAGACAATAATCATATCTTTTAATCTATCAAGAATCTTAAAATATCCTTCGGGTGATTTAGATGCAATATCTCCGGTTCGAAGCCATCCATCTTTTAGAGTTTGTTCAGTTTCTTCCTTTTTTTGCCAATAGCCTTTCATCACACTTGCTCCTTTTACCCACAATTCTCCAGGGACGCCTGCTGTTTTGATTTCTCTATTAGTTTCTGGGTTGACAATTTTTGCTTCAGTATGTGGGACTGTTACTCCGATACTTCCAATCTTTCGTCCCTTTTTTGTTGGTGGGTTCACATGAGTTACCGGTGATGATTCGGTTAATCCATATCCTTCAATTAATAATGACCCAGTTTTTTCTTCATAAACCTCAACTGTTTTTCTGGGAAGACTCTCTCCACCGGATATACTTAATAGGATGGAAGATAAATCGTATTTATTGACATTTTTATGTGTTGCAAATTTTTGAAAGAATACTGGAACACAGTATAAAAAGTGAATTCGGTGTTTATCCACTAGTTTCATCACTTCTTCAAGTTTTCTTGGATCTGGAACCAGATAAATCGCTGCTCCCTCAGAAATTGGATATAAAAATGATGAGGTTAAACCAAAAATATGGGCATAGGGTAATACTCCTGCAATTCGAATTTGTCCTTTTGGCTGTTCTTCAAGTTTACTTTTCCAAAAATGAAGAACTGCAGTTTGTGCGATCAAATTTTTATGAGTTAACATTGCTCCTTTTGATGTTCCTGTGGTCCCACCCGTATATTGAAGGACTGCAACGTCTTCTTCTACATTGATTTCTGTATGGATTGGATTATTTTCACTTGATTCAATAATTTCATGATAAGAAAGCGATCCTGGTAGTGATTGTTTCTTGCTTGAGTTAATAAGTTTGTATAACTGTTTTTTTATGGATGGAAGTTCACGAGCGACAGAAGTAACGATAATATGATTAACATTGATTTCATTTTTTATTTCCTTAACTTTATCTAAAAAGATATCTAACGTAATAAACACCTTTGGTTGAGCGTCATTAAGGCGTTCTTTAATTTCTCGAGCTGAATATAATGGATTAAAAGCCGTAAAAATAGCTCCAAGTGATTGTACTGCAAAAAAGCTCACCAGAAATTGTGGTGTATTGGGTAAAAATACAGCCACCCGATCTCCTTTTGATACTCCCAATTTTTTTAATCCATTTGCTAATTTATTTACTTCCTTTTCAATATCAGCATAGGTTTTTACGTTTCCTTTAAAAAATGTTGCTTGTTGGTTGTGATGCTCTTTTGATACCGTCCGGAACATCTCAATAAGATTATGGTTGGGTATATCGATCATAGTAGGTTCCTTCCTGACTAACAAATGAAGTTATGAATAGTATTCAATATGGTCATTCGTATAACTAGTTTATATAATTTATTTAGCATAAATTAACTTATCGTCGATAATCAATATTGATATATTATTTTAAATTTTTATGGTAATAACAATATCATATATTTTTAAGGTTTGTTTTCAAAAACTAAATATAATAGATTTTTATTTAACGTGAGATACTATTATATATAAAAAATATAAAAAAATCGTATTATTACGATTTTCAAAGACAACTTTGAGGTTTATCTAATGAAAAAGATTCATACCTTTGAAATCGATCCATTTAACGTCACATTTGAACCTTTAGCCGGATCAACATTATCTAATTTATTACGATTACTGGCTGAAAATAGATTCCATATTAGTCCAATAGGCATTCCTCGAATTACCTATTCACTTTTTCTAAGTACTATTCAATCACCGTTAAACGTTCTTGAAAGAAGATATTTCAATAAAAACATAAAACATCAGTCAATCGATAAACATCCCATCTTTATTCTTGGACATTGGAGAACTGGATCAACCTATCTTCATAATATACTCTCTCAAGATAGACGATTTGCTTATCCTACCACATTACAAACCGTTATTCCCGCATTATTTCTCAAATATGGAGAACTGTTCAGACCAATTGTCGAAGCTTCCCTTCCACCAACTCGTCCACAAGATGATGTAGCCATGGGGGCAGATTTCCCTCAAGAGGAAGAATACGCAATTGGCAATCTCTCCCCTTTTTCCTATTATAATGGTTGGTGCTTTCCAAAGAATATGGAATATTACAATAATTTTGTTGATCTAAAGGATCTAAAACCATCAATGATCAAGGAATTTAAACAAGTGTACTTAGATTACATAAAAAAAGTCAGTTTTTCTCATGGACATAAACAACTTGTATTAAAAAATCCATCAAATACCTCTCGAATTAAATTCCTTCTCGATTTATTTCCTGAAGCAAAATTTATTCATATCGTGAGAAATCCATATCATGTCTATTTATCCATGAAACGAAATATCGAAAAAGAGATGGTTTTGTATACCGTTCAAAATCCGCCATCATGGGAAGTTTTTGAACAATCAATGGTTAATATGTATCGACGGATGTTTAAACAATATTTTGCTGAGGAAAAATTAATTCCAGAGGGCAATCTGGTTGAGATTCGTTATGAAAATTTCATTGAAAACCCAGTGAAACAAATGGAAATCATTTATCAAGGGTTAAATCTAGATGATTTTGATAAATGCAGAGCTATTTTTGAAAAATATGTGGATTCACAAAAGAAAGTAAAAAAAGCGGTATATTCAATTGATGCTGATTTAAAAAATCATATTTATGATGAATTGAAAGATACCATAGATTATTGGAATTATTCTGTTTAAATTCGTATTATCTTAATTCACGATTACACCAGTTCACGATATCATCAACAGTTTTTTCAAAGTCATATACTGGAGTGAAACCTAATATTTTGTTTGCTTTATCTGCACTAATGATACGAGTACATCCTAGTGATTTCACACGAAAACGGGTAAGATTAGGATCTTTTGTAAAGAACTCGGAAAACATTGATGCAGTATAGGCCAGAGCATATGGAACATGTTTTTTTGGCGGGCTAATATGAGTTTTTTCTGCTATTGTATTAAGAAATTTTTTGATGCTTACCTGAAAACCGACCACATTAAAAACGTCTCCTTGGGTATCTTTTTCTAGTATGGTTCGCATACATCGTGCAACATCAGCAGGATGAACGATAGGAAGAAGTTGTTCCCCAGATCCAATAAAAGGAAATTTTTGTTTGGATAATTTTTCAAAAGCAATTTTTAATGCGGGAGAACCTGGACCAAATACAAGCGGAGGACGAATAGCTGATACACGAAGAGTATCATAGTCTTTTAAGGATACTTCGCCTAACCATTTTGTTTTTTGGTATACATTCAAAGGATTTTTTGGAGTATCCTCAGTAATGATAGTTCCCTGTTTTGGATACCCATAGATTCCTGCGGTACTGGTATAAATTAACTGATCAATTCCATTTTTCACACATGCTTCTGCTACATTTCTTGTTCCTTGTACATTAATAGCATAAAAATTGTTTTTCACCCCGTGATCCATAGCATATGCTGCATTATGAAACACAACATCGATATCTTGTAATGCTTCTGAAAAGGATTCAGGTTTTGTGATATCTCCAATTACTTGTTCTGTCCCAGGTAATGTTTTTGATTTATTTCTAGATAATATCTTAATTTGATACTCATGGTTTAGGAGTTCGCGCACAAGATATCCCCCTATAAATCCTGTTGCTCCCGTAATAAATACTTTCATTTTTTTTATCTCTCCAATAATAGGTAAAACACAATATCCTAACATAAAGTTTTCAATTAATTAGTTTACTTCTCATCATTACCTTTCTATGATTATTCATTTTAGACAATTTAAACATGAATTTAAAATTATCATTGATTTTTACAAAATATATTCAATTATTTTTTATTAATTTATGTTATTGTACAAATATAATGATTAAACAAATAATTTTATATATTAATTTAATGTTATTAATACAAGATGAAATATGATGTAGTAGTGGTTGGTGCAGGACCAAGTGGATCTACTGCTGCAAAAAACCTAGCTGAAAGAGGAATAAATGTTCTACTAATAGATAAAGACAAATTTCCAAGGAATAAATCTTGTGGTGGAGGTGTTCCAATGAGAACCATCACTAGGTTTCCATATCTTAAAGATTTACCTTCTATTGATTCATATTCTTATGGAGGGTTTGTTTATTCCCAGAAGAAAACGGGTAAAACAAAGATTTTAAAGACCACCCCGGTTCTTGCAAACGTATTACGAAGTAGGTTTGATCAGGATCTGGCTAATCTAGCCGTAAGGAAAGGTGCTGTATTTCAAGATGACAAAAAAGTAACAAATGTAGAGATCAATTCAGATTGCGCTCAACTCTCTTTTAAGGATGGCACCTCACTTAAAACTAATATTATAATTGGGGCTGATGGAACATATAGTCTTATCGCTAAACAAGCGGGATTAAGCAGTAAGAGTAAAAAAACAAAAGGTCTTTGTGTCCTGGAAGAGTTTCCCTTGTCTGAAGATGTAATGGATGAATATTTCACTTCAGATCGTCTTTGTCATATTCATAGTAAATTTAATGGAATTAGAGGGTATGGATGGGTTTTTCCAAAGAAAAATCATGTCAATGTGGGTATTATTTCGTATGATTATTGTTTATCCTCTGATCCAAACATTAATCTTAATCATATTTTTAAAGAATATTTCTTATATTTGAAAAAAGAAAAAATCCTTCCCTCCATCTTACAAAATAACCATCAAAAAGGCGGGGTCCTACCCTATCAGCCACACGTGAAAACCTATTCGGAGCGGCTATTACTTTGTGGTGATGCAGCGGGATTAATCAATCCTATTAGCGGAGAAGGTATTTATTATGCTCTTGTTTCAGGTGAAATTGCAGCTAAAATTGCATCAGATTCAATTAAGCATCAGGATACCAGTGAAGAATTTTTATCTAGATATCAACGAGATTGGAAGAATGATTTTGGAAAGGATATTTATCTTTTTCTTAAATCAAAAAATCAATGGGGAAAAAGTGGAGATAAAATAATTCAGTTGATGAACAAGGATCCAAAATTTGCTGAAATGATCTTTCTTATCATGGTTGGTAAAGTGGGTGTTCGGGAGATGAGATGGAAACTTTTGAAGCGATATATTTATAATATGATTTTTTAACTAATGATGAGTGCTATTACCTTAGTTAATAAAATTAATATTTTATTGATTTTTCATATTTATTATTTATTGTGATTCATTATCACGGTTATATTATTGAACATATGTTTTATTTAAATAAATTTAAACAATATTTTGTAAATAATTCTATAATAACTTATATATAATTAATGAGGATACAGGGTGAATAAGGTATAAAAAATGGCATATAAATTTACATTCGATTTGACTAAACTTCCTGAAAAATTATTTGATGAAATAAATTCTATTCTAGATAAACGAATCACAAAAAAAGATATTTGCCCAATTTCTGAAAATCTTGTGTGTAAATTCAACATTGATGCATTAACTGGATTGTCCCAACAGGACGCAAAAAAACTCATTCAAGATATGATAGAAATCCAATTAAAAAATAAATCATTAAAAAAACATTTTTTAAAGAAAAATGATAAAGCATTATTCTTACCTCATTGTTGTAGAAAACATATGGATTCGCAATGTAAAGCAACCTTTAACCCAGAAACATCTTCATATGCATGTACTCATTGTTCTAAAGATTGTTTAGTAAGTCAAGCCACAATATATGCAAAGGAAAAAGATTATGATGTGTATGTTCTTCCAGGCGCTTCTTGTGTAAGTAAGATACTGGATAAACATTCTTATGGTGCTATTGTCGGAATTGCTTGTACCGATGAGATTAAAATGGCTGCAAAATCTCTATTAAAACTCAAAATACCTATCCAAACAATTCCCTTATTAAAAAATGGATGCTCATGTACTACGTTTAGCATTAACAGTCTCATTGACGTACTAGCAAGATAAAAATAGGTAATGATCACCATATTTTTCTTCTCAACAGATAAGTACTCCTATTTTTCACCTTATTGAAACCTTTTTATACAATTATTTTATCCTGAATTTCTCTTATTTTAGAGCACTTTCGGAATTACCGCAGCCACATTTTACAGCACCAGAGACTGCATAGTGAAATACGAAGTAGAGAAATAACCATGCGTGTTCTAAAGATTGAATCTACTACAATTGTAGATGGACATAGATTGTATTACAATTTTATCAAACCACATCAAGCATTTGAAGGAAAAACACATCTGGGTTAGCAGGTTTTTCTATTGATAGTGATAATAAATGGTTAACTCCAATGAGAAATGCAGTAAAATATTCTAAAAAATTACAATCATAACATATTTGTATAAGTAACAAGTTATAATATTTGAGGGAGTTATATGGAAAGAAACACTATTCTATTTGGAAGTATTTTCTCTATTCTATTATTAGCTCAAATACCAAATATAAATGCTATTGAATGCTCTGCAATTGAATCAACCATAAAAGAAAATACATACAATTCATTTTTCGAAAATTTAGATAATATTTTATATTTAGCTGAGGGTAGGGATTTTTTCAAGAAGATTATAACAATTTTTTTATTTATCATTGATTTTATTCTCATATTTGGATCAATTTTTGCAGATTTGATATTGACTGATATTTTTGTAATTTTTTTAAATGAAATACTTGATGTTTTTCCATTTTTATCGTTGCTTCTTTTAATATTGCATATTTTCATTGATCCAAATATAGCAATAAAACCTGCAATGTTTGTTTTTGAAATAATATTAAAAATTGAAGCATGGAGCAATGAACAACTATGGCACATCCATCGTTTCTTAGCGATAATAGCTTATCTTCTGTTCTTCTCAATGGAAAAACTTGGAATCATTGATTTTTTCCAAGATCCAGAGAATAATTAAAACAGTTAATTAAGATAGGTTTTGTCAATACCCCTGTTAATTCCCCACGGATAAACTTCCAATGTCATATTAAACAGAACCAACCCAGTACTTCCGAATGCAAAAAAACGCCAAAGAAAAAATTATATGCAAACTTTAAGAGAAAATTTATATATGTAATGTATACTAATATATATGTGGGATAATATGGTACAAGCTGTCATTAAAATCGATGAGCGGTTAAATCGTGTTCTTAATATTGTCAAAGCAAAGTATGGATTTAAAGATAAAAGCCAAGCAATTGAATATGTCATAGAAAAATATGAATCTGCTTTTTTAGAACCAGAGCTTAGACCAGAGTATGTAGAAAAACTTGAAAAAATTCGTGAAGGGAAATACAAAAGATATACTTCTATTGAAGAATTGCGAAAAAAAACAAGTTAAGGTGTAATTTGTGTACTTATTCGATGTTAGTGAACATCTAGAGAAAAAACTTTTAAAATTGTCTCGAAAAGATAAAGAACTCTATAATAAGATTTTGAAAAAAATTGAAGAAGTAATATATTCTGAAGATGTTCAACATTACAAGAATCTAAGATATAACATGAAAAATTCAAAACGTGTTCACTTAGGTCATTTCGTACTTATATTCCAATATAGAGAAGAAGAAAATCTTATCCTATTCGATGATTTTGACCATCATGATAAAATTTACAAATAAAATTGTTTATTAATTTCTAGAGGTAGTATATGTTATAAAACCAAATCTATCACTTAATGAAAAAATCCTTCGAAATGGCAGGAATACAGGTTGATAGAAACAATAAATGGATTACCATTATGAAAGCATCACTTGCTTATCAGAAAAACTATGGGAAGTAATTTTTCCCTTTTTTCTTTTAGAAACAGTCTTATAAAAAAATACAATACTGCCAAATGAATATTAATGGATATGCTCAATATTCTTTTCATTGCATTTGGATTGGCGATGGATGCTTTTGCTGTTTCTATCACAAGTGGATTAACTATAAAGAACCTTAAGATAAAACATGCGTTTAGGATTGCATTATTTTTTGGATTATTTCAAGCAATCATGCCATTAATTGGTTGGTTATCCGGTTTGACTATCAAAGACTTTGTTATGAGTATAGATCACTGGGTGGCTTTTTTTCTCCTGAGTTTTATTGGATGTAAGATGATTTATGAATCTACAAAAATCGAATCTGAAAATATTAAGACAAATCCACTTAATATGTATACTTTGCTTATATTGTCTATTGCTACAAGTATTGATGCTTTAGCAGTTGGAATTAGTTTTGCCTTTTTATTAGTCTCAATTATTACTCCAATATTAATCATTGGTGTTGTCACATTTATTCTCTCTTTTGTAGGTGTTTTTATCGGTAATTTAAAAGGTCATTTATTCGAGGGAAAAATAGAAATTTTTGGTGGAGTTATTTTAATTGGAATAGGATTAAAAATTCTCATTGAACATTTATTTTAGGAGAAAAGTTGAAAACCAAACTAAACTTCCCTTACTAAAATTCCCACACTCAGATTACACAGAACCTTTTGTAAACGTAAATTACACAATTTCAAGATATTATTTTTATTTATCTCTAATTGTACAAACTTCCAACAAAAGATTTTTAATATTCAATATCTTTTCTTATAGGTGATAACATGATAGATTGGCTGTTGATTTCAATTGCAATCATATTAATAGTTGTAGGAATACTTGCATTAGCTCTATTATGGATGAAGAAAAAAGAAGGAACATACAAAGAACTAAACTACCACGTTTTTTATATTACTGGAATAGCTATACTCTTTATAGGTCTTTGTTTCATGGTTATATCCTTATTATTGGATTATTCTTTTATAGTTAATATTCCGCTTTTTACAATAGGTGTTGTTTATTTGGTAATTGGTTTATCCAACAAAAATACTTTGAAAAAAAAATAATACCAACCTAAATTTCACAACGTAATTTTCCCAACGCAATATTACACAGAACCAAACCAGTACTTCCGAATGCAAAAAAACGCCAAAGAAATAAAATCCACTCTTAGAATAATTAATTTTAGAAATATGTTTAATAAATCTTTTTTCTCCCACTTTTTTTCGAATTTTTTTTCAGTACTTCTCTTTGACGAATTATCTGAATAAATTAGTAAGCTTTATCATGATGCTCAAATTTTTCAAAAATTACTGTTGATCCTTCTACTCTGAAAATGAGTACGTGGTGACCTATATGAACCCGTTTATAATCTTTCAACACATTTTTACAGTTTTTAAATCTTTGAATTGTTATCTCATCTGAGTCACAAATCTCATTCATTTTGTTTTTTACTTGTTCAAAAAGAGATGGATCACTTTTTTTT
>Ga0272442_10008145_pt1 | contig 13378 bp, 13 predicted proteins | sample SSMForm2O_FD_200262 | JGI IMG/M metagenome (GOLD analysis project Ga0272442, IMG submission 200262) | Marine sediment archaeal communities from Little Sippewissett salt marsh, Falmouth, MA, United States - SSM-Form-2O | ecosystem: Environmental > Aquatic > Marine > Wetlands > Sediment ...
GACAATTATTCTAATAAAAAATTATTTGATTATTATAAGTTAGATCCCAATGGTCCTTTTATTAGACTCTCCAATCTCCCAACATTCTTGATTGCAAAAGAAATAAGAGATGCTGGAATTCCTTCAAGAAATAGCTTTTTCCCAGGTCTTTACATTTGTAATGCATTACTCTTTGGTACACTTTCATATATCTGTACAAATAGTCTTGATACAAAGGCTTGTTTCATTCATGTTCCACTAATGTCAACACAAGCCCCATCTGGTATGAAACTTGAAAAAATGATAGATGCAATAAATATCACAATAGACTTCTTGTGCTAATTATTTTTATTACTTTCGGGATATTTATATATAATGATATCTAATATCAATAATATAGGGGGAATAAATATGAAAGAAAGGATAGTCAATATTTTTATTATAGCTGTATTAATATTTTCATTAATAGGTCCATTTGTTGTTGATGCAAATTTTAGTTTAAATGGAGGAAAATTTACATTTTTTAAATCTTATAATTATAAAATGACTGACGAAGATTACGATATGTTAATTGTTTCCCCCTCCTCTTATTCTACAGCTCTTCAAGATTTTATTGACCATAAAGACAATCTTGGAGTTAAAACAAAATTAGTTACTTTAAATGATATATATTTGGGTAAATATTTTGAATTAAACGGTCGCGACAACCAAGAAAAGATAAAATATTTCATAAAAGATTCTATTGAAAATTGGAATATTACTTATGTTTTATTTGTAGGTAGTTATGGGCAAATCCCAATTCGTCTCTGTTATAACAATGATAATTATACAAAAAATCCTGAGATAAATTTTATTAGCGAACTATATTACGCAGATATTTATGAAGAGGATAATTCTTTTAGCAGTTGGGACAATGATCAAGATGGAATCTATGGGGAATGGGATGGCGATGTTGCCCAAGATGCACCTATAGACCTTAAACCTGATATATGTCTAGGTAGACTTGCTTGTATTGATAAAGACGAAGTTGAAATTGTTGTAGAAAAAATAATTGATTATGAAACAGGTTCTTTTGACCCATCTTGGTTTAAAAGATTTGTTGTAGTAGGTGGTGACACCTATGAGGAATTGGAAGGATATGAAGGAGAAATATATAATCAACAGGCCCTTGATTCTATTCCTGATTTTGAAGCCGTAAAATTATGGGGGTCTACTGGAAGTCTGGTTGATGGTTTTGATATATCTACAGAAATAAACAAGGGTTGTGGATTTCTTTATCTGTCAGGACATGGTAATGCAAATTTATGGGTTACTTTTGATCCTGAAAGAAACTCGGTTGGTAAGTTTTCAGGAACTCATATGCTTTTTTTGAACAATAAAGATAAACTGCCTGTCTGTCTTGTTGGCGGCTGTCATAATAGTGAATTTGCAATTGGGCCAAATTTTTATTGCAAAGCATGGAATAAGATTAAGTGGTTAAAGGAATGCTGGAGTTGGAGACTTGTAAGTAAACCAAATAGTGGCTCCATTGCAACAATTGGTGCAACCGGTCTTGCATGGTATAGTGCAGAATATGATGGAGAAGGAACAAATTGGTTGAATGTACAATTCTTTAAGGAATATTCGAATGGAACGAGGTTGTTAGGTCAGATTTGGAAGGATTCTATAACAAAATATCTAGATAATTTTACAATTGATTGGAATACTCCATTTGGATCTTTTAACTCAATTAATGCAAAGACTGTCCAGGAATGGACTCTATTAGGTGACCCAAGCCTTACGATAGGCGAGCCAGCTATTATATAAAACAATCAAAAAATTCTATTATTTTTGTTATACTAAAATATTTTATATATAATATTATATTACCAATATAAATATTAGGTGATATAAAATGAAAGGAAATCAACTTTATAAGATAATATCAACACTATTTATTGTAGCATGTTTTTTATTTTCAAGTGTTACATTTGCAGCAGCTGATCAAGAAATTGATGTAAATATTTTTGATAGTACAAAAACAAATATTTATGAAGTATTGTCTGAAAATCAAGATTACATATGGAATAATTCATTTAATTATGAAGGGCTTATTGCTTCTCAAATAGATGATATAAATACTTTTGATGCAATTTCTGCTGATGATTTTGTTTTTTCAAATGACACATTCATCTCTGAAATTGATTGGATTGGAGGATATTGGAATATCAATTATTCCCAAGGAGATTTTAATTGGGAAATTATCTTTTATGAGGATAGAGGAGATGGAATGGCACCTGGTGAAAAATTAGCAGGTCCTTATAATTATACTCAAAGTCAGTGTAACCCAGTAATTGTTGAAGATACTGGTAGTGTAATTTATTATCTTTTTTCACGAGAACTTCCAGAAAATGTATTGTTTAATGCAAGTGAAAAATATTGGGTTTCAATAAATGGAATTGGTCCATTATTTCCTCAATCAGGTATTGCTCATCACCAAAATCCAATAAATCTACATCAGGCTGTTTTCAAATCAAATTATTTTGGTTATAATGATTGGAATAATACAGAATATGTATTAGGCACAGCAAATGATTTATGTTTTAGACTTCTTGAAAAAAAAGATACTGAAGACCCAGTCATAAAAATAGAAAAACCAGTAAAAGGAATTTATCTTTTCAACAAAAAGGTCTTACCACGCATATTTGGATTGCCTATTATAATTGGTGATATAAAGATTAAAACAAATGCAAGTGATGATCTAGGAGTTAAAAAAGTAGAATTTTATGCAGGTTTAATGGGGAATATATATCTTGGTAATGTTACAAAATATCCTTATGAATTCATATGGGAAAAAGATAGAATTAGATTGATTCACTTAAATCAATTAAAAGTAGTTGTATATGATTATCAGGGAAATACTTCAAGTGATAAAATTCTTCTAAGGAAGTTTTTATAAAAACTTCCATTTTTATTTTAATTATCAACAAATGAAGATGGATAGTATTCAGAACCATTACTACTTGAATGTCTCTTTGATTTTACTGAACCTGCTTTAATTATAACAGTATTAGTTTTTCTCTTTTTCACTAGTTTTTGGAGTTTATTTGTAATGTTAATATTATTTTCTTTTTTATCCATATTTACCCTCCAATTTCTTTTTTTCTCAAATAATATCTTGCACAAATGCTATTTATATATTTTTTGTGTAAAAATACCATTAGAGAAAACTTACATTTTACAATACCAAGTTTTTTAAAGGATTATTTTATTTATTATATTATATAATTGTAATATGGGTGGAGTGAAAAATGAAAAAGATTGTTTTAAAACCGTTAGTAATAACAACATTAATTCTGATTGCATCTTTGTCTGGTTGTATTTATTCAATTGGTTGGAACCATGCAGATGAAGAAGGTACATCTATTACTCTTGTTGGAAAATTATCCTCATTATTAAAAACTGAAAACTGGGAACTTGGTTTTGTTTATGATGATGAATTTCATTTTGATTGGACCGATTATCAGAATTTTACTCCTGCCGAGGATATTTCACTTTTTAATTCTTTTTATGCAACCCTTGATGGACTTGAAAGAAATTCTACCATTCATTTTCGTGCAGTTGGGAGATTAAAGCTACCAATAAGTCGTACAATACAAAGTATTGACATTGAACTAAAACCAGGTTGGCCAAGTGTTCATACAGATAAACCAACAAATATAAATCTAACAAATTGCAGCTTAAATGGGGAGCTTATTCATCTTGGAGGTGCTTCTACATGTAATGTTTGGTTTGAATATGGAGTAAATGAAAAAGATCTTGATAAAAATACTACAAAGATTTCATATGATTTTCCATCAAAGTTTGATATTACATTAGAAGATTTAACGAGTTGTAATACATATTATTACAGAGCTGTTGCTGAAAATGACATTGGTATTGTTAAAGGATTAATGGAGACTGTAACACCAGGGGGACCATCTGTTTCAACAAGATTTGCATCTGATATAGATTTTAATTCTGCTGTTTTAAATGCAGAACTCACTTGTCTTGGAGGAACTGATGAATGCCTTGTATGGTTTGAATACGGCTCTTCAGGTGATAACCTAAATCAATTAACAGAAAAGATCACAATGGATTCAATAGGTGAATATAATATTCCTATTGAAAATTTGGAAAGTTACTCAACTTACTATTTTAGAGCAGTTGCAGATAATGGTATTTGTGAAGGTAAAGGTTCGGTTTTTTCATTTGAAACAGACCCTACGCTGATACAAGTTCTCTCTTCAAGATAGAATTAGTTAAAAACTAATTTTATTTTTTTTATTAATTTTAAATACAAAATTATTTAAGTTATTATCTTATCTTACTTACCAATAAAAGGATGAGGATGAAATCTTCAGTTTTATAAACTGATTATTCTTTGTTTTTGTTCTTTAAGTTTAGATTCGAAAATATTGGACGAGATAGCTATGAAAAATGTAAAAAAAGGAGATAAAATTCAAGTTGAATATGTTGGCAGTCTTGATGATGGGACTGTATTTGATAGTTCTGAAAAACATGATGCTCCGCTTGAATTTGTTGCAGGAGAAGGGCAATTAATTAAAGGTTTTGACGAAGCAGTAATCGGAATGGCAGAAGGTGAAGAAAAGGATATAAAAATCACTCCGCAGGAAGGATATGGAGATTATAATCCTGAACTAGTAAAAGAATTACCACGTACATATTTTCCTCAAGACCAGGAAATAAAACCAGGTGAAATGTACATCATGGGACTTCAAGATGGAAGAAAAGTACAAATTAAAATTCTTGAAGTAAATGATCAAAATGTAAAAATTGACCTTAATCCCCCACTTGCTGGCAAGACACTTAACTTCAAGATAAAAGTCCTTTCTATTAATAACTAATTTTTTTTATTTTTTTATTCTATTTTTAGAAATATTTAATTAGATAAAAATATATAAATATATTAAACTTATCAAAATTAAATAATAGGGGGTTATAAAACGAAAAAAATTGCAATAATATTTATCTCAACTCTTTTTATAATTAATATTCCTGTTTGCGGAGAAGAAATAAATAACTTTTCTACTGATGAGCAATTACCTGATTATTTTAACTATCGGGATATAGAAGGGGTTGATTATACAACAGATGTAAAAGACCAATCACCCGCACCAACATGTGAAGCATATGCATTTTGTGCAGCACTTGAAACTATCATGCAATACAAACTAGATGAAATTTATAATCCTGACCTTTCTGAAACTCATCTTTATTTCTATGCAGGAGGAACCTACCATGCAGGAGGGGTAAATGTTGAGGATGCTGCTGATTATTTAATTGAGCATGGTGTTCCTGATGAAGGGGTTTATCCTGATCCACATAGAGCCTTTGATTACCCTTTTGAAAGCCTTGATGGCTGGGAGAATAGGGCAGTAAAGATTAGCAATTGGAGCTGGATAGAAAAAGATGTAGAAGTTATGAAAGAGGCATTGATAGAATATGGACCTCTTGTCTTTTTAATGTCAATTTATCAAGATTTTTATTCTTACAAAAGTGGTGTATATAGACATGAGTGGGGACCAAGAGTAGGTGGCCATGTTATGACAATTGTTGGTTATGATGATAATCAGGAATGCTGGATATGTAAGAATAGCTGGGGCAGAAGATGGGGGGATAACGGCTGGTTCAAGCTAGCATATGATGCAGATTTGTTTGCAACATGGTATGGTAATCATTCTGGTGTTATGTATATTAAAGGAATATATGGAAATCTAAAGCCAGATGTACCTAAGGTCCAAATCGTTAATCCTGTTTTCAAACATAGCTATATTTTTGGTAAAGAGTTTAGAATATTATTTAAAAAATTACCTGTTCAAAAAGCAGTAGCAAGAATATATGGAAGCATTAAAGTTAAAGTTGAAACAAATAATACAGACAGAGTTGAATTTTACATCGATGGGGAGAAAAGGTTTGATGATACTGTTGAACCATATATTTGGACACTTGATTCAAAAATAGGGCTTCACACTTTAAAGGTTGTTGCCTTTAACAATCAGAATAAATCAATTGACCTTCTTGATTACTTTAAATTTTTCTAATTACTATTTCTTATTTTCTATCCGAATTTCCATATTATGATTTCTTCTTCTAATGTGTCTTTATCTTCAAAATATGCAACAGCTTTTAATTTATGACGAAATCTAGGACTTCCTTCCCATAGCCATTCATAGGGTTCTTGAAAATCAGAATGTTTCAATTCATTATCAATGAAAAAATCTAGCTTTTCGATATCTTTATTTATTCCATTTACTGAGACATTGATATTAATATTTCCAATTACAACTGTAAAAGGCATTTTTAGCTTTTTTTCTCCATTTAAGTACAAGTAGTCTTTAATTGGTTCTTTTATTACCAATGCAGGATTTGCATATTCTTCTCCTAGGCTTATAAAGTCAATACCATCATTTTCAGTACCAGAATATCTTTTTGTTGAAAAAATATCATAGCTTTTATTCCAATGTTCATGAACTCCAAGACTATCTGATAGATATTTGCCATCATTTTCAGGATCATAAAAGTCCTCTATAGGTTGAGCTGATTGATGCAAATAATTTTGAGAACCTTCACAAGGATGTGTTCCCTCGGCATGTAAGAAATCATACATTACAGAGTCAATTGCTACAGGGTCTTGTGAGAAAAATAGGCTATTTGTCCAATCATTATTAAATGGATACATTTGGAATTTATCAATTGTCTTATGATCAATCTTTGTTGCATAAATGCCATCGCCTATGAAAAGCATTGTTTTATTTCCAATATCTTTATGGGCAAGAAGGTCAGTCTGTGGTGCGGGATTTCCCATAGTAAATGCTGATCTATGATAGGAATGAACATCAACCACTGGTTCTATCCATGTGCCAAAAAAGTTTTTAGCTGATAGGGTTACACCCATCTGAATTGGATGCCTTTTTAATAGAGGCATATTAATTAAGTAATCAGCATTAGCTACACATCTTGGAAGGGTTCTATTCAGTCCACTTCCATCTGAGAAATATATCTTTTCAGGACTTTCTTTTACCTTTTCCCGTCCTTTTAGTAAACCTTCTGCATCGACAAAATGAACATCTGGGAATTCTTTAACTAAAGGAAGTGATGGATATGTTTTATAATAAACTCTATTGTAAAACCAATTAGGTATAACTCTTGATGCATCGTAAATTGTTATATCTTCTTGAGAGATTCCAAGATTATTTACCAACTGTCTAAGAAGTGCTTTAACAGTATATGGACTTGCATCTCTGTCGTTGTCAACAAGGAAGTAATTAATCTTTTTATAGCAGTTATTCAAATTTACCTTGATTGCAATTTTTTCCCCTTCTTGATATCCTATTTCTCCTTTTCCATGTATCTTGTTGAAATGTTTGAATAAAACATCCCAAGCTTGATCGTCTTTGTTTGTTCCTGCTAGGTTTTTTAACCCATCTGAAAACATTTCGTCAATTACTTCTTGATTGTTATTTTCTTTTTGCCACCAGAATCCTTTAAGCTTTGATTCTGTTGCATCAGGGTTCCATACCCATACAACTCTGCCCGGATTTGCACCTCTTGGTGTTCCAATGGCTTGATTTGCTATGGGTTCCCACGGTCCGAATTCTTCTTGATCATCATTATTTGCAAAAACCCCACTTGAAACTGAAAATATTAAAACAAGACTTAGTAAAATAACAGGGATTGCTGCAGTTGTTTTATTTTTAGTTTTTTTAATTAATAATCCTAGGCCATTAAAAATCGCGGTCCATAATATAACCCAAAATATTACATAACTTGATGCAACGGTCATAGAGATTTGTTGACATGGATAATAGATTCTATCTGGCTTTGGTAAAACTCTAACTGTAAACCAAATTAAACAAGCTATACCTGCAATATGAAATAAAATACTATGCGGATTTGCAATTTTACAAAATAGTTTCATCTTTATTTTATGAAAACGTGGTTTCATGATTAATTCCCCAAATTAACAATTGTTATTATCCTTTTATATATAAATTTATAGTTCAAATTATTAAATGTCTCTTCTTTTAAATAAAAAGTATGCAATTACTAAAGGAATTATGAACCATATAAATTGTGCAATTAATAAAACTGGTAGACTTAGAAATTCAGGTATTGATACAGAAAAACCAGCAGTTTCAATTGTTTTTACATCAAATGCTCTTTGTACAGTTGTTTGATACATGTCACTAGGACTTAATATAACTGAATTGAAAAACCAGTCTGGAATATTTCCTCTCATAAAATCAGAGAATTCATAACCTGCTCCTAAAAAAACTGCAATTATGACCGTTCCATATATAATACTCCAGAAGAATATGACTATGCCCCCACCTATTGAAGTAATTCGTCTTTTACAGTAAGAAGAGATACAAATAGATAAACTTAGATAGATTAAACCTATAAATATACTAAGCAATATAAATGCAAGATATCCTTGAAATGATTCTGTTCCTACAGTTATAGCAATTATAATTCCGCCAAAACCAAACCCCAGAAGAACTGATAGAGATATCACTGCTCCAAGACCTAATAGTTTTCCAATTAATACCTCGATACGTTTAATTGGGTAAGATAAAACAACGTATAATGATCCAGTTTCAGCTTCTCCTGAAATTGTTGAAAAACCTAGAATTATTGCAATAAGGGGTATTAATAAAGAAGATATACCAAGTAACCCAAAAACAGTGTTTTGCATATTTCCAAAAGTGTCATCACCTGTTTGGCCTCCTGCAACATAAGAAAATGCAATTATCAAAATTACAAATAACATAGTCAAGATAATTATCCATTTATTTCGGATATTGTCAATAAACTCTTTTTTTGCAACTGTATAAATTGGCTTAGGTCTAATAAAAGTCATTATTTTCCTCCTCGATCCATATCAATTATTTTCATAAAAGCTTCTTCAAGAGATGGCTCAAGTGTAATAATATTATCAATTTCGTAACCTGCATCTTCTATGTTAGAAATGATTTTTACTTTTGTTTTTGCTTCGCATGTTATATATAATGTATTTTTTTCAATTTTAGCTGATACAACACCATCTAATTTATTAACGATTTCAAGAACTTTTTGATTTATATTTTTAATTATTATTTCAAGACGAGGTTTAATTTTAAGATATTGATTTAAATTTTCGACAGTATCTTGAGCTATCAATCGCCCGTTATTGATTATTGCAACTCTATCACAAATAGTTTGAACTTCACTTAGTATATGAGATGAAAATATTACAGTTGCGCCTTGTTTGTTTAATTGTTTTATTTTTTCTCTAATTGTTTTAACCCATCTAGCATCAAGTCCACCCATCGGCTCATCAAGTATGTATATGCTTGGATCTCCAATCATTGTTTGAGCAACACCTAGTAATTGCCTCATTCCTTTTGAAAAATTTCCAACTTTTTTATTTTTCGATTCTTCTAATCCAACCTCTTTGAGTAATGGGAGAATTATTGATTTATCTACATTTTTTAATTCACAAAAGAAATTAAGTGTTTGGACAGGTGTTAAATTATCATAAAAATTTGCTCTTTCTGGTAAGTAACCAAGTTTTTTCTTCGCTTCAATTCCATCGTTTTTTGTATTATACCCATTTATATAAAATTCACCAGTATTTGAACGAATTAAACCTAAAAGTGCTTTAATTGTGGTTGTTTTTCCTGCACCGTTAGGCCCTAAAAATCCAAATATTTCACCTTTTTTTACAGAAAATGAAAGGTTATCTACTGCAAGTGTACCATTATATATTTTTGTTAAACCTTTTATCTCAATAGCATTAGCTCCAGGTTCAGATTGAATTACCTTTTCACTTGGAAAATTAAATACTCCTCTAGTATTACAATTTGGGCATGTTAAATATTTTTTTTCTCCAGCAACCCCCTCAATTGTAAGCTGATGTTTACATTTTGGACACATTATAATTTTTTTAACCATCTTTTCTCTCCCTTTTTTATGGTTTTTTTATTAAGGACTCATCAATTAATGTCATTTTTCTTTTTAAATTATCTTTTATCTCTGTTAACTTTAAATGTAGATAATAGTCACTTGAAATTACAAAGGGATGTTTTAAATTTCCATTTTTGAATTCTTCATTTAGTCCATCTTTGATTTCATCAAATAAAAGTTCAGTTGTTCTATCAATTACTTTATCAACAAAATCTTCGATAAAAACCTTATCTTTGTTATCTTGTTCTTGATACCAATTTATAACTTCGTTTAAGATTTTGTCTTTCATTTCTATCCCCTCATTTCTTTTATGTATTAATTTATACCATTTAAATCTATTATTTAATTAAATTTCTTTCTACTACGTTTTTTTTAAAATAAAATTTCTTTGTTTTTGTTCTATATTATGTCATTTAATAAAAATCTGTTATTAATACTACATTTTGTTATAAAGCGTAACAATAAACCTAAGCTTTGATAACAAATTTATCAATAAGATTTATATAATATTAGCAATATAATAATAGGAAACGGGGAAGAACAAATGGTTACTATTAGTCATGTTGTTAATAAATTGATAGATGAAAATATATATTTACAAGAGGCAATTGGGAAAGGGATAGCGTCATATGGATCTGTTGCAAAGAAATTAAAATCAGATATTGAAGAGGAATTAAGAAAGGAAGTAGCTCATTATGCAATAGTTGCAGCAATAAGAAGATATGCAGAAAGAATGGAGATAAAATTTCGGGACATAAAATTTAATGCTGACAATTCAGAAGTTAATCTTAAGACAAATGTAATTGACATTAATGTAAGAAAAACCTTAGGACTTTTTGATAAGCTAAAAAGAATTTATGATGTAATAAAATTTGAACAAGGCGATATCCTTCATATAATATATGGTAGAAATTCAGTAAATATAGTAACAAATGAAAGATATAAAGAAAAAATATGTAGTTTTTTACAGCATGAAAGAATAATAAAAACAGAAGATAACTTGGTATCTTTATCTTTTAGTATATGTAAAAATTTAGTTCATACACCAGGGGTTTTATTTCAAATAATAAGAAATTTTGCTTGGGAAAACATCAATATTATTGAGGTTATCTCAATAGATCTTGAAATTACATTTATTGTTAATGAAAAAGATGCAATAAGGGGCTATAAAGCCCTTGAGAGATTAATTATAGATGAATAATTTTTTACATCCTGAATACGCCGGGTTTCCAATCTGGTATTTTTTCATTTAAAGATGCAGAGATACCAAGACCTAAGACCATTCTTGTATCAACAGGATCAATTATTCCATCATCCCAAATTCTAGCAGTGCTATAGTAAGGATTTCCCTCTCTTTCATATTTCTTTTGAATTGGCTCTGTTATTTTCTTTTCTTCTTCTTTTGTTAGTTCTTTTCCTTTTCTCCAAAGTTGATCTTTTTTAACAGTGAGTAAAACATTTGCAGCTTGCTCTCCACCCATTACAGAAATACGAGCATTTGGCCACATCCATAGTTGTCTGGGATCATATGCTCTTCCACACATTCCATAGTTTCCCGCGCCAAATGACCCAGCAATAATTACTGTAAACTTAGGAACGTTTGCAGTTGCAACAGCACTAACCATTTTTGCCCCATCCTTTGCAATACCACCTGCTTCGTATTTTCTACCTATCATAAAACCTGTTATGTTCTGTAGGAAAACAAGTGGGATCTTTCTTTGGCAACAAATCTCAATAAAGTGAGTTCCTTTGAGTGCGGATTCAGAAAACAAAACTCCATCATTTGCCAAGATTCCAACAGGATAACCCATTATTCTGGCAAAACCACATACAATTGTTTGACCATAGAGTGCTTTAAACTCATGGAATTTTGAACCGTCAACAATTCTTGCAATTATTTCTTTTATTGGAAAAGGTTTTCTTGAGTCTTTTGGAATAATACCATATATTTCATTAATATCATAAAGCGGCTCTTCTGGTTTACAAATATCAAGATGAGTTTTTTCAGGTCTGTTTAAATTTTCAACAATATTTCTGACAATTCCTATTGCTTCTGGGTCATCATGAGCGTAATGATCAGACACTCCACTCTCTCTACAATGTACATCTGCACCACCAAGATCTTCGGAACTTACTTCTTCACCAGTTGCAGCTTTTACAAGAGGTGGTCCCCCGAGAAATATAGTTCCAGTTCCCTTTACAATAATTGTTTCATCACTCATTGCAGGAACATATGCACCACCTGCAGTACAGGACCCCATCACAGCAGAGATCTGAGGTATCTTTAAAGAGGACATAAGTGCCTGATTATAAAAAATCCTTCCAAAATGCTCTCTATCTGGAAAAACTTCATCTTGCATTGGAAGAAATGCCCCGCCTGAATCAACAAGGTAAATACAAGGTAGATTGTTCTTCATAGCAATATCTTGAGCTCTAAGATGTTTTTTTACTGTCATTGGATAATATGTTCCACCTGTAACAGTTGCATCATTTGCAACAATTACAACCTCGCGGCCGTGAATAATTCCAATACCTGTGACAATACCTGCACAAGGTGCCTTGTCATTATACATACCATATCCTGCAAGGGTGTTGAATTCCATAAAAGGAGTATCAGGGTCAAGCAAAGAATCTATCCTTTCACGAACAAGCATCTTATTTCTTGATTTGTGGATTTTGATTTTTTCTTCTCCTCCGCCTTTTTGGGCGATTGATATATTCTTTTTAAGGTTGTCAACTAAAGACTCATAATGCTTGTGATTATCTTTGAATTCCTTATTTGATGTATCAATATTACTTTCAATAATATCCATTTTTTTACACTCCTATTTTTTATCAAGTTCGACTGTATTTTGACCAATCTCAATTTGATCTTTTTCTTTAAAATTTACTTTTTTAACCTTAGCTTTATAAGGGGCCCTAATTAGATATTCCATTTTCATGGATTCAATAATCATTAGAACGTCATCTTTTTTTACGTTATCCCCTTTTTTTACCTTGATTTTTACAATTTTTCCAGAGATAGGTGAGGTCAAATCATCCTTTTCTTTTCTTTTTCCTTTCTTTTTACCAGTAAGTTCAACTGATTTTACCTTAAAGACTTCTCCATCAACAAAAACATATTTTTCTTTTTGCCCCTCTGTAATAATTGATTTTATTACTCTATCACCGATCTTTATTTTTAATTGGCCAGGCTTAACTTCTTCAGCTTCAACCTTGTATTCTGCATTATTATAAGTTACAAAATAATAATTGTCTCTTCGTTCGATAGTAACATTATATATGTGATTGTTGTGCTCGTAATTTACAAACATAATTTAGACCCCCTTTCCTCCAACCCTCCATCTGCCCACATGTTTCCATGGTGAATGAGGATCAGCTTCTTTGTATCTAACGATTTCTTGTTTTTTTG
>Ga0272442_10008147_pt1 | contig 13377 bp, 9 predicted proteins | sample SSMForm2O_FD_200262 | JGI IMG/M metagenome (GOLD analysis project Ga0272442, IMG submission 200262) | Marine sediment archaeal communities from Little Sippewissett salt marsh, Falmouth, MA, United States - SSM-Form-2O | ecosystem: Environmental > Aquatic > Marine > Wetlands > Sediment ...
CATGACCGACGATCAGGGCATGGGGGACCTCTCCTGTCTGGGCAATACGCTCCTGCGCACCCCACACCTGGATCGTTTCTATGCGATGTCCACGCGTTTTACCGATTTTCACGTGAGCCCCAATTGTGCGCCCACGCGTTCGGCCATCTTCAGTGGTCGTCATGCGTTTCGCAATGGTGTCACGGACACCATCCGGGAACGCGAACGCATGGCCCTCTCCACCACGACCTTTCCCAAACTCTTGCATCAGGCGGGCTACGAAACCGGTATCTTCGGTAAATGGCACTTGGGTGATGAAGACGCCTATCAGCCCTATAACCGTGGCTTCAGCGAGGTCTTCATCCATGGGGCCGGCGGCATCGGTCAGTCCTATCCAGGCAGTTGCGCGGACTTCCCCCCCAATCGCGACAAAGAGGGACGCTACTTCGACAACGTGATCCTCCACAACGACACCATCGTCCAAACCGACGGTTTTTGCACAGACGTCTTCTTTCAGGCTGCCCTGGGTTGGATCAAAAAGCAGCACGACGCCAAGACGCCCTTCTTCGCCTATATCGCGCCCAACGCTCCCCATGGTCCTATGATCGCCCCCGAGAAGTATAAAAAACGATTTGCCGACTTGGGCTGGGATGCTGGCGTTCAGGGTCGCTACGGCATGATTGAAAACATCGACGACAACTTCGGTCTGCTCATGGCCAAGCTCGACGCCTGGCAGCTCTGGCAAAACACCCTCGTCATCTTCATGACCGACAACGGCCAGTCTGGACGCAGTGGCAATTTAAACGGCAAACGCGTCAACCTATACACCGCCGGTTTTAAATCCGGCAAGGGCTCGCCCTATGAGGGCGGCACTCACGTCCCGGCCTTCTGGCGTTGGCAGGGTAAACTCGGTGAAGGTGTGGACATCCCGGCCCTCACCGATCACATCGACCTGTACAAGACCTTCTGTGATCTGGCCGGTGTCAATATCCCCGATTCGATTCAAAAAATCGACGGACGCAGCCTGCTGCCCCTGTTGGAGAATCCCAAGAGTCCCTGGCCCGATCGCCACCTCTTTGTCCACAGGGGCAAGTGGAATAAAGGGGCCAATCCGAATGTTGGCAAGTTCGCTAACTGTGCCGTGCGCAGCCAACGCTGGCGCTTCGTCAACAACAAAGAACTCTACGACATCGCCAACGACCCCTACGAAAAGACTGACGTGGCCGCTCAACACCCCGAGGTCATCTCCGCCCTGCGTCGAGCCTATGACCAGTGGTGGACCGAAACCCTTCCGCTGATGGTCAACGAAGACGTTCCCTTGGCCCCCGAACAACCCCAGACCGTACGTTACGAAAAGCAGCTTAAAGAACGCGGCATACCCAAGTGGACGGCTCCGAAATTATAGGGGGGGCTGAAAAGCATGGGGTTAAGAAGGGAAGAAGATAGAAGAGAAGAAGTTAAGAGAGTCCTTGAATCCTCCAGGGTAGTCAGTTCCCGCGAGGAAACTCGAAACGTACGCTTGCGGTGATCCCGGATCAAGCCCGGGATAAACTCCGCCGCGTCTGAGCGGGATTTTCAATCGTGAACCGTATGATTACTTATGCCAGTCAATTTTGGCGGTCCTGTTTTCGAGATCAACCCATACGGAAGCGTGCTCAAATTCACGGGTATATATCCAGCCGTTCCGATCCGCCGGGCCTTTCGGCGGGCCCAGGGGTTTATGGAATTCCGGATAATCGACAAGATTGCCGTGCCGCTCACGGTAACCCCATGAATAGCAGAAGTAGGAGTGCTCCTGCGCGGCAGCCAGAAAGCATGCAAGCGAAAACGTTATCTTCTCGCGGGCTTCCTCGGCCAACTGTTCCGGCGGCAGCTTCATCTTTTCCGTGTCCAGCCAGTTGAACGTTGGGTCCGGCCATCCTTTAACCGCAGGAAAGCAGCCCGCTTCGCTTATCTTGAGGATATTATCGATATCCGTGGCGATCGTCTCCTTCGTCCGGCTGTTGAACGCGGTAAAGTGCTCTATCATGCCGCCGTCCGCGTAAGGCAGGTATTGCATGCTGCTTGTCTGGCCCGTGTTGTCGGATGTATGGATATGATTGTAGAGCAGGATAGAACGATTGCCCATGGCCTTTTTGGCAAGCTGCATCATGTCGATAACAGCGGCGGTAAGCAGAGCTTCATTTCCCTTTCCCCACGCCTGCTCCATCAACAGGGGGCGTTTCGCCTGGTCCACCGCGTCCATGAAAATACCGTCACAATGATACCGGCTGATCGCCTTGCCCGCGATGGAAGCCCACCATTTGCGAAAATCAGGATTCAGCAGGTTATATTGCTCGATGTTGGCAGGGCCCGTATCCGTGACAGAATATCCGGGCGTGTCTGCGATTAATTTGTAAAGAACGTTGCCGTCTTTGTCGCGCAAGAGCCAGTCCGGATGCTTCTCCACTTCCCGGCAGGCATCATACAACGGATAGTTGAGAAACGTGTTCCAGTAGAACAGCACTTTGATTTTGGGATTCAGCGCTTTTAAGCGTTTGGCGTCGTGAGCGATGCCCTTTTCTGTGGAACCGAGGAGATATTGTCCGTGCCCTTTTTCGAGACAGACAAAGTCGCAGTTGTTGGCGACAAATTCCAGTTCCTCTTCGGTTAACGGGCTGATGGTCTTGCCGAAATGAAGGCAGACAGGAACGGTGTCCCATGAAAATTCAGGCCATCCGGCTTTCGCATCGGCCGCACTTGAACGGTACAGGCGGGAACAGCCGGAGATCATAACGGACACACAAACGACCAGGAACACATTCAGTATACATCTTCTATTTAAACGATTAAAGAACATAATTTTCTCCTAACGAATCTCGCATTTCCCATTTAGATGTTTGTTAAACATGATTTCTCTTAACCACATCGAAAATTCTACCCGGGAGCCCATGACAGGGTCAAGAAAAATTCCACTCCATGTCCGGTTAACCGTTGCGCCGTTACGATTGCGGCTTGGCGGGCAGGTTGAGCGGTTGGGTGCCGCGGAGTGTGGCGGCGCACTGCATCATTTCCAGGTGGGTGGTATTGTAAAACGCCTCCCAGACGCCGTTGCGGCCGTTGCGGGAGTGCATGACGCACTGCTCTTCGGCGATGCGGCGGCAGGTCTCGGCGGTGTAGGTCTTGTGGAACGGCCAGATCAGGATTGGCACAAACGTCCCCACCGGCCCGCGGCCGTTGTCGCTTTTGTCGATGCACATAATATACGTATGCGCCTCCGGCACGCCGCTGTTCTTTTGGCGTTGGTGCTGCGGGCGGCTGTTGGTTATGTTTTTCCGGGCGTGGTCCAGCAGTTGAGCCGGGATCGGTTTGGCATAACGGCTCTCGGCCAGGTGGGCCCGTGCCGCTTCGGCGATGGCGGCGTAGTCATATTTTTCCAGCCACGCCAGCCAGTCGGAGATCTCCACCTCGCTCGGCGTCCAGCGGGGCCAGCGTTTACGGATTTGTTCGTTGAAGCATTTGGCAGATTCGTTTTTGTTCATTGTCATACTCCTGTGCGATGCGCAGGGTTTCCTGCAAGAGGGGGTCATTGTTTAAATTATCCGTGAAAGAAAAGTCCTCTCTCAGAGAGAGATTCTTTTCATTCTTTACATTCTTATCATTCTTGTATGTGCTCACGATGGGTTCACCATCGGTTCGCGATTGGCTCATGATCGGCTCACCTGTAGATTCGTCGATGGTTCGTGCCTGATAGAATTCCCACTTAACGATGGTGATAATGCGGTATTTTTTCAGGACTTTTTGTTCGATCATGTGCGCACTTTCGAGGCATTTTAATATCCGGTCAACACTGCTCTGATGGATCCCTGTCATCTTTGCTAATTTTCGGCGGCCGGTGATGAGCTGTCCCGGCGTGACTTTATGGATTTCGTTATTAAAGATGAATTCGTGTTCTTTGTGGTTGGCCAGCAGCAGCAGCGTCACCCACAGGTGAAAGTACGCCGACTTCTGACAGACCGCATCGTCGAGTAAACAGCGATACAGCTTGATCCAGCCGTGGGAGGTGTTCATGGTTTGCTCCTTTTTTCTGAATGAATTGATTTGTAGAAAGATCAGGTAGAGATTTGTTAATCGGTAATTATGCTTATTTTTTCTTTATTTGAATCCAATTACGAGTATGTAAGTTCGGTAAAATCCCTATTTTGATTTAACAGAACCAAATTTTCCTTGACTAAATGGAAATGCAAATATATACTTAGTTAATACATTTCATCGAGGACACAGCACCTGTGTGATCAAAGATTTGCAATCTTACTTTAGGAGGTGACTTATGAAAGCTCTTGTAACGCTTACCTTATTTGTCTTTCTTTGTATCCCAATTTTTGCAGATGACCCGCCCCTTTGTTTCCCGGAGTGTCATCCGGATTATGACGAGTGGGTCACTGTGGGAATGCCCGACAGTTGGTGCTACCCGCGTCAGTGCCGCGGCGACGCCAGTGGATCTTATCAGTATAATCATTTATGGGTTAGCTCCGAGGATTTGCTTGACTATGTATATCCCAACTGGAAAGTTAAAGAGCCGCCTTTTGGACCCGGTGTTGGTCCCAGTGGTTTGGCAGCGGACTTTGATCACCGTGCAGCTGGAAGCCCGTACACTGGTTATTACCGTGTCAATCCCAGGGATGTGAACATTCTCGCTCATTATTTTAACAAGTTAGAAGAAGATGTTCCTGCGGGATGCCAGAATTGTCCATTTGTTCCAAGCCTTCAAGGTCCGCTGCTTGAGTTCAGAATTAACACCGGTAGCGGTTTTTATGATGCGGACACAGTCGATTTATATGTCGGGCAGGTAATGGATATTGGTATCATAAATAATGTTGTTGTTCTCGGTGAAAGGAACTGGTACGATGCCTATGTGATCATGACGGACGGACTTGAGAACGGTTCCTGGACCGGTGTCAACAGTGTGAGTCCAGGAAATCCCGATGTACCGGGATGGACCTATTATGGAACCAGCCCGATTCCTAATCAGGATGCGTGGTTTGCCGATATCACGGAGACTGACCTAAATTTCGCCGATCCCTATGAAGGCATCAATGCCTATGTAGAATATGTTCACGATGACTTTGGTCCGTCCACTATAACACTATTCAACGAATTTTATGAACCAATGGATACGCTGGTTATCAATGCGAGGGATATTTGTCTGTTTGCTCCCAGCCCCGGCGAGACCTTATACGCCGGAGATACATATACAATCCAGTGGTCCGCCAATCCGGCTATTGTCGAGATTAAAATCGAATTTTCTGACAATGGCGGGGCAGATTGGACAGTTGTTGAATCCAACACAGCTAACGATGGCTCCCATGACTGGACTGTTCCGTTTGTCGAATCGACGGGATGTCTCATGCGTATTAGCGATGCGGCGGATTTTGGGACAAACGATGGCAGCGGCATGTTCAGCATTACGATACCGGATACCCTGACGGCCACCTGGCCCAACGGCGGTGAGAATCTCGTCTCCGGCAACGCCTACGAAATCACATGGGACAGTACCGGATCGATTTCCGATGTGGCGATTGATTACTCACTCGACCTGGGCAACAATTGGACATCCATTACAACATCGACGGTCAATGACGGCAACTATATCTGGGATCCGATTCCGGCGGCGTTTTCCGAGGACTGTCTGATTTACATTACGGATACAGCCTCGTCTGTTGATGACGTCAGCGACGGGACCTTTACGATCTTTGAATGTCTGATCGCCCCGATACTCGGGGATATTAATAATGACTGTTACGTCAATCTGATCGATGTGGCGCTGCTCGCCCAAAACTGGCTGCTGTGCGGCAATCCGTTTGATCCGTTGTGCGATGAAAACGCTGATGCCGACGGTGATGGGCACTATGGTATTGCTTATGGCGGCGATGACTGTGACGACAACGATCCAAACACCTACCCCGGTGCACCGGAACTGTGTGACGGCAAGGATAACGACTGCGATAGCATCATCGATAACAAAGACATAGATGGTGATGGTTATATTGATGTTAGCTGCGGCGGGGCGGACTGTAATGACCTGAATGCTGATGTCAATCCGGATGCTCCCGAGATCTGCAATGGAATCGATGACGATTGCGACGGGCTCGCAGACAACATAGACGCCGACGAAGACGGTTTTTACGATGCGGCCTGCGGCGGCGACGACTGCGACGATAGCGATGACACTGAATTTCCCGGACAGGTTTGGTATCCCGACTGTGACGGCGACGGCTATTTCAGCGGCACCCCAGTTATTGCCTGCGACGAAGCAGAAGCCAATGCCAACTCGCCCTGTCTTGACGGCAATGCTCCTGATGGTGGGTGGAGCCATACGCCAGGTGGTGACTGTGACGACGAAGATCCTACAGAATTCCCCGGACAAATGTGGTATCCGGACTGTGACGGCGACGGTTTCTTCAGCAGTATCGCCATTATTGCTTGCGATGCAGCCGAGGCCAATGCCAACTCACCCTGCGGTGATGGGCTGGCCCCCGATGGCGGCTGGAGTCATACGCCGGGCAATGATTGTGACGACGACGATCCAACGGAGTTTCCGGGCCAATCATGGTTCCCCGACTGTGACGGTGACGGTCATTTCAGTAATCTCGGGATTATTGCCTGTGATGAAGCCGAGGCCAATGCATACTCGCCTTGCGGTGACGGACAGGCGCCTGATGGCGGTTGGAGCTACACCCCGGGTAATGATTGCGATGATGAAGATGCTGAAGAGTTCCCCGGCCAAACGTGGTATCCGGACTGTGACGGTGACGGCCATTACAGCTATATTGGCATTATTGCTTGTAACGAAGCCGAAGCAAATGCCAATTCCCCCTGTCTTGACGGCCAGGCACCCGATGGGGGATGGAGCCATGTGCCGGGCGACGACTGCGATGATGAGGACGCCGCCGAATTCCCCGGGCAGATGTGGTATCCGGACTGCGATGGCGATGGATTTTTCAGTGACATTCCAATCATTGCCTGCCATGAAGCCGAAGCGAACGCCAATTCCCCCTGTCTTGACGGCCAGGCACCCGATGGGGGATGGAGCCATGTGCCGGGCGACGACTGCGATGATGAAGATCCGGCTGTTAACCCCGGTGCTGTCGAAATCTGTGATAACTTAATCGACGATGACTGCGATGGCGATGTCGACGGTGACGATTCCGATTGTGTACCCGAACCCCATTGCCAGGCCGATTTCAATTATGACGGCGTTGTGAGCGGGATCGATGTCATTATGATAACCGAATGTGTTCAAGGGACAGGACCTTGCCTGCCTGAGATGGATCTGAATGGAGACACTATTATTTCTGCAATCGATGTGACTATCGTTGTCAGCATTGTCAATTGCGGCGGAACCATAGAGTGCTGTGCTGATTATTTAGTACCTTAACAAGTAACCTATTTTTATCTCTTCAGGGCCGCGAACATTTCCGCGGTCCTGTTTGTTTCTTCTGACAAACCGCGTCGTCCAAGAGACAGCGGTACAGCTTGATCCAGCCGTTTGAGGGGTTCATAATGGGTGCTCCTTTTTTTAAAATAGGGGTCAATATTTCTTGAACAGATTTCGCAATAATGCCGATAGACATAACAGTAGTAATACCGATAGGCATATGGGAATAATTCCCATAGACAATTAGCTGTAATGCCCACAGGTGCCATCGCAACTGAATGGCGTGGGCATGACCGGCGGTCAGATTTCCATCTGCCAGTGACGCTCAGGTGTACCAGGCCAGATGCCTCGTGCGGGGCGTCAACAGCTGTGCCTTTCATAATAAGGAAATGAAACAGGTTAAGCAGGATCGGAGTACTGTCATGAATACCGACAGGACTTTTTTGGAAGAGGGGAATCGCGTTTTTTTCGAGCTGCTCAATCGCTTGGGCGGCTTCTGTGACAATCCCTCAACTCCCGAGGCCAGGCAACTGCTGTCGGATATCCGGGCATTTCTTTTCGAGCGGTTTGAGTACGAGAAGAAAATCATGATCTCCCGCAACAGCGAAGACACATGGCTTCACCATGAGCAGCACGAATTGATGTTCAATACGCTGTCATGGTCCATCGAGATGGCGCAGCGGGATGAGATGGTCTGCCGGAGTCTGTACCATTATTTGGACGACTGGTTTCGCTTTCATACTGAGAACCTGGATCGGACATTGTGCGAGCCGGATTCCGAATCGCTGGTTTTCGGCTTGCATTCGACAGGCAGCGGTACATCCTGATCCGGCCATTGTGTGTGTTCATAAAATGGCTCCTTTCTTTTGTTTTTTCAGTGATTTGGCGAATCCGCCGCCGGAGGGGATTTACGCTTGACAGGGACAGTCGGCGCGCGGTAGAATAGAGGTTACATTTCAAGTATGGAAAAGACCGGAATCTAACCATCAACTTCGCGCGTGCCTGTACACCCGGTCGCGGCACCCACTGTTTCGGCAGGCACCAATGCAAGAACAGAAGGGAGTAAACAATGGTTACGCTGATCTCACTGTCCGAAATGATCGACGCTGCCGTCGGGGCTGAAGATACTGCCCGTGCCGTCTATCTCGGCTTTGTCCGCAAATTTTCGTCCGTCCCGGAGGTGTCGGCTTTCTGGCAAACCATGGCCGATGATGAAAGCGACCACGCCCGCATCCTGTCGTCTCTGTACGTGCATATCATTGAAGCGGACAGGCACGCACCCATCGATGCCCGCATGGCCGAGAAAGCCCGCGCGCTGGGCAAACTGAACGCCGCGACCCTGCTCAATTCGGTGAAGAATCTGGACGATGCCTATCAGGTCGCCTATGACATCGAGTCGTCGGAAATCAACACGGTTTTCAATTTTTTGACGATCCGCTTCCTGACGCAGGATGAAAGCTATGACATCATCTCGGCGACCATCGACCGTCACCTGCTGCGTCTGGCCCAGTTCTCGCGAAAATTCGGAAGTGTTGAAGAGTGCTGCCGGGTTGCCGCGTCCGCATAGGGGGCGCTGAATCGATGAATCCCGATGCGTTTGGGTTGCCGCGGACGGGTCCGATAAACGTTCACGGTGTTTCGGTGCATCCCTCGTTTTAGCGGTATTTTCGCAGGTTTGAGAAAATACCCGCTCAATTCTGATGAATTTTGTAGGGTTTGGTTTTGCGGTGCCTTGTTTTAGCCGAAAAAATGACAAACGCGGATGTTTGTCTGTCTCAGTGTATGATGAATTGGCAACAGGATTGATTTCGCCCCTATGGAAACATTGAAAATAAAACTTCGGCAGCAGGTTCTGATTCCGCTGCTGGCGGTGTTGGCGGTACTTACGGCGGTCGTGGTGTACACCGAACAGACGGTCGAGCACGGCAAGCTCTACGAACAGCATCTTGCGGATCTGCGCCGGGTCGAGTGGCTGCTGGATAAAAAATGCGACGACAGCGCGAGGGTGTACGAGATTCTGACCCGGCAGCTTTGCCGGGACACCACGCTTGTGCGGGACTTTCTCGCCGGCGACCGGGGTCAACTGCTGGCGGACGTCGAAGACCGTTATCAGGAATTGAACCATAAATACGGCATCACGCACTTGTATTTCCATCAGCCGGACAAAACCTGCTTTCTGCGGGTCCATCAGCCGCCGCGTTTCGGCGACGTGATTGACCGGCGGACGCTGGCTGGCGCGATGCGTCAGGGCAAACCGTATTACGGAGTCGAGTTAGGCCCGCTGGGTACGCTGACGCTGCGGTATGTCTGCCCGTGGCGCGCCGACGGCAAGCTCATCGGTTACCTGGAACTGGGCAGCGAAATCGAAACCATCATCCGGGCAGTCAAGGCGGAGACGGGTCTTGAAATGGCCGTCCTGCTCGACAAGCGGTTTCTGAATCGCGCCGACTGGGAGCAGGGTGAACAGATGCTCGGAAGAAACCCGAATTGGGATTCGTTGGTAAAAGCTGTCGTTACAGACAACACGGGCGGAGATTTTCCAAAGGCCTTCCTGGAGCATGTTTCAATGAACTGTCTCTATGAGAAACCCTGTCACGACATAGCACGTTTTGAGCAGGACGGTAAAAAATATATCGGGGGCTGTTTTGGGTTCGTCGATGCCGGCGGGACCTGTATCGGGCGGACGGTTGTCTTTTCGGATATCAGCGGACCGGCCGCGGTGATCGCTCAATCGTCACTGTTCTATGGCGTGATGTGCCTGGGGGCCGGGGTTCTGGCGTCCATCTTTTTCTATTTTTACATCGGCCAGATCGAACGCCGTCTCAAAGACACCCATACAAGTCAGAAAATCGAAATCATGCATCGCCGGTTCGCCGAGGCCCAGTTCAGGGAAGCCAAGGATCGTGCCGAAGCGGCCAGCCGTGCCAAGAGCCAGTTTATGGCCAACATGAGCCATGAACTGCGTACCCCCATGAATGCCATCATGGGCTTCAGCGAACTGCTCAAGGACGAACCGCTGACCGCCGAGCAGCTTGACTATGTCGAGACGATCCATCACAGCAGCAAACACCTGCTGACGCTGATCAATGATGTGCTGGATATCTCCAAGATCGAAGCGGGCAAACTGGAGGTCTCGCTGGAGCCGTGCTCGCTCAAGCACCTGCTGGGCCAAGTTGATAACATGATGCGTCAGGCCGCCGAGGCCAAGGGCCTTTCCTTCCGGATCGAGACCGAAGACACGCTGCCGGATGATATGCAGACGGACGCCAAGCACCTGTATCAGTGCCTGATCAACCTGGTGGGCAACGCGATTAAGTTCACCAGCCGAGGCCATGTGATTGTCCGGGCCGCCACGTTGCGGGACAGCGAGATTTCCCATGTGCGGTTTGAGGTCGAAGACACCGGCATCGGGATTCCCAAAGACAGGCAGAGTGCCGTCTTCGAATCGTTCCAGCAGGCCGACACCAGCACCAGCCGCAAGTTCGGCGGGACGGGCTTAGGCCTGACCATCAGCCGCCAGCTCATCGAACTGATGGGCGGCACGCTGACACTGAACAGCGAAGAAGGACAGGGAACCACCTTCACCATTATGCTGCCGTACGAGTGCCCCTCGACAGTGAACAGTTAACAGTTATCAGTTATCGTTCCATGCTTTTGTTGTCCAGAAAATCCTGTGCCATCCGCATCAGTGCGCCGATGCGCTGCTGACTGCGCGGCGTGTCTTTTTGGGCGGCCTTGTCGAACGCTGCTGCCAGCAGGGCGTGCTGGGCCTCGGTCATAAAGAAGGTCATCGGCAGCAGGACCGGTTTTGCACCCGTCTTCGGCAGCGGCTGATTCTGCGAGAGGGCGTTCAACTTTTCGATGCTCGTTTTGCTGTCGCCGATCCACCTGGCCAACTCCCGGCTGCTGTGCGAGCGGCAGAGTTGTTCGATGAGCTTGGCTTTTTTGTACACGTTGTCGCGGCCGCACAGGCGGTTTAAGCTCAGCAGGTACAGCCGCGCCTGTTCGTCATCGGCACGGAAGACCACGCAGTCGGCGTGCGTGCGTTTGAGCTGTTTGAGCGCCCGCACACGGTGATGGCCGTTGAGGATCTGCCAGGCGTTATTGTTGGCCGGATGCCGCCGGACGACGATGGGTTCGTAGTGACCGGTGGCTGCGATGTGCCGAACAAGCTTGGCGAACTTGTCTTTGCTCATCCGGTTGGCATTGTCCGGATGCGGATGCAGTTTGCGTAAGGGCAGCGAAACAATGGTTTGTGTTGGACGGTATGTGTGCATAGCGAAACTCCTTTCTTTCAAGTTGATGATTGATTATGGACGATGGATAATGGTGTCGTCGAAACGAATTGAAGGGATTGTTACCATGAAAAAAAACGTGTTCATCCTAATCGCGTTAACCGCTTTCGTGCTTTGCGGCTGCGCGACGGATGTTTCCAGGACCGGGTTGCGGATGCATCCCAGTTGGGACCGGAACAAGGACGGGATCAATGACTGCGAAGATGACGGGTCCTGTGATGACTCCATCGATTACACAAAACCCAGAGCCGATTGAGCGGCTGCCGTTGTCCAAGCCCTTCGGGCGTCTGGGTTTTGTCATTTCTACAGACAGTTCCTCTCGGGCCCTGTTCTATTTTCAGCTTTACAGAATCGACGAAACCGGGTAGGATAATAGCAGCAATATTAAAATTATAGAAACAGGGTTAAAATGCTCGATGTTGGGACATTAGAAAAGACATCTACGGGGGCGTTGAATGAAAAAGTCGATTTGTATCGACTGGACGCCTCACGCCAACTTGATCCTTCATCCAAATCACAATTGGGACAATTTTTCACACCCGCTCCGATTGCCGGATTTATGGCGTCTTTATTTACGAAATCAAACCGGCAGCAGATTCGCCTGCTGGATGCCGGCGCCGGAATCGGCTCTCTGTCTGCGGCGTTCATAACGGAGTTTTGCAGTCGCCGGGATGTTCCGGAGAAAATTAACGTCACAGCGTACGAAGTGGACCCGCTTTTGTTTGATTATTTGGACAATACTTTTTCAGATTGCAGGGACATTTGTAAAAGCCAAAATGTTACCCTGTTAACGGACGTTGTAAAGCGGGATTTTATCCATGAAGCCGTTTCTCAGATTTCAGAAAAGTTGCTTCATTCGGGCCATCATGAACGATTCACTCATGCCATTCTGAATCCGCCATACAAGAAAATACCAAGCGATTCAAAACATCGTTCCTTATTGAACAATGCAGGCATTGAAGCCACCAATTTATATGCGGCTTTTGTATCGTTAGCCATCGATTTGCTCGAACCGCATGGTGAACTGGTTGCGATTACACCGCGAAGTTTTTGCAACGGTCCCTACTTTAAACATTTTCGAAAGCATTTATTGGAACAAACCGCCCTGAAGCGTATCCATATTTTTGAGTCCAGAACCGATGCGTTCAATGACGATGAAGTACTTCAGGAAAATGTTATTTTTCATTGCATTAAAGACGGCGCTGAAAAATCTGTGACGATTTCAAGTTCGTCCGGCGCTGATATGAATGATCTGGTCCGGCGGCAGGTCAAGCAAGCCGATATTGTCAGGCCGGATGATCCGGATGCGTTTATTTATATTCCGACCAATGAGCTGGACCAACTTGTGTTGGAGCGCATTAATACATTTTCCTGCACCCTGTACGACCTGAATGTGCAGGTTTCGACGGGGCGAGTGGTGGACTTCCGTGCCAAAGCATTTCTGCTTGAACAGCCGCAGCCGGGCTGTGTTCCTTTGATTTATCCGTGCCATATTAAAAATGGGTTTATCGAATGGCCCGCCGAAGATTCTAAAAAGCCGAATGCCATTGTCAATGATTCGCAGCTTGAAAAACTCTTTTTTCCCAATGGTTTTTATGTGGTTGTCAACCGGTTTTCGCCCAAGGAAGAACAAAAGCGAATCACCGTGGCCCTGTACACTGAAAACACAACAGAATCCCCCATGAT
>Ga0272442_10008148_pt1 | contig 13375 bp, 12 predicted proteins | sample SSMForm2O_FD_200262 | JGI IMG/M metagenome (GOLD analysis project Ga0272442, IMG submission 200262) | Marine sediment archaeal communities from Little Sippewissett salt marsh, Falmouth, MA, United States - SSM-Form-2O | ecosystem: Environmental > Aquatic > Marine > Wetlands > Sediment ...
CGGAACGGGAAACTGGGGAAAACCTGGGTATAAAAGGAAGCTTTTACCGGCTAATTGCACCCTAAAAATTCTACCGCCTTGCGCATTCGGGAGAGGGTAAGCTCCTTGCCCATAACAGCCATAGTGACGAAAATTCCTGGACTTACGCTTGTTCCGGTGATCGCCACCCTTAGCGGATGGATCAGCTTCGAGGCAGATATCTGCAATTTTTCTGCCAGGGATCGCAGAACAGTCTCCAGCGGCTGCTCGCTCCAGTTCTCTACTTTTTCCAGTTCCTCTGCCAGAGCGGTTACCAGTCGGCCGGAATTCTCTTTCCAGTGTTTGGCCACGGCCCCGGGATCGTATTCGACCTGGCCGGGGAAAAAACATCTGCCGCGAGTGAGGAAATCCCCGGTGAGCCGGCACCTGTCCTTGATCGTGTCGAGAACCCGGAGAAGGTGGGCGGTTTTTTCCGGGCCGTCCTCTTTCAACAGGCCTGCCCCCTGGAAATCTTCCCTGACCAGATCCAGGATTTCCTCTGCCTTCATCACTGAAAGATATTGACCGTTCATCCATTCCAGCTTGGTCTGGTCGAAAACCGCGCTTTTCCTGTTGATCCCTTCGATGCTGAACAGGCTGATAATTTCGCTGCGGGAGAGGATTTCCCTGTCCTCACCCGGTGTCCAGCCAAGAAGGGCGAGGAAGTTGAAAAGGGCCGGAGCGAGGAAGCCCATTGTGCGGTATTCGGTCAGGCTTGTGGCCCCGTGGCGTTTGCTGAGCCTTTTTTTGTCCGGGCCGAGAATGAGCGGCACATGCGCAAAAAGCGGCACCGTGGCGCCAAGTGCACGGTAAAGGAGAATCTGCTTGGGTGTGTTGGAGATATGGTCATCTCCGCGGATGATGTGGGTTATTCCCATGTGGATGTCGTCGGCCACGACCGCCAGCTGGTAGGTAGACGTGCCGTCGGAGCGCAGGAGGATAAAATCATCGATAGTTTCATTGGAAAAACTCACCTTGCCGTGCACCAGGTCGTTATACTCCGTGCCGCCCTGGGGGACCTTGAAACGCACAACGAAGGGCTTGCCCTGTCGGGCCAGTTGCCGGGATTTTTCCCCGGACAGGGAAAGGCAGGTGCGGTCGTAAACATAATCCTGCATTTCTGCAATGGCCCGCTTGCGCCTGGTGTTAAGTTTTTCCGGCGTGCAGAAACACCTGTATGCGGCACCTTTTTCCAGAAGTTCGTTTGCGGCTTGAAGGTGGCGCCGGCTGCCCGCGCTCTGGAACAGGATTTCGCCGTCCCATTCCAGGCCGAGCCAGCGCAGTCCCTCCAGTATCGCCTCGACGGCTTCGGGAGTCGAGCGCTCGCGGTTAGTGTCCTCGATACGGAGCAGGAACCTGCCGCCGGTTTTGCGGGCGAAAAGACTGTTGAACAGTGCTGTGCGCGCCCCGCCGATATGAAGGTATCCGGTGGGACTCGGGGCAAAGCGGACTACAGGCGTTTGGCTCAATTACTGACTTCCTTTTGTTAAAAAAGGGGGCTGTTCTATCGCCCCCCTGTGAATTATATAGAGCGTCATAATTATTTGCGTATTGACTGTAAAAAACCAGAAGTTACTACTCGCGAAGTGAAATTGTTCACATCAAAGCCCAAAATTTATTCTGGTTCTTCTTTTGGTGGCAAAAGAAGCAAAACCACTACTTTCATAACTGAAAGTAGCAAAGGTTATAGCAAGCATTTAAGTCATTTACTCCGCTTCCTTAGAGGTCGCCTGCGCGAAGTCTCGCGCAATGGCCTGCCGGGCGTTGTACACATATCAAACCAGAAATGGAAATGGCCTGTCTTCTGCGCGCTCCATTATGAGTATCTTTGGACTGCGATGCTTTTCCAGCCCTGGTTCAATGATTCAAGACGGTTCAGGGAGCTAAGTTAACACATCCACAATTTTCTATGACTTCATATTTAGAATCTATTCTTTATACCACATAAATGTCATTGAAACCGGGAAAGTGCACTTCCCATTATACACTCACAGCAGCGGGAAGTATTCCCGGCAAGCGGGAGAAAAGCGGAATGACGCCTGCCGTGAATTTGCGGATCTACTTTTTCGCTACCCGCTTCACCAGGTTGCGCGAGGGTTTGAACGCGGGCACGAAGCGGCTGGGAATGTCGACCTTTTCCCCGGTGCGCGGGTTTCTCGCCACCTGAGCTTTGCGCCTTTTCACTTTGAACGAGCCGAATCCGCGGATTTCGATGTTGTTACCGGAAGCCAGCGTGTCGCCGACCGCCTCTAAAAAATTCTCCAGAACTTCACGGGTCACAGACTTACTTTGATTGGTCGACTGTGCCACTTTGTTGACAAGTTCGGCTTTGTTCATGATGACTCCTTTCGATTTGTTGTTTCAGGTTTCTTGAAATGGTCGAATCCGGTTTTCTCCACCTGTTCCAGCCGGCCGTTTTCACGAATGATCGCAAGCTCGCCGATTTTGTCTGTTATCCGGCCGATCAGGGTGAAAGAAGTGTGGCTTTTTTTTCTCAGGCCGGCGAGGTGTTTCTGTACAGCTTGTTGCCCGGAGGTGAACAGGAGTTCGAAATCCTCGCCGCCGTAGAGCAGAAAATGTTCCGGCCTAAGAGCGAGATTCCCGGCTACGGAGCGTGAAAACTCGCTGACAGGGAGCCTGTCGCCGAAAAGGAGAGCGCCGCAGCCGGAGCTTTCCAGGATATGGTTCAAGTCCGCCGCCACCCCGTCGGAGATATCGATCATCGCCGTAGCAAGCCCATAGTTGCGCAGAAGGCGGGCCTCGGCGAGCCGTGGAACCGGCTCGTGCAGGCGTGCCGCCTGCTCCTCAGTTACCTGAGGCCGAGGCCCGCATCCTCCGCGTGCATTCTCGAGCACGGCCAGCACGGCAGCGGCGTCCCCGGGTGAGCCGGTAACCCAGATCTCATCTCCGGGCCGAGCTGTGGAGCGCCTGATTGCAGTGCCGGCAGGCAGCTTTCCGATTACTGTAACCGTGGCTACCAGCGGGGAAGGGCTTCGAGTCAGGTCGCCGCCCAGCAGCGGGCAGCCATATTTTTCACAGGTGTCGATCAGGCCGCTGGCCAGATCTTCCAGTGCGCTTTCGGCAGCACTTTCTGAAATCGAAACAGCAGCCAGGCTCCCCACCGGTTCGGCGGCCATTGCCGCCAGGTCGCTGATTGCCGCAGCCGCGGCTTTTACGCCTACCTGGTAGTAGCTGAAATAGTCGAGCCGGAAATGCACCCCCTCGACAATCGTATCCGTACTAAGGGCGAATTCCTGATCGCTGCCTGCAGCAACCAGGCAGCAGTCATCGCCGATACCCAATCTCACACTCTCGCCCGGCAGGGTTGTTTTCTCCGCAAGTCGCCGGATCTTTGCGATATGTTCGAACTCGCCCACAAGCCGCCGCCCTCCAAAGAAAGATATTAGAGCTGGTTGGAAATGAGTTCGCTGCGGGTGAAAAAGAAATTCAGTTCCCGCTCTGCTGCTGCTGCTGAATCCGAGGCGTGGATCGCATTTCGGGTTTTGTTTTCCGCATAGAGGTCACGCACCGTGCCGGGTTCAGCCTCCGCCGGGTCCGTGGCGCCGATTACCCGCCTGAGCTCTTTTATTGCGTTTTCCCGTCTCAAGGCGGCCACTATCACCGGGCCGCTGGTCATGAACTCGATCAGTGGCGAGAAAAATTCCTTTCCCGTATGCTCGGCGTAGAATCCGGCGGCGTTTTCTCCGGTGAGCTTAAGCATGCGTATGGCGCAAACCTTGAAACCAGCCTCTTCGAGGTGGGCCAGGATATTTCCCACATTGCCGGCTGCGACCGAATCCGGCTTGATAATCATCAAAGTCATTTCTTTCAACCGGTTATCTCCTTTAATCTTTCAGCTTATCTCTCTACTGTCCGGTAAATGTTGTTTCTATTTCCCAAGAGTTTTAATGTGTTCTTTTTGGTGGCAAAAAGAACTAAAAACCAGTTCCTTTGTAACCAAAGGAACCGAAAGTTAATTCTGACTTTCGCAGCTTTTCGGTCGCTCCCCCTCTCGGTCGCCTCCGCGGCCCTGTCCCCTCGCTGCCGCCGGCCAGCCGCGGAATGGCCTGCCTGCCCCCCTTGTTCTCTTACAAAACCTGAATGGAAATTACGAGGCAACTAAGACGCTTCTCTTGCCTGTTCTTCCGGGAATAATAATTCTTTTGCCCCCCTGTAAATCTCAGGTCTTTACTTGAATCGACAATCATTTCCTTATTCCTGCTCATTATCAACAATGGATATTCCTTGTACAACATAATATTACGGTAATATCACATTTTTCCCCGGAGAATTATCAGTTTTTCTCTCAAAGCACGGTGGCGAGCACCTGGCCGATCTCGGCCGGGCTTTCAGCCACTGTCACCCCGGCGTGGCGAAGGAAATCGATCTTGCTCTGGGCGGTTCCCACCCCGCCGGAGATAATCGCTCCTGCGTGACCCATCCTTCTGCCGGCAGGCGCGGTCCTGCCGGCAATAAAGGCCACTACGGGCTTATCCATGTTCTCTCTTGCATAAGCGGCGGCTTGCTCCTCGGCAGTGCCGCCGATCTCGCCGATCATCAGCACGGCATCCGTATCGGGGTCGTTGTTGAACAGTTTCAGCGCGTCCAGATGTGTTGTGCCGATTACCGGGTCGCCGCCGATTCCGATACAGGTACTCTGGCCGATTCCTCTTTCGCTAAGCTGCCAGACAGCCTCGTATGTCAGGGTTCCGCTGCGGGAGACGACACCCACCCTGCCGGGCTTGTGGATAAAGCCGGGCATGATCCCTAGCTTGCAGGCTCCGGGAGTGATTACTCCCGGACAGTTGGGGCCGATCAGCCTGGTTTCGCGGCCCTGGAGGAACCGCTTGACCCGCACCATGTCGGTAGTCGGAATGCCCTCGGTGATACAGACCACCAGCTCGAGGCCGCACGAGGCGGCTTCCACTATGGCATCCGCGGCAAAGGGTGCAGGCACGAAAATTACCGATGCGTTTGCTCCTGTTTTGTTCACAGCTTCCTGCACCGTGTTGAACACAGGCACGCTGCTTTCGAATTTTTCCCCGCCGCGGCCCGGGGTCACTCCGGCCACGATCCTGGTGCCGTATTCGAGCATCTGGCGGGCGTGGAAACTTCCCTCGCCTCCTGTGATTCCCTGCACGATGACGTTGGTCTGTTTCGATACCAGGATACTCATCGCTCACCTCCCGGTGTTCCGGCTGAAGCCGCCTGGACCGCTTTCTGTGCCGCGTCCTTGAGTGTGTCTGCCCAATGGAACCCACTCAGCTCGGCTTTCTCGATTATCTGTTTGCCCTGCTCGGCATTCGTGCCCTGCAGCCGCACGATGACCGGCATGTCGAGCTGGAGATTGCCCAGCGCCTCCACCACCCCGAGGGCCACCCGGTCGCAGCGCACTATGCCGCCGAATATGTTGATCAGCACCGCACCCACGTTCGGGTCCTTGCAGATAATCCTGAACCCGTTTCCGACAGTCTCTACGTTCGCTCCGCCGCCGACATCGAGGAAATTCGCCGGCTCGCCGCCCGCCTGCTTGATAATATCCATGGTAGCCATTGCCAGCCCGGCCCCGTTGACCATGCAGCCCACGTTTCCATTGAGCTTGATATAGTTCAGTCCGAATTCGTTGGCCTCGCGCTCCAGAGGATCTTCCTCGGCCGGATCGCGCATCGCTGCTACTTCTTTCTGGCGGAAAAGAGCGTTGTCATCGAAATTCATCTTGGCATCCAGCGCCAGCACAGCACCCTCGGCCGTGACCACCAGCGGATTGATCTCTGCCAGGGAGGCCTCCCTGGCCCGGTATGCTGCATATAGGCTCAGGAAAACTTTAACCGCCTCTTTCGTGACCTCCGGCGCCAGATTCAAACTGTAGGCCAGAGAGCGCGCCTGATAGGGGCTCATCCCGAACAACGGGTCGATATACTCCTTGTGGATTTTCTCCGGGTCCTCTGCAGCGACCTGTTCGATTTCCACCCCGCCCTCGGTGCTCACCATGAAAACGTCCGTGATCGTGGCGCGGTCGAATGTGATCCCTGCGTAAAGCTCTTTCTGGATATCGACACCCTGCTCGACCAGGATCCGGCTCACCAGCCTGCCTTCCGGGCCGGTCTGCGGTGTAACCAGTTTCGATCCCAGAAGTTGCCGGGTAGCCGCGACAGCCTCTTGGGCTGTTTTAACCAGCTTTATCCCGCCGCCTTTGCCCCGGCCGCCTGCATGGATCTGCGCTTTGACCACCAGAGGCTTACCTGTTTCCAGAAGTTTTGCTCCCAGTTCTGCCGCCTGTTCCGCCGTACTGCACGGTTCACCCTTGGGAACCGGTACGCCGAAACTCTTGAGGATTTGCTTGGCCTGGTACTCGTGTATTTTCAAAAAATACCCCCGCGAGAAAGTTCACGGATGCTCAATATCAGGGTGGAACCTGGATAAAAACTAAAGGGAAATCAATGCTTTGACAAGAAAATCCTGCTTTTGTCGCCTATCTTTTAACCCGAATAATCCATAAACTGGAAGACTACTGTGAGGTTCGCATTGTTTACAAAGCTTTTGCCGGAAGCTCATATAAGTAGTCAGAAGACAGGAGTCAGAAGTCAGTAGTCAGGAGTCAGGAGTCAGGAGGCCCCCGGCCCCGCAGGGACACGGCGCGCCGTGTCCCAACGACAGGAGACAGAAGATTATTTTTAAAATGTTATATTGCCATTAATTCTGACTCCTGACTCCTGAATTCCCAATGGATTACAGCAGGCGTTGGGGTTTATTTATCTCTCTTGCCGGTTAATTCTAAAAATTTATGAATAATCCGAGTTAAGCGCTTGCGATCCGGCCCTGAATTGGTTTATCCTTGCAAATATCACCTGGTTTTAACAAATTATTTTTCATCGAGTTTGGTTATCCGCTTGATTGGGGAGCGTTTCCAGTGAAAGAGCTTGCGCTGATTGGATTGAATAATTCCCATCCCTTTCTGTTCGGGGGAATGGTCAATGGCGGCAGGAGGGAGAAGTTTGTGGCCAACTCTCCGGCCTGGACTCATTCTCTTTTTCCCGATCGCGACTGGGAGGGAGCTTTCCCGGACAAATGGTGCTTTACCAGGGCCTGGGCCCGCGACCCGCGTTTCGCCGCAGCAGTGGCGGAGGCGGTGCTGGTGGATAAAGTTTGCGATACTCTCGAGGAAGCCGCAGAAAGCACCTGCGGGGCCTTTGTCTGCGACATGTGGGGCGAGTATCATAGAGAGCAGGCGCTGGCTTTCCTGAACAGGGGCAAGCCTGTTTTCGTAGATAAGCCCCTGGCAGAGAGCGTGGCGGATGCCGAGGCAATGATCAGCGCGGCGCAGGACAACGGAGTTGCACTTTCCACCTGCAGCAGCCTGAGGTTCGATCCCCAGTTGCGCAAGCTGAAAGGAAAAATCGAGGGGGAACTGGGCCGGCCTTTCATAGTGACTGTCTGCTGCCCTTGCTACCAGGACCTAGCTCGTTATTCAGTGCACGGGATCGAGATACTGATGGAGCTGACCGGCGGGGCAGAGGTCGGCAGGGTGAGAAACATAGGCACCGGAACCAGGCGCCACCTGATACTCGTGGAATTCACGGACGGCTCCTGCGGAGTGATCCACAGTTGGGAGAACCACGCCTATTCAGTCACTCTGACCGGAGCGAACGGCCAGGAGGTAATAGCTCTGGGGGCGATGGACAGTTTCAGGCCCATGATGGAGGCAGTGCTGAACTCTTTTACGACAAATCTTCCCGTGGTGAATTACGATGAAGTACTCGAGGTTGTGAAAGTTATCGAAGCCGGAGTGAAAAGCCGGGCTGCCGATGGAGCGCCGGTTGATCTGACCGGCCGTTAGGTTTCTCTTTAAAGCCTTTGGAGGAACTGTGGTTGATCAAGAAATCCTTAAGGAACTGATAAGCATTCTCAAAAGCAACCGCTGCCCGCTCGAGAAGATCGATGCGGAAACCAGGATCGAAGACCTGGAGCTTGATTCAGTGGGACTGACCAAAGTTCTGATGGACCTGGAGGATCACTTCTCGATTCTGGTGACCGATCAAACCTGGGTCAAATGGCAGGATCTGGGCGAGGTTGTCGAATATATCTCGAACTACCGGAAAGAATTCGGCCAGATGAATCTCACGGAGATGTAGGCGGGCGGGCCGCTGATCCGGTTGTTCTAACGGGCTGGTTTCTCTGTGGGCATTTAAGACTTGACAGTAAAAAAAGCCAGAATTAGCTTAGGGGGCATTCAACACGGCATCATACTTGGGGAGAGGTGGCCGAGCTGGCTGAAGGCGGCACCCTGCTAAGGTGTTGTAGGGGCAACTCTACCGAGGGTTCGAATCCCTCCCTCTCCGCCAGATTTCAAGACCGGATGGAGCAAAATGGTCCTCCGGTCTTTTTTTATTTTGGACGGGTTGGTGAGCTTAGATCCCCCTCGTGCGTACTTCTTGCTTAAAATTTCGTGCGGTGATAGTTTAAGACAATCGCCGGTCCGGGGCGGGAAAGTCCCTTGCATTGCCGGTGATCGAATTTAAAACTGACCGGGTTGATAATATGGCCGGATTATACAGGCATGAATAGAACTGATAAAATATGTAAGTCCGCAATAGAGACGATCGGCAGCACCCCCCTGGTCGAGCTTTCCCGGATAACCCGGGGCCTGGACGGCCGTATCCTTGCCAAGCTGGAATACCTCAATCCTGGCCTGTCGAAGAAAGACCGCATAGCCCTTCAGATGATCGAAGACGCTGAGCGCTCCGGAGATTTGAAACCGGGACAGACCGTTGTGGAGCTGACAAGCGGTAATACGGGAACCGGTCTGGCGATTGTCTGCGCGGTGAAAGGCTATCCTTTTGTCGCGGTGATGAGCAGGGGGAATACAGTGGAGAGGGCGCGCATGATGGCTGCCTTGGGGGCCGAGGTGGTGCTGGTTGAACAGGCCCCGGGCGCTCCGCCGGGACAGGTTTCCGGAGAATCGCTCACCCTGGTGGAAAAGGCCGCCCAGCGAATCGTGGATGAGCGGGGAGCGTTTCGTGCAGACCAGTTCGAGCTGGAGGGCAATATCAGGGCTCATTACCTTCACACGGGCAGGGAGATTATCCGGCAGTCCGGCGGCAGGGTCAATGCCTTCTGTGATTTTGCAGGCACGGGAGGAAGTTTCGCCGGTATCTCGAAGGCCTTGAGAGAGAATAATCCGGGAACTCTGTGTTACCTGATAGAGCCGGAGGGCGCGGCGGTTCTTTCAGGCGCACAGGTTACGAACCCGAACCATAAGATACAGGGCGGCGGTTATTCGATGAGCGAGCTGAAATTCCTGCGGGATATCAGGGTTGACGGGTTCATTCAGGTGGCGGATGAAGAAGCGATCCGGACAGCCCGGCGCCTGGCAGCACAGGAGGGGCTTTTTGCCGGGTTTTCCTCTGGAGCCAACGTGGCGGCAGCCCTTCAGTTGCTCAACGGCCCCTGCAGGGGAAAAACCATAGTGGTCCTGCTCTGCGATTCAGGACTGAAATATTTGAGCACCGATTTATGGGCCTCCCTGGAAACCGAGTAAGTGGACGGAATAGCATTTTCCTACCTTTTTTTCAAGCACCAGTATTTCTGTTTTCCCTGCCGTTTTCCACCTTTCATGATAAACCGGTTTATCCAATAATGTTACTCCCCGGGTTGCACCTGCTCCATCCGGGTAACACATAAACAGCGGCGTCCGGTTGATCGGCCGGCGCGCGGAATCGTGGTAGCGCGGGTTTTGCCGTCCATTGCTCTCAAAAGGTGAGTTCTGGCATGTGCTTTGCTTGTTTCGGCAGTCGAGAGAGAGGGGCATTGGATTTGAGGCCACAGAAAAGGTATAACCGGCAAGATTCCGGCGGCAGATGAGCAGCTTGGCTGCTGTTCCGGGAGGGGGACTGATCAGCCGCCGGAGACCGGTCCCGTTTCGCCAGCCAGCGAAACGGGACCTTTTTATTTTCATCACGATACACGCTGTTGTGGGATGTTAACATGGAGATAAAACTGTCAAGCCCTGCGCACCGGGCCTTTAGCTTCGGAATAATTCAGTTTCGGTCATCACGCCAATTCCCGCCACCTGCCTGATCCGCTCGATTTCCTCAGTCTCCCTGACCCGCTTCCTCTGCAGAAGCAGGCAGAACCGGGGAGAATAAGAAATAAAACATCAGATAGCGAATAAATCCCGGAAAAGGAGGGGCCGGTATTTGATACGGCCGCCTCCAGGGTATATCAGCTCAAAGAACGGCTGAAACCCGGAGGGCGCGAGAGAGTTTTTCGAAAGAGAATTGCTGTATGGCGCCGGGTTTCAAGGTGAAAAAATAAATCGTATCAAGTCCTGCTCGATCGCATCCGAAAGAGTTCTATATATTATTTTAGAGTAAAATATTAGGATTCGGTTAACCGAAAGCAAAAAATTAATAATAGTTGGAATAAACGGAATGCCTGCTTTTATGATAATTCAAAATAACAAACAGTGTTACGGAGGCAAGTCGTGAAAATCAAAAGCAACAGCGAGTCTTTCCCGGAGGTTCTGGACCGTTTGGTGGAGGTTATGCGTCATTTTCACTGCGAGGAGCCGAAAGAACTCGAGCGCCTGTTAAAGCTGCCGGAAGACAGTCTGGTGGACTTATTCCGCACGCGCAACGCCGCCCTTCCGCGGAATGTCGTCCGGGTGATCGAGGCGGCAGGTGTAAGGCGGAAATTTATGGTTCACGGCAGGGGATCCATGTTCTCCGATACGCTGGATTCGGAGCAACTGGAGGTAATGAAACGCCACGCCGCCCACCTGCTGAAAGTGATCTGCAGCAATTATAGCATTCTGCACAGAAAAGGCGAAGAGCTGGGGATTCCATTTCATGTCACGGGCCGCAGGACAGAGCAGACCGCTATCGAGGATGAGCTGATAAACCTGCTGATAGAGGCTCTGAGCGATAAGACAAGCCGCGAGCGGCTGCTGACATTTATCCGCGCCGAGGCCGCAAACAGGGCTTCACGGCAACAGGGTGGAATAGGTTAGGAAAGCCGTATCGGCAAGAGATCGATCAGCGGTGATGGAATCAGCGGTGCGGCAGCTGCCCGCCTTGTGCGGGAAATGGTGTTCCTATTTGGACTTAACGTTTTTTCTCAACCAGTCCAGAAGGTGCTTGCGGCCTGATTTACTTCCCAGATATTCAGGGATTTTCGCCAGCAATTCGGGATCGTCAACCTCGATTTCGGTATCTCCGATCATCAGAACGCTTTTTTTCACTTTTATCCGGTCTGCATCCGATGCCTGTTTCGTATCGCTGCTCTCGATTTGCTCTTGCAGGAAGTCCCGCAGAATTCCACCGACATCGTCCACCCGGCCGCCCTCGTAAAACCCGACAACTTCACGGCAGTAGCGTTCGGCCACTTCGGACGGAATATCGAAAGCTGCTGACGAACGGCTCCAGCGCTCGAGAACTTCCCGGTTGTGCTCGTACCTTTTGCGTTCGCTGGAAGAGAGGTTTTCCGGGGTCGGGGGCACTGAAATACGGATCTCTGAGGGTTCGAACATGGAGGGGCCGGCACCGGCGCTCTGGCTGGCCAGAGCGCCCTCCAGTTGATCGGAGATCAGTTTTTCAAGGGCGCGGCGCACAGTTTCTGCACTGAAAAACTTTCCGCCTCCGGTAGAGGCCCGTAAAGGCCCCGAGGCTGTCCTTTCGTCAAAGGATCTTGAGACGAGGAAAAGCGAATCCGATCTGACTTTGAGAATTGCTGCCAGGCGTTTTCTCAGCCCCGGGTCACGCAGGGTGCCGCGGACCAGATTACCGGCTCGCTGGGGGTCCGTATCCAGCAGTTTGGCCAGCCCGCGCTGGGTCAGTTTTTTCCCGGTAAGCAGTCGGCGTACTTTATACTCATCCCATCTCCCGCGCGCAATGCGACTGGTCAGGGACAGGCGCTCGATCCCCCAGGGCGCGCCCGAATCTGGCGGCTGCTCACCCTCGCCGAGCAACAGCCAGTTGAGGTCCACTCCCCAGATTTTCCCCACGGCCTTTGCCAGGGCAGGCGAGACACTCATCGACTTGCCCTTGCGCAGAACCCCCTCGTGAACGCCGAGGATTTCCGCCAGATGCACGTCATCCAGTTCATAGCCCGCAGCCAGGTAACGCTCTTTCATCATGGAAAGCAGACTGGCGAACCTCTGTTCGATATCCGTACCGCGCGAAACTACGGTATTCGAAGCTTTTTTCGGAGTCATCTGACTGCACCGGGATCAGGAGATGATTAAAGCGATATATTATAAATTAGTTGACAAAAGGAAATTAATATACTATTATAAAGTACAAATTGTCTTCCATAGTATAATTGAGACTGTGTTGCTCGATAGCAGGCTTCATGATCCAGGCCGTTGTCAAAGAGAAGAGCTTAGCAAAAGTCGTACGATATGTGATGTAAATAAGTATAACCAATCCTACAGGTAAGCTTATCAAAATATCCAGGTTATGTCAAGAGTTTGTGCATTTTCCGTAAAAAAGGAGCCGCCGGTTTGCCGGATCCGTTATGACCTGAATCTAAAGGAGGCGCAATGAATACCCCGGCAGTAAAAAAAGAACAATGGATCACCATAGCGCAGGCAGTGGAAAGGATGCCGATCCCGGTATCCAAGTCCACGGTGAGGCGCTGGATAGAGGAGGGCAAGTACGGAATCATAGCCGGCAAGTTTGGCGGAAGGCTGGTGATCCGGGCCGACACTTTGCCGGATATCACCGATGATCTGGATTGAACGGACAGGCCCGGCGGCAAAGGAGAAGTTCGGTTCCCTGCCGGGCAGCGGCGGGCCTTTTTGCGGTGTCAGCGGTCTGATCTTTTCCCGGTTTGTTTTATCTTCAGCTCTTTCTTTTCCAGATGAAATAGGCCGGGATTCCCAGGCCCACTACAACTGCCCCGATCATTGACTCTGCCGGGCGGGTGAATACCGCATAGATCATCATCCAGAGCGAGACAGCCACGAAAAACAAAGGGGTCAGCGGATAACCCCATGCCTTGTAGGGGCGCACCAGTTCGGGATGGCGGCGCCTGAGGACAATGACAGCAGAAACGGTCAGCGCGGCGAAAAAGCTCAGCAGGAACCCGCAGTAGGTAAGAAGCTGGTCGAAACTTCCGACCATGATCAGCAGTGTGGACCAAGTTGCCTGCAACAGAAGAGCAACTCCCGGGGTGCCGAATTTTCTGCTCGTACGGGCGGCAGAGGAGAAAAAAATCCCATCCGAGGCCATGGCCTGGTATATTCTTGGGCCGATACAGACCATCGCGCTGGTGGAGGCGAGTGCGCAGGTGGCGATAACCGTGGAGAAAAGCCAGCCGATCCCGGGGCCGAAAAGCTTAATCGCCGCGATCTTGGCCA